>Ga0209108_10000868_pt1 | contig 17214 bp, 14 predicted proteins | sample Rifsed10ft1_FD_184003 | JGI IMG/M metagenome (GOLD analysis project Ga0209108, IMG submission 184003) | Soil microbial communities from Rifle, Colorado, USA - sediment 10ft 1 (version 2) | ecosystem: Environmental > Terrestrial > Deep subsurface > Rock core/Sediment | place: Rifle, Colorado...
CTGGCGCGTTGAATCTCCGCGCGCGGCGAGTCGGCGTCGCGCGCGATCTCGAGCACTCTCTGGTAATACCGTCGCGCCGCGGCCGCGTCGCCTGCCGCTTCGGCCGCGCGCGCAGCACCGTATGCGCCGCGAAAGCGTCCGGGCTCTTTGGCCATCGAGGCTTCGAATGCCGTGAGCGCTTCCGCGGCGCTGCCGGCGTCGAGCAGCATCTCACCGAGCAATTCTCGGGCCGGTGCGAGCGGCCCCGGCGTGACCGCCGACTTGTCGGTGGCATCTTCGGCGTCGGCAGCGGCCCGCATCGCCTCGATCCCTTCCGCGCTCCGGCCTTCCGCGTAGGTCACCCACGCGTTGGCGACACTCCACTGAATGCCGACCTGCTCGGCCCAGTAGGCATCCTGCGCCTGATTCAACTGATCACGTAAGGCGGCGAGCCGGTCGATGTCCTCGCGTGCGGCGGACGGGCGCCCGCCGCGCGCCGCGCCGAGCGCACGAGCGAAATGCGCGATGGCGATCGTGAAGGGCGTGCCGTTGGCGGGCACCGGCAGCTCCGCGGCTTCCTGCCACGCGCCGCGCTCGAGCGCATATCTCGCGGGAATCGCGGCCAGGGCGTAGAAGCCCGCCATGGGCGGCGCTGCGCCGCCGGTCACAGCCGTCGGATCGAACGTCGCCGACACGGTCGGCAAACGGTTCAGCACGTCGAGCGCGGCACGGTCCTGGGCCATCTGCAGATGTGCATAGGTCTGATAGTCCATCGCATGCAACGCCTCGGTAGCTGCGCGATTCTGCATGGCCGTCTGCTCGGAGCGACGGTTGGTCTCGACCGATTCCTGCCACGAGCCGACGCGCGTGAAGGTATGCGACGGCATGTGCAGCGCATGCGGCGCCGAAGGTGCGATCGCGGCATAGCGACGTGCGGCGCCGAGAGCCCGGGATGCGAGCGGCGGATGGTCGTACGCGTGAATGATGTAATGCGCAAGCCCCGGGTGCTCCGGGTATCGCTCGAACAACGGCTCGAGAATCCCCGCTGCTTCGAGCTGCGCAGCGTAGGTCTTGTCGGTCGGCAATGCCGTCTGATTCACGGCCAACGCGTGAAAGATCATCGCCTCGATGTCCTCGGGGTTGCCGCGCACGAGGTCGGCCATGCCTTGCTCATACGCGAGGATGCGATCGCGCTGCGACACGGTCTGATAGTTCTCGAAGAGTGCGGCGACGGCATCGATATACGCGCGCTCACGCGGCGTCGGCGTGCCCGTCGCACGCGCTCTCTCGACGGCAGCCGAGCCCTCTTGCAACGCGGTCGTCGATCTGACACCGCCGAACGGATTGCCCCAATACGCAAGCGCAATGCCCCAGTGCGCAATCGCGCACGTATCGTCCTGCGAAAGCACGTCCTCGAAGCCTTCGATCGCGGTGCGGAACTCGAAAGAATGGAGCAGCGCCACGGCCCGGTTGAAATCTGCGCTCGCGGCCGGTGCGCAGCTATTCGCGAAGCTCACGCTTCCGAGTTTCTCCGTTGACTGGGCGGCGGCATGCTCTTCGTGTTGTGCGCGGGCGGGTGTCGCTGCAACGAGAACGGCGAATACGGCCGTGACGGCCAAGACTTGCAGCGTCATGGGAGTCTCCTTCTAGTTCTGATGAGAGGGATTATCATACGGCGCAAAGCGCCTTGAGCGCGCGAATGTACTCCGGTCCCGTACCGCAGCAGCCGCCGATGACGCGCGCGCCTTGCTCGACCCAGCCCGCGCCGAGCGTCGCCAGCCCGTTCGGCGACACAGCGGGCGCCTGCTCGTCGATCTCCGGATACGCGCCGACGAATCCGTGCCACCGGCTGCGGACTTCGGTCAACGCGCGCGCAACGGCATTCACGGGCGAGTGCATGACGTTCACGACGGCAGGCTCGTACGAGAGCAACGCATCGAGAATTCCCGCCAGAGGCATGCCGGGGTAATCGAACCCGACCAACGATTGCCCGTCGGCGCTCAAGCGACAACTCACTCCAATCCAAAAGGGCAGCCCGGATGCGCGCACCGCGTCACACGCCAAGGCCGCGTGACGGTCGTCCTGCAGCATCTCGAGCGCGATGAGATCGACGCCCTCCGCGTCGAAGAGATCGGCGAGCTCTTGATAGTCGGCCCTTTCCCGCTCGGGGTCGGGGTAAGCCTCGTGATCGAAGCCCGGTGGCAGGCAGGAGATCGAGCCCGCGACCGCGATGTCCATGCCGCTCCGTTCGCGCGCCTCGAAAGCGGCCGCGAGCGCGTCGCGATTGATCATCTTGAAATGCTCGCCGAAACCGACCGATTCGAGCACGAAGCGTGCCGTGCCGAATGTGTTCGCGATGATGACTTCCGCCCCGGCCGCGATGTAGTCCATGTGTATATTCACGAGCAAATCGTGGCGCGCGGCGCCCGCGAGACCGCTCCATGTCGCGTCGCCCCAAGGCGCGCCGCGACGGCGCAGCTCGCTGCCTGTCCCGCCGTCGATGACGAGCACGCCTCCGGATTGCAGGTTCTCGAGCCAGCCCATGGTTGTGGAATGATAGAACCGCATCCCGGTCTCGAGCGACTATTAGCTCGAAATGTTCAAGGATCGGCCGTTATGCAGCGCGGACCGGAGCGCGTTTTCGACGAGTATCTCGTGGCGGCAAGCCAGGCAGGCTCGCGCGCGGCATTCGACGCGCTCGCGCGCCGCTGGACGCCGCGTCTGTTGCGTTATGCGGCGCGGACGCTCGGGCCGGGCCGCGATTCCGCAGAAACCGTGCGCGACGTCGTACAGGAGACGTGGCTCGGCGCGATCCGCGGCCTCCATCGTCTTGCGGATCCAGTGCAGTTTCCGGCCTGGATCTATGCGATCACGACCCGCAAATGCGCGGACGCGATCCGCAAGGCCGTGCGCGCCCGGCGACTCAACGCGAGCTTGCAGGCGGAAGCCGCCACCAAGGCCCGCGGGAGCGACACCGATACCGCGGCGGAGCTCGACCTCGCTTCCGGCATCGCCGGATTGCCCCAAGACCAGCGCGCCGTCGTGTACCTGTTCTACGGCGAGGATCTCGGCATCGAGGAAATCGCCGCCACGCTCGATATTCCCGCCGGCACCGTCAAATCGCGCTTACACCATGCGCGCAATGCGCTCAAGCGATACATGCAACCCCTTTCGACCGTGACCCAAATTGGGAGGACACGACATGACCGACATCGATGACGCCATTCGCAAGACACTTTCCACCGAGGACGCCGAGCTCCTCGAGCGCTACGGAGCCGATCAGGCTCTGCACCGCCAAGTGCTCGAGATGTTCCACGGCAAGCTTTGGTGGATCACTGCTCTCGGCTGGATCGCGGGGTTCGCGTTATTTGCGGCCGGCTGTTACTTCTGGTGGCGATTCGCGTACGCCGAGGAGATTCGGCACATGCTGCTCTGGGCCGGCAGCGCGGGGCTCGCGTTTCTCGGCCTCGCGCTCGTCAAAGTCTGGTTCTGGCTCGAGCTGCAGAAGAATGCCGTCGTCCGCGAGCTCAAGCGCTTGGAGCTTCAGGTCGCGAGCCTCGCGGCGCGTTTGCCGGGCAATTGAGGGTCAATTCGCGTTCGCCGCGAGGGACTGACTATCGATGATCTGCGTTCAGCGGTTCGCCGGTACGGCGGTCGGGAGCTTCGCTGCCTTGGCCCTGGTTGCGTTCGCCATGCGAAGGCCGACAGCCATGCCCGCCGCGACCAGCGCCATCACCGCGCTCCCATAGAAGCCCATTGCCCAGCTGTCGGACTGCTCGTACAAGAGCGCACCAACCCAGACGATGATTGCTGCTGCACCCTTGGCCGTATAGAGCACGCTGTAGTTCGATGTCGCATGACGCGTTCCGAAGTAGTCGCCCGATAACGCCGGAAAGAGCGAGTAGATCTCACCCCACGTGAAATACACGAGCACGAGGGTCACGGCGAACCAGGCACCGGAGATCTGGCCCACTGCAACGACGAGGAACAGCGAGACCGCCTGCAGCAGGAACGCGACGATCATCGTCGTCTCACGGCCGAGGCGATCGGACACCCAGCCCCAGAAAATCCGGCTGGTGCCGTTGGCCAACGGACTGAGAGTCGCGGCCAGCGTGAGCGCCGCGACGGTCAGGCCCCATGACCTGGCCATGGGCCCGGCATTGGCGGTGACCAGCAGGCCGCCGGTCGCCATCAGGACGAACATCGCGTACATCACGTAGAACTGCGGCGTCCGCAGCATTTCGAACGTCGTGAAATGTTTGCGCCCCAGTTGCGAGGTGCCACCGGCCACAGGCGTTGCCGGAGCAACCGCTTGAATGGAGGGGTGCCTCAGGAACTGCGCAACCGTGACGATCACGAGGCCCTGAAACAGGCCCGTCGCGATGAACGTCGACTGATACCCGCGCGACGCAATCATCGACGAGATGAACGGAATGAACAGGGCCGTGCCGCCACCGAATCCGGCGGCCATGATGCCCGACGCCAACCCGCGGCGCTCCTTGAACCATTTCAGCGCCGAGCCGATCGACCCGCTGTACACGAACGCCGCACCGATGCCGGCCGTGCAGTACATCGTGTAGAGCATCGGCAACGACGTGACGTATCCCATGCCCGCCCAGCCGAGACCGCACAGCAGCCCCGCCGCGCTGATGAACCCGCGTGGGCCCAGACGGTCGATGAGCCATCCGTCGAGCGGTTGGACCCACGTCTGAAACAGGATGAACAGCGAGAACGCGACTTGAATATCCGAGAGCCTCCATCCCGTCCCCGCCTGCAGCGGCTGGACGAAGAGCGTCCAGGCGTACTGCAGGTTCGCAATCATGATCATCGCGACGAGCGACGCGCAGAGCTGGAACCAGCGATTGTGGATGCTCACGACGCCCCCTTCACTCGCTGTTCTTTTTTCGGCGCAGCCGCACTGTGCTCGTCCAGTAACTTGGCACACGCGTACACGGCACGCGTCGCCGGCATCGACACGCCGAGCCGTTCTCCCAATTCGATGACGGCGCCGACGACTGCTTCGAGCTCCATCGGCCGGCCGGCCTCGAGATCCTGGAGCATCGAGGTCTTGTGCGCGCCCACTTGCTCGGCTCCGGCCATCCGCTGGTCGATCGAAATCGGCAGCTCGATGCCGAGCTTGCCGGCCACCGCTTCGGTTTCCATCATGACCTCGCGCACGAGTCGAGATGTATCGGGGTGACGCACCAGCTCCTCGAGGGTGCCGCCCGTGAGCGCGCTGATCGGGTTGAAGGCGACGTTGCCGAGCAACTTGACCCACAGCTCGTGGCGAAAGCGTGTGGTGATCGGGCAGCGGAAACCGGCGGCGACGAGCGCTTCGGCAATGGCGCGCGTCCGATCCGACCTGGTGCCGTTTGGTTCGCCGAAGCTGATGCGATTGCCCTCGGTATGGCGGATCACGCCCGGCTCGACCACGTCCGTGGCGAAGTACGCGAGCGCCCCCACGACGCGTCGCGGTTCGATGGCCGACGCAATGACGCCGCCTGGATCGACACGCTCGAGACGAAGCCCCTCGAGCTCGCCGCCATGATCCTGAAAGTACCACCACGGGATCCCGTTTTGGGTGCTGACGACCGTGGTGTCGGGACCGAAAAGCAGGTGCAGGCGAGGGGCGACCGCCGTCAGGCTGTGCGCCTTCACGCCGAGGAAGACGACGTCGGCCGTCCCGATTGCCGCAAGATCGGAGGCGACCTCGGGCTTGACTTCGAAATCGCCGTCCGCGCTGATGACGCGCAGCCCGCGCTCCTGCATCGCGCGCAGGTGTGGACCGCGGGCAAAAAGCACAACGCTCGCGCCCACCCGCGCGAGCCGCGCGCCGATATAGCCGCCGATCGCGCCGGCGCCGACAATGACGATTCTCACGATGGTTGCTGCGAAAACGCTTGCGCCACGATGCGCCGCTGAATCTTGCCCGTGGCGGTTCGGGGAATGGCGTCAGTGATATGAATCTGTTTCGGGCGCTTGTGGTCGGCCAACCGCTCCTTGCAGTAGGCCAGGAGGTCCGACTCGGTTGCCCCCTCGCGCAGGACCACCGCCGCGGCGACCTCTTCACCCCACGTGGGATGCGACACCCCGAATGAGACGGCCTCTGCCACCGCGGGGTGCGTGAGCAAGACTTCGTCGATCTCACGGGGCGAGATTTTCTCGCCGCCGCGATTGATCAATTCCTTGAGCCGTCCGACGAGCGTGAGGTACCCGTTGGCGTCGAGAACGCCCTGATCGCCGGTTCGGAACCAGCCGTCGAAAAACGAGGTCGCGTTCGCTTCGGGGTTGTTCTCGTACCCGCGAATCACGTTCGGCCCTTGAATACACACTTCGCCTCGCTCACCCGCCGGCAGGTGGCGTCCATTCCCGTCCATGATGCTGATGCGCACATCCGTCCCCCGGCCAACGGACCCCGGAAGCCGGGCGCCGGGCGGCAGCGGATTGGAGGACATCTGGTGCGCCGCCTCGGTCATGCCGTACGCCTCGAGTACCGGTGCGCCAAACGCCGCTTCCAAGTTGTGCATCACCTGCGGTGCAAGGGACGCGCTGCACGAGCGAACGAACCGCAGCTTCAGGGCGCCGGCCGGCCTTGGCGCTCCCGGTTGGACGCGGGCCAGCAGCAGTTGGTGCAGCGTCGGTACCGCCGAATACCAGGTCACCCCGTGATCCTGGGCGACGCGCCAGAACGACAGCGGATTGAACTTGCCAGGCACGACCACGGTGCCGCCCGTCGAGAGCGTCGCGAGCGTTGAGGCCACGAGACCGTGCACGTGGAAGAGCGGCATGACACACAACGAAACGTCATCCGCCGTGAGCGCGTAGCTCCGTGCGACATTGCCCGCCGAGATCGACAAGTTGGCATGCGTAAGCGGTACTCTTTTCGGCCGGCCGGTGCTGCCGCTCGTGTGCAGGATCAAGGCGATGTCGTCGACGGTGGGTGGCGTGACCGGGCGGTCGCGCGTCACCCCGGACAGACTCACCGTTCCGGTGGAGCCCATCTCCACGGTCAGGATGGGCACGCGATCGCGGGCCGCCCTCCGAGCCTCGTCCGCACCCTCCGGTGGCAGCAGAAGCACACGCGCATTCGTGTCTTCCAGGTAGAAGCGAAACTCATCCTCCTTGTACGCGGGATTGAGGGGTGCCGCAGTACCCGCCACCGATGCGGCGAGGAACGACACGATCGTCGGAAGGCCATTGGGCAGCGCGATGCCGACCCGGTCGCCTCGGCCGATACCGGAAGCCGCGAGGGCTTCCGCGACGGTCTCGACCTGACTTCGGAGCGAACCGTACGTGACGCGGATGTTTTGTTCAGGAAGGATGATCGCCGTCCGCTCAGCGGGAGCTCGGCTCAACAAGCCTACGAGCGTCGTCGGTGCAGCGTCGAAATGCGTCATGGCGATCGCCCCTCCCCGTGCGTAGTGTCCAGCAATTTCGCTCACGGTGACGGAATCGTCAATCGAGGTCGCGTGACCCTACGAGCTTAGGCTGCGGCCGGGCCTCCTGCGAAGTAGCGCTTCGAGCGCGTCGAACTGAACTGGTTGTTTTAGTACCGGTACATTCTTTGGCAGACCTCCTGCGCGCGCTATGTCGTCGTCGCTGAGATCCGTTACCACGATCACTTGCGTTCCCGGGGAGGCCTGCTGTAACGCTCGAATCATCTCGCAGCCGTTCATCCCTGCCAACGGCAGGTCCGTGACCACGACGTCGGGCTTAAGTCCACCGACCGCGATCAGACCCTCGAAGCCGCTCTTGGCCGTCGTAACGGCGGCAGGCAGCTGCCAGCTTTCGATCTTCAGCCGGTAGAGCTCGAGATACACCGGGTTGTCCTCCACAACGACGACTTTCGGCACTTTGAGCCCTGTGACCGTCGCAATTACGTCGCGTTGCTGCTGACGCAGCTCCTCGACGGAGACACGCGCGATACGGCGGTGGCCCCCGGCTGTCTTCCACGCGTGCAGGACACCGCTCTCGACCCAAAGCTGAACGGTGCGGACCGATACACCGAGCAACCGGGCTGCTTCCTGAGTGGTCACGAACTCTTGTTCTTCACGGTCCGCATCTAGCACTGGCGAAGCCTCCCACACCGAGTCATGGTTTACCGATCATTGTTTGCCGAATTGGTCAATTTTACCAGATACAGAGGATATTGCATCTACTGAGCCCGTAGGACCGCCACTAATATATCAATTTTACTGATTTTACCGGAATTGTGATATGTGTCGCGGACGTTGCGGGCCACGACCGGCATAGTTCCGACCGTGCGGGGGCAGCTCCGCCCGGGTCTGTGGATCGTAATTCAGGAGAACATCATGAGCAGCAGATTCACTTGGCTAGCGGTCATCACTTTGTGCGTGGGTGGCTGCGGCGGTGGGGGCGGGGGTGGCGACGCCGCGCCGACGGGGTCCAATCCGCCGACCGATCCAAATCCTCCATTGAACGCGGCTGCGGTCGCCGGGCTCAACTTGCCCGAGAGCTTCAGCGTCCTGTCCGCAGCCGAGGCCGGCGCCGCAGGCGGCGTCTCCAAACCGAGAGCACCGGGCGCCAAGGGCTTCGCCTCGACGCTGGCCATCGGCACGGGAGCGCATAAGGCTTTGAACGACGCGGATACGGATTACTCGACCGACGAAGCTCACGTCTATGTCCACGACCAGTCGATGGAAGGCTTGAGCGTGATCAACGAGATCGTCTGCTACATCAACCAGACGGGCGCCGCGCAGATGGTGAATCGAGGGCCGTACGTCGCGCTCGTCAATGAAGACCGCTGCCAACAGGGTCGCAACGGCGGTGCGAACGGCGCGACCGGTGAATCAACTGCCGGGGACGCTGCGGAATTCTCCCGCTGGATCATCGATTCCGAGCGGACCGATAACGATTCGCCCCAGCTGGTCCGACTTTGGGTGCCCGACGCCGAAGGCGAGGGTCTCGGCGAGCAGAGCATTCTCGTGGAGATCAGGGTCGAGGACGGCGTGAGCGAGGCCGAGCCGTTCGGTAGGTTTGCGCTGAACTTCAGGGGCGTCGTGGACGGCACCGCGCTCGGTTTGGGTGACGTGGAAGTGGAAACCATGCGAGGCACGCTCGCGACCGTCGACAACGCCGCGGGCCGTCCGCAATTTCGGTTCATCAGCATGGGCGGGACGGCTCTTCAGTCCGCACCGCCGATGGACTTCGGTTACGAGAACGCGGCCAACGTCCGCCTCGACGATGCCGCGGGTGCGAGCGGGCTCGCACTGACCCGCCGCGACGAATCGTGGATTCGACAGGGTCCGGGCGGAGAGGAACAAGGGGTGCGGCACGAGAGCTTCGCGATCGCCTACAACAGCGCGCGCTTCTTGAGCAGTCGCGATGACGACGGCGACGCGCTCGCAGACGAGGAGGTTTGCCGCGCGCGCGATGAGTTCGACGTCCGCGTGTGGCGCTACAACCTCTACCATCGGGAGGACGCCGAGTTCCGCGGCCGGCCGGTCGAGGCCGGGCAGCGCGTTGAGCTCAACTCCGGGTTCCCGTTTTCCTACGACAGCGCGGGCGATGGAGTCGCGAATGCCTATGGATGGCTCGGCTATCACGGCATCTGGACCGAGTCGGGTGGAATACCCGCCGACGGGCAGACGATCCACAGGTTCGACTACGACACCGACGCAACGGTCGACTACAGCGTGCGCGTCGCACCGGGCCGGCTCGTCCGGCGCGTAGCGAACCATGAGCTGCTCAGCGCTTTTGTCGGCGACACGTTCCAGTTTTGGGGCCCGCACCCGAGCCTCGAAACACCCGGTCAATGGCTCATCGCGGTCGACCAAAACCTCGACTTCCAAATTATCAGCGCATTGGAGTGGGGTGACAACGGGCCGCTGTTCCTCGACGCCATCGATCACGACGGCGATCCGCAAACTTCGGCGGTCTCGGTCGCCGCGACTCTGCTGCCCGTACACAACGAAGTGCTGTGGATGTGGTCCGAGGCCCTCGGCGGCAACGTGGTCTACACACACGATGCGTCGCTCGCCGCACAGGATCGCAGGATCGTCTTTTTCGCGCAGGAATTCGTGACGGCAAGCGACGCCGCTCTGTTCCCTGCCGGCACGACGGACGCGGCGTTGTATTGCTACGACCGTTGCTTGAAGGGCGGGCTCTCGCAAGCCGACGTGGCCGCAGCGCAGGGTCCTTGGGATTTGTACCACTCGTATCAGGGAACAGCGCTGAGATATACGTTGTCGATGGAGGACGGTAAGGTGTTCGTGACGGATGACACGAACGGAGGTCTCGTCGCTGCGACCGAGCTCGCGCTGGCTTCCATCGGGCAGCCGTGGGGCATCAGCACCGGCGAGATGTTGACGGACCTGTTGGCGGACGAGAGTCGGCCGTGGACGGTGAACGATCAGCCGATGAGCTACCGCTGGGAGACCGGCCCCAACGCATGGAACGTGATGATCACGGCGACGGATGCGATCGGCCAGACGGTGGTGTTCGATCGCCCGCTGCAAGTCCCGTACATTCACTCGTCCGCCAACGACGCCAACGGCAGCGACGAGTTTCAAGATAGGCGCTTCCTGCTTCAGTATGGCGGGCCGGGCAATCTCGGCGGTTTTCCATGGGTTCAGGACGGCGACTCCGATCGCTGGCACGCGGCGGTGACGTTGGCCGATGGTGTGGTGCTTGCCGACAACAGCAATAGCTTCGTGGTCAGAGCGCTCGAGAAGGAGCAGTCGATGCGCGACGTCGACCTCGCGGATTGCGATGGGCTCGATGCCGACGCGGCGTACGGCGATCCGAGTCTCGCCTTGCCCGGAGTCGACGACATTGGTGCGGTGAGCTTCACGCTCGCCGACCGGCCTCAAGTCGATGGTGCGCCCGCTGTCATCGAGGGCCAAGTTCAAGGCGAATCGCCGTAGTACTTGCGCGGTCGTTGGGGCGGTGCCCTCCGGGGGCGCCGCCCTTTCTACTCAATGCCGGCCACGCACTGTCGACTGCGGCACAGATTCCCGGCGCTACCGGTCATCTAATGGGTACCGGGCCGGCGCATGACGCGGCCACGCGAGGGAAAGGGGTCGAGCTATGACTATTTCCAAGACAGCGTTCGTGGCGGCGCTCGCAGCGTGCTTGTTCAGCGCGCGCGCGTTCGCCCCTGACTTTAGTGTTCTGCTCGGCGGCACGAGCGACTTGCGCGAGAGCGTCGCCGCCGATGCGGCCAAAAACGCGCGCGCCGCGCAGGCCTTTGGCGACACGCTCGGCGCCGGCGAGCGACGCGATCTGCAAAGCGCGTGCACGGCGCTCGTCGCGAACGAGCGCGCCGCGCGAGCGCAACAACGGCTTCAAGCCCTGCTCGCGCGCTACCAGGACAACGATCCCCAGGCGGTGCTGCGCTTCTGTCTGGATCCCGCGTACAGGCAACTACAGAGTGAGCTCGAGGCAAGCTCGCAAGCGTTGCGCCGGTCCGGCGCGGCGAACGTCGACGATCGATCGAGCGCGGCTCTCGAGACTACCCTCGAGCAGCAGCGGCGCAGGTATACCGCCATCAGCAACATCATGAAGACGAGGCACGACACGGCGAAGAACTCGATCGGCAACGTGCGCTAGAGCGCCGCCGTTTCCTGCGGAATTGGCGTATTCTGCCGGCACGATTCATCGCGAGCGAAGCTCGCTCCTACAACGATGGTTGGCACAGATCGCGACAGGCCGAAGGTGGTCATCGTCGGCGCGGGCTTCGGCGGGCTGTTCGCGGCGCGGGCGCTCGCGCGCGTGCCCGTCGACGTCACGGTCATCGACCGGCACAACTATCATTTGTTCCAGCCGCTGCTCTACCAGGTCGCGGTCGCCGCCTTGCCGCCTTCGGATATCGCTTGGCCAGTGCGCTCGATCCTGAGTCGGCTCAAGAACACGACCGTGCTCATGGACGAGGTCACGGGTCTCGACGCCGCACGCGGCTGCGTCGTCACGCAGAGCGGCGAGATCCCGTTCGACTATCTCGTCGTCGCGACGGGCTCCACGCATTCGTATTTCGGGCACGGCGACTGGGCGGCGATAGCGCCGGGCTTGAAGACCATCGACGATGCCACGCTGATCCGGCGCAAGATACTCACGGCGTTCGAGCGCGCCGAGATGACGTCCGACGCCGCGGTGCGCAAGCGCCTGTTGCAGTTCGTGATCGTCGGCGCCGGCCCAACCGGCGTCGAGCTCGCGGGCACGATCGCGGAGCTCGCTCACCATACGCTCGCGCGCGATTTCCGCAGCATCGATCCGCGCAGCGCCAAGATCGTGCTCGTCGAAGCGGGCGCTCACGTGTTGCCCGCGTTCCACGAGAGCCTGCGCAATTACGCGCGCCGCGCGCTCGAGAAGCTCGGTGTGGAGGTGCGCCTGGGCGCCGCGGTCACCGCGTGCGACGCGAACGGCGTCGCGATCGGTCATGAGCGCATCGAAGCCGCCACGGTAATTTGGGCCGCGGGCGTCGCGGCATCGCCGGTCGGGCGTTGGCTTGAGCTACCGACCGACAAAAGCGGCAGGATCAGTGTCGGTCCGGCTCTCTCCGTTCCGGGTCGACCGAATGTCTTCGTGATCGGCGACGCGGCGCGCGTCGAGGACGCGCGCGGCAAACCGGTACCGGGGATCGCCCCGGCAGCCAAGCAACAAGGACGCTACGTCGCCGGCGTCATTGCAGAGCGCATCCGCGGCGCTGAGCCTGCGCCGTTCCGCTATCGTCATGCCGGCAATCTCGCGACCATCGGCCGGCAAGCCGCCGTCATCGAGCTCCCGTTCTTGCGCCTCAAGGGTTGGCTCGCGTGGTGGATTTGGGGCGTCGCACATATCTACTTCCTTGTAGGCGTACCGAGTCCTTTGCTCGTCTCGATTCGTTGGCTCTGGGAGTATCTGACTTACGGCCGCGGCGCGCGATTGATCACGGGTGTCGAGCACGCGGATTAGCGCGACCGATTCGTGGAACCGTGACGCGCGGATTTGATCCGCGCACAAGAACTCGGCACAGTATGCGCCAGTGACTGCGTAGCTGACATCGGCGCCCAAGGCTCGTCCATGGACATTACCATCTTGGCCTATCTCGAACCCGACGAGGAAAAGCCCGATGTCGTCATGGAGCAGGTTGCCCAGGGGCTCGAGGCGAGTGGGCACAAAACATCGATTCTGACGATTCGCCACGACGTCTCCGAGCTCGTCGACGGGCTCAAGAAGCGCAAGCCCGATTTGGTCTTCAACCTCGTCGAATCCTTCGGCCACGATATCTTGGGCGGCCTCATGGGCGTGGCCGGGGTGCTCGACCTGCTCGAGCTGCCGTACACGGGCGGCGGTCCCGGCGAGATTTTTTTGCAGGAGGACAAGGCGCTATCCAAGAAGCTGTTGGCCTTCGAGCAGATTCCGTATCCCGACTTCGCGACCTTTGCGCCGAACGCCGACTTCGAGACCGGCGGCAACCTGCGCATGCCCTTGTTCGTCAAGCCGCTGCGCATGGACGCGTCGATCGGCATCGACGAGCGTTCCCTGGTCCGCAACACCGAGCAGCTCATGCAGCGCGTGCTCTACATCCACAAGACGTTCGGGGACGCGGCGCTCGCCGAGGAGTACATCGAGGGGCGAGAGTTCTATATGGGCGTCTTGGGGAACCAGGATCTCATCGCATTGCCGCCGATCGAGATGGACTTCTCGGGCTTGAAGGAGGGCAGCGTCCGCGTCATGGACAAGGAAGCGAAGTTCGACGAGACGAGCGAGCGTTTTCAGGGAACCAAGGCGGTGCTCGCGGATCTCGAGCCCGAGCTCAAGGCGCGGTTGCAAAAAATCTCCTTGGGCGCCTATCGGGCCTTGCGCGTCCACGACTATGGACGCATCGATTTGCGCCTCACCGAGACCGGCGAGGTCTACGTCATTGAAGTGAACGCCAATTGCTACCTGGAGAAGACCAGCGAGTTCGCGAGCGCCGCAGCCGCGTACGGAATCGAGTATCCCGAGCTCCTGGACAGGATCGCGAAACTCGCGATCGAGCGTTGGAAGCATCGCAGCCGCGCGCAGAAAAGGCGCAAGAAGGCGCGCGCGGCGGCGCTAGCCTGATTTCGCCGGCGCCGCCGCGGGCGCCGTATCCGCGGCACCGCGGTCCTCGCGTGCGTCGCTCTTCGGTTCCGAAGCGCCGCCCGACTGTCCGGGCGTTTCGGGGAAGTACACGCCGCGGTGGACGAAGTTCATCGCGAGCGATGTGACGAGAGTCGTGACTCCGACGATCGCTTCGCTCTCGGCCGTGCGGGGATAGACCTGCTTGAGCACGTCGGCCCGCTTCGACAAATGCCGCATGAGGCTTCTCGTTTTCTCGGGGAAATGCCCCGTCCAGCGGAACACGTCGGCCATGAGCTGCCGCTCCAGGCGGCGGATGAGCTCCGCCGCGGGGCGCGTTTCCTGCGCCGCGGCCTGGTCCTCGCCCTCGACGAGGTCGTCGAAAATCGCCCTCAGGTCGCCGTCCAAGCCGGCTGCGCCCGGCTCGCTTTCCGCCGGATAGTTCTTGTAGTACTCCTGTAGCGAGTAATACAGGCCGCTCACGTCGTCGTCGAGGTCGGCCGCCGTTACGAGCGGATCGCGGCTCCCCAACTCGCCCATCGTGCGTGCGCAGAATTCGAGCTTACCGAGCGCCGTCGGCAGCTGCGCATACTCGGCGCGCCAGTCTTGCCCCGGGGTCATCCAGACGGCAAACGTCTCGGCCCAATCCTCGTCGGGATGCTTCTGCGCGTACCAGCCGGGCAGGTGGCGCACGAACCGGCGGCTGAACGGCTGCGGCCGGTAGTCCTCGCGATACGGCTGAGTGATCGAGCCGAATAGCTTTACCCAGGCTTCGACGTCATAGAGCCTGTAGGCGTAGTTGATGACGTGCCCCATCTCGTGCCGCAGGTAACGCAAGATGTCCGAGTGCTTGAATCCCTCGATATGGCCGACCTCCTCGCCGTGAAGCTCCGTGAGCTCGGGTCGCGCGAGGTAGAACGGGATGCCGATGACGACGGTGCCGAAGGGCACGCCCCATTCGGTCGACAGATGAAAGCGCGGTGAAACTTTGACGATGCCGGCGTGCTTGAGCTCGGCGCGGAATTCCTCGATGACCGGGGCGAGCCGCGTGTCGTCGATCGTGAGCTTGAGATCGCGAATCGGCGAGCCAAACAAGTTGGATTCGCGAAAGCGGTACGGTGCAGCCATAGACCTAGGGCTCTCGCGAGCTCGCGGGTTACGGGACGGCTTTTATATTGGTGCCTGGCCATGGCGGCCCGCAAGCACCCCCCCGGTAGGAGCGGCCTCCGGCCGCGATCCTTGTCCCCGCCGGCTTTCCCGCTATCCTAACCGCGCCTGATCTTGGGATTACCGTCATGCCCAAAGCGCCGTTACGCATAGGAGTGCTCGCTTCCGGCGCCGGGACGACGCTGCAGGCCGTCATCGACGCGTGCGAGTCGGGACGCTTATCGGCAGTCGTCGTCGTCGTGATCGGCAACAACAGTCGATCGGGGGCTCTCGAGCGCGCGCGGCGCCACGGTATTCCCGACGTGCATCTGAGCGGCGCGACGCACGAAGGGGACCGACTCGATCGAGCGATTCGCGATACGCTTCAAGCCCACGAGGTCGACATCGTGCTGCTTGCGGGCTACATGAAGCAGCTCGGCCCCAGGACGCTCGCCGCGTTCGAGGGGCGCGTCGTCAACACGCATCCGGCGCTGCTACCGAAACACGGCGGCAAGGGCATGTATGGCAGTCGCGTCCATGCCGCCGTGCTCAAGAGCGGCGCGAAAGTCACCGGTGTCTCGGTACATCTAGTCGACGGCGAGTACGACACGGGGCGCGTGCTGGCGCGGCGCGAAGTTTCCGTCGAGGCCGGCGACGACGTGGCGTCGTTGACGGACCGGGTGCAAGGCGTGGAGCGTGAGTTTCTGATCGAGGTCCTGCGGCAAATCGCGGCCGGCACGATTGCGCTAGAATCTTAATGGGGTAAAAGAACATGGTCACTTCAAAGCTTACGGCCTATCGATCCGCCTCGCTCGTTGTCGCGACCATGATCCTCTGTCCGCCCGCGTCCGCGCATCATCATCGCATCAACTTTCTGCCGACGCCGATTGCTTTCCACGGCGAAATCACTCGGCTCGAGTGGAAAAACCCGCACGTTTATCTCTATGTCGACGCGGAAGGCGACAACGGCGAGCTCGTGAGCTGGGAGATCGAGACCGGCTCGACGCCGAGCCTCGCACGCCGCGGTATCACGGCGGAGGATTTCCGGGAGGGCCAGAGCGTAACGGTTCGTGGCCATCCGGATCGAAATCCGGAGCGCAAGCTTTTGTTCGCCGAATCGGTGACGAATGCCGAGGGGACGACGTTCCTCTTGCAAGGCCGGAGCCTTGAGGCGTCCGAGAATTCGCGAGCGGTAGCGCCGAGCCTCGCGGGGGTGTGGGCAACCATCGGCGATCCCTACGACCGGACCCAAGCGGCGACGTATCTGCCGCTCACGGAGAAGGGTCTGGCCGCAGCCGCAGCCTTCGACGTTGACCACGACCCGTTCGCAGACTGTGTTCCGCCGCCCGTGCCCGACAGCTTGAGCACGCCGTATCTGCACGAGATCATCATCAACGACGACGTCATCGTTCTCCGCGAGGAGTACTTTGAGATTGATCGCGTCGTTTACATGGACGGTCGCGCGCATCCGGCCGAGGGTCCCCGCACGAACCAGGGACATTCGATCGGCCACTGGGAAGGCGATACTCTGGTGGTGGATACGGCGCTGTTCGCAGATCACGGCTACGGCAACGGCAGCGGCATACCGTCGGGGGCAGAGAAGCACATCGTCGAGAGATATTCATTGAGCGACGGGGGAACCGCGCTCACCATCGATTACGTGCTCGAAGATCCCGAATACCTTGCCGCGCCGGTCAGAGACACGCGTAAGTGGCGCTATGCCCCCGATCTCGAGTTGTTGCCGAACCAGTGCGATCTCGAGACCGCGCGACGCTACTTGAGCGCGCCATCGCCGTGAGACGCGGCCTCCTGGTCGCCGCGACTTGTCTCGGCGCGGCCTTCACCGCCCATGCGCACCACTCGCGTGCGCCGTTTGTGCTCGACGAGACGATCGCGCTCGAAGGCACTGTGACGAAGGTGGCGTGGCAGAGCCCGCACGTCTACGTCGAAGCCGAGATCGTCGACGACGCCGGCGTCACGCAAAGCTGGACGCTGGAAGGCCATTCGATCCCGGGGTTTCTGCGGCTCGGGTGGCGTCAGGATTCG
>Ga0209108_10000870_pt1 | contig 17202 bp, 10 predicted proteins | sample Rifsed10ft1_FD_184003 | JGI IMG/M metagenome (GOLD analysis project Ga0209108, IMG submission 184003) | Soil microbial communities from Rifle, Colorado, USA - sediment 10ft 1 (version 2) | ecosystem: Environmental > Terrestrial > Deep subsurface > Rock core/Sediment | place: Rifle, Colorado...
CTGAGGCGTCGGCGCTCGACTCACGTCTGTGGCGGATCGACAACACCATGAAGTTGGTGGCCGGGGCCAAGTTCAAACTGGCCAATGGCGAGTCGGCAGTGACGGCGGTGAAGGCCAAACTGGATAAAGACGGCAAGGACGATCCTGAGGGCAACCTCTTCCTCACCGACAAGCGCATCCAGGGGGGCCTCGAGTTCTGGCAGGCGCACCAGGCGGTCCTCGAGCGCGCCGAGCGGGAGTTCGGCGTCCCGGCGCAGGTGATGGTGGCGATCATCGGCGTCGAGACCTTCTACGGGCGCAACACCGGGCGCTGGCGCGTCATCGACGCCCTCACCACGCTCGCCTTCGATTACCCGCCGCGCGCGAGATTCTTCCGCAGCGAGCTCGAGCACTACCTGGTGCTCGCGCGCGACAACGGCCAGGACGTGCTCGCGGTGCGCGTGAAGCGACTCGTCCCGCCGAAAGTGTGGCGCGCCCGGTTCGAGCAGATCAACGACTTCGAGCGCATGCTGGCCGCCAACAACGTCACGATCCTCAAGTTCTTCCTGCACATCTCGCGCAAGGAGCAGCGCGAGCGGTTGATCGATCGCCTGGAAGATCCCACGGAGAACTGGAAGTTTCGCGCTGGTGACCTGGACGACCGGCGGCAGTGGAGCGCGTTCACGGCCGCATACCGGGATGCCCTGCGGAAGTGCAGCACGAAATGGGCGCCGTGGTACGTGGTTCCGGCGGACTCGAAGACCGTCCGGAACTATCTGATAACACGTACGCTGAACGCGACCCTTCGGCGGCTGCGGCCGAAGTATCCGCGGGCTCCTCGCGAAGTTCTGGCGTTGAAGCGGACCATCGTCTGACGGGATGCCTCCCGCCCCTACAGCCGTAGTAAACCCTATGGACGGTCGGGAGGACTAACCCCCCGTACGACCGCTAAACTGCCCTTTGCCCTCTGCCCTATGAAAAGACTCATCCTTGCCGCCGGCCTTCTCGCCATGGCTTCTCCGGCGCTGGCGCAAAACGTGCCCACCCGAACGTTGTCCAAGCCCGACGCCGAGTACTCGGAGCCGTTCACGATGATCGCCGGCGTCCGCGAATTGAAAGACGGTCGGGTGATCGCGATCGATCCGCGTGACAAGACGGTGCAGGTGGTTGACCTCAAGGCCGGCACCGCGACAAAACTCGGCCGCGAAGGTTCCGGGCCTGGTGAATACGGAATCCCGACACGCCTTCTGGCTCTTCCCAACGACACATCCGCGGTCGTCGACATGCTCAACAACCGGATGCTGCTCATCAATCCGAATGCCACGGTTGGCGGGTTCGTCGACCTGAACGTTCCGCCTCCGTCCGGCGGGCGCGGTGACGGTCGCGGCATGATGATGATCGGTTCGAGCATGCCGACGGCATCTGACGCAAAGGGACGGATGTACGCGCAGGGCGCTCCATTCAGGATGACAGACAATGGTCCCGTGTCGTCGGATTCCCTGCCGATGACACGCTGGAATCGCGCGTCAGGGAAGCGTGACACGCTGGCCTGGCTACGTGTCCCGGCGGGATCGAACCAGATCAGCGGGAGCAGGGGCCGCGGCGGGGCGAACGTCTCGGTGCGGATCGGCGGTGGGCCGCCGTTCAATGGCGCCGACATGATGGCGGTGGCTCCTGATGGGCGAGTGGCGATCGCGCACTTCGATCCGTACAGCGTCGAGTTCGTCAATGAGGCCGGCCAGCGGACGCGCGGTCAGCCGATCAGGCACGACCGCATCAAGGTCTCCGAAGGCCACAAGCAGGAGTGGCGCGAACGGCAGAAGAATGCCATGGGCATGATGATCACGTCCGACAACACTGGCCGCCGCTCGGCAGCCATGGTTCCGAACAACAACGTCCAGGATCCCGAGTCGTGGGGCGGCGAGTACATGCCGCCGTTCCTGTCGGCAACGAACACGCTGACGTTCTCGAACGAGGGTTATCTCTGGATTCAGCGCACGGGCCCCGCCGGTCAGCCGCCGACGTTCGACCTGATCGATCGTGCGGGCAACCTGGCGCAGAGAGTGGTGCTGCCGAAGAAGGCTCGCTTGTTAGGCTTCGGCAGCGGCGCGGTCTACATCGCCCGCGTCGACGAAGATGATCTGCAGTATCTGCAGAAGCACAAGTTCGTGATGCCGGAGAGGCCGTAGCCAGATGTGAGATGGGAGATGGGAGATGGGAGAGAAACTGCTTTCCGATCAAATCGGATTGACCAGTTGGCAGTTCATCTCAATTCTCCCATCTCCCGTCTCATATCTCCGTGTCAGCGCCTCAGCCACACCACCGCGAACATCACCTTCACGATCGACTTGCTTATCCGCGCCTCTCCTGGCGTCAGTGGCAGCCCGCAGGGAGTTCTGGGTGGCCAGCGAGTGCGCAAGGACCCCGTAGGATCTGCTCGCCCCAGCGGAGCGGCATAAAGCTCAATCGACTCGATGTCTTCCGGTGCGAAGTCCTTCACGGTCGCACCCGGGCGAGCGATCCCATCTACGAAAACACACACATCCGATAGGATGACCAGGCTTTTGCGTGCGAACTCGGGCGCGAAAGCGAGCGCCACATCCAACGGCATCCTCTCGCGTCCCTTCAGTTCCTCTCGCGTCACGAACGCCGAGTTGATTCCGCGGAACGTCAGCCGGGAGTCCATCTCGCGATAGAACTGCTCCATGTGCTGGTCGCGGCTCACGCGCCCACGTTCCACCACGACGTCGAGTTCCGTTCCCCCACTCACCGGCACGACCACGGAGAAGTTGCGCGACTCGAAGAGCGGGTGCTTCACACGCACGATGTAGGAGCCGCTCCTGAGCTCCGGGAAGTTGAACGTGCCTGACGAGTTGGTGGAGTCGGCCTTTCGCGCGCCAATGATCTCGATGCGCGCGCCGGGCACCGGCAGCAGCGAGTCCTTCGACATGACTGATCCATGGAGACCGGTGCGCTTCGCTGTGATCGCGACGGTGTCGAGCACGGTCAGCCGGCGGAGGGTGAAATCGACGGTGACGTCACCGGCGACGACCTCGATCTGCCTGGTCTCCGGTGTGAATCCGACCCAGGTGACTCTGACGCTGTGCTGCCCGGGCGGCACGCCGAGGAAGCTGAAACGGCCCTCGCGATCGGTGCGCACCTGCCGATTGACGCCCTGCGGGTCGAGCGTGACCAGCGCCTGCTCGAGCGGCCGGGCGGACTCGTTGGTCACTATGCCTCGCACGCTGGCAACGCCTTGCGCGTCGAGGGGGCCGGCCAGTGCGCCAAGTGCAGCAACCATGAGCGTGTATTTCATCGGCCTGTTCACTGGTTGGCGGGGGCGCTGAAAGACCGTCGTGTTACACCTGCCCTATGCTCGGGTTCTTTAGCGGGCAGCGGGAATCGGGCAGCGGGCAGCGGGCAGAGGCTCATGGTGACAGCACCTTCCAAATCCGTCACTGCCCAGGGGCGAACTCCGTAGTGGTGCCGGCCCCCGGCGGGCGGCATCTTCTGGATCTGACCAATTCCACGGCCCCGGCAACCCTTCGCCGCCGTCCGACGACAAAGGTAGTTGAACGCGCTGTCCCCCTCCGAACCGAACTTCATGATTCCGACGCGATTACTTGCCCTGGCCGCGGCCCTGACCCTCTCGGCCACCGCCTATGGCTGCAAGAAGGCCGACGGGTCCGAAGGCGATTCCGCGGCGGCGGCCACGGGAGACTCGACGGCCACACCTACCGACGGCGCCCCTACCACCACGCTGGCGCTTCCCGTGGCGGCCGTGGCGGTCCGCGAAGGAGACCTGGTGCTGACCGTCTCCACGACCGGGCAGGTGGCTTCCGACCAGGTATCCGCGCTCAGGTCAGAGGTGGCGGGAACCGTGGAGAAGGTCCTCGTGCGACCGGGGGACCGCGTCCGGAGCGGGCAAGTGCTCATCACGTTCGACCCGCGTCCGCTCGACATCAATGTGAAGGACGCCGAAGCCGGGTTCGATCGCGCGATGCAGACCTTCCGCGAGAGCTACTATCCCGACTCGGTCGTGACCGGCAAGGTCCCCACCGAAGAACAGCGCCGGACCGCGATGATTCGCGCGGGCGTGCCCAGTGCGCAGGTGGCGCTCGATCGCGCAAAGCTGGAGCGCGAGAAAGCCACCGTGATCAGCCCGTTCGACGGACTGGTTGACCAGGTGATGATCGCGGTAGGCATGCGCGTCAGTGCCGGCGAGCTCCTCACCCGCGTGGTGAACCTCGTCTCGCTCCGTATCGATGCGCAGGTGCTGGAGCACGATCTGCCGCTGATTCGCGAGGGTGGACAGGCCATCGTGACCAGCGCGGCGGCAGGCAACCGCGCCATCATCGGGAGAATCGCCGCGGTGCTGCCGTTGGTGGACACGACGACCCGCTCGGGTCGGGCCTTCGTGCGGATTCCAGCGGGAAGTTCGCTGCGCCCTGGCATGTATGCCGACGTGAAGCTCGAGGCGTCGCGACTGACGGGGCGCCGCCTGGTCCCGACGCGCGCAATCATTCAACGCGACAACCGGCCGCTGGTGTTCGTGGTGCGCAACGGCCGCGCGCAGTGGGTCTACATCAATCCGGGACGATCGAACGGAATCGAGACCGAAGTGCTGCCTGACTCGGGCACGGGACTGATTCCAGTTGAAGTTGGCGACGACGTGATCGTGGAAGGGCACCTCACTTTGACGCACGACGCGCCGGTGCGAGTCGTGAATGCTGATACGGGGTCAGTTGGGCAGCCGGTCAGGAAGCCTGACTGAACCGGAGGGGAGATGGGAGATGCGAGATGGGAGATCTGAGATAGGCTGCAACCCCTGTTGTTGGTGGTACGTGCTCCGTGCACTGCCCTCACCTCCAATCGAAATCCGACCTTATCAGAAAGCAGTTTCTCTCAATTCTCCCATCTCCCATCTCATTTCCCGATGTCCCTTCCCGCCGCCGCGATTCGCCGTCCTGTCTCGACCATAGCCGCCACCCTCGGCGTAGTTCTCCTTGGGTCGGTGTCGTTAGGCCGGATGCCGGTGTCGCTGCTGCCGGACGTGACGCTGCCGGTGCTCACCATCCGGACGCTCTACCCTGACGCCGCCGCCACCGAAGTGAGCCGGTTCGTGGCCGAGCCGATCGAGCGGGCGGTTGCCGCCACGCCGGGCCTGGTCGAACTGCGGTCGGAGAGCCGGAACGGCGAGGCGACGACGACGCTGCGCTTCGCGTGGGGAACGGACATGCAGGGCACGCTGCTCAGCGTGCGTGAGCAGCTCGACAACGCGCGCGGCCAGCTGCCCGAAAGCGCCGAGCGTCCGACGTTGCTCACCAGCGACCCCGGCGAACGGCCCATCGCGGTGCTGAGCCTGAGCATCAAGGGCGACCTGCGAGAGCTGGCGCGAACGGCCGAAGACGTCTACGCGCGACGGCTGGAGCAGATCGGCGGCGTGGCCAGCGTGGCGGTCGTCGGCACGCCGAGCGATGAGATCCGCATCGAGGTGGACCCGGCCCGCATGCGCGGCCTGAACATAACGAGTGACGACATCGCCAACGCCATTCGCACGGCCAACGTCACGGGCACGGCCGGCACGATCCGCCGCGGGCAGTTCCGGTTCTCGGTGCGCGCGCTGACGGAGTTCCGCACGCCGTTCGAGATCGGCGACACACCGGTCGGGCCGCCGGGCAGCGGGATCAAGCTGCGTGACCTGTCCACCGTCGTCATCACCACAGCCGATCCCGTCACCCTCACGCGACTGGATGGTGAGGCGGCCGTAGGGCTCGTGGTCTACAAGGACGCTGGATCCAACACGGTCTCGGTCACCAAGGAGCTGGAGAGGATCGTCGAGCAACTGCGCACCGAGTTTCCCGGCATCACGCTGAACGTTGTGGCCGAGCAAGCCGATTTCGTCGTGGACGCCCTGTCCAACCTGGGCCAGGAGATCATCCTCGGCGGCGCTCTCTCGCTGCTGGTGATCCTGGTCTTCCTGCGTGACTGGCGCCTGTCGTTGGCCATCGGCCTGATGGTGCCGCTGTCGGTGCTGGTCGCTCTCGTGCTGCTGCAGGGAATGCACGTGACGGTGAACGTGCTGTCGCTCGGAGGACTTGCCCTTGGCGTCGGCCTTCTGGTCGATAACGCCATTGTCGTCGCCGAGGCGGCGGCTCGAAAACGGGAGCGAGGAATGCCGATCGCCGAGGCCGCCCGGGTGGCTACCGAGGAGGTATCGGGACCGCTGACGGCCGGCACCCTCACGACACTGCTCGTTTTCGGTCCGATCGTGTTCGTGCAGGGCCTGGCGGCGGCGCTGTTCCGGGATCTGTCACTCTCGGTGGTCATGTCTGTTGGGGCGTCGCTGATTCTCGCACTGACGTTGATGCCGGTGATGGTGATCGGGCGGCGGAGGAGGCCAGAGGCCAGAGGCCAGAAGCCAGAGGGAGCGGCCGAGTCACGAATCACGAGTCACGAGTCACCAGAAGTCCGCAGGATCGACGTCCTGGCTCGAGCCGGCCACTGGTGCGAGGGTCAATACGAGCGCGGCATGAAGTGGTCGCTTGCCAACCCCGGCCTCGTATTCGCCATCACCGGCGTGGGCCTGCTGGGAACATTGTGGGTCACGGCACGGCTGCCCCGTGAGATCCTGCCACAGGTGGACGAGCGCGTGGTGGTGGCCTCGCTCAACCTGACCGAAGGCACGGCCATTGAAGAAACGACCCGCCAGGCCAAGCGACTCGAGGACGCCGCTCACACGTTAGGCTCGCGAGGGGTGTACACGCGAGTCGGTACCGCCACGGATGAGGAGATTCTTGCCGGCGCGGATCCGGGAACCTCCGCCAGCGCCCAGCTCATCCTGCCCGTGCCTTCGGGCGGCGGCGCGACGGCGTTCGCCAACGCGATGCGCGCGGCATTGCCGGACCTGGCCGGCCAGGGCATGCTCGCCCTCGACGTCGCGGGCGCCTCGGAATTCGGCAGCCTCATTGGCCGTGAGGGGCGTATCGTCCGCGTCGAACTCTCGGCCCGCACGTACGATGAAGCGGCACGCTGGGCCGACTCGGCACGATCGATCATGCGCGGCCTTGCCTCACTGTCGGACGTGCGCGATGCGCAGGAAGGCATGCAGCCGGTGGTCGAAGTGACCCTGGCGCGCGACCGGATCGCCGAGCGCGGGCTGAGCATTCAGGCGGTCGCGAACGCGTTGGCCGGCGGTCTGGGTGGCGTTTCGGCGACCGAACTTCGTGAGACAGACCGGCGTACTCCCATCTCCGTTCGTTATGCGGGGAGCGCCAACGAGGACCTGGCCGAGGCGCTCAACTCGGTCGTAGGCGGCGTGCCCGTTTCACAACTGGTCCGCGCGACTGAAGTGCGTGCTCCGGTGGAAGTGGTGCGCGTCGGTCAACGCCCCGTAGTCGCCGTGGAAGGCCTGATCCAGAGCGGTGGCACGGCCCGGGCTTCGAAGGACGTCACGGCGGCAATGTCCAACGTGCAACTGCCGGCCGGTGTATCGTGGGCCGTGACCGGCGCGAACGCCGAGCAGGAACGCACGACGAAGGAACTGGTGCTGGTGGCCGTGCTCGCGACGTGTCTGGTCTTCCTCGTGCTGGCCGGTGAATTCGCCTCGTTCACCGTGCCGCTGGTGGTCATGCTGACCGTGCCTCTGGCCGCGGCTGGTGGACTCGTCTTCCTGTATCTCACCGGCCAGAGCATCAACGTCGTATCGCTCATCGGCATCGTCGTCATGATCGGCATGGCCGACAATGAGGCCGTGGTGAAGCTCGACGCTATTCGGCGCTTCCGCGAGGAGGGCCACGGCATCGAGGAGTCGGTTCTGCTCGGCGGGCACCAGCGGCTGCGCGCGATCGCCATGACCCTGATCACGACGATCACCGGCGTGCTGCCGCTCATGTTCGGGTGGGGGAGCGGCGGCGAGTTGTACCGGCCGCTTGCCGCCGGGGTTATCGGGGGCAGCGTGTCGGCGCTGCTGGTGACGTTCTTCCTGCTGCCAACGGCATACGCAGTGCTTGAGAGACGCAAGATGGGAGATGGGAGACGTGAGATGGGAGATCACCTGCCAGATCGGATGACGGGTGGTACTCGCTCCACGGAACGCCCACTCTCCAAACGATGATCCACGCCTGATCGGAAGGCAGTTTATCTCACGTCTCCCATCTCCCATCTCCCATCTCCAATCTCAATTCTCCCATGATCCGCTGGGCTGCCTCCCGTCCCGCCGTCGTCTGGGCGACGAGCATCGTCATCCTGCTCGGCGGCGTGGTGTCGTTCACCCGCCTCGCGCTGGCCACGCGCACAGAGGTCGAACTGCCGCGACTGATGATCGGCGCCGGCTGGAGTGGCGCGTCGGCGGAATTGATGGAGATGTACGTCGCGTCGCCTATCGAGTCGGCCATCCAGGGCGTTCGCGGCGTGAGAAAGACGCGGAGCACGTCCAGCGAGGGAACCGCCCAGATCACGGCTGAACTCGACCCCAAGACCGATGTCCAGATCGCGCGCCTGTCGATCCTCGAGCGGCTCGAGATCCTGGCCCCGGAGTTTCCTCGCGGCGTGAGCCGGCCGACGGTCCGCAACTTCGTTCCGACGGACCTGCAGGAACCGACGCTCTTCACCCTGACCGTTACCGGACCGTATACGGCGGGTGCGCTGCAGAAGCTGGCCGACGAAACCCTGAGCCCCCGGTTGTCGGCGGTCGCCGGCGTCGCCGGAGTGAACGCCTTCGGTGGCACGGACTTTTCCGTTACGGTCTCCTACGACGCGAAGCTGCTGCGCCAGCTCAGCGTGTCGCCGGTGGCACTGGGGCAGGCCATCCGCGACGCGCGCCTGGTGCAGTCGTTAGGTGAAGAGCAGCGCGGCGTCAGCGAGTACGAGGTGACCCTCCGCGACCAGCCCGACGCGGTCGAGCAATTGGAGCAGCTGCCGGTTCGCGGCCGCGGGCGGGTCTTCCGGCTCGGCGAACTGGCCACGGTGCGCCCCGAGGAAGATGCGGGCGGCCGGTTCAATCGCATCAACGGCCAGCCGGCCATAACGATGGACATCTCGCGGCAGCCTGGCGCCGACGCGATCAAGACAGCGGCCGCGTTACGCCTCGCCATCGACGAACTGCGTCCAACGCTCCCGCCGCGCGTGGACATACGGATCGTCAACGATGAAAGCGAAGAGCTGGCCGAGCAACTCAACAACCTGCTGCTGCGCGGCGCCATCGCCTTTGCCGCCGTCATCCTGGTGATTGCGGTCATGCTGCGCGACTTCCGGGCGGTCGCACTGGTCATAGGGAGTGCCGCGGTGGCGATCGCGGGCACGGCATTTGGTCTCTATGTCTTCAACATCCCGGCCAACATGCTGACGCTGGCTGGACTGGCGATGGGCATCGGGATTCTCGTCCAGAACGGGCTGGTGGTGGCCGAGCGACTGGGAACCGTGCCGGATACTCGTGAGGCACGCGCCGACGTCGCGGGGCGCATAACGCCGGCGATCATCGGGGCAACGCTCACGACGACCGTGGTGCTGTTCCCGTTTCTCTACCTGCAGGGGAACGCGCGGGCGGCATTCATGCCCTTCGCTGCCGCGTTCACCATGGCGCTCGCCTGGTCGGTCGTCGCCTCGGTAGTCATGATTCCGGCGCTGGCTTCGGGGCACCACATTCACGAGACGTCATGGCGTCGATCGCGTCGTTTCTACGCGCGGCTCCTGTTTCCGGTGATCCGGTTCCGCTGGGTCACGATCGGCCTCACGACGATCGCGCTTGCCGGGCTGACCTGGGTCTTCATCAAGAAGGTGCCGAGGTTCGCGTTTGGCGGATTCGGGTTCGGCCAACGGACATACGTGACAGCGACCATCAGCTTCCCGCGCGGATCCGATCCGGTCACGCTGGACAACGCCATCCGCGAGATGGAAGCGCTCGCGGTCGGACAGCCCGGTGTCGAGCAGGTTCGTTCCCGCAGCAACGGGATCACCGGCGCGATGATGAACGTGATGTTCACGCGCGAGCACGAACTGACCGCGATCCCGCTGGAGATGGAGGAGCGCCTGACACAACGGGCTGTGTTCATTGGCGGCGCGTCGGTGAGCGTGCGCGGCCAGGGGCCGGGCTTCTCGTCAGGCTACGGCTCGTCGAGCATGGCGTCGTACCGGATCCGCGTCATGGGCTACTCGTTCTCAGGGGTCGAGCAGATGGCGCTCGACGTCAAGGAGCGCCTCGAGCAGATACCACGGGTTCGGAACGTGGACATCAGCACGGCGTCCGGCTTCATGCGCGAAAAGGCCACCGGCGTGGCCATCGAGCCAGATCGGGCCGCGCTGGCGCGATTTGGCCTCACGTCGCAGGATCTCGGTTTCGCCGTGGGGCGGGAGATACGCACACAGGTTGGCGCGGTGCTCCTGGAGATCGGTGGCGACGAGATTCCGGTGAATGTGAAAGCAATCGGCGCCAACACGCGCTCTCTCGACGAACTTCGCGAGGCGTTCATCCCGACACCAGACGGAAGCGCGGTGCCAATTGGCAGTGTGTCGAAGGTGAGCGAGCGTGACTTGCTCTCGGCAATCGATCGAGAAGATCAGCAGTACATGCGGACCGTGGCGTACGAGTTCCGCGGACCGAATCGACTGGCGCAGCGCACGCACGACGCCTTCATGAAGTCGATCTCGGCGCCGCCAGGCTACAAGGTGGAGGAAGCCGCATTCGGATTCTTCACGCCTGACGACAGCGAGAAGGGACTCTGGCTGGTCTTCGGGATCGGTATCGTGCTGGTGATCCTCGCGGTCGCGCTGGTGTTCGACTCGATCTGGGCGACGTCAATCATCTTCCTCAGCCTGCCGATCGCCCTGGGCGGCGTGATCTTCGCGTTCTGGATCATGAAAGCGGCGTTCACACGTGAGGCAGCCGTCGGCGTGATCCTGGTGATCGGCCTTGCCGTCAACCAGGCGATCCTGGTGACCGACGCCGGCCTGGCGCGCCGCCGCGCTCGTGCCCTGCGAGGACCAGCAGGACTCGGAAGGAAGGAGGCCCTGCGGTCGGCGATGGACCGGGCAGGCATGGTGATCCTGGTGACATTGACGTCGATGGCGAGCCTGATTCCGCTGGCCGTGGGGACGTCGACGCAGGACATCTTTGGAGCGATTGCCCTGGCGACCGCCGGCGGGACGATCTTCGGCACGCTGGGGGCGCTGTTTGTGGTGCCTGCCCTTCTCGTGGGGAGGCGTCGAAAGATCGCGCGGATTGAGATGTGAGATGGGAGAATTGAGATCACCTGCCTTCCGATTGCGCGGATCAGCTGGCGGCTATCAGTTTCCTGACTGATTCCGCGAAATCGACGTACAGTTTATCTCAAGTCTCCCATCTCCCATCTCACATCCATGCTCCGTCATTCACTGATCGCGCTGAGCCTTGCGCTCGCCCCCTCACTCTCGGCTCAAGCCGTCACTCGGATTCAATCGGAGATTGATCGGAGAGCGAAGGAACTCGAATCCAAAGTCGTCGCCTGGCGACGCGACTTTCATCAGAACCCCGAGCTTGGCAATCGCGAGTTCCGCACGTCGAAGATCGTGGCCGAGCATCTGCGGAAGCTCGGACTGGAGGTGACGACGGAGGTCGCGCATACCGGCGTCGTCGGCGTCCTGAAGGGCGGCCGGCCGGGACCGGTGGTGGCGCTGCGCGCCGACATGGATGCGCTGCCGGTCACCGAGGAAGTCGAGCTGCCGTTCAAGTCGACCGCCAAGACGCAGTACAACGGCCAGGAAGTCGGCGTGATGCACGCCTGCGGACATGACAATCACGTCGCGATCCTGATGGGCGTGGCCGAAATGCTGACGGCGATGAAGGCGGAGATTCCGGGGACCGTGAAGTTCATCTTCCAGCCCGCTGAGGAAGGTCCGCCGTTAGGCGAGGAGGGTGGCGCGCCGATGATGCTCAAGGAGGGCGCGTTTACGAACCCGAAAGTCGACGCGGTCTTTGGACTGCACGTCTTCCCGCTGGAGGTCGGGCATGTCGAGTTCCGTAGCGGCGGGGTGATGGCAAGCAGCGACAACTTCTACATCACGGTCCGGGGACGGCAGACGCACGGGGCCCTTCCATGGAATGGCATCGATCCCATCGTCGCCGCGTCGCAGATCGTGCTTGGCATCCAGACGATCACCAGCCGTCAGACGGACCTGACGCTGACGCCGGCGGTGGTGACCGTAGGCATGATTCGGGGCGGGATTCGCACGAACATCGTGCCCGACAGCGTCGAGATGTCGGGAACGATCCGCGCCTTCGATGAAACGGTGCGAGCCCAGCTCCACGAGCGCCTGACGAGAACCGCCGAGTCGATTGCCGCGGCGAGCGGCGCGATGGCGAGCGTTCGCATCCAGAAGATGACGCCGGTGACGTACAACGATCCGCCGCTGACGGACCGGATGATCCCGACACTGGAGCGCGTGCTGGGGAAAGCGAACGTGAAGATTGGTCGCCCAACGACAACGGCTGAGGACTTCTCGTTCTTCCAGCAGGCGGCGCCGGGACTGTTCTTCTTCATCGGGGTAACGCCGAAGGAGCGGGTGGGCCAGGCCGCGCCTAACCACTCGCCGAAGTTCTTTGCGGATGAGGGAGTGCTGGTCCCGGGTATGCGAGCCTTGGCAAACCTGGCCGTGGATTTCCTTTCTGCGCCGAGGCCGTAAGGCGGGTTGTTCAAGCAAGGTGATCATGGCCCGCGGGTTGCTCACGACGGGACTCCCTTCCGGCGGCCCCTACTGCGGACAACCTGGCGTCTCGAAGTCCATGCGTGATACCGCCCGCAGCACGCCGCCTCCAGTGAGCCCGTCGTTCGCTTTCCGTGTGGCAAGTCGAGTGCGCTTACGCATGGAACTCGAGCTTAGCGAGTGAATCGTAAGACCACCCGTTCTCGATCGCGGGCGGCTCCGATGGGGTTCTTGGTTCTTACGCTGAACGGTTCCGACATTCCTCACGGAATCGTCGCGTTTGCTCGTCGCACGAGCGCGAGGAGTCTCCCGAGCGAAGGGGGGCTGCCCAAGGCGAGGTCGCAACGCAGCTTCCTCAACCGACGCCTTTCCGCAATGCTGCGTTGTATCGAGCCGGGCAGATCCCCCGAGCGAGCAATGAGAGCCGGCAGGCTTACGAGCTTCCGCAGCGCTTCCCGTCGTTCACTCCCCACGCCAGCTCGTGGCAAGTCGAGCGCATTCAGCACGAACAGGCTCAGCGACAGTGGATGAGGAGCGAGCGACGGGGATCTGCCAAGGCGAAATCCGACCAGCGACTCAAATAAGTTGTTGTTCCACAAAGCGCAGTCGGCCTTGAGCCGGGCAGATCCCCGAGCGAGCGACCGCCAACGCGGATCCCCGAGCGAGCAAACGCGCCCGGGTCAACCGATCAGGAAGAACCGCACTTCGCTCCGCCAGCATGCGCCGCTTCGATCATCGCGACGATCTCCTCGAGCGATGACGCACCACGGTCCTTGTCGTACCACTGCATCTTCCCCTCGAAGCTCGTGCCGCTGTTCATGAGCGCAATCAACGGGGCGGGACGCTCGATCCAGCAGCCGCGTTCATTGAACTGGTCGTCGAGCAGGATGACCGTTGGCGTCGCGTCTCGGCCGTCAGGCGTCCGGTGTGCTTCCATCACTGCCTTGCCAGCCGTGGCATTGATCAGCCGCATCTCGAGCGACGGAACCTTGTCGACGAAGCTGGCCAGGTACGGCACCGAGTTCACGGAATCGCTGCATCCCGGCACGGTGACCACGAGCAGCTTCCAACCCGATCCCGCTTCACTGGCGCGCGTCACGAGCGCGTCGGGCGCCACCTTCATGGCGTAGTTCCCCTCCCACTGCTCCTTACGTGCAGTCGCCTTGGCTACGAAGTCAGCGAACGTCTCGCCGGATTCGTAGAGCGCACGGTAAGTCGAATCGTGATTCGTGACTCGTGATTCGTGACTCGGCAGGGCGGTAGCAGTGCAGAACGCCGATGCGACTGCGAACGAAAGAGTCGTGATCATGTGGCCGATGGCGGGAGCGAGGTCTGCAGAGCTTCGTCACGATCGCGGCGGATCAACAGGTGCGCAAGCATGACCGCGCCGCAGAAGACCGCCACGTCGGCCAGGTTGAACGTCCAGAACCGCATTTCTCCGACCCCGATGTCGATGAAGTCAACGACGCCGCGGGGGCTGCGAATCCGGTCCAGGAGGTTGCCCGACGCGCCGGCGACGATGAGCGCGAGGGCCAGCGCCAGCGTGCTGTCGTGCGGCGCCGCGCGACGGTACTGAATCATCAATACGCTCAGCACCGCCAGCGCGAGCGCAGCCAGGATCCATCGCGAGTGCTCGCCAAGCGAAACACTGAATGAGGCACCCTGATTGTAGGCCAGGGTGAACCGGACGACCTCGCCGATGACTTCGTGCGGCACATGCTCCGGCTCCAACCGCTCGACGGCGACCTGCTTCGACGTGCAGTCCGCGAGGACGAGCAGAGAAACCAGGGGCCAGAAGACAGCGGCTTTGTTCTTCATGCGCATCCTCCCCAATGCGACGGACCCGGTGACCAGAGCGGTCGCCGGGTCCGGAAATTTGACACCTGAAGGAGGCTTCAGGGTTCCGGCCTCAGGCTTCAGTTACTGTCTTGCCGTCTGAACCCTGTCGCCTTCCCTGGAGCCTGAAGCCTCTAGCCTTTCTTCAGAAGGGCTTTGATGTCCGCCGGCGGCTCCATCTCCTCGGGCTTCACCGTATCCCACTCCCAGGCGACGACCGTCGTCTTGATCTCCTGTCCCATCATCTGAAGCGTCGTCACGCTGGCACGCTTGACGCCGCCGAAGTCCTTGTAGTCACTCAGGAGCTGCGTCACTTCCATCTCGCCCATCTGGCTGACCTGCTTCACGATCGACGCGACGATGAGGCCATCGCTCACGCTGAAGCAGTCGTGGGTGACCCGTCCCGACTTCCAGGTGTGCTTGACCTTGTAGCAGTCGAGGTTGTTCATGTTGGTCTTCTCGACCGTCTCCGACGTCACGATATTCGGCGACGTGCGCATCGACGCGTCGGGGTCGGCTTCCTCGGCCGCCTGTTCACCCTCCGCTCCACTCAGGAGTCGCGCCCCGGCCACTGGATCCTTCGCCCAGGCACTGGAGCCATCGAAACCGGCCAGCATTTCCCCGATGCCCGGTATCGCCGTCTTCATCATGTAGCTCTTGTTGCCAAAGACGTTCATGGCTTCGATGTCGGCCCGCATTCCCGCCGCCGGCATCTCGAATGTCGCCTTCATGCGCGCCGACTGGTGCGACTTCCACGCGTCGCCGCCCACGGCCTTGTTGTACTTCTGAATGAGCTCCTTCGCGTCTGGCAGCGCCTGGGCGTTGGCGCTCGACGCGACAACTGACCCCAGGGAGAGCGCGGCGGCCGCCAACCCAAGGCGCCGGACGAAGACGTTCATGATGCGACTCCGTGAGAGAGAAAGCGCGACGGATCGCGCGGGAAACGAGCCAGCCGGGAACAGGCCGGCAAACCGGACAGCGTACACTGAGACCGCATGGAAGTTACTTGCCTCCAGGCGCGGGGTGCGCCGACTTTCCGATCCAGTTCAGGGCGGTTTCGAGCGCATCGTCGCGGCCGGCCAGCAGGGCACGCTGTGACAGGGGCGTTGCTTCGTCGGGGATAACTCCGGTGCCTTCGATGCGACCCCCGCCTGGTCCAGCGAAATCGCCGATGACGTACATCAGGCGATCGCCGTTGGGGAGACGCGTAAGGAGCGCGGGCAGGGCCTGCCCGGCGGACGGCACCCCGAAGACGCGGGCGCGTCCCAGTCTCTGCATGGCCGCCGCCAGGATCTCCGTCGTGCTCGCGGACAGCTCGTCGACGAGAATGGCGACGCGGCCCTGGTACGGCTGCAGCACTTGGCCGGAGCGCGACACGCGGATGGGATTCGCGACGTAGCGCATGGTCGCCTCGCGCAGCCGCATGGTTCCCAAGGTCTCGGGGAGCGCGAAGAAGTGCCCGGACATGCCCATGATCATCGCGCCCAATCCGCCGAGGTTGCCGCGAAGGTCGAGCACGACGCCGGTACAGGGGCGCATCGCGGTCATGGCATCCTCGAACTGCGGCATCACCGGCGTCATGAAGATGTTGAAGCGGATGACACCTACGCACCCGGCGTGACTCGTCAGGCGCTGAGTCTCGAAGCGGACGTGCAGTGGCGGCAACGCGCCGTATTCGATGACCTGCCCCGGGGTTTCGCGGAGCGGGACCGAGAGCTCTCGACGCGCGTTCTTCCCGTCGCGGGCGACGAGGCGGATCGTGCCGCCCGCCGGTCCGGTGAGCCGTCCATTGAGATTCAACGTAAGCCTGACGAACGCGAACCGGCGCGCGCCGGCGCTTACCTTCGAGGTGGCCCGCAGGGCATCGAGCACCCGAAGCGTGTCGATTGCCTCGATGACCCAACCGGGACGGATCCCCAGCCTGCTGGCAGGAGTGCCGGCGTCGACCCTGGTTACGACCAGCGCCGAATCGAGAAAGCGAAGCTCCAGTCCGGCGTCGCCGGCGCGATCGGAGCTCGTCGCGGCGCCGGCATCCATCGCCTCACCAGGGAGGATGCCGAAGTGCGACTCCCCCAATCGAGACAGCAGGGTCGAGATGGCGGATCGCGTGTCGTCGCGCGTATCACCTCGTTCAACGAGCGGACGCAGCGAATCGCGAAGCGCGACCCAGTTGAGTCCACGCATCGATGCGTCGTAGTAGCTGTCGCGCACTCGCGTCCACGCCGTGTCGAACGACGCCAACTCCAGGGCGCGATCGTATCCCGCCGGCGCCTGCGCCCTCGCGGAATCAACAAATCCCGCCGCCACAACGGCCGCGATGACAAAACGGAGCATCAATCGTGTTACAGGATTGGACATTCCTTAAGAGACGAATTCGGAGGCGCCGAAGCAAACTGCTCCGTCCGCGTTGAGGATAAATGACGATTTACTACCCCAAACCGGCCGCCAGTCCAGCCTGCTTCGCAACTCCTTCACCGGGAATCATATAGCGCAGGAATCGCCGCCGCTGATCGCTTGCGTTTCAACCGCGACCCTCGTTACGCTCCCCCATGCAGCCACCCCGTTTCCAATTCCGAGTTCGTACAATGTGGCCCGTGGCATTGGTTGCCGCGGCGGCGCTCGTAGGCAGCGCCCGCTTCGCCTGGACAGCCACGGTCCAGGACAGCTCCGCTCGTCGAGAGCCGGGCTCACAGGGCCGCGATGGCGGGG
>Ga0209108_10000871_pt1 | contig 17197 bp, 10 predicted proteins | sample Rifsed10ft1_FD_184003 | JGI IMG/M metagenome (GOLD analysis project Ga0209108, IMG submission 184003) | Soil microbial communities from Rifle, Colorado, USA - sediment 10ft 1 (version 2) | ecosystem: Environmental > Terrestrial > Deep subsurface > Rock core/Sediment | place: Rifle, Colorado...
CGGAATGACAGCCGCCATAGTGCATCCACAACCAGAAGAGTCCCGGGTCTGCGACCCGGCGCTACAGCGGGTTCTGCCCCGTGCCCCGGCCGGCTGGAAGCCGGCGCTACGGGGGACTAGTGTTTGCGGGCGGCGTCGGCGATGAGGCGCTGGAATTCGGGGTCGTCGTGGAGGCAGGCGAGGTCGGGGTCGCGGACGGCCCAATCGAGGTTGGTGTAACCGCTTAGCTCGGCGCGTTTGAGCAGGTCCAAGGCTTCGGGCTTTTTGCCCATGACGCCATAGGTGCAGGCGGCGTTGTAGAGGATGTTGGAGTCGTTGGGGCGGAGGGCGACGGCCTTCTGGAGCTCGCGGATGGCGTCGTCCTGTTTGCCGAGCCAGGCGTACTCGGAGGAGAGGAGGATGCGGGCGCGAACGTCTTCGGGAACTTGCTCGAGCTGTTGTTCGAGGACTCTCCTCTCAAGGTCGCGAAGCCGGCGCGCCTCCTCCTTGCGGCCCAAGGATTCCAGGGCGTTCACGAAGGGGATGTACATATTGTAGTCGTTGCCGTTGGCCTCGACGGCGCGGTTGGCCAGGGCGGCGGCTTCTTCGAAGCGGTCGGAGCTGAAGTAGGTGCGGCCGAGGATGTTGTAGGCACCTTCGCAATCGGGTTTGCGTTCGAGGGCACGCTGGACGTCGTTGATGGACTCCTCGAAGTTTTTCAACTCATAGCGGATGCGGGCGCGGGCGACCAGGGCTTCGGGCAGATTGGGCTCGAGGGCCAAGGCGCGCTCGCAGGCGGCGAGGCCGCGCTCGATCCAGTGGTTATCGTGGTCGTGCCATTCGTACATAACGCCGCAGGCGTTGGCGATGCCAGCGTGGGCGAGGGCAAAGCGGGAGTCGAGCAAGATGGCCTGCTCGTACATCTGGATGGCGAAGGAGAGGTCGGGTTTGGTCTCGCGGCGAGCGAAGCTGCGGGCTCGGAGATACATGTCGTAAGCCTGGGGATTCTCAGTGGGCTTGCGGGCCAGGGCCTTTTCTTCCTGCGGGGAGAGAGTGATGCGCAGGGCCTGGGTGATGCTGCGGGCGATTTCGTCCTGGACTTCGAAGACGTCGCGAAGCTCGCGGTCATAGCGTTCGGCCCAGACGGAGTGGCCGGTGCGAGTCTCGACAAGTTGGGCGGTGATGCGCAGGCGATTGCCGGCGCGGCGGAGGCTGCCGGTGAGGACGTAGAGGGCGTTGAGCTCCTGGCCGACCTGCGGGCCGGTGACGGGGCGGTCGCGGAAGGCCAAAACGGCGGCGCGGGGGAAGACGCGCAGCTCTTTGATTTTGGAAAGCTCCGTAATGACGTCCTCGGTCATGCCGTCGCGGAAGTATTCGTCTTCTTTAGCGCCGCTCAGGTTTTCGAAGTAGAGGACGGCGACGGATTTGAGGGCCTGGGCGCCGGCGGAGGCGCGGCCGGAGTCGGAGTCGCGCTTAAGGCGCTGGAGGTCGGCGCGGAGTTTGGCGGCGGAGGCGTAACGGGCGCTACGATCTTTTTCGAGGGTGCGCGTGATGATCTGCTGAAGCTCTTCCGGGATATTGCGGTTCAGGAGCATGGCCGGGGTGGGGGTGCGGTTGAGAATGGAGTCGAAGATGACGGCCGAGGTGTTGCCGACGAAGGCCTGGCGGCCGGTGGCCATCTCGTAGAGGACGACGCCCAGGGAGAAGATGTCGGTGCGGGCATCCACGTCTTCGCCACGAGCCTGCTCGGGAGACATGTAGGAGGCAGTGCCAATGGCAACGCCGGAGCCGGTGAGCTGGTCTTCGACGGTAAGCAGCGTGCCTGCGTCGGTGACGCCGACGGCTTCGCCGACTTTTTGGCGCTGGGGAGCGAGCTTGGCGAGGCCGAAATCGAGGATTTTGGCCTGGCCGCGCGGGGTGACGAAGAGGTTGGCGGGCTTGATGTCGCGATGAGTGATGCCGCGGGTGTGGGCGGCGTCGAGAGCATCGGCAATCTGGATGGCGAGGTCGAGCAGCTCCTCGGTCTCAAGCGGGCGGCCGGCGATGCGGTGCTTGAGGGTCTGGCCTTCGAGGAGCTCCATGGCGATGAAGGGTTTGCCTTCGTGTTCGTCAATTTCATAGATGGTGCAGATGTTGGGATGATTGAGGGCGGAGGCGGCGCGGGCCTCGCGCTGAAAGCGCTCGAGAGCGGAACGGTCGTGGGAGAGGTCGTCGGGGAGGAACTTCAGGGCGACGTTGCGGTGCAGGCGGACGTCTTCGGCACGGAAGACAATGCCCATGCCGCCACCGCCGAGTTTTTCAAGGATGTGATAGTGAGAGACGGTTTGGCCGATCATGGGCGAAGGACGCGAGCCGCCATGCTACGACGCAGGGGAGAGCAAGTCAATCGGCTAGGTGGGCATTTTGAGAAAGAAGTGGACGCCGAGGAAGGCGAAGATGGCGTCGGGGGCCCAGCCGGCCATGAGCGGGGGCAACTGGCCAACAGCGCCCATGGCTTCAAGCAGTGCTGAGATGGCCCAGTAAACGATGGCGATGCCGACGCCGAGAGCGATCCCGCTGACGCGTCCGCGGGTGCCGACCAGAAGAGCAAAGGGGATGCCCAGCAGGACGCTGATGGGGGCGATGAGCGGGAAGGCGAACTTGCGGTGCCACTGGACGGAAAGGCGGGCAACGTCGAAGCCGGCCTGCTGAAGCTCGCGGATGTAGTTGCGGAACTCGGCGGCGTCCATTTGATAAGACTGGCGGACTTCGCGGTTGAAGTAGCCGGGAGGCTCGTTGAGCTCGGAGAGGCGCATAGTCTGGAAGGGAGTGAAGCCGACAATTTCACTGCCATTGAAGTCGCGGACCCAGCCGGACTCGAGGCGCCAGGTCTGCGTGGGGATTTCCCACACTGCGCGAGAAGCGAAGACGCGGCGGCGCATCTGGAAGGTGGCGGGGTCGAGCTCAAAAACTTGGAGGCCGCCGAAGAGACTGCGGTCGGGGTCGAAGAAATCGTAGTTATAGACCCTGGTGTTTTCGCCGAAGATCCACTGGCGGCGGGGCTGGTAAAAGGTCTGAGCGGGACGGCCCTTGATTTGATTGCGGAGGGCGTCCTGGCGCTGGTTGGCGTAGGGGAGAACGGTGGCGTCGAGCAGGAAGAGGCCGACGGCCAAGAGAACGGAGGCGAGGAGCAAGGGTACGGAGAGGCGGTACACGCTAACGCCGGAGGCTTTGCAGGCGACCAGCTCGTTGTTCTTGGCCATGACGCCAAGAGTGACCAGGACGGCGATGAGTGCGGCCAGGGGCGCAAGCTGGTAGGCGAGGTACAGGGCGAGATAGCGGAAATAGTTGAGGACGAGCAGAAAGGGGCTGCGGTTGCGGGCGATGTCGCTGAGGAGTTCGAAGAGGGTGAAGGCTTCAAAAAGAAGAATGAAGCCGGCGAGGATGAAAACGAAATAGTAGGTGAAGCGACGGAGGAGATAGAGGTCGAGGAGCTGGGGGATGCCGCCGGTGCGGACGGCACGAGGACGCGCAGCGGGGCGGTGGCGCTCGACGGGGCTGTTCTGGAGGGCGGCAGGCTGCGGGGCGCGGAGCGTGACAGCGCGAAAGCGGAGAACGAGGGCGTCGGTCCAGCGGAGAAGAAGACCTTCGCCGTGGGTGCGCTCGATGCGCGGGAGAAGGAGAAGACCGAGGCTGGCGGTGAGGACGTTGGCGGCCCAGATGCCGAAAGCCGGGGAGAGAGCGCCCTGGCGTGCCAGGGCGGCACCGATAAGGAAGACGAGGTAGTAGCCGCTGATGAGCAGCAGGGTGATGAGGAAGCCGGCGGCGCGGCCACCACGGCGCGGGCGTGCGCCAAGCGGAATGGCGATCAGAGCAAAGACGAGGCAGGCGGCGGGGAAGGCGAAGCGGCGATGGAATTCGATGCGGGCGTTGCGAGCGCGCGGGCCGGTGAAGGAGGCGAGTTGGCGGAGAGAAAGCTCGGCGTCGGAAGGCGGGGAGGAGCGGGGCGTGGCGACGTCGGCGACGGAGAGGCTGAGGTCGGATTCGCCAAAGGTGGTGACGTGGTAGCGGTTGGGGTCGCGGCGGGAGAATTCGTGGGTGGTGCCGCGGCCGAGGTGAAAGTCCAGCTTGCCGCTGGCGCGGTCGGCCATTACAATGGCGTCCACTGCCAGCGTGAGACGTGAACCGTTTGCCGCGCTCGAATCCGCCAGAAAGACGCCGCGCCATTGCGTGGCCGCCGCCGCAACATCCTGGACATAAAGAACCAGGGGAGGGAAACGCTCGTCGAAGACGCGCGGCTGAACCTGAAAGGTGGCCTGCGAGGCGCGCAGGTCGTTCTCGAGGGAGCGGAAGGTGCGCAGCGAGAGCGGGCCGAGGACGACGGTAAAGAGCAGAGTGAGCAATGCGGCGCAGAGGGCGAGTACGCCAACGGGCAAAAGCAGGCGGCGAAGGCTAAGACCAACGGCGTTCATGGCGATGAGTTCGCTGTCGGCGGAAAGACGGCCGAGTCCGATCAGGACGCCGATCAGAACGGCAATGGGCAGAGTGAAGGTGAGGATGGCGGGCAGGATGGAGAAGAAGAGGATGAGCACGTCCGGAAGGGATGTATTGTGACGGACGACCAGCTCCATCAGGCGAACCAACTGGGGCACGAAGAAGACAAAGCTGAAGACGGCCAGTCCCAGCAGGGCGTGGGAGAGAATTTCGCGGGCAATATAGCGATCGAGTCGGCGCATCGCCGCGTGCATTCTAGCATGCAGTTGGATGGGCGATGGGGGAGTGCGGGCGGATGAACCGGGTGCACCTGGTCCTGCTATGGCACATGCACCAGCCACAATACCGCGACCCGGCGACGGGGCGGTACGAGCTGCCGTGGACGCGTCTGCACGCGCTGAAGGACTACTGGGGAATGATGCGGGTGATTGAAGAGTTCCCCGGAGTGCACGCGACGTTTAACATGGTGCCGTCGCTGGGGGCGCAACTGGAGGAGTACGCCAGCGGGAAGTTTGACGAGCCGTGGTTTGAGCTGGCGTTCAAGGCCGCCAAAGAGCTGACGGCCGAAGACAAGAACGAAGTGCTGGTGCGGGCGTTCCAGATGAACCGGGAAACCCTGCTGCGACGCTGGCCGAGGTTTACGGAGCTGTTTGAGCGTTTCGAGCAGACCGGGGCCGAGCACGCTGCGCAGAGCTTTGCGCTGCGGGACTGGCGAGACGTGCAACTGCTGTCGCAACTGGCGTGGATGGACGAGGAGTATCTTGCGACGGATGAGGTGGTGGCGGGGCTTTCAAAGAAGGGGGCGAACTTCAGCGAAGAAGACAAGCAGGAGCTGAAGGCCAAGCAGCTCGAACTGCTGGGGCGCGTACTGCCGGAGTACAAGAAGGCAGCGGCGACGGGGCAAGTGGAGCTATCGACGACGCCGTTCTACCACCCGATTCTGCCGCTGGTGTGCGACACGGACGTGGCGCGGGCGGCGAACCAGTTCACGCCGTTGCCGATGCCGGCGTTCCGCCATCCGGAGGACGCCCGAGAGCAACTGCTGCGGGCGAGGAGCTACCACCAGCGAGTGTTCGGGCAGGAGCCGGCGGGACTGTGGCCGTCGGAGGGATCAGTGTCGGACGCGGTGCTGGGGCTGGCAGCGGAGATGGGCTTCCGGTGGTTTGCGAGCGATGAGGGCGTGCTGGGACGGACGCTCAATATTGGTTTTGGGCGGGACGCGGCGGGCGTGCCGTCGAACGCGGAGCGGCTGTATTCGCCGCTGCGGGTGAATCTGGTTGAGCGGCAGATTGTGGGGTTATTCCGGGACCACTACCTATCGGACCTGATCGGGTTTGTGTACAGCCGGATGGACGCGACGACGGCGGCGGAAGACCTGCACCGGCGGCTGCGGGCAATCGGCGAGCGCGTGGAAACCGGGCGGCCGCTGACGGTGTCGATCATTTTGGACGGGGAGAACGCCTGGGAGTATTTCCCGCGGAACGGGCGGGATTTTCTAAGGCAGTTTTACCGGCGAATTGAAAACGACCCGGATATACGGGCGCTGACCGTCAGCGAGGCGATTGCAGCGGCGGGAGAGATCCCGGAGTGCGGCGGAGTTTTCCCGGGGTCGTGGATCAATGCGAACTTCGATGTGTGGGTCGGACACAGCGAGGACGTGGCGGCGTGGAATTTTCTGAGGGATGCGCGGGATTTCTATAGCGAAGCGGAACGGCAGCATCGGAAGCGAGTGCCGGGTGCGGTGACCAAGGAACAGCTCGAAACGGCCTACGAAGCGCTGCTGGCCGCGGAAGGGAGCGACTGGAACTGGTGGTACGGGCCGGAGCACAGCTCGGCGAATGACGAGGAGTACGATGCGTTCTACCGGAAGCTGCTGACCGAGGTGTATCTGGCGGTGGGCGGGGACGCTCCGGATGTGCTGGCTGAGCCGATCAAGCGCAAGCCGGAACGCGCGGTGGTGACGGAGCCGACGGCGTACCTGAAGGTAAAAGTAGACGGGCGGGAGAGTTCGTACTTTGAGTGGCTGGGGGCGGGGCTGTACTCGGCCGACCGGCGCAGCGGGGCAATGCACGGGCGGGCGTACACGCTGCACGAGCTGCACTACGGGTTCGACGAGAATTTTCTGTACGTGCGCGTGGATGCGTTTGGCGAACGGCTGGCGGAGATGGGGGATTTCGAGTTTCGCGTGACGCTGCGGGCGAGGGAAGAGTTGCGCGTGGTGGTGCGAATCGAGGGAGGGGAACTGGCGGGATACCTGCTGGAGTCGCGCGACTTTTGCCTGCTGGGGCCGGACGAGATGGTCGAGGTGGCGTACGACCGGGTGCTGGAGGTGGCCATTGCGAGGCCGGTGGTGGCGCTGGCAGGGCGGACGACGCTGGAACTGGGCGTGGCGCTGTGGCAGGGAGGGCTGCCGGTGGATGTGCTGCCGGCGGAGGGGTTTTTGACAGTGAGGCTGGGGAGTGAAGGGTATGCGTGGGCGGGGAGTTGACAGTCCAATATTCGCTTGAGTATGATATTTCGTATGAGAAAAGCTACGCGAACTGCTAAGAGTTTTACGGTCGATCGGGACGTACTGACGTATGTAGTCCGGAGCCGGGGTCGCGGATCAGTCAGTGAGCGAGTGAACGAATTACTGCGCCGCGCGATCGTACAGGAGGAATACGATCGGGTGGAGCGTGAGGCGGCGGAGTTTTTTGCAACGGAAAGCGCTGCCGAGCGCAGAGAGCGCAGGGCCTTCCGGAAGGCGACGTTACGGTCTCTGGCCCGGGACTAAGACGATGGCTCCCCATCCCCCTGCCGGCTGGTTTCCCCGAAGAGGAGAGATCTATCTGGTCGCGATGGACAAGGTGCGGCCCGTGGTCGTGCTTTCAATTGATGGGCTGAACCGCCATGCGCGGGATGTTTGTCTGGTCGCGCTGACAACCGTGAATCGACCGAATCTCTCCTTGCGAGTGGCAATCGCGGCTGGCGCTGGCGGGATAAGGAAAGACTCGTGGGCCAAGTGCGACCAGGTGACGACCATCCCCAAGAAAGACCTCATCTATCCGCCCCTAGGTAGAGTACCTTCCTCGCTGTTGCAGAGTATTGAAGAAAAGGTTCGGATCACTCTCGGCTTGGTCGCACTCTGACATGCCGTTGTCCTTCTCCGAGGTACGGAGGGAGTTTCGGGGGGTGGAGGGGAAGGTGTTTTTGGATGCGGCGTGCGTGAGTCTGGCGCCGCGGCGGGCGACGGAGGCGATAGGGGAGTTTCTGAGGCGGGCGGAGGAGTGTCCGGAGAAATCGGCGACTCTGAATCACATTGCAATGGATGCGATGCGGGCGGCGACGCGACGCGAGTTGGCCGGGCTCATCAGTGCGGGCGAGGACGAGATTGCGCTGGTGGAGAGCACGACGCAGGGGCTTACGATTGCGGCGGAGGCGCTGCCGCTGGTGCGGGGCGACCGGGTGCTGGTGCCGGATTTGGAGTTTTTGCAGGTGGCGCTGCCGTGGTTGCAGAAGCAGAAGAGTGTTGGTATCGAGGTGGACCCGGTGCCGAACCGCGGCGGGGAAGTACGGATCGAGGACATCGCGGAACGAATCGGAGCGCGGACGCGAGTGCTGGCGATCAGCTCGGTGCAGTGGTCGAACGGGTACCGTGTGGATCTGGGGGCGCTCGGCGCACTGTGCCGAGAGCGGAGGGTCTGGCTGGTGGTGGATGCGATCCAGCAGTTGGGGGCGATGCCGATTGACGTGGCGGCGACGCCGATGGATTTTCTGGCCTGCGGCGGGCACAAGTGGCTGAATGCACCGTTTGGGTGCGGGTTCCTCTACGTGAAGCGCGAGGTGCAGGCGGCGCTGCGACGGCCGCTGGCGGGGTATTTAAGTTTGGAGACGCCGGCGGGAGGCTGGGGGAAGTATTTCGAGACGCCGACGATTTCGCCGCTGCGGGAGTTCAAAGCGGTGGAGGAGGCGAAGGCGTTTGAGGTGGGAGGTACGGGGAACTACCCGGGGGCGGCGGGGCTGGGAGCGTCAGTTGGGATGATCCAGGAGGTGGGGCCGAGGCGAATCGGGGAGTACATCGTCGGGCTGACTGACCACTTGATCGCGGGGTTAGACAGAATTGGCGTGGAGGTGGTGACACCACGGGCGAGGGAGAATCGGAGCGGGATTGTCACGTTCAGCGTGGGCACGGCGGAGGAGAACGTGGCGTTGGCAGAACGGCTAGCCGAGGCGGGCGTGCTGGTGTCTGTGCGATATACGAGCGGGGTGGGCGGGGTGAGGGTGTCGTGCCATTTCTTCAACAACCGAGCGGATGTGGACCGGCTCCTTGAGCTCGTCGCGCGCGAGAAGAAAGGCGAACTGCATATGGAAAATTAATCTTAAAGATCATGTAATGAGAGCTGTGGCCAGCCGACTGGTTCTAGGAGTACTGCGACCAAGAGACGAGGGTTTCATCTTGACTTTCGGAGAGAGAGGGCCGATTGTAGAGGCCCCGCGAGAAATTGGGAACCTAAAGTTGCCGAGAGAGGCCAAATCCATGCAAAAGGTTCGGATTCTAGTTTTGGTGTGTGCCATGGCTTGTGCGGCGGTGGTCGCTGCGCCGAGCTATGGACAAGGCGGGCCGGTTGTGTTTGTCTCGAGCTTCAGCGGTGAACAGATACTGAGGATTGACGGAACTACGGGAGCGACAACGGCGATTTTTACCGGCAGCCCGGGGTTCCGGCCGGAGGATATCGCGGTGGGGCCGGACAATAAGGTGTACGTGTGCGACCCGTCGAATAACCGAATCATCCGCATGGACGACAACGGATCGAACGTGGAGAACGTGTATCCATCGGGATTGAACCCGCTGGACCCGCTGAGGCCGCAAGGGCCGAGATTTGACGCGTTGGGGAACCTGTATTTCAACACGAAGGGATCGACGCACAGCGGAATTTGGAAGATAGCAGGTGTGGCGAATATCCCAACGGGATTTCCGATTCCCGCGCCGGTGAACGTGCTGACGGCGGCGCAGACGGGAAGCGCGGGCGGAGAAGGGCTGGCGTTTGCGAACAACGGGGATTTGCTGATTGTGGATGCGTCGAATGATCGGGTACGGAGGTCGTTTGACCCGGGCTTTACAGTGGTAGACACAATCATCCCAACTACCAGCGGGCTGGACGATCCGACAGGGATCGCGCGGGACAGCGGGAACAGCTCGAACCCCAACGGCAGAATCTACGTGGCCAATGGCGGGGCATTGAACAACATCGTCCGGTGCGACGATGACGGGTCGCCATGCACGACGTTTGTGAGCTTCGGACCAAATGACCGGCCGTTCTATTTCGAGATTGCGCTGGACAACACGCTGTTTGTGGCAACGTCGGACCATTCGTTGCAGAACGGGAAGCTGTGGCGGGTGTCGACGGCGGGCGTGAAAACGCTAGTGAAGGCGCTGCCGAAGCGGAAGGGGAAGTTCCCGCCGGCGATCGGGCTGGCGCTGGCGGCGACGAGCCGGTCGATTACATTACCGTTTAGCTCGAGCATCACGACGCAGACCTTTGATTTTGGTGGTTTCTACTGGGAGATGACCAACTTCGCGACGGCGCCGTGCGACGCCGCGGTGACGGCGCAGCAGAAGACGCCGGCGGAGGTAGCCAACCTGTTGTCTACGAATTTCGCGACTTCGACGGCGCTGACGTTCAAAGGAGAAGGCGGGTTCGTGATCGTATTCCTTGCGACTCAGCCGGGGTGCTTCTCCGGGCCGACGAGCGTTTATGCGGCGGCGTACATCGCGAACGCTCTCAGCTTGAACCCGCGAATGATCCGAAACTACGTGGAGCCGCTGGAACTGTTCCGGTATGACCCGATCAGCTCGCTGCCGGGCGACCCGGGAATGGGTGCGAACACGAATAACTTCTCCGAGTTCGTGATGGTGGACCAAGCGGTGGAGGCCGGGCAGGCGGCGTTCTTCTGCGGGTTTGAGTCGCCGCTCAATCCAGATGGGTCGAGCACATTCAACTCCGGGAAGACGATCGCAGTAAAATTCCGGCTGAGCACGTCGGAGGGCTGCACGTCGGACTTCGTGACGGATGCACAGGCGCTGATTTCAGTGGTGAAGCTCTTTGACGAATCCGACATGGTGGATTACCAGCGGAAGGTGGCCGACCCCTCGGGAGACTCCAACACGCCGCCAGAGTTCCGCAACGGAGGGTCAGTTTATATCTACGACTTGCAATTGACCGGGTATACGCCGGGGACGTACTTGATCTCGGTGGTGTTCCTGACCAATAATACGACGGTGCATACAATCGAGTTCAACGTAGTCGATTGAAGAAATCCGGCGGAAGCCGGGCAGGGAGAGATGCGAGGAGCCGGGCTGAGAGGCCCGGCTCTTTTTTTGTGCTTGAGCGGAGAAGGGGAGAGCATCGGGGCTACGGTGGCAAGCACGTTTGGATGAGGTCCTTCGGGCATCCTCGTCGGATGCCCTCAGGATGACAGCGTCGTTCACTACGCTAATTCGAGTTGGCGATGGGGCGGAGGTCGGCGCGCTGGAGGATGGCGTCGGATTTGGTTTCGGCGCGAATTTCGCCGAGGATGCGAGAAGCTTCGCGGGATTGGCGCTGGGCGTCGGCGGCATTGCCGGTGGCCTTGTAGAAGCGGGCAAGCTGAAAGTGGGCGCGGGCGGCGAGGGCCTGAAGATTGAGGCGTTCGGCGGTGCGGAGAGAGGAGTCGATGAGCGGGCGGGCGGCAGAGGCTTTGCCGGTGTCGAGAAGGGCTTCGGCCTGCAAGAGGGAGCTCTCAGCGGCGAGATATTTCAAGCCCAGAGAGCCGGCTTGCTGCGTGGCGGCTTGTAAAGATGCAATTGCGGGCTGAGGACGCTTTTCGGCAATGGCCACGCGGGCCAGATTGACGCGGGCGAGAAGAACCATGCGGCGGTCGCCAGCGCCATTGGCGGCCTCAAGGGCGCGCTGGAAGAGAGGACCGGCGGATTTGAAATCGCTGCGGAAATAGGCAAGGTCGCCCTGGAAGTTGAGGGTCTGGGCGATGAGGGCTTTGTTCTGGAGCTCCCGGGAGAGTGAAAGGGCCTCGTGGAGAGTTTTCTGAGCTTCGTCGTAGCGGCCGACCTGGGCAAGAGACTCGCCATAGCCGCTGAGGATTTCAGCCAACCAGAAACTGCGTTCCTGCAAATCACGGAAGGTTTTGAGGGCTTCTTCCTTGGCGGTGAGCGAAGCGCCGAAGCGGCCCTGATAATCGAAGAGAGTGCCCATGCTGTAGGAGGCCGTGGCCGCGCCGCGCTTGTCGTCGGCTTTGCGGAAGAGGTTAAGGGCGCGGAGGAAGTAGTCGAGGGACTGGTTGTATTCGCCCAGTTTGGCGGTGGTTTCGGCGAGATTGTGAACGGTAACGGCCATCTCGGCGGGGTTTTCAGTTTTTTCGCCGAGCTGGAGGGCGCGCTCGTAGTAGGTGAGAGCGTCGGAGTACTGGCCTCTGGCGAGATAGATGTTGCCGATGTTGTTGAGGCAGAGGGCCTGGGAGCTTTCGTTGCCGACCTGGCGCTGAATCTGAAGGGATTCTTGGAAAAGCTTGAGGGCGTCGTCGTAGCGGCCGCGATCCACGTAGAGCAGGCCGAGGTCAATGAGGGTGTTGCCGGTGCCGCGCTTATCGCCGATTTCGCGGCGGAGCTTGAGAGATTGCTGGTAGCTCTTGAAGGCCTTATCGGGCTGGCCCATTTTGTTTTGAATCTGGCCGATTTCGTTGAGCGTGGCGGCCATGCCGCCCTTGAGGCCGAGGCGGGTGCGGATGTCCAAAGATTCCTGGTAATTGCGCAGGGCTTCATCGGGCTTGTTGAGGCGCTTATAGGCGATGCCGGTGGCGTTGAGGATGGTGGCGCGGCCTTCTTCGTTGCCGAGCTGGATGGAAAGGTTGAGAGCGCGATTCAAGTAGTCGAGCGAGGCCTGGGGATCGCCGCGCTTGATTTGCACGCGGCCAGCGGCGAAAAGGGCATCGAAGAATTTGGGGTCGCGGGTAAGAACGCGGGTGAGGGCGTCGCTGGCTTTGTCGAGCGAGCCAGCGGATTCGTACAGACCGGCGAGATTGAAGAGGACTTCGGGGTCGTCGGGAGAAACCTTGACGAGATTTTCGTAGGCCTCGATGGCCTTGGGATAATCGTTCTGGATGCGGGCGTGATTGGCGAGGATGAGATAGCGCTCGTGGGGAGGGAGAGAAGCAGAGAGTTCAACAGAGCGGCGGGAGTTTTCTTCAGCTTTGTCGTCGTAGCCGAGGGCGGAATAGGTCTGGCCGAGGCGCGTGTAGGCGAGGGCGAATTCAGCATCCTGCTGAATGGAAGACTCGAAGCGCCTGGCGGCTTCGGTGTTGTTGCCCATGCGGGAGAGCTCGAGACCTTCGTTGTAAAAGCGCAGGGCCTGGACGGACCTGGAAGAGGGCTTGAAGGATTTGGCGCGAAGGTCTTTCAGGAGATCGGGAGAGAGGGCGAGATTCTGCTGCAAAGTGTGGGCCAGCTGCTCGACGGCCGTGAGGATGTCGTTTTCGCTGCTAGCTTCGACCTTGAGGGGGAAAGTGCGCTGGCGCTTGAGGTCTTCGAGCGTGGCATCGATGCGGATTTGATCGCCGATTTTGAAATACTGGCCGTAGACGATGTTTTCGGAGTTGCTGAACTCGGCGAGGCGACGGCGAGTGTCGGGGTCGAGCTCAGCGTTGGGCGCGATGCGCAGATCCTTCATGATTTGATGGACGCGGTCGGCGGAAACCGTGCGCAGAGCGGCGGACTGGCCGACGTCAGTGCGCAACATTTCGGCAAGGCTGGCGCCGAGCCAATCGACCGAAGAATCGCCGGAAGCGTTGCGGAAGGGAAGTACGGCCAGGGAGACGGCCGGCGGAGCGGTGCTGCTGGAGGCGTTCTTTGCGGTCAGGCTGAAGCGACCACGCAACGCAAAAAAGCCGAGGGTGATAACCAGCCCGGCAGTGAGACCGACGGCGAGCCACTTTTGGTAGGGCGGGACGCGGCGGAGGAAGTCGCGAATCGGTGCGAGCGCGTCGCGGGCGGCGCCACCGCGCCAAGCTTCGAATTCGTGAATGATTTCGCGGGTGGACTGGAAGCGGCGCTGGGGCTCGGGGTCGAGGCAGCGGGAGACCAGATCGCTCAGGAAGCCAGGGACTTCGGGATTGACCGCGATGGGAGGAAGGGCGCGCTCCTTGGTGCGCTTGTACATGGAGCCGAGAGCGGTGTCGGCTTTGTAGGGCATCTGGCCAGTGAGGAGCTCGTAGAGGATGATGCCGAGGGTGAAAATGTCGGAGCGGGCGTCGGCTTCTTTGCCGCGGACTTGCTCGGGGGACATGTACTCTGGCGTGCCGATGAGGGCGCCGGTCTGCGTCATGCCGCCCGGCTCAATGCTGCGGGCGATGCCGAAGTCCATGACGAGGACGCGGCCGGTGGCATCTTCGACCATGATGTTCTGCGGCTTGAGATCGCGATGGACGACGCCTTCCTGATGGGCGGCCTCGAGCGCGAGACACACCTGGTGCATGATGGCGACGGCTTCTTCGCCGGAGAGCTTGCCTTTTTCGGTGAGAAGGCCTTTGAGGTCGCGGCCCTCGACAAACTCCATGGTGATGAACTTGATGCCGCCAGCCTGGCCAAGGTCGAAGATGCGGATGACGTTGCGATGAGTCACTTTGCGGGCGAGGATGAGCTCCTGCTTGAAGCGCTGGAGGATTTGCGGCTGGTTGGCGAGCTCGGGGCGAATGACTTTCAGAGCGACGAGGCGGTCAAGCTCAGTGTCGCGGGCCTTGTACACTGCGCCCATGCCGCCTTCGCCGAGCATCTTGATGATTTCGTAGCGACCACCGAGGACGGTGCCGGGCTCAAACGAAGTGGCAGGGACGGGAATGCTGGTGGCGGCGGGAGAGGTGCGGATGGTCCAGTCGTCGGCGCCGCCCGAGCGCGGAGCCGGAGGCGCGCCGGGACGAGGAGCAGGAGTGGTACCAACAACGGTGACGTCGGCGGGAGTTGAACCGGCGATGGTGGCGTCGTCAAAGGAAGTCGCGGCAGGGTCAAATGGGAGCGGTGTGGCGCACTTCACGCAGGCGGGCGAGCCCGGAGGATTCGCGACGTGACACTGCGGGCATTCCAGGGTTTGCGGCATGACGCCTAGTCGGCCGAGATCTTCATTTCAGCGGGGAGAGCCGTGTCGGGCGGGCATTCCCGTTTTGGGCTGGCCCAAGTAAATGAAAACTCGGCAGAGGGTAACTATAGCAGTTTTTGCGCGAGGTGGAGCAGGAAGTGGAGAGCGCGGTTGGGGGGAGGAGAAGAAAGCGGAGAAGAAGAGAGAAGAGGAAAGGAGAGAAGAAAGACCGTTAGAAGACTTTGAGGGCGAGGTCGGAGGGGCGAGGGCCAACGGGGATGAGTGTGAGGAGGCTCTGGGTGCGGACGCGGATGACGGCGAGGTCGGAGGAGCCTTCGTTGATGACGAGGAGGAGATCGTCGCCGGGAGTGGTGCGGAGGACGCCGGGGCGGACGCCGACGGGAATGGGTTTCTGGATAACGCGGGAGTTGATTTCGACGGGGAGGACGCGGCCGGCGGCGGCGTCGGAGACGTAAAGAAGGCGGGAGTCGGAGGTAAGAGTACCGCGGGTGGGTGAGGAGCCGAGGAGAAGAGATTGGACATTTTCGGTAGTCCAGGTGTTGAGGATGTCGAGGGAATGAGAGCCGGGCGAGGTGACGTAGAGCTCGCCGCCGTCGGGCTTGAGGATGAGGTCGGCGGGCGGGCCGGAAAGAGGAAGAGTGGCAAGCAAGACGCGGCGGCGGAGATCCACGGCAGAAACCTGGCGGGAGCCGGCCGAGGAGACGAAGGCGACGGAGCTGTCCGGGAGGACGACGACCTGCTCGGGGCGGGAGGCGACGGGAATGGTGGCGAGGAGAGCGAGCGTGGAGGCGTCGAAGACGGCTAGGGCGGAGTCGTCGTGAAGAGGGACGAGGACGAGGCGGGCGTCGGGAGTGAGCCGGGCGAGCCAGGGGCGACGGCCGGTGCGGGCGCGGGTGATGATTTGGCGGGAGCGGCAGTCGAGGACGAGGAGCTGGTTGGAGCCGGAGGCGGCGACGAAGGCGCGGGAGCCGTCGGGGGAAAAGTCGAGAGCGAAAGGAGAGGAGCCGACGGGGATGCGGGAGACGACTTGTAGGGAGACGGTGTCGAGAATCCAGACAAAGCCCTCGGTGGTGGAGACGCCCCAGACTTCGTTGCGGGTGGGATGGGCGCGCAGGCCGGAAGGAGAGGGGCCGACAGGGACGGTTGAGATGGGGCTCAGGCTGACGAGATCGACGACGGTGACGCTGCCAGCAGTGGTGCTGGAGACGTAGGCGTGGAGGCGCAGGCCGGGGCGAAGCAAGGAGGGGCGATGCTCGCGGGAGATGAGGACGGCGGCGAAGGTGAGGAGGAGGAGAGCGACGAGGGTAAGGCGGAAATTGAGGCGGCAGAGCATGAGACTGGCGATCGAGAAAGAAGAAAGACTTTAACACAGAGAACACTCCGACCGGGTTGAGGCACGCGCCGACACAAAGGGCACAGAAAAGAGCGGAGTGATCCCTCGCTGCCCTCGGGATGACATCGCCGCGGGGCGAGCGAAAGAGAGATCCTTCGCTTCGCTCAGGATGACCGCTTCGCGGTCAGTTGACGGTGCGGCGAAGGACGGCGGCGATTTGGCGGATTTCGTCGGCGAGCTGGGCGAACTCGTCGGGGAGGATGGACTGCATGCCGTCGGAGAGGGCGCGGTCGGGTTCGTGATGGACTTCGACGAGCAGACCATCGGCACCGGCGGCGACCGCGGCGCGAGAGAGCGGAAGGACTTTGTGACGGCGGCCAGTGCCGTGACTGGGGTCAACGAGAATGGGCAGATGGCTGCGGCGCTTGACCGCGGGAATGATGGCGAGGTCGAGCGTATTGCGAGTGAAGTCAGAGAAAGTGCGGACGCCGCGCTCGCAGAGGATGACGTTGTAATTGCCTTCGGCCATGACGTATTCGGCGGCCATGAGGAATTCGTCAAGGGTGGCGGACATGCCGCGCTTGAGGAGGACAGGTTTCTTGGCGCGGCCGGCGCGCTTGAGCAGAGAAAAATTTTGCATGTTGCGGGCGCCAATCTGGATGACGTCGGCGTACTTCTCGACCAGGTCGCAGGTTTCGTTGTCCACGGCCTCGGTGACGATGCCCATGCCAAAGCGGTCGCGGACTTCGCGAAGGATTTGCAGGCCGGGCTCGCCGAGGCCCTGGAAGCTGTAGGGAGAGGTGCGGGGCTTGTAGGCGCCGCCGCGAAAGAGTCGAACGCCGATGCCGGCGACGCGCTCGGCGATGGCCAGGGTTTGGGCGTGAGTCTCGACGGCGCAGGGGCCGGCAATGAGAGCAATCGCGGGGCCGCCGACGGAGACGGAGCCGCCGGGAATGGGAATGCGGATGACGGTGTCGTCTTCTTTAACGTCGCGGCTGACCAGCTTGTAGGGCTTGCTGACCGGGATGCACTCGATGACGCCGGGCATGGACTCGAGCGAGCCGAGGTCCACGGCGCCCGTGTTGCCGGTGATGCCGATGGCGGTGCGAGTGGAGCCGGGGATGGGATGGGCTTTGAGGTTCAGGGCTTCGATGCGGTCGCAGACGGCGCGAATCTGCTCTTCGGTGGCGTGAGCCTGCATGACAACCAGCATCGGTGAATCCTCCAGCGTGCAGCGAAACAGAGGAGTTTACTGCAAAGGGAGCGAGGGGGCAAACGGCGGAGATGCAAT
>Ga0209108_10000872_pt1 | contig 17193 bp, 13 predicted proteins | sample Rifsed10ft1_FD_184003 | JGI IMG/M metagenome (GOLD analysis project Ga0209108, IMG submission 184003) | Soil microbial communities from Rifle, Colorado, USA - sediment 10ft 1 (version 2) | ecosystem: Environmental > Terrestrial > Deep subsurface > Rock core/Sediment | place: Rifle, Colorado...
GGGGAAGGGCCGGGGATGGGGGTATGCCCTTCGTCTACATCGTCCGCTGCTCCGATGGCACGCTCTATACCGGCTGGGCGGTGGACGTAGCCGCAAGAGTCAAAGCCCACAACGCCGGGCGTGGGGCCAAATACACGCGCACGCGCCTCCCGGTCAAACTCGTCTACAGCGAAGAGCTCCCCACCCGCGCCGAGGCGATGCAACGCGAGCGGCAAATCAAGCGCTATCCCAGGGCGAAGAAACTAGCGCTGTCGAGGCGAAAAAGGAAAACACAACGTCAACGCCCATTCGCAAAAACTGTATAATCACAAGTGAATACACAATGCTCAATGCCCGGTTCTCAATTGTGCACTGAGCATTGGAGACTTGTGCACTCGGAAGGCCACATGTCCACCAAAACCGACTGGATCACCCAAGAACTCGCCTCCCTCAAACAGCAGGGCCTCTACAACACCATTCGCACGATTGAATCCCCGCAGGGCGCGTGGCTCGTCGTGGATGGCAAGCGCGTCCTCAATTTCTGCTCGAACAACTACCTCGGACTGGCGAACCACCCCAGGCTCGTGCAGGCTGCGCAGGACGCGGTCAAGCAATACGGCGTCGGCCCGGCGGCGGTGCGCTCCATCGCCGGGACGATGAGCCTGCACGTCGAGCTCGAAAAGCGCCTCGCCGCGTTCAAGGGCGTGGAGGCCGCCATCACCTTCCAATCCGGCTTCAACGCCAACCTCGCCACCATCCCGGCGCTCGTCGGCAGGGAAGACGTGATCTACTCCGACCGGCTGAACCACGCCTCGATCATTGACGGCTGCCGCCTCTCCGGCGCGAAGATCGTCGCCTACGACCACTGCTCACCTGCGCATCTCAAAGATACGATTGCGGCGGAGCAGGGGCGTTCAACTGAACGCCTCTACCGCCGTGCCCTCATCGTCACCGACGGCGTGTTCAGCATGGACGGCGATGTGGCCCCGCTCCCCGAAATCTACGCGATCGCGCGAGACGAGGACATCCTGCTGATGGTCGACGACGCGCACGGCGAGGGTGTGCTGGGGCGCGGCGGGCGCGGCATCGTGGATCACTTCGGGCTGCACGGGAAAGTGGACATCGAGGTCGGCACGCTCTCGAAAGCCTTCGGCGTGGTCGGGGGCGTGGTCGCGGGGAAGCAAGTCGTCGTGGATTGGCTGCGCCAGCGCGGGCGACCGTTCCTCTTCTCGTCTGCGGTGACCGCCCCGGACGCCGCCGCGTGCCTCGCCGCGCTCGACTTGCTCGAAGCTTCCACCGAACTTGTGGATAGACTCTGGGACAACGCCAAATACTTCAAGGCTGAAATGAAACGCCTCGGGTTCGACACGGGCGTGAGCACCACGCCCATCACCCCGGTGATGCTGGGCGAAGCGCCGCTCGCGCAGCAGTTCAGCCGCGCCCTCTTCGACGCTCCGCGCGACGTGTTCGCCATGGCCATCGGCTACCCGACCGTGCCCCAAGGCAAGGCCCGCATCCGTGTGATGATCTCCGCCGCCCACTCCCGCGACGATCTGGACCAGGGGCTGGAGGCGTTCGCCAAAGTGGGAAAAGAATTGAGAGTGATATAGAATTGGAAGTTAGAGGTTGGAGGTCAGAGAGGCAGCCGCAGTTTTTTCCATCCCTCTGACTTCCGACTTCCGACTTCTGACTTCTAATCCGCCGGAGGCCGGTATGACCCAAGTGACTGACGCCGAAGAAAAACTCAAATGGAGAGACCGCGCCATCCAGTTGATGCTGGCCATTGACCGCATCCGCGACACCGCCGCCGACGAGCGCGAGATGACCTCCGCCATCATCACCACGCTCGCGGACGCGGTGGAGGCGGAGCTCTGTCTGCTATGCCTGCGCGATGACGACACGGGCGAACTCCAACTGCGCGCCGTGATCGACCGCATGGCCGTCTACGACGCCTCGACCGAGGAATACCTCCGCAACCTCGCCGCGCGCGCCGCCGACATGCCGGGCGCGGATTTCCTCAACGCCGATCTCACCCTGAAGGATCGCCGCCACACCTTCTGCCTGGCGGCCCCCCTGCGTGTGTCCGGAGAGGGTCTGGGCGCGCTGCTGCTCCTCAACGCCGACCGGCCCTTCAACGGCGACGAGCAAAATCTGGTCAACTACGCGATCAGCCAGATCGACTCGGCCATGCAGCACGCGCGCACCGCGCGCGACCTCCAGCGGCGGCAGCTCGAGCTGGAAACCATCTTCCGGATTGACCACATCCGCGACGAGGACATGGACTTCCAGGCCATGCTCGACATGGTGCTGGCCGAGGTCTGCCGCACCATCGCCGCCGAGACGGGCTTCCTGATGCTCTACGACCGCGTCGGGAACGAGCTTGAGCTGCGCGCCACCACCGACCGCAACCTGTTCTCCGCCGACGACCCCGCGCGTCTGATCCGCGCCGTGGCCGATGAGGCCATCCGCGCCGCCGAGCTGATCAACCGGACTTACCCAAGCGGCGTGATCCGCGCCATCGTCGGCGTCCCGCTCATCCTCGAGAATCGTCTCATCGGCGTGCTGGGTGTGGTCAACCGCAAGGGCCGTGGAGCCTTCACCCGCACCGACCTCGAAATGCTGCGCGCCATCGCCAGCCAGATGGACACGGCTATCTTTGAAAGCCTCGAGACCCAGAAACTGCGCGCCGCCTTCGGCAAGTGCGTCGGCCCGCAGGTGATGGACCGCCTGCTCTCCATCGGCGACCGCGACCTGCTGAGCGGCGAGCGCATTGTGGTCACCACGCTGTTCTCCGACATTCGCGGCTTCACCAACATGTCCGAGAAGCTCGACCCGGAGCTGCTGCAGGGCGTGCTCAACGACCACCTCTCCGCGCTCACCGATCTGGTGCTGGCCTACGAGGGCATGCTCGACAAGTACATCGGCGACTGCGTGATGGCGATCTTCAACGCCCCCGAGCGCCAGCCCGACCACGCCCTCCGCGCGGTGAAACTCGCGCTCGACATGCACAAGGCGCACCATCAGGTCATGGCGCGCTGGCGCGACCGGGTTCCGCTCCCGCCCATCGGCATCGGCCTCAGCACGGGCGACACGATGATGGGCAACTTCGGCTCGGTGCGGCGGCTGGAATACACGGCCATCGGCGCGGACGTGAACCTCGCCTCGCGGCTGTGCGGCGCGGCGGCGGGCGACCAGACCCTCATCAGCGAATCCACGTACCATCTCGTGAAAGACATCGTCGCCGCCGACCCGATGCCGCCGATGCATTTGAAGGGGATTGAAGAGGACGTGCGCTGTTGGAATGTGCGGGGATTAAAATAGCCTGGTAGTCGGGTAGTCTGGTGGTCGTGCAGTCCGATAGTCAAGCGGCCTGCTACCCGTTCGGCGACGCGGCCTCATGACCATTCGACTACTTGACCACTCGACTACCCGACCATACGGCTACTCGACCATTCGACAAGGAGGCCCTCATGTCATTCAAACTCACCTGGTACGGCCACGCGGCGATGGGACTGGAGGCGGGCGGCAAGCGCCTGCTCGTGGACCCCTTCTTCTCCGGCAACCCGGCGGCGGCTACCTCGGCGGACAAAGTGCAGGCCGATTTCATTTTGATTTCACACGGTCACGGCGACCACGTGGGGGATGCGGTCGCCATCGCCAAGCGCACAGGCGCGACCGTCATCGGCAATTTTGAGATCTGCAACTGGTTCGGGAATCAGGGCCTCAACACGCACGCGCAGCACCTCGGCGGCGGGCACACGCATCCTTTCGGCTATCTCAAGCTCACACTCGCGCTGCACGGCTCCGCCCTCCCGGACGGCTCCTACGGCGGCAACCCGTGCGGCTTCCTGCTCACGACCGAAGGCAAGAAGATTTATCTTGCGTGCGACACCGGCCTGTTCGGCGACATGAAGTTGATCGGCGAGGAGGGGCTGGATTTGGCCACGCTCCCCATCGGCGACAATTACACGATGGGGCCGGACGACGCGCTCCGGGCCGCGAAGTTGCTCTCGGCCAAAAACGTCATCCCGGTGCACTACAACACGTGGGATTTGATCGCGCAGGACGCAGCGGCGTGGGCGAAGCGTGTGGAGGCCGAAACGAGTTCAAAGGTGCACGTGATCAGGCCGGGGGAGAGCTTCAGCTTGTAATCAGTGTTACTGACACCCCATGCAACGCTGGCTGCTCCTCATATTATCAGTCACATCAGCCTGTAGCCTCTTCAGTAATCCCACTCCGCCAACCCTCCCCACCCTCCCGCCGCCAACCACGACGCTCACACCGCCTCCGCCTCCCGCCCCGACTTCCACACCCGGGCCGTCTCAGCCCAGCCCAACGCCCACACTTGAACCGACGGCCACCACGATTACCGCCTCAGGACGGCAGAGCTTCATCGCTTACGTGCGTGACGGGCAACTCCTCGTCACCGACGTGACCGGCGGCGTCAAAGGCGGAACCACGCAGTACACCCTGCCGGGCATTGACGATCAGGTCGGAGGGTTAGCATGGTCGCCGTCCGGCGAGTTCATCGCCTACACTTCTTCCGTCCGGAGCACACCCCACATCTACATCGTATACGCGGTGGGGGCCGGTACGCCCACTGACATCGGCCCTGGCTACGGCCCGGCTTGGTCCTCCGATGGCCAGTCACTCGTCTACTTCCGCGACAATAACGTGTGGACGACAACCCTCTCCAATTACAACGCGCCCACCCAGCTCACCTTTCAGCAAGACTGGACCTGGGGCAATGCGGTCTACGCGCCGGATGGCAGCGCCGTGCTCGTCACTGGCGTTTCGCAAATCGAGATGAGCGCGGTCGGCAACAGCCAGTTTTACATCTATCGCGTCCCACTGGACAGCAGTGGAACGCTGACGCCCCTGCCCGGCCTGACCGAGCCACTCTTCGGCCAACTCTCATTTGATCTGCGCTTCTCGCCCGACGGGCTACGACTCGCGTTTACGACAGCGGCTCATTTGAGTGCGTGCGCCTCGGCGGGCAGCTATTACGTCAGCGCACCGGATGGGAGCGGCCTGATCGGGCTTGGGATCCCATCCCTGCACGGGCTGCTCGATCCGGCGAGGGAGATTGTCTGGCGCGGCTTCAGTTTTGCGTGGGCTCCTCAGAGCGATGCGCTGGCAATGGTCGGAGGCGTGTGGGATTGCTCGGCCTTTATCAGCGGCGGCGAGCCGAAATACCTCGCCGGGCCGCAACTTACAGTTGTGGGACTGGATGAGGTGGAGCGAGTGACCATCCCCGGCGACTTCTATTGGCCGACGTTCGACTACAGCGGGCAGGTGCTCGCTGCCGCACGCCTCGAGCAAGACGGGAAGTCGCGGGTGCAGATATACACGCTCGACGGCAGTCTTATTCTCGATTTGGGGGAAGGTACCCTGCCACAGTTCCAGCCGTGAGTGAGAGGCAGACCTGACAGGTATTTGCCCTCTCCGCTTCGCTACGAGGGTCTGCGAGAAACCTGTCAGGTCTTTTTATTTCACGGCCCCCAGCGCGGCTGGAAGTCCGAGCGCGTGTTGTTCGTCAGGTTGACGACGTTGGAGCCGTCGAGGCGCATGAGGTAGATGTCGTTGTCGCCGTCGCGTGCGGAGACGAAGACGAGCCACCTGCCGTCGGGGGAGAAGGACGGGGCGAGATTGTCACCCTCGGTCGTGAGCTGGCGCAAGTGGGTGCCGTCGAGGTTGACGAGGTAGATGTTGCGGCTGCCGTCTTCCCGCTTGCCCGCGTAGAATGCGAGCGTCTCCCTATCGGGCGAAAGGGAGTTGCGCCCGCCCCCGTCTTCGATGTCGGTGATCTGCCGCTGGCCCGAGCCATCTGAGTTCATGATCCAGATTTGACGCTTGCCGGTGCGTCCCGAGGCAAACGTGATGAAGCGGCCATCGGGCGACCACGACGGGTCAATGTTCTCGCCCTCGGTCGTCAGTTGAACCGCGTTGAGGCCGTCGCCGCCCATCACCCAGATTTGCTGCGCGCCCCCGCCCTGCGTCGAAGTGAACACGATGCGCGCGCCATCCGGCGAGAGCGCGGGCGCGTAGTTCTCCGCGCCGTTGGAGGTCAACTGAGTCGCGTTCGACCCGTCCGTATCCATGCGGAAGATTTCGTAGTTCGAGCCGCGAATCTGGCGCGCGAAGAAGATGGATTGGCCATCCGGCGAGAGGGAGGGGTAGAAGTCTCCAAACTCGTTGTCGGTGAGGCGCGTGATGCCGCTCCCATCGGCGCCCATGCGGCAGATGTCGTCGTCGCCGTCGAAGCAGACGAAGACGATGTGCCCCTGCGGCAGGCCACCCACAAATGCTGTGGGCGACGGAGTGAATGTCGGCGTCGGAGTGAAAGTCGCGGTCGGGATAGGCGTTGGCGTAGCGTCAATGACCGGGGGCAGAGGCGGGGAGGATAGAGTTTCGGTCGGCGCAAGGACGACAGCGGGCGAAGTGGCTGTGATGACCATCGGGGTCTGCGTCGGGCCGGAGGTGCGCGTGACGAATTCGTTGAACGCCAGATAGCCGCCGACGCCGAGCACGCCGCACAACAGCAATCCGATGACGACGACCCCCATCCATCCGCGCGACGAGCCAGGCCGCGCGGCGACGGTGGGCAGCGGAGCGGCAGGGGGCGGGACGGTCAGGCGGGAGGCATCGGCGGCCACAGGTGCGGGCGGCGCTGCGGGTGGGAGAGTCGGCGCGGGAGGGGTTGGCGAGGGCGGGATGGGTGGCGAGACCTGAATGCGAATCGCCGCCTCGGTGTCTTCTAATTGACCCGCCGCCAGCAATTTCATGTCGCGCGCGAGTTCGCCTGCGGACTGATAGCGATCTTCCGGGTTCTTCGCGAGGGCGCGCGTGATGAGCTTCGCGCACAGCGGCGGGAGGTCGGGCTTCAGGGTGAGGATGCTTGGCACGGGTTCGGTGATGTGCGCGACGGCCATGCCCATCGGCGTGTCGGCTTCGAAGGGGAGGCGGTCCGTGAGCAACTGGAAGACGATGATGCCGAGCGCGTATACGTCGCTGCGGCCGTCGAGCGTTTTGACGCTGCGCGCCTGCTCCGGACTCATGTACGCGGGCGTGCCCATGATGCCCGTGCCGCTGAGGGTGCTCGCGCCCTCCACCATCTTCGCGATGCCGAAGTCGGAGAGGAAGGCGTCGCCGCGCGCGTCGAAAAGGATGTTGCCCGGCTTGAGATCGCGGTGGACGATGCGGCGCGCGTGCGCCTCGTCGAGCGCCTCGGCCACGCGGCTGACGATGCGGCTGATCTCGGTGAGGCCGAGCGGGCCGCGCGCCATGCGGTCGAGGAGCGAGCCGCCCGGCATGTAGCGCATCACGATGAACGGCTGTTCCTCGTGCTCGCCGTAGTCGTGGACGGGGACGATATAGGGGTGCTCGAGCGCAGCGATGATCTCGGCTTCGCGCTGGAAGCGCGTGCGGAACTGCTCGTCGAAGGTGAACTGGCGCGGCAGGACTTTGATCGCGACCTGCCGCTTCATATACGGGTCGCGCGCCAGGTGGACGACCGCCATCCCACCTCGGCCCAGCTCGCGTTCAATTTCGTAACGACCGATGGTTTGTGGGGAGGTCACGAGGTCTTGAGTCCCCACACGCGAATCACTCCATCCGCGCCGCCGGAGGCGAGCAGGTGGCCGTCGGAGCTGAAGGCGACGCTGTTCACTTCCGCGGGGTGGCCCTCCAGCACGCGCACGAGCTGGCCGTTACTCGCGTCCCACAGTCTGATCGTTTTGTCGCCAGCGCCGGAGGCGAGCACGCGCCCGTCGGGGCTGAAGGCGATGGAACTCAATGCGCTCGCGTGCCCCTCGAAGACGCGCAGGAGCTTGCCGGTGCTCACGTCCCACAGCCGCAACGTTTTGTCCGTGCCGGCAGCGATCCACTGCCCGTCGGGGCTGAATGCGACGCACCAGACGTAATTGGTGTGGCCCTCGAGCACGGGCCGGAGCTGGCCCGTGACGCCGGTCGCGTTCCACAGGCGGATGGTGCCGTCGAGCGCGCCCGAGGCGAGCGTGCGCTTGTCGGAGCTGAACACGACGCTGGTCACCCGGCTGGAATGGCCCCGGAGTGTCCGCAGAGGTTCGCCTGTGTTCGTATTCCACAACTGCACGGTCGCGTCGCTGCATCCAACTGCCAGCGTAGCCCCGTCCGTGCTGAAGGCCACACTCGTCACCCCGCCCTTGTGCTTGAGGAGGCGCAGCGAGACTCCGGCGGCCACATCCCAGACCACCACCGTGGAGTCGCGCCCGCCTGAGGCGAGCAGGCTGCCATCGGGGCTGAACGTGACACTCCATACGCCGTCGGTGTGTTTTTGAAGCGTGGAGATGGCCTGACCGGCGCGCGGATTCCACAGCCGCACGGTTTTGTCGGTGCTGCCCGAGGCGAGGATTTGACCCTGCGGGCCGAAGGCCACGCCGACCACGTGATGGGTGTGGCCCTTGAGCGTGTGCAGCCCGACGACGTCTTTGCCGGTTTCCAGCGTGATCGTCGTCGGGGGCTGGGCGGCGGAGGGTTCAGTCTCGGCAGACGAGCGGGTGATGGCCCGCGCGCGCACGATGTACGGCTTCCTGTCCAGCTTCCCGGCGGCGAGTTGAGCGAGGTCGTTCGCCAGTTCGCCTGCGGTCGGGTAGCGATCCTCCGGATGCTTCGCCATCGCGCCACGGATGACGCTATCGCACGCGGGCGGCAGGTCAGGCTTGATTCTCAGGATGTTGGGCACCGGTTCGGTGATGTGCGCTACGGCGGCCCCCATCGGTGTGTCGGCCTTGTATGGCAACTGGCCGGTGAGCGCGTGAAAGATCACCACGCCAAGCGAGTACACGTCCGTACGCCCGTCCACGTCTTTGATGCCGCGCGCCTGCTCCGGGCTCATATACTCCGGCGTGCCGATGACTCCCGTGCCGGTGAAATTGGCCGTGGCCTCCGAGATTTTGGCGATGCCGAAATCCGAGAGATAGGCGTGGCCCTTTCCATCGAACAGGATGTTGCTGGGCTTCAGGTCACGGTGGACGATATTCTGCGCATGGGCGTCGTCGAGGGCTTCGGCGATCCGGTTCACGATGGGGACGAGTTCCGCGACGGCGAGCGGCTTCGCGGCGACCTTTTTGAGGAGCGTGCCGCCGGGCATGTAGCGCATGACGATGTAGGGCTGATCGTCGTCCTCGCCGAAGTCGTAGATGGCGACGATGTGGGGATGCTCGAGCGCGGCAATGACTTCGGCCTCGCGCTGGAAGCGGACGCGGAACTGCGGGTCGTGCGTGAACTGGCGCGGAAGGACCTTGACCGCCACCTTGCGCTTCATGAACGGATCCAGCGCGAGGTAGATCGTGGCCATGCCGCCCGATCCCAATTCGCCTTCGATTTCGTAGCGCCCGATTTTCAGAGCCGCAGACACAATAGGGGATCCCCGCCGTCCAAATGGGTGAGCAGATTGCAGAGGTATTTTACTACTATTGGCCCGGAGTCCCGAATAGTTTCTCACAGCGCGAAGCGCCCGTCCGACGATCACGCATTCGGGCGGGCGCTCTATGTCAGTGGTGTGCGCGAGGGGCCGAGTTTAGCGACGGCGCAGGATGAGGAATCCCGCCACACCCGCGGCCAGCAGCAGGAACATGATGCCCGCCGCGCCGAACAGCGCGGTGCGCAGGCGCGGGTTATCGCCGGTTGTGGCGGCGGGGTTCTCGCTCGCGCCCCCGCTGCCGCGTTGCGCGCCAAATTCCATATTGGACAGCGATCCTGCAGTCACGTCGAGCGTGGTGGAGTTGGCGCGCGTGGAGTTGTAGCCCGTGGGTGACGCGGCGGAAACGGTGTACTGGCCCGCCGGAAGATTCTCGAAGCAGTGCGGCTTCTCCTCGGCCCCCGTGGTGGTATAGGCCTGCACCGGCTGGCCTGTGCTCGTCTCCACCACCATCAGCTGCCCGCCTGTCAACAGCCCTTCGCCGTCGTCGCGGCGGCCGTTGCCGTTGGTGTCCTCATACAGCAGCGCGCACACCGTCCCCGCGCCCGCTGCGACTTGCGCCGGGGTAGCCGTCGCCTCGCCCGCGGGCGGCGCGGACGTCGCGGTCGCCGCGTTGGGGTCAATCGTCGGCTGCGGCGCGAGCGTCGGCGCGGCCTGGGCCGCCTGCGCGATGATCAACCGCTGGCCGATGCTGACGATGTCGCTCGTCAATCCGTTCATGGCCTTGAGTTGCTCCACCGTGAGTCCAGTAATCGCCGCAATCCGCCAGAGCGTATCGTTCGGCTGGACGATGTAGACGATGTTGCCATCCGGGCCGGGGGTGGGCAAGGTGAATGGGGTGAGCAGCAGCGGCGGGTTGGTGGGCGCCGGGCCGCTAGGCCCACCCGGCGTGGGCTGGCCCGAGTCCGCCGCGATGACGGCCACGCTCATGTCATCCCAGAACGAGTCGAGGCGCCCCCGGCTGATGCCCCGGTAACTGGCGGAGAGAAAGAGCGTGATTTTGCCCGCGGCTCCGGCGGTGGCTTCGAGCGTGAACGACTGATAGGCCCCGTGCGGCGATTGAGTTCCACCCCATTGGACGGCGGAAGAAAAGGGGTCAATGTTTCCATTCGGATCAATCCCCATCTGCATATTCGCGTTGACGCCGCTCTCAGAGACTGTCTGTGAATTGGAGGTGTCCGGCCCCACAAAGGCGAGGCCCCAGGCGGTGGCGCGCACGCGCGAGCCGGGAGGCACGGCGACGGTCTGGCGAATGCCGGCGTGCCAGGGTTCCCAATAGTTGTAGACGTGGCAGGCAAAGTTGCCGCTGTGAACCCACTGCGGCGCGGCGGCGGAGTATTCGTAGGCGTAGTGCGGCTTCACCGCATAGTTGAAATTGGGATCGCCTTTGGCGCCGCTGGTTTCCCACCACGGGTCCCAGTTCTTGATCGCAGCGACATCGCCGTAGGTCCCGTCTTCACAGCCGGGGTTGACGACCAGATTGGCCTGGGCCAGCGGCGCTGCCGCCGCCAGCCCCGGCCACGAGGCCACAGCCAGCGCCGCGACCAGCACAAGGCAAAACAGTTTTGCAAATCTCATTCTAGAAGTTTCCTCTCTGGCTGAGCTGCCAGGCCTGCCTCTCGCGCTCCTATACCGCGGCAGGGGCAAGATGCCATCTTGCCCCACTTGGGCCGCGGGGAAGGACTGACGACGGGCAATATACCAGAAAAACAGAAAAGCGATGAGGGTGGCAACGGATGGCCTGCCGCAATCGGATGTCACGCATACATACTTGTCCGCTACTCGCGCAGCGGTTACACGAGGCGATCCGCTGCCAACCTGGTTGCGCTTTCCCTGCCCCCGATTTATAGTTGCCCCCATGGCCCTCCTCGTCAACCCCGATCGCTTCAAAGCAGACTTCGACGCGCTCGCGCAGATCGGCGCGACGGGCGACGGCGGGGTGAACCGCCCCGCGCTCTCCGAAGCGCATCTCGCGGCGCGGCGCTGGTTCCTCGCGCGCGCCGCCGAGGCCGGATTGGAGATACGCGTGGACAGCGCGGGCAATCACTCGGCCATTCTGCGCTCGCCCCATCCCGAAGCGCGCACCCTGCTCCTCGGCTCGCACACCGATTCCGTGCCCAACGGCGGGCGCTTCGACGGCGCGCTCGGGGTGATTGCCGCGCTGGAAGCGCTGCGGACGGTGAAGGACGCGGGCATGGCGCTCCCGTTCCACCTCGAAGCGATTGACTTCACCGACGAGGAAGGCACGCTGGTGGGGCTGCTCGGCAGCCGCGCGATCACGGGCGGCCTCTCGGAGGAGGCGTTGAAGTCCCCTCGGGGCGGGCGCGCAGCGCTCGCAGCCGGGTTGGCCCGCGCGGGCCTCGCCCAGGCGGGGCTGCTCGCCGCCAGGCGCGATCCACAATCCTTCGCCGGATATCTCGAACTGCACATCGAGCAGGGGCCGCGGCTCGTCCAATCGGCCGTCGCCATCGGCGTGGTCACTGGCATCGTCGGCATCCGCTCGTTCCGGCTGGCCTATCACGGCAAAGCGAATCATGCGGGCACCACGCCGATGGAGGCGCGCAGCGATGCATCCCTCGGCGCGAGCGCGTTCGTCCTCACCGCGCGCGAGATGGTGATGCGCGACTACTCCGGCTGTGTGGTCAACGTGGGGCAGATGGCGTTCAAGCCGGGCGCGTTCAACATCATCCCCGGCCTTGCCGAGCTTGCGCTGGAGTTCCGCGCGCCGGACGCCCTTCAGCTCGCCGACCTCGAAAAGGCGCTCCTCGGCCTCGCGCAAGTCGTCGGACGGCAATACCGGCTCAAACTGAGCGCCGAGCCGCTGGACACGTGCGTCCCCGCGCCGATGAGCGCCCGGGCGCAGGTGGCCATCACCGCCGCCGCCGATTCGCTCGCGCTCACGCACACCGCCCTGCCCTCCGGGGCCGGGCACGACGCGCAATCCCTGGCCCCCTTCACCGACGCCGGGATGATCTTCATCCCCTCGCAGGATGGCGTCAGCCACTCGCCCCGCGAATTCAGTGAGTGGGAGGCTTGTATGAATGGCGCCAATGTGTTGTTGAGAGCGGCGTTGAAAATGTGTGAGGCTGACGGGAGATAAGGTGGATACCTGAGTACGGTGCATTGCGCCGACTCGAAACTTCAACCCGGCCCACGCAGATTGGAACCACACTGAGTCAAGAGCCGCTCGAGAGTCCTGCTGAGCGGCTCTTTTTTGATCTGGACGATGCCTGGACGATCTCTGGACGCAATTCTATACACTAGAGGTTAATGCAGGACCTTGGCAAACCACCCGCTTATCGCTCCTATCTCCTCCGCCTCTGGGAAGAACGCACTGAGCAGCCCGCGCTGGTCATGTGGCGCTGCAGCCTGGAAGACCCGCTCACCGGCCAACGGCATGGGTTTGCCGGCCTGGATGCACTCATGGACTGGCTCAAAGTCGAACTATCTAAGCCGGGCCAGACCGGCCCAACTGAGGCGGGATGACGTGGTGAGCAGCGTTGCCTATCCGAGCGCGCTGGTGGGTGTGGATGTCGGCGGTACCAAGACGGCCGTGTGGGTGGTCACCGGGGAAGGTCAGGTTCAGAGCCGCGTTATTCTCCCAACCGATGTGACGAGCACGGCGCACACCCTGACCGGCATCGCGCAGGCTATTCGGCAAGCGCTTGCGAGCGCCCATCTACAGTATCCCGCACTTTAATTCCAGTTTGCTCACAGACCAGAAAGGAGCGAAAACTACGGGACATATCGAAGAGGTCGAACATCCTACCCACTCACGCAATACACCTCAAGCCAAACGCGCCAAATTAGGAGGAGATCTGCAATGAAGAAGCACACCATCTTTTCGGTTTTAGGGCTGTGGATTATCGCCGGCTTGGTTCTGGCCGCCTGTGGCCCTCAGGCCACGGCCACGCCCGAGGTCGTCAAGGAGACCCAGATTGTCAAAGAGACCCAAGTGGTCGTCCAGACTCAAGAGGTCGTGAAGGAAGTCGTCGTCACGCCCACCCCGGGCCCCAACCCGGAGGCCGTGATTGAGGATGTCGAGCCGAATGCCGAAATCGGCTTCTGGACGTTTTACCTCTCACCGACCTTTGACGACTACATCAAGAGCACCATTGCCCGCTTCAACGAAGCCTATCCCGGCGTCAAAGTCAACTGGGAAGATCATCAAGCCACTTTCCAGGACGATTTACGCAATGCGTTCGCCGCCGGGAACGCGCCGGATGTCATCAACCTGTCCGTTTCTGAAGGATGGGTCAGCGACTACGCGACTAAAGGCTTACTGCTCAACCTGGACGATAACGTGTCCCAGAACGTGAAGGACGTGTACTTCCCCGGCCTGTGGGCGGAGCAGTTGGTTGACGGCAAGAACTATCAGTTCCCGTGGTATCAGGGCATCGGCGTAGAGCTCATCAACACCCAGATCTACATCGGCACCCCCAAGACGGACGACCAGGGCAACGTTACGTACACGGGTGGGGCCGGTCTGAAAGTCGAGGATTTCCCGAAGACCGTGGATGGTCTCCCCGCGCTCTGCAAGACCATCAAGGAGAAGACGGGCACCCTGTGTGACATCCGCTTGACCGTGAATGACCTCCTTGCGCAGATGGTCTACGAAGGCGGCGTCAAGGTGATCAGCGACGACGGAAAGACCTTCACCTTCGACTCGCCGGAAGCTGTCGCCTGGCTGCAGATGTACGTGGACATGGTGAAGGACGGGACCGTGGACAGGACGGTGCTGGTGACCGAGCAAGATCGCACCGGGCTTGACCTCTTCACCTCGGGCCAGGCAGCTTTCTATCAGACGGGTCCCAATCTCATCCGCGAGGTGCGCGCGAATAACCCGGGGCTGTACGGTTATCTCGCCGCCGTGCCCGCGCCCGTGGGCAAGTCAGGCGTCGTCGGAAAGGGCCTCATGAGCATCTCGGTGAAAGCGGATACCAAGTTCCCCAACGCGTCAATTGCCCTGGCGCAGTTCTTCACCAATCCGAAGAGCATGCTCGAGTTCTCCAAGATCGTGGCCATCTACCCTTCCACGCCGGCCTCCTATGAGGATCCTTTCTTCTCGGCCCCGTCAGCCGCCGTCGAGGATAGCGCCAAACCCATCGCCAAGGATATTGTCTCCAAATACGCTGACATCGTTCCCACCATTCCACACAAGGCCGATGTCAATCAGATCGTCCTGGATGCGGTTCAACAGGCGCTGTTCAACAATGTTGATCCTCAGCAGGCGCTGTCGGACGCTGTAGCCGCAGCGAATGCCTTGCTTCCGTAAGTAATTACGGCACGCTCTACCCCAGCCCTCTCCCCTCCTGAGCGAAGTCGCAGGAGGAGGAGGGCTGGCTCAGGCGGAGACTCTGCATGACCAGAAGGTTGTCTCTAACGCCATATCTTTTTCTCGCGCCCGCCCTGCTCGTGATCGCAGTCTTTGTGTTGTATCCCATTGTAGCGGTCGTCTACTATAGCTTTACCGATTACAGCATCGTGACGCCGCCGGAGTGGATCGGGCTGAGGAACTATCAACAGTTGGTGCAAGACCCGGTCTTTTGGCAGGCACTGCGCCATTCGTTCATTTATTTGCTTGTGACGCCGACGCTGATCCTCCTTTGCATCCTCCTCGCCATCGTCGTCAATCGTAAACTGCCCGGCATCAACGTCTTTCGCGCGCTGTACTATATTCCCGTCATCAGCGGCAGCATCGCCGTCGGCATTGCCTGGCGCTTGATGTTGGACACCAACGGACTGCTTAACGGCATTCTCATCTCGGTAGGTATTCTCAAAGAGCCAGTCCAATGGCTGGCCGAGCCGGCCTATACGTTGCCGATTGCCATGCTGCTGACCACCTGGATGGGTCTTGGCTATTACATGATGATCTTTCTCGCCGGGCTGCAGAACATCTCAGAAGAGCTCTACGATGCCGCGCTGATAGACGGCTGTAACCCCTGGCAGAAGCATTGGCATGTCAGTTTTCCCGGCCTGCGTCCGCAGATCACGTTCGTCGCCGTGATCTCGAGTTTGGCTGCATTGGAAGTATTTAATGAAATTCTCATTCTATTCGGCCCCCTCGGCGGTGTTCTAAATAGCGGCGTGACCATGGTGTTTTACCTGTGGCGGCAGGCGTTCAGGCTGCAACACGCAGGAATGGCCTCAGCGATCGCGTTGGTGCTGCTGGTCATTACGCTGGCCTTTTCAATTGTGAATATTCGCTATCTGGAACGCGGTACGGAGGCAGACTGATGGCGCAAGCGAAAACCCTGACCCTCCCGGCCGTTGCGGCGCGCCGCCGGTCGGGCAGCCGCATTCTGGAAAACGTTTTTTGGTACGTCGTGCTCTGCCTCGTGGCCGGCGTGACCTTCTTCCCTTTTGTCTGGGTTTTTTTCACTTCTTTCAAGGGGCCAACCGATGCGATCTATTCGGTGCCGCCGCAGCTCATTCCACGCGCTCCGACCTTTGCTAACTATTTAAGGGTCTGGAACCAGCTGCCGGTCGGGAACTTTTTCTTGAACAGCATCATGGTGGCGGTGGGCACGGTGCTCTTGAACCTGCTGTTCACTTCGCTCGCAGCGTATCCTTTAGCCAAGATGAAATTCCGGGGCCGCGACGTGATTTTCTACCTGCTCCTGGCGACGTTCATTGTGCCGCCCCAGCTCATCTCCATCCCCGGCTTTGTCCTCGCCGTCAAAGTCTTTCATTATTACGACACGCTGTTCGCGTTGATCTTCCCAAGTCTTGCGACCGTATTCAATATTTTTCTGCTGCGGCAGGCGTTCAAGAGCGTGCCTGACGACCTGATTGACGCGGGCCGCATGGATGGCGCCAACGAGCTGCGCATCTGGTGGGATATCTTGATGCCCATCGTCCGCCCTTCGCTGGCCACCGTCGCCATCATCACCTTCGTCAATCAGTGGAATGATTTTTATTGGCCCTCGCTGATGCTGCACACGCGCGAGAACATGACCTTACAAGTTGGGTTGGTGGCGCTGCAAGGCATGTTCGCGTCCGATACGCGTGGCACCGCCGCGGGCGTGGTCATGACTGTCATCCCGATCATGATCTTTTTCGTTGCGCTGCAGCGGCAATTCGTTCGCGGCCTGACCGGCGCGGTAAAAGGCTAAGGCGGAGCGAGAAGGTGCCTGGCGAAACCGCTCCCCTCGGCGCACGTGGCCTTGCCGGTCCCCTCACAGAAGATGCCTCTAACTTTAGAACAAGCCATCGGCCAGAAGCTCATGCTGAGCTTTGCGGGCACTGAGCCTTCGGCCGAGATATTGGCGGTGCTGAAACGCCAGCACGTCGGCGGCATCACGCTCTTTCGCGCGCTCAACGTCGAGAGCCCGGCGCAGGTGCGCGCGCTCACCGAGACGTTGCAACGCGCGGCAGCCGCGTCCGGCCAGCCGCCTTTGCTCATCGCCGCGGATCAGGAAGGCGGGCAGCTCATGGCCCTCGGCGATGGCCCAACGCCCTTTCCCGGCAACATGGCCCTGGGCGCTACCGGCTCCGAAGATTTGGCCCGCCGGGCCGGTACCGCCATTGGGCGCGAACTGTCCGCCATGGGCATCAACGTCAACTTCGCGCCCGTCTGCGATGTGAACATCAATCCGCAGAATCCGGTGGTGGGCACACGCTCGTTCGGCGAGGACCCGGCGCTGGTTGCGCGTCTGAGCGCCGCCAAGATCAGGGGGATGCAGGCTGCCGGCGTGGCCGCGACGGCCAAGCACTTTCCCGGCCACGGCGACACCCTGGTCGATTCACACGAC
>Ga0209108_10000873_pt1 | contig 17184 bp, 14 predicted proteins | sample Rifsed10ft1_FD_184003 | JGI IMG/M metagenome (GOLD analysis project Ga0209108, IMG submission 184003) | Soil microbial communities from Rifle, Colorado, USA - sediment 10ft 1 (version 2) | ecosystem: Environmental > Terrestrial > Deep subsurface > Rock core/Sediment | place: Rifle, Colorado...
TCGGTCAATCCGACCGCCGCGACGATCGCCAGGCCGCTTTGCGCGAGGAGCTCCCTGCCCTTTTCTACGTTGGTTCCCTCGAGCCGCACGACGACGGGCACGCGCACGTCCGCCTTCTTGACGGCCGCAATGACTCCCTCGGCGATGAGATCGCAACGGACGATGCCGCCGAAAATATTGACGAGAATCGCCTTGACCTGCCGGTTGGTGAGAATGATGTTGAAGGCTTCCTCGACGCGTTCGGCCGTGGCGCCGCCGCCGACGTCGAGGAAATTCGCGGGCTCCCCGCCGTGGAGCTTGATGAGATCCATGGTGGCCATCGCGAGACCTGCGCCGTTCACGAGGCAAGCGATATTGCCGTCGAGCGACACGTAGCTCAAATCATGCTCGCGCGCGCGCCGCTCCTTGTCGTCTTCCTGCGCGACGTCGCGCAAGGCCGCGAGCTTCGGTTGCCGGAACAACGCGTTGTCCTCGACGTTGATCTTGGCATCCAATGCGACGACCGCGCCGTCGTCGGTGACGATCAACGGGTTGATCTCGACAAGGCTCGCATCGCAATCGTGCAGGAGCTTGACGAGCTTGCGGAGGATGTCCCGCAACTCGGCCTGTTGCTGCTTCCCGAGCCCCAAGCCGAAGCCGAGCCTGCGCGCCTGGTAATCCTGCAGCCCCGCGGCCGGGTGCACCGTGGTCGTCAATATCTTCTCGGGCGTCGTGTGGGCGACCTGCTCGATGTCCATGCCGCCTGCGGCGGAGGCGACGATCGCGACGCGCTCGGCCGTGCGGTCTATAACCAAGCTCAAGTAAAGCTCCCGGGCAATCGCCGAGCCGGTCTCGACGTACACCTTATTTATGGGTAAACCCTCGGCGCCGCTCTGGTGTGTGACGAGCCGCTGACCGAGCATGGCCTGCGCATGGCGCTCCACCTCTGCGACGGAGCGCGCGAGCTTGACGCCACCGGCTTTGCCGCGGCCGCCCGCGTGAACTTGGGCCTTCACGACCCAGAGCTTGCCGCCGAGCGTCTCGGCGGCTCGTCTCGCTTCGGCCGGAGTCGCCGCTATCGTGCCCCGAGGAACCGGAATTCCGTACTCAGCGAACAGTGCTTTGGACTGATATTCATGGAGGTTCAACGGAGGTTCCTTCGCGGCGTTTGAGCGCGCTATTCTCGTCGAAAGCGCTTCGGCTCGTAAAGCGGCGGGGCAAGCCGAGCCCGCACGTGCGGAGACGGTCAATCAGGTAGAATTCCGCGGCATGTCGCTCGCCGCCGCGCCCGAAACCTCGACCGCAATTCCGCGGCTGCGCGAACACGCCGACGAGACGGCCGATTTCTCTTGGCGCGTGCTCGCGCTCGTGAACCTGTTCCGAGCCATTCTCGGCATCATCTTGTTGCTCACGTTCTTGTTCATCACCGAGCCCCGCATCATCGGCGAGCAGAGTCCCGATCTCGCGCGAACCGCGCTGCTTGCGATGCTTGGATTCGCCGTTGCAGAGCTCGTCTTGTTGCGCGGGCGAAAGTGGCGGGCACCGATTCACACTTACATGCAGTTTGCGCTCGATCTCGTCACGATGATCGCGTTGCTGCATGCGAGCGGCGGCATCTCGAGCGGGCTCGGCGGCCTCTTGATCGTGCCCGTCGGCAGTCTGGCGCTCCTGATCTCAGCGGATCGAGCGTTTCTGCTCGCGTCCTTGGCAACGCTTGCGTTACTCGTACAGCAGACTTTTGCGTACCTACAGGGCACCACGGGCAGCGCCCAATTCGTGCCGACGGGCATTCTCGGAGCGGTGATTTTCGCCATTACCGGTGTGGTGCAACTCCTGCGGCGGCGCATCGTGGAAACCGAGGCCCTGGCCGAGCAACGAGGTGTCGACCTGCAGAACCTGGTCGAGCTCAACGAGTACATCATTCAGCACTTGCGCGAAAGCATCGTGGTCGTCGACAGCCATGATCGAGTCCACCTGATGAACGAGTCCGCGGGCAAGCTGCTCCACGCTAAGCCGGCGCCGGGCGGCGTAGCGCTCGCTAGTCTCTCGGCAGAGTTGACCGCGCGCCTGGGCCGTTGGCGCGCGCGCGGCGAGGATGCTCACGAGTCAACGATCGTCATGGGTGGCGAGGACGGAAGCCTCGAAATTCACCCGCACTTCGCACCGCTCGGAACCGGCCGCAACGAGGGCGTCGTCGTTTTTCTCGAGGATACTTCGTTGATCGCCGAGCGCGTCCAACAGACGAAGCTCGCCGCGCTCGGGCGTTTGAGCGCGAGCATCGCGCACGAGATTCGGAACCCTTTGGGCGCGTTGAGTCATGCCGGGCAGTTGCTCGCCGAATCGGCGAGCATCGCTCCCGACGACCGCCGGCTCACGGACATCATCCGCGTCAACTCGAGGCGCGTGAGTCAGATCGTCGACAGCGTCTTGGCGCTCTCGAAGCGCGACAAGACACAACCCGAGCGCTTGCATCTCAAGGAATGGGCACACGATTTCGCGAGCGAGTTTACGCAGACACAAGAGCTATACGAGGGTGCGGTTGCGGTGCGTTCCGACGCGGAGGATCTCGAGGTCGAGATGGACCGCACGCACCTGCATCAGGTCGTATGGAACCTCTGCGACAATGCCGTTAAGTATGCGAGCAAGACAGCGGGCGCGATCGCGGTCGAGCTCGGGTGCGGCCGCGTAGAAACGAGCGGCCGGCCGTATCTCGAGGTCGCCGATCGCGGCGCCGGCATTCCCGCCGACAAGGTCGAGGAAATCTTCGAGCCCTTCTACACGGGCCAGCCCGGCGGCACGGGTCTCGGGTTGTACATTTCGCGCGAGCTCTGCGAGCGAAACGGTGCGACGCTCCGCTATCAGGCACGGCCCGACGGCGGTAGTCTGTTTCGCATCATATTCGCCGACCCGAAGCGTTGGCATGCAGGTGATTGATGAAACCGACTGCTTTGCTCGTCGATGACGAACCGGACATCTGCGAGCTGTTGTCGATTACGCTCGAGCGAATGGACATCAGCACGCGCGCTTGCGGCGATATCGTCAGTGCGAAACGCGCTCTCGGCAAAGAGCCTTACGACCTTTGCCTCACCGACATGCGCTTACCCGACGGCGACGGCCTCGAGCTCGTCGAATGGATTCAAACGGAAGCTCCCGGCACGCCCGTCGCGGTCATCACGGCGCACGGCAGTGTCGAGACGGCCGTCAAGGCGCTCAAGCTCGGCGCGTTCGACTTCGTTTCAAAACCGCTCGATCTCAACGATCTGCGCAAGCTCGTGACGGCGGCGCTCAAGCTCAAGGGCGTCGCATCGCCGCGCATCGAAGCGCATCACGGCCTCATCGGGCGGTCGCAGGCCATCGACGAGGTGCGGGCGCTCGTCGCCAAAGTCGCGCGCAGTCAGGCGCCGGTGCACATCTCGGGAGAATCCGGCACGGGCAAGGAGCTCGTGGCGCGCATGATCCACGAGGGGGGGCCGCGCCGCGACGCGCCCTTCGTCGCGATCAACTGCGGGGCGATTCCGACGGAGCTCATGGAAAGCGAGTTCTTCGGTCACAAGAAAGGCAGTTTCACGGGGGCCGTGGGCGATAAGGTCGGCTTGGTGCAGACCGCCGAAGGCGGCACGCTGTTTCTCGACGAGATTGCGGACTTGCCTCTGCACATGCAGGTCAAGCTCTTGCGCGTCATCCAGGAGAAAGCGATCCGCCCGGTCGGGCAAACCGCCGAGCTACCGGTCGACGTGCGCATCTTGAGCGCGACTCACAGAGACTTAAGCGAGCGCGTCGCTCAAGCCAGCTTCCGCGAGGACCTTTACTACCGGATCAACGTCATCGAGCTCAACGTGCCGCCGCTTCGCGAGCGCGGCGACGACGTGCTTTTGCTGGCCCACCACATTCTCACCCGTCTTGCCGCCGGTCAAAATCTGTCGGTCCCGAGCCTCACGAAGAGCGCGCAGGCGGCATTGCTCGCCTATCGGTTTCCGGGCAACGTCCGTGAGCTCGAGAACGTGCTCGAGCGCGCCTTCACGCTCTGCGCCGGCGACGAGATCGACGTCGACGATCTGCAGTTGCGCGCGGCGCAGGACGGCGAAGGCGCCGCCGTCGATCAAAGTGCGACGCTCGGCTCGCAGCTCGAGCACATCGAGCGCGACGCCATCCTCAAGGCGCTCGAGCAGACGCGTTACAACAAGACCGCGGCCGCGAAGCTTCTCGGCATCAGCTTTCGCGCGCTGCGGTACCGCATCAAGAAGCTCGAGATCGAGTAGCGCCCCGCGCTGCCAATTTTGGTCACTTTGTGACTCAAATTCGGCTTCATGACGGGCGCCAAGGCGCGCAATATGTCGAACGTTTTGTTCCCGATCCCCGACACCTTGCGCGAAAGCCACTCGCTACCGCGTTTTTGACATAGGGCGACCGCAGTTGGCATAGGGATTGCAGAAGTACGTGCAGACCATATTGGTCGCTATCAGTCGTATATCGAAAAACCGCTTAGAGGAGCTTCTCAAATGCTTAAGAAAGTGCAACAGGGCTTCACGCTCATCGAATTGATGATCGTGGTGGCCATTATCGGCATTCTCGCCGCGATCGCGATTCCGGCGTATCAGGATTACACAGTCCGTGCGCAGGTCACCGAAGGCCTCAATCTGGCGTCGGACCTGAAGGCCGCCGTGGCCGAGCAGTTTGCCAACACCGGAATCTGGCCCGCCACCGAAGTCGCGCTCGGCGTGCTGGAAGGCACCAAGACCGGCAAGTACGTGGCCGACATCGATATTACGGCCGGCACGATTACCATCGCTTACGGCCTTCAGGCCAACGCAAGTGCCCTGGCCCCGGCGCAGAACCAGTTGAGCCTCCGCCCGATGGTGAGCGCGAACCAGGACGTCATTTGGATTTGCGGCTATAAGGCGGCCCCTGCCGGCGCCGTCGATCCGGTTGGCGGGGCTGCAGGTCCTCTGATCAATACGGTGTTGCCGAAGTATCTGCCTTCGAACTGCCGTGTGTAATGTGACGGTCACGTAACGCAGGCGTGACTGGGCCGGGTCCTTCCGCAACGGGCGGCGGGACCCGGCTTCGTTTTGGAGCCGACACATTATTGGCTGGGTAGGCGATGCGCCGAGCCGACAGGATCGATACCGCGCTCGGCTTCACGTTGACCGAGCTCACGCTCGTGCTCTTAGTGACCGCCGTCATCGTTTCCGTTGCGGTCTCTGCGTACCAAACCTATTCGATTCGTGCCGAAGTCACGGCGGGCATTGCCGGCAGCGAGAATCTCAAGGCAGCCGTCGCACGGGCCTACTTGACCGAGCGCAGCACTCCGCGAAGTGTGCGCGATCTTCCGGAGCGACCCGGCGGTTGGGATAACGCGAGCAACGTCGTCTCCGTGGTCAACGTCGTCGACGGCCGTATCGACCTCCGCTACGGCGGCGGGGCCGACCCGGCCATTGCCGGCCGCTCTCTGTCGCTGACGCCGTACGAGACGGCGGATCTCGAGATCGTCTGGATCTGCGGCAACCGGATCCCCGGGCCGGGCCTGAAGCTGCTCGGCTTCTCGGCCGGCGGTCGCCAGCCCATGCAGGCCGCGACGACGATCGAGGCGCGATACCTGCCGCCGAGTTGCCGCTGAGGGGCCCGCCCGAATGGGCCGGGCGCGAGGTAAATCTCTGTCACAAAAGGAGAACCGTGCTGTTGACAGTTTCGGGGGGTACCGGTGAAAGTATCAGGCTTATTGTCAAAGCAACCCGCTCAACGAGACCCTAGCCCGGAAATTTCATGGCCGCGACTGCAACCCAAGGTCCCCTGACTGGACTGCCGAGGCGGCTGGTTCAAGACGGCATCATCTCCGAAGCGAGCCTCCTCCAGGCGCTCGACGAGCTCAAAGGCAAGGCCGCGAGCCTCGTTCCCTACCTGGTCACGAAACAGCTAGGCGACGCGCGGCAGATCGCGATCGCCGCCGCACACGAGTTCGGCGTGCCGCTGCTCGACCTGGATGCGGTCGAGCTCGACCTCGACGTCGTGCGCCTCGTCGACGACAAGCTCCTCGCCAAGCACCGAATCCTGCCGCTGCTGCAGCGCGGCAAGAGGCTTTACGTCGGCGTCTGCGATCCCACGAACATGCAGGCCCTCGACGACATCAAGTTTCAGACGACGTTGCGCGTCGAGCCCATCGTCGTCGAGCAGAACAAGCTCGAGATCCGCGTCTCGCGCGCGATCGAGGCCGTCGATACGTCGATGGCGAGCTTCGACAACGACGACTTCGACATGGACAACCTCGAAGTTTCGGGCGGCGGCGACGACGACCTCGGTCCCGAGATCACGAGCGCCGACGTCGACGACGCGCCGGTCGTGCGCTTCGTCAACAAGGTCATGATCGACGCCATCAAGCGCGGCGCGTCCGACATCCATTTCGAACCGTACGAAAAGTACTTCCGCATCCGCTTGCGCCAAGACGGCGTGCTGGCCGAATATGCGAAGCCGCCCGTGGCCTTGACCATGAAGGTCGCCGCTCGCCTGAAGGTCATGGCGCGCCTCGACATCGCGGAGCGCCGCGTGCCGCAGGACGGGCGCATCAAGATGCGCCTGTCGAAAAACCGCGCCATCGATTTCCGCGTCAACACCTGCCCGACGCTGTTCGGCGAGAAGGTCGTCTGCCGTTTGCTCGATCCTTCGAGCGCACAGCTCGGTATCGACGCGCTGGGCTACGAGGAGCATCAAAAAGAGCTCTACTTGCGGAATCTCAACAAGCCGTACGGCATGATTCTCGTGACGGGGCCGACCGGAAGCGGCAAGACCGTCTCGCTTTATACGGGTCTCAACATTCTCAATACCGCCGATCGGAACATCTCCACCGCCGAGGACCCCGCCGAAATCAACGTCCCGGGGATCAATCAAGTCAACGTCAACCCCAAAGTCGGGCTGACGTTCGCGGCCGCACTGCGCGCGTTCCTCCGCCAGGATCCGGACATCATCATGGTCGGCGAAGTCCGCGACCTCGAGACGGCCGAGATCGCGATCAAGGCCGCACAGACCGGACACCTCGTGCTCTCGACGCTGCATACGAACGACGCGCCGAAGACCTTGACGCGCCTCGTCGACATGGGCGTCAAGCCGTACGCGATCGCGAGCTCAGTGAGCCTCATCATTGCGCAGCGCCTCGCGCGCCGCCTCTGCGAGAACTGCAAAGAGGCGATCGAGGTGCCGGCGGAAGCCCTGCTCAAGGAAGGCTTTACGCAAGCGGACGTCGCCGAGGGCATCACGGTGTATCACGCGAAGGGCTGCGGCCAATGCACCAACGGTTACAAGGGCCGCGTCGGCATCTACCAAGTCATGCAGGTCACGGAAACGATCGGTCGCATCATCATGGAAGGCGGCAATGCGATACAGATTGCCGAGCAAGCCAAGCGCGACGGCGTTGCGGATCTCCGCGCCTCGGGACTCAAGAAAGTCAAGGGCGGGGTTACGAGTTTGGAGGAAATCAACCGGGTTACAATCGACTGATGTCGATGCCCGGCAAGCCCCACGGGAGACGCTGACTCATGGCAACCGCAGCGATAAAACAGGCGCCCTTCTCGTGGGAGGGCACGGACCGCGCCGGCAAGAAGGTCAAAGGCAAGATCGTTGCTGCGAGCGAAGCCGCCGTGCGCACCGAGTTGCGCCGCCAAGGCGTCGTCGCGACGCGCGTGCGCAAGCAGAGCAACCTGTTCAAGTCCCGGGGCCGCGTCACGCCCGCCGACATCTCGATTTTCTCGCGGCAGTTGGCCACGATGATGGCCGCCGGCATTCCGCTCGTGCAATCGTTCGACATTGTCGGCGCCGGGCACGAGAACCCTGCGATGCAAAAGCTCATCCTCGCGATCAAGGGCGACGTCGAAGGCGGCACATCGCTCGCGAACGCGCTCTCGAAGCATCCGCTGCACTTCGACGACTTGTTCGTGAACCTCGTCGAAGCCGGCGAGCAAGCGGGCGCGCTCGAGACCCTGCTCGACAAGATCGCGACCTACAAGGAAAAAACGGAGGCGATCAAGAAAAAGGTCAAGAAAGCGCTCTTCTATCCGGCCGCCGTCGTCGTCGTCGCCTTCATCGTCACGGCCATTCTCTTGATCTACGTGATCCCCGAGTTCGAGAACTTGTTCCAAGGCTTTGGCGCCGACCTGCCGGCGTTCACGCGCTTCGTCATCGATATTTCGAACTTCGTGCGCGATTCGGGATGGCTCATCGTCATCGTCGGCGTGATTGGCTTCGTCGGATTCATGCACATGAAGAAGCGCTCGCGCGCGCTCCGGCATTTTCTCGATCGCGTGATTCTCAAAGTGCCCATCATCGGGCCTATTCTCAACAAGTCCGCGATCGCGCGCTATGCGCGCACGCTGTCGACGACGTTCGCGGCCGGCGTGCCGCTCGTGGAAGCCCTCGATTCGGTCGCCGGCGCCACGGGCAACATCGTCTACGAGACGGCCGTGCTCCGCATGCGCGACGAGGTCGCGACCGGGCAACGCTTGCAGCGCGCCATGGAGAACACCGAGCTCTTCCCGAACATGGTGAACCAGATGGTCGCGGTCGGCGAAGAGTCGGGATCGCTCGACGCGATGACCGCGAAGGTCGCGGATTTCTATGAAGAAGAAGTCGACAACGCGGTGGACAGCATGTCGAGCTTGCTCGAGCCTTTGATCATGGCCATCTTGGGCGTGCTCGTCGGCGGCCTCGTCATCGCCATGTACTTGCCGATCTTCAAGATGGGCCAAGTCGTCTAAACCCCTCCACGTGGAGATTTTCGCGATCTGGCCGGCCGCGTTGTTCGTGGTATGCGGCCTCGTCGGCCTCGTGGTCGGCAGTTTCTTGAACGTCGTCGCTTATCGAATTCCGATCATGATGGAACGCGCGTGGCGCCGACAGCTCGCCGAGCTCGAGGCGGAGCCGTTCACGCCGCCGCCGCACGCATCGGGCTCGCGCTTCGATTTATGGTGGCCGCCTTCGGCCTGCCCAAAATGCGGCGCACCGATCGCCGCGCGCCATAACGTTCCGATCTTGAGCTACTTGTGGCTCCGCGGTCGTTGCGCAGCCTGCGCCGCACCGGTCTCGAAGCGTTATCCGGTGATCGAGGGCGCGGTCGCCGTGTCGAGCCTCGTCGCTGCCTGGGTCTTCGGCCCCACTTGGCAAACGGTCGCGGCGCTATTCTTTACGTGGACCCTCATCTCGCTCGCGCTCATCGATTTCGACACGAAGCTCTTGCCGGATTCATTGACGCTGCCGCTCATGTGGGCCGGCCTGATCCTGAGTCTCATCCGGTTCGACGGGATGCCCCTTTTTACTGACGTGCGCTCGAGCGTCATCGGCGCGGCAGCCGGATACCTGAGTCTCTGGACGGTCTACCAACTGTTCAAGCTGGTCACCGGTAAGGAGGGCATGGGCTACGGGGATTTCAAGCTGCTGGCCGCGATCGGTGCGTGGCTCGGTTGGCAGATGCTACCTGTCGTGATACTGCTCTCGGCCGCCGTCGGCTCGCTCGTCGGCATCGGCCTCATCGTTTTCGGCGGCCGCTCGCGGCACGCAACGATTCCCTTCGGGCCGTATCTCGCCGCCGCCGGCTGGATCGCGTTGCTGGCCGGCCACGAGCTCGTGGCGTGGTACGAGGGGCTCTTCTTCTAGCCGTGTTGCGCATCGGGCTCACGGGCGGCATCGCAAGCGGCAAATCGAGCGTCGCGGATATGTTCGCCGCGCTCGGCACGCCGATTGTCGATAGCGATCTCATCGCGCGCGAGATCGTCGCGCCCGGATCCCCGGGGCTCTCAGCCGTCCGCGATGCCTTCGGAGACAGGGTGCTTGCCGCCGACGGCACACTCGACCGGCGTAAGGTCCGCAACCTCGTTTTCGCGGACGCGGCGCTCCGCGCGCGATTGGAAGCGATCCTGCATCCGTTGATTCGTCGGCGCCTGCTCGCAAGGCTCGAGGAGATTCGCGCCGACTATGTCGTGATCGTCGTGCCGCTGTTGCTCGAGACCGATTTCGCAGCGCTCGTCGACCACATTCTGGTCGTCGATTGCCCCCCGGAGGTGCAAATCGCGCGCGTGATGCAACGCGATGCTTTGAGTCGCCCCGAGGCCGAAGCCATTCTCGGCGCTCAGATCGATCGAGCAACGCGCCGCAATGCCGCCGATGACGTCATCGACAATGGCGGGGCGCTCGAGGCAACACGCGCCCAGGTCGTGGTGCTGCACGAACGATACTCCGCCATGGGGCGCGATTGCCCGAGCCCGCGAGGTCGCGCAGAATAGCGGGATGATCGAGTACCCCGCAGAAGTCGCGCATTCGCAACTCAATGCGGACTCGATTACGTTCGAGCAGCCGCTCAATGAACGCATGCGGACCTTCCTGCGCCTCGAGTTCCTTTATCGACAGGCGACGTTTCACGCCGGCGATTCCACGGATTTCGGCGCCCGCGCGGCGGTAGGGAGCCTGCTCGAGATCCTCACGATCGTCGGGCGCGGGGACGTGCGGGCCGACGTCCTCAAAGAGCTCGACCGACACGCGGAGCTATTGAGCCAATACCGCCGCACGCCGGGCGTGGATGCAGAGCGCCTCAAGGAGCTCATGGAGCGCATCGATTCCCTGCGCACCGAGCTCAATTCCGCCGGCAAACAATTCATGGCGAGTCTCAGAGAGAACGAATTCTTAAGCACGATCAAGCATCGCAGCGTCATTCCGGGCGGCACGTGCACTTTCGATTTGCCCGACTATGGGTATTGGCTGCACACGCCGCAGCGCGAACGGACCGCGCAGCTCGTCGAATGGCTAAACCAGCTCAAGCCTCTCTGCGACGCGGTCGCCGAAGTACTGTGGCTCACTCGCGAAGCCAGCGAACCCATGAAGTGCGTCGCTGCCGGCGGCCTGTATCAACATACTCTCGCCAAAACCGAGCCATTCAATCTCGTACGCGTGCTGTTGACGGCAAAGGCCGGTCTATTCCCCGAGATCAGCGCGGGGCAGCATCGCTTCACGGTGCGCTTCGCGCAGTGGCGCGGCGTCGATGAGCGACCGCGGCAGGTGTCCGAGGACGTCGAGTTCCTGCTGACGCTTTGCTAGTGAACCTCTTCTCGTAGGAGCGAGCTTTGCTCGCGATCTTCTGGAGAATCGCGAGCGAAGCTCGCTCCTACAAAGAAGTGGAGGGACGGCCGGTCGTAGCCGCGAGCGCTTCGACGATCGGCCGGTCGGCCTCGAGCAGGCCCGCGTTCGGCAAATCCGCGAGCGCCACCCAACGCAGCGGTTGTCCCTCACGAGCCTGGGGCAGGCCCGTGTAGCCGCGAACGACCCAAACGTCGAGGCGCACGCGTCGATCCCCATAATCGTGCACGAGGTCCATGAGCGGTTCGGCGGTTTCGACGTCGATCCCGAGCTCCTCGGCGAGCTCGCGCTTGAGCGCGGCCCGGCGGCTCTCCCCGGCGTTTCGTTTGCCGCCCGGGAATTCCCAGCTGCCTGCCATGTGTTGGTCCGGGCCGCGGCAGCTCAAGAGGAATCGCCCGGCGGCATCGCTGACGAGCCCGACCATGACGTGAATCGGCGTCACGGGGTGCGCTCCTGCGTGAGCCGCCCGTGGCACTGCTTGTATTTCTTGCCCGATCCGCAGGGGCAGGGCTGGTTGCGGCCGACCTTGGGTTGCTCGCGCACGTACGGCGTTACCGGCTCCGGCGGTGCCGCTGCCCGAGGTTGCGCGAGCGGACGCTGCGGCGCCGCTGCGGCTGCCGCCGCCGCTGCCGACCCCAGGGCGGTCAACGATGGTGCCGCCGCATGTTGGAACTGCAAGGTCTTTGGATCGCTCGAGCGCGGCTCGACCGCATTGACGTCCTCGGGCCGCCGAATCTGAATGCGCGCGAGAATGGTGATCGTATCGCGCTTCACCCGGTCCAGCATCGCGCTGAACATCTCGAAGGCTTCGCGTTTGTACTCCTGCTTGGGATTACGCTGCGCATAGCCGCGCAAGTGAATCCCCTGCCGCAAATAGTCGAGCGCGGCGATATGCTCTTTCCATTGAGCGTCGAGTTGCCGGAGCATGATTCCTTTCTCGAGCTCGTGCATGACTCGGGGGCCGACGGAATCGACTTTCGCCTGATACTCGCGCTCGATTCTCTGGAGCACGAGCTTACGCAACCCTTTTTCGTCGAGGCTCTGATCTTCCTCGAGGATTTTCGCGATATCGAGGTGTAGGGCGTAATCTCGCTCGAGGGCCTTCGTTAGGCCCTCCTTGTCCCACATTTCCTCAACGCTGTCCGCGGGCACATATTCGTCGACCATGGCGTCGACGACCTCGCGCCGGATCGCTCTGATGGCGTCCCGGATGTCGTCTTCCTCCATGAGCTCCGAACGCTGTTGATACACGACCTTGCGTTGAGCATTGGCGACGTCGTCGTACTCGAGCAGTTGCTTGCGGATATCGAAGTTGTGCGCCTCCACTTTGCGCTGCGCGCGCTCGATTTGGCGCGACAGCAGCTTGCTTTCGATTGCCTCGCCGCGTTTCATGCCGGCCCGCGTCAATAGACGTTTGGTATTCTCGGGATCGCCGAAAATGCGCATGAGATTGTCTTCCATCGACAGATAGAAGCGGCTCGACCCGGGATCTCCTTGCCGACCCGACCGGCCGCGCAACTGATTGTCGATGCGCCGTGACTCGTGCCGCTCCGTGCCGATGATGTGCAAGCCGCCGGCCTCGATGACTTTGCCGTGGCGTTGCTTCCAGTCGTTCGCGAGCATCTCGACCGCGGCGGGGTCGGTCGTGTCGATCGCGGCGCGCTCCGCTTCCAGGTTGCCGCCGAGGACGATGTCCGTGCCGCGACCCGCCATGTTCGTCGCGATAGTCACGGTCCCGGGCCTCCCCGCCTGCATGATGATCTCCGCCTCGCTCGCGTGGTACTTGGCGTTGAGCACCTGGTGCTTGATCTTGCGGTCCTTGAGCAGGCCGGACAAAAACTCCGAAGTCTCGATCGAAGTCGTGCCGACGAGCACCGGTTGGTCACGCGCTTGGCAGTCCATGATGTCCTCGAGAAGCGCGTCGAACTTGTCGTCTTGCGTCAAATAAACGAGGTCGGGCGCATCGGCGCGGATCATCGGCATGTGGGTCGGAATCACGACGACTTCGAGGCTATAAATTTGTTGAAATTCATAGGCTTCCGTGTCCGCGGTGCCGGTCATTCCGGCGAGCTTCCCATACATGCGGAAGTAGTTTTGGAACGTGATCGACGCGACCGTTTGATTCTCTTCCTTGACGTGCACGCCTTCCTTGGCTTCGATCGCCTGATGGAGCCCATCCGACCACCTGCGACCCGGCATCGTGCGCCCCGTGAACTCATCGACGATGACGACTTCGCCGTTCGTGACGATGTAATCCACTTCGCGCTTGAAGAGCGCGTGCGCGCGCAGCGCCGCGTTCAAGTGGTGCATGAGCCGGATATTCGCGGCGTCGTAAAGGCTATCGCCCTCGGCAAGAATCTCGGCCTTGACGAGGAGATCCTCCACGCGCTCATGACCTTCTTCGGTCAGATGCGCTTGTTTCGATTTCTCGTCGACCGTGTAGTCACCGGGCACGAATAGCTGGCTTTGCACCGGTTTCTTGGTGCCGTCGATTTGAACGAGATGCCGGCTGGCGGCGCGTGCCTTGCTGAGCGCCTCCTCGGTCGACATCGTGCCGAGCGATTTGCCGCGCACGTCGAGCAGCTCCACCTGGCTCGCCTCGATCGCTTCGTTCGCGGGCCCGGGGGGCACATCGTGCTTCTTGAGGCTCGGTACCAGCTTGTTGATGCGCACGTAGAGCTCGGTGCTCTCCTCCGATCGCCCTGAAATGATCAGCGGCGTACGGGCTTCGTCGATCAATATCGAGTCGACCTCGTCGACGATCGCATACGACAGGCGGCGTTGCGCGCGATCTGCCGGGCGGAATGCGAGATTGTCGCGCAGATAGTCGAAACCGAACTCGTTGTTGGTTCCGTAAGTGATATCCGCCGCGTAGGCGGCGCGCTTGTCTTCGACGGATTGGCCCGCTCGCACCACGCCGACCTCGAGGCCGAGGAAGCGATAGATGGGTCCCATCCAATCGGCGTCGCGTTGCGCAAGGTAGTCGTTGACCGTAACGATGTGCACGCCGTGCCCGCTGAGCGCGTTCAGGTAGGCCGCAAGCGTCGCGACCAGAGTCTTGCCTTCGCCCGTGCGCATTTCCGCGATCTTGCCTTGGTGCAAGGCGATGCCGCCGATCAATTGCACGTCGAAATGGCGCATGCGGATGGTGCGCCGCGCCGCCTCGCGGACGACGGCGAAGGCTTCCGGCAACACGGCGTCGAAGTTGCCGACAGCCGCGTATTTCTCTTTGAGCTCGGCGGTCTTTGCGCGCAGCGCCTCGTCGCTCAGCGCCGTTATCTCAGCCTCAAGCGCGTTGGCCTCGGCGACGTACTTACCGTAGTCTCGGAGCAGCCGTTGGTTCCGGCTGCCGAATATGCCCGTCAGGAAATTCGCGAAAACGTTCGGCAAAAGAAGGCCTCAAACGGCGAGCCAAAAGCCGCTATTGTAGTAGCAGCGGCCGCCGGCCGCGATCGCGAAAAAGAAGAGAAAGAATCGCGGCGGGACGCCGCTCCTACGGGGCAGTCTTAGTTGACGTAGGTGAGCGGGTCGACTGCCTGACCGTTGCGCAGCACTTCGAAGTGCAGGTTGGGGCCGGTGGCACGGCCGGTGTCGCCCATGCGCGCGATGACCTCGCCGCGTTTGACGGTTTCACCGACCACGACGAGGTTATCCGCGTTGTGGGCATAGCGCGTCACGTAGCCGCTGCCGTGGTTGATCTCGACGAGCTCGCCGTACCCGTAGCGCGGGCCCGACCAGATGACGACGCCGGAGGCGACGGCGACCACCTCGGCGCCCGCGCGCCCGGCGAAGTCGACGCCCTTGTGGAACGCGCGCCGTCCCGTAAACGGGTCGGTGCGGTTACCGAAGCGCGACGAAATGTAACCGGCGGTCACGGGCCGGCCTTCCGGATGCACTTCGTCTCTGAGCTTGCGGTTCAGCAGGAAATCCTCGAGCACGTTCAATTGGCGGTCCCGATCGGTAAGTTGCTCGTCGAGCGCATCGAGCGCGGTCACGACGTTGCTGATTTCCATGACCTCGCCACCCACAGCCGGCTCCTCCGGCCCACCCAACGAAGGCGAGGACGAAAAATCGAACTCTCCGTCTGCAAGATCCGCCATCTGCGTCAAACGCGAGCCCAACGCGTCCAAACGAACTACGTGAGCATTCATTTGGCCGATGCGCAGCGCCAATGCATCGATGTTCTGCTGCAATGTGCGACGCGTCGCTTCCAGAACCTGCTCCTGCGCAGCGAGCTCGGCACGCCATTCTTGGACCTGGGCTTGCGGATTCGCGATTCCGAAGGCGCTCGCGGCGCGAAACCCGCCATAGAAGAATCCGGCGCAGACTGCAAATGCCAGCAGGAAGAGGCTCAAACACACGCGGCGCGAGCTTAAGTGCAGCTGCGCGAGGTGCCCGCGATCCTTCGAAAGGAATATCAGCTGCATGGGCAGGCGCCTCGATTGTTTATTTGGTTATTATTACGGGCCGAGGCCCAGCGCGGCCGCGGGGCAGTGCGAGTATACCCTGTTCTGTAAAACGACACCCCGGCAACCCCGCTATCCTAAGGAATCTTCCTGTAGATCGGTGGCTTTGCGTCCCGCCCTTTCGAGCGGTTTGCTGATCAACTCGAAGAATGCCTAGAAACCCGCCAGTACTCAAGGCACCCGACTCAAAACGTAGACACCGGTCTCATAATGCCAGTTAAAGGTCCACGGACACTCGCCGAACTGTTGCAATCTGGCGACATGGCGCATCTGCGCAGGGAAGCGGCGGCGCGCCGCGACTTTCTCGCGGACATCAAGGCGCTGTTGCCTGCCGATGAAGCGAGTCATCTCGTAGCGGCGAGCACCGATGCGGCGGGCCGGCTCGTGCTCAGCATGGATTCGGCGGCCTGGGCGGCGCGTGTCCGGTACCGCGCCCGCGAGCTCGGACGTGACCACGTGCGCGTCCGCGTCACGCCGAGACCGAGCGACGCGTGACTACTCGGGAAGTCCCGGAGCGAGCTGATAGGAAACCGGCGAGCGGCGTTCCTCGTCGAACACGACCTCCTCGAAGCACTGGGGTCGATCGAGCAAAGCGCGCAGCAATAGGTTGTTGAGGCGGTGGCCGGATTTGTAGCCCGTGAACTCGCCGATCAGGCATGAGCCCAGCAGGTACAAATCGCCCACTGCATCGAGCACCTTGTGGCGGACGAATTCGTCGCGAAAACGGAGTCCATCCTCGTTGAGCACACGGTACTCGTCCATGACGATCGAGTTATCCAGGCTGCCGCCGAGCGCAAGATCTCGTGAGCGTAAAGTCTCCACGTCCTTGAGAAAGCCGAACGTGCGCGCCCGGCTGATTTCCTTGAGGAAAGACGTGGTCGAGAAATCCAGGCTCGCCTTCTGGCGGTGCTTGCGCAAGACGGGGTGATCGAAGTCGATTTCGAAGTTCACGCGAAACCCGTCGTGCGGAGCCAGCCGTGCCCACTTGTCGCCTTCTTCGACCTCCACGGCCTTCACGATGCGGATGAAACGCTTCGCAGCGTTTTGTTCTTCGATCCCGGCCGATTGAAGAAGGAATACGAACGGCGCTGCACTGCCGTCCATGATCGGCACCTCGGCAGCGGTCAAATCGACGAACGCATTGTCGATGCCGAGTCCGGCGAGCGCCGACATGAGATGCTCGACGGTCGCGACCTTGCCGCCGCCGCTCTCGAGGGTAGTTCCGAGCGTAGTTTGAGATACATTCAGTGCGGCGGCCGGAACGTCGACCGGCTCGGGAAGGTCGAGGCGGCGAAAAACGATGCCGGTATTGGCCGACGCCGGGCGCAAGGTCATATAGACCTTGGCGCCGCTATGCAGGCCGATCCCGGTCGCGCGAATAGAATCTTTGAGAGTGCGCTGCTTCAAATCACTGTATTCCCTGACGAATGCGGCAACGTCTCCCCAGACATCGCCCTCCTTGGCGTAAGCTCACGGGGGCAGCCCACCGTAAGCGGGTTCGAACGCTAACACAACCCTTCGCGCAACGGCAAGGAACCATGCCGCCTCTCCTTGTAGGAGCGAGCTTCGCTCGCGATCTTGGGCCGAGGAGCAAGAATCGCGAGCGAAGCTCGCTCCTACAAGACAAGGA
>Ga0209108_10000875_pt1 | contig 17168 bp, 14 predicted proteins | sample Rifsed10ft1_FD_184003 | JGI IMG/M metagenome (GOLD analysis project Ga0209108, IMG submission 184003) | Soil microbial communities from Rifle, Colorado, USA - sediment 10ft 1 (version 2) | ecosystem: Environmental > Terrestrial > Deep subsurface > Rock core/Sediment | place: Rifle, Colorado...
CCGCCGCGATGGCGCGGGACCCCACGTGACCGAGCGCCTCTATCTCCGCGATCCCTACCTGCGGGAGTTTCAGGCGCGCGTGGTAGCCGCGCGGCGAGCCGAGGGGCGTCCCGGCGTCATCCTGGAGCTTGACCGGACCGCCTTTTACCCCACCTCCGGGGGCCAACTGCATGACACCGGCGTACTAGGCGACCTGCACGTGCTCGAGGTCGTGGAGGAGGACGACGAGCGGGTCGCGCACCGCGTCGACGGCGCCGGTCCGGTGGAGGCCCTCGTCGGCCGGGAGGTCAGCGGCCGGATTGACTGGCAGCGCCGCTTCGATCACATGCAGCAGCACACCGGGCAGCACATCCTCTCGCAGGCCGCGCTGCGCGAACTGGGGGCGGCGACGCTGGCCGTGCACCTGGGCGCGGAGCGCTGCACCGTGGACCTCGACGTCGCGGCCTTCGGCGCCGCCGAAGCGGCGCGGGTGGAAGATGCGGCCAATGCCGTCGTCGTGGAGAACCGCCCGGTCAGCATCCACTTCGTCGATGAGGCGGAGATCGGGCGGTGGGGGCTGCGCCGGCCGCCGAAGAAGTCGGGCACCATCCGCGTCATCGACATCGAGGGCTTCGACCGCTCGGCCTGCGGCGGGACCCACGTGCGGGCCACCGGCGAGATCGGGGCGATCGCCATCATCGGGTGGGAGCGGTACAAGGGCGGCACCCGCGGGGAATTCGTCTGCGGGTGGCGCGCGCTGCGGGATCACCGCTGGAAGACCAGGGCGTTCGCCGACATGAGGCGGGCGCTCTCCGTCAGCGGGCCGGAGGTCGTGGAAGTGGTAGAGCGCCTGGCGGCGCGAGAGCGGGAGACTGCGCGCCGGGCGGAGGAGACCCTCCAGCGTCTCCTTGCGGCGGAAGCCGACCTGCGGCGCCGCGGCCTGACGCTGCCGGCCGTCCTCACGGAGGTCGTGACGGGACGCCAGCGGGATGAGGTACGCGGCCTGGCTCAGGCGCTGATTCGCGATGGCGGCATCGTCTCGCTGCTGGCGACCGACGACGGGCGCGTCGTCTTCGCCCGCTCGGCGGACGTCCCCGTGGACGTCGCGGCGCTGCTGCGGCGGGCCGTGGACCAGTACGGCGGGCGCGGCGGGGGGAGATCCGAGTTCGCCCAGGGAACGCTCGCTGACGGGGCGGCGGTGCGGCCGGTGCTCGAGACGGCCCGCCGCTGGGCCGAGGAGGCGCTGCGCGGTGCCTGAGATTCCCTTCGTCGAGACCCTGGTGGCCAACCTGCGGCCGCGGGTCGTCGGGCGGACGATCCGCGCCGCGCACCTGCGCAGCGTCTCCCTGCTGAAGTCGGTCGACCCGCCGGTCACGGCCATCCAAGGGGCGACGATCCAGGACGTGCGGCGGCGGGGGAAACTCGCCCTCTTCGACCTCTCCGGCGCGCTGGTCATGATCATCCACCCCAAGCGCGACGGGCGGCTGGCGATCGCCCCCTCGACGCAGCGCGCCACAAAGGACGTGGCGCTGATCCTCCAGCTCGACGGCGGTGAAGATCTCCGGCTGATGGAGTTGGGACCAAAGAAGCGCGCCGGTCTATACGTCCGGCGGGCGGCGGAGGTTGAGCAGACCGCGCCGGTCGGCGGCCTGGGCGTAGAGCCGCTGGATGCGACGTTCACCCCGGAAGCCCTCGCCGCGATGCTCGATCAGGCCAGGATGCAGTTGAAGCGCTTCCTGGGGACGCAGCGGTATCTGGCCGGGATCGGCAACGCCTACAGCGACGAGATCCTCTGGGAAGCGCGGCTGTCGCCCTTCGCGCCGACGCGGTCCTTGAAGGGAGAAGAGCGGTCGCGTCTCCACGCGGCGATCCGCGACGTCCTGCAACGGTCAATCGCCGAGCATCGCGCCCACTTCGGCGACGATCTACCGATGCGCGAACCGGTGGACCTGCTGCGCGTGCACCGGCGGGCGGGCGAGGCGTGCCCCCGCTGCGGCACCCCCGTCGCCGCCGTCTACTTCAGCGAGAAGGAAACCTACTACTGTCCGGGCTGCCAGACTGGCGGCAAGGTGTATGCCGATCGTCGGCTGTCGCGTCTGCTGAAGTAGGGAACCTCCGAGGGCCGCGAGGAACCATGCCGGAACTGCCTGAGGTCGAGACCGCGCGGCGCACCCTCCGCCCCGTGATTGGGCGCCGCGTCGCCGGCGTCCTGGTGCTGCGGCCGCAGGCTGTGCGCACGCACTCCGCGCCGGCGCTGGCCCGTGCGCTGCGCGGCAAAAGGATACGCGGGCTGGAACGGCGGGGGAAGAACCTGCTGATTGCCCTCGACGGGCTCGTCCTGCGCTTCCACTTCAAACTTTGGGGGACCGTCCGGCTGCATCCCCATCCGCTCGTGGGGGACAAGGAGACCGCCGCCGTCGTCTCGTTCACCGACGGCAGCGTCCTGGAGTTCCGCGAGCTGCAGTTGAGCGAGCTGGGGGTGCACCGCGCCGCGGAAGTGACCCGGATTCCCGCGGTGGCGGAGTTAGGTCCGGATCCGTTTGCGGCGTCATTCACGCGGACTCCCTTCGAACGGCAACTCCGGAGGGCGCGGGGCGCCGTGAAGAACGTGCTGACCGATCAGCGCCGGTTCGCCGGCATCGGCAATCTCTGGGCCCATGAGATCCTGCACCGCGCCCGCATCGCCCCGTCCCGGCCGCTGGATTCGCTGCGCCCGGCGGAGCGGCGGGCCCTCTACAACGCGATGAGGGCGGTGCTGCGCGAGGCGGTGCGCCTGGGAGGAGAGCCCGAGTTCGTGGACGCGGACGGCCGGCAGGGCAGATTCCCCCTGGCCGTCTACGGGCGCGACGGGCGGCCCTGTCCGCGCGACGGCGCGCCCGTGCGCAAGGGACGCCTGGGTGGCCGGCCGTCTTTCTGGTGCGCCACCTGTCAGCATTGATGATTCGTGCGTTCCTGCTGTGCACATGATCAACGCCGACCGCCTCACGCGCCTCCTTGCCGATCTGGTGCGCCACAACTCCATCAACCCGGATCTGGTTTCGGGAGCGCCGGGCGAAGGCGCTATCGCGGCCTTCCTCTATGAGTACTGCCGCCGCGCCGGACTCGAGGCGGAGATCAGCGAAGTCGCGCCCGGTCGCGCCAACGTGATCGCGCGCCTGCGCGGGCGGGGCGGGCAGCCCGCCCTGCTGTTCGACGGCCACATCGACACGGTGGGCGTGGACGGGATGACCATCGACCCCTTCGATCCGGTCATCCGGGATGGGCGGCTCTACGGGCGCGGCGCCTTCGACATGAAGGGCGGGGTCGCGGCGATGGTGGAGGCCGCGGTGGCCGCCGCGGCCCAGGGACCACCGCCCGGTGACGTGGTGCTGGCGATGGTCGCGGACGAGGAGTACGCCAGTCTCGGGACGCAGGCGGTCGTCCGCGACGTGCCGGCGGGGGCGGCGATCGTCACCGAGCCCACGGCGCTCAACGTCTGTGTCGCGCACAAGGGCTTCGCCTGGATCACGGTGGAGACCGCGGGCCGCGCGGCGCACGGCAGCCGGTATGAAGAGGGCGTGGACGCCATCACGCGGATGGGTCGCGTCCTGGCGTCCCTGGAGCGTTTGGAGCGCGAGGTCTACCCGCGCCATCGTCATCCGTTGCTCGGGCGGCCGTCGGTGCACGCGTCGTTGATCGCTGGGGGCCAGGGTCTCAGCACCTACCCGGATCGCTGCCGGCTGCAGGTCGAACGGCGCACCCTCCCCACGGAGACCCCGGATGACATCGCCGCCGAGATGGAGGCTTTGCTGGCGGGCCTCCGCCACGCGGATCCATCATTCGAGGCTTCCTGGTCGCTAACGCTCTTCCGTCCCGGCCTGGAGGTACCGCCGGAGGCACCGGTGGTCCGCGCCGTGTGCTGGGCGGCGGCCGCGGTTCTCGGCCGGGAGCCGGCGCTGGTGGGAGAATACCCCTGGTTGGACTCGGCGCTGCTGGCCACCGCGGGCATCCCCACAGTGATCTTCGGCCCCGCCGGTGCGGGCGCGCACGCGGCGGTGGAGTGGGTTGATCTGGCGTCGGTCGCGGCGACCGCGGAGGTGCTCGCCCGCGTGATCACGGCATGGGGGGCGGAGCGATGATTGTCGGCGTGCAGGACCGTCCACTACTTGGTGTTGCGTTCGAAGATCCCGATGGCACCGTCCTGAAGCTGATGTGGCCGGCCCGTAACCGATGCGCATCCTGACTCTGCTCTCCGATTTCGGCGCCCGGTCACCGTACCCCGCGGCGATGAAGGCGGTCGTCGCCGCGCGCGTCGACGCACAATTCGTGGATATCAGCCATGACGTGCGGCGGCACGATGTGCGGGAGGGCGCGTTTCTCCTGGCGTCCGTCGCGCCCTTCTGCCCGACCGGCACGGTGCACCTGGCCGTGGTCGATCCGGGCGTGGGGACGGCGCGGCGGCCGCTGGTGGTGGTTGCCGGGGGACAGTGCTTCGTCGGACCCGACAACGGCTTGCTCTTGCCGGCAGCGCACCGCCTGGGAACGCCGCAGGCCTACCACCTCCATTCCGCCGTCGGCCTCCGGTCCGCATCCACCACCTTTCACGGCCGCGACCTCTTCGCCCCCGCGGCGGCGCGACTGCTGCGGGGCGAACCAGCCGCCCGCCTCGGCCGTCCAATTGATGATCCGGTGGCTCTGACGTGGCCCCGCGGCGAATGGCGGGGGGATGTCTTGAACGGCGAGGTGGTCTACGTCGATCCCTTCGGCAACCTGATCACGAGCATCTCGCAGGAGATCGTCCCGCGGGATACGGCCTTCACCCTGCGCACGGCACGGGGTGCACCGCGGGTACGTTTGCGTGCGACCTATGGTGGCGGGACGCCGGGCGAGCTCCTTCTGGTGTCGGGGAGTGAGGGGATGCTGGAGATCGCGGTCCGCGAAGGCGACGCGGCCGCCCGGACGGGACTGCGCGCCGGATCATCTGTGCACCTGCGGCTGATCCCCGCGCGGCGGTCGGCTCCCGGGCGCACACGCACGGGCGCGCGGCGCACGGCGGCCCGCCCGCGCCGCGGAAGAAAGGCGTAGGCGGGGTCGTCGGCGGGAATGTACAATAGGCCGGAAGCGAGGACGGCTGACGGTGCCTGATCTCAGTCTGACTATTGCGTTTGCCGCCGGATTGCTGGGGTTTCTCTCTCCCTGTATCGTGCCGCTGATCCCCGGGTACATCTCCTTCGTGTCCGGGCTCTCCCTGCAGGAGATGGAGGCGGCGGAGCGGCGCCAGCATGCGGGCCGCGTGCTCCTGGCGACCCTACTCTTCGTCATGGGTTTTGCCTTCATCTTTACCGCGCTGGGGGCGTCGGCCTCGCTGCTCGGCAACTTCATCCTGTCCAACCGCCTCTGGCTCAGCCGCATCGGCGGCGTCCTGGTAATCGCCCTGGGCCTGGCCGTCCTGCTGAAAGTCCCCGCGCTCTACCGGGAGCGCCGCTTCCACCTGGCCCGCCGGCCGCTCGGCCTCGCCGGCGCGTTCCCCGTCGGCATGGCCTTCGGCTTTGCCTGGACGCCGTGCGTGGGCCCGGTGCTCACGGCGGTGCTGACGCTGGCGGCCCAGGAACAGAACACGCAGCGCGGGGCGCTCCTGCTGTTCACCTACGCGCTCGGGCTGGGCGTGCCGTTTCTCCTGGCGGCGCTGCTGCTCACCCTGGCCTTCGACCTGTCCTGGCTGCGCCGCTACAGCCGGCCGATCACGGCCGTCAGCGGCGTCTTCCTGGTCGTCATGGGCGTCGCCCTGGTGACCGACGCGCTGTTCACCCTGAACACCTGGATCCTGCGCCTGTTTCCCTTCCGGCCGGCGCTCTAGCCGCCGGATCGCGGACCTGCCGCCGGATCTCAGGTCTGCCGCTGGAGGAGTGGTGATGACACTCGCCGGGAAATTGCGACACTTCCTGCTGCTGGCGATCCTGGTCACGGTCGCCACCCTGCCGGCGGCCACGCGTGCGGCCAATGCCGACGCCGGCCTGGTGCTGGAAGCGATCCAGGTGCTGGATGAGGAGTATGTCGATCAGGCGCTGGTGGAGCGCGTGCGGCTCCTCAACGTGGCGCTGGATGGAATCAAGGCGAGCCTGGGCGCCGCCGGCGTGCCGGCGAAGTTCGCGCCGCTCGCTTCCGGGACACCCCCGGTCGAGGCGGACAGGATCTTCCGTGCCGCGTTCGACGCGGCCCTCACCGCCGCCGCGGGGAAGGTCTCGCCGCGGGAGCTCGCCTATGGCGCGATCATCGCGCTCACCAATTCGCTCAACGATTCCCACACCGGATTTCTCACCCCGGAGCAGTATCGTGAACGGATCGCCCGGCAGCGCCAGCAAGCGGGCTTCGCCGGTGTGGGGATGGTTGTGCTGCCCAAGGACGGACGCTTCTTCGTCTGGCAGGTCATCCCCCGCAGCCCCGCGGAGCGCCTGGGGGTGCGACCGTTCGACCGCATCGTCCGCGTGAACGATACCCCCACCGGCGGCATGACCTCCGAGCAAGTCGTCTCCATGATCCGCGGCCCGGCGCGGACCGCGGTAACGGTCACCTTTGAGCGCATCGGCCGCAGTGGCCCCTTCGCCCTGACGATCACGCGGGCCCCGATCGTGGTGCCACCCATCTTCGCCGCCCGCATGGTCGAGCCGGGGATCGGCTACATCTACCTGTACGAATTCACCCAGGGATCGGCGCGGGAACTTCGCGGCGCCATCCAGCAACTGCTGGGCCAGGGGATGCGCGCGCTGGTGCTCGATCTGCGCGGCGACATCGGCGGCTTTCTCCACGAACTGCGGGACGTCATGAACCTCCTGCTGCCCCGCGGGGTGGCGGTCTACCAGTTGGTCACCAGCCGGGGGACGGAGGTCGTACGCACCGAGCGCAACCCCAGCCTCCCGGCGTCGATGCCGCTCGTGGTGCTGGTGAATGAAGGAACGGCGTCGGCCTCAGAGCTGCTGGCGGCGGCCCTGGTCGAGCACCAGCGGGGGTCGCTGGTGGGGGTCAAGACCGCCGGCGCGGTGGAGGCCAGCACGCTGCTGGAACTCTCCGACGGCTCCGCGCTCAGCGTGACCATCCGCCGGCTGACCAGCGGGAAGGGGAAGCGGCTCGAGGGCACGGGGGTCACGCCGGCCATCGTCCTGGACCTCTCTTCGGAGGATTTCTTGCAGGGCCGCGATGCGCAACTGGCGCGAGGCGTGCAGATGGCGCGCCAGAAACTGTCGCGCCCCGCCGCCTCGCCCTCGCCCGTACCGACGACTCGTTAGCGTCGGGACCCGCGGCTGGCCCCCGCCTAATCCGGCCGGCTACGCAGGCGCCTCCCCGGTTCGCGGAGAACCCTTCTTTAGAAGTACGCCGTCCCCACTCCCGCACCGTTGGGGTTTCCCATGCCGATCGACGCTCCGGCGCTCGCCGACGAAATCGAACGCCAGCGACCGTCGCTGGTGGGCCTTCTCGCCTCGCTGGTCCGCACCGACACGACGAATCCTCCGGGCGACACGCGGCGCGCCGTCGACCTGATCGGCGCGCGCTTCCGGAAACTCGGAGTAGACTTCCAGATCCTGGCCGACGATCCGAAGAAACCGAACCTGCTTTTGCGGTTGGGGTCCGGCCGGCCAGAACTACTCTTCAACACCCACATGGACACGGTGCCGCCGGGCGACCGCACAACCTGGCGCCACGATCCACTCGGCGCGCAGATCGAGGGGACCCGCCTCTTCGGCCGGGGCGCGGCCGACCCCAAAGGGTGCGTCGCGGCGATGGTGGTCGCCGTAGAGACCCTGGTCCGGCTGAGGGTTTCGCTCGGCGGTTCGCTCCTGCTCACCCTGGTGAGCGATGAGGAGGTCGGCGGGGCGAAGGGGACCGAGATGCTGGTGCAGCGCGGCCTGCTGCGTCCCGATCAGGTCATCATCGGTGAGGTTACGCACAACCGCATCGCCATCGCGGAGAAGGGCCTCCTCTGGGTCCGCCTGGTCACGCGCGGGCGTACCGCCCACGGGTCCACCCCATGGAAAGGCGTGAACGCCGTCCGCTCCATGGTGAAAGTGCTGGCGGCGCTGGAGGCGGAGATCGGGGCTCGCCTGCGGCAGCAGACCCATCCCCTGACCCCGCCCCCCTCGCTCAGCATCGGCACGATCACGGGTGGCATCGCCACGAACGTCGTGCCGGACCACTGCGAGGCGACGATCGACCGCCGCACGCTGCCGCATGAGCATCCGGCCGACGCGCTGGCGGAGATCGACCGCGTGGTGGCGCGGCTCCGCGACGAAGATCCCGATCTAGACGTGACCGTGGAATCGGTCCAGCAGGGCCCGCCCATCGAAACTGCCGCCGACGCGCCGCTCGTGCGCGCCGCCCGCGAGGTGGCGGCGGCGCTGGGGCTGGACTCGGCGCCCGCCGGCTACCAGCAGGCCAGCGACGGCCGCTTCTTCGCCGCGCGCGGGATCGACACGATGCTCTTCGGCCCCGGGATCCCCGACCTGGCGCACTCGCCCGACGAGTACGTGGACCTCGACGAAGTCACGGTGGCGGCGAAGTTCTACGCGCAGGTCGCGGCCCGCCTGCTCCGGTCGGGTCCGTGAGCCCCGAGCCGCGCGCGCGAGCGTCCTGATCATGCTGCCGGCCGACCGCCTGCAGGACAAACTCATCACGCTGGAGGGCAAGGGGTACGCCGCCGGCAAGGCGATCGCCGGCGCCTACCGCTTTCCGCGGTTTGTCCTCTACATCGACCACGTCCAGCCCGACCCCTTCGCGCCCCCCTCGCTGTTGCGCGTGCAGGTGGATGTGGCGGAGACGCAGTTCCCCCGCGACCTTTGGGACACGACCACGCGCCGGGTGGCGCTGGAGGATTTCATCGCCCGCCGCTTCCGCGAGGTGGTGCGCCGGCAGGGTCGCCGCGGGGGAGGATCGGGGCGCGGCGGTGTGCTCACGGTCGATGCCGGAGGCCAGGAGATCCTCCCGCGGACCGCCTGCCGTCTGCGCGAGGAGTACGTGGAACTGCGACTCTCCCTCGGCCTGCCGGCCGAGGGGCGGAAGATCCAGGCGAAACAGGCGCAGGCGATTCTCTTTGAGGATCTGCCTGCCGCCGTCGAGGGCTCGCTGCTGTGGGCGAACGTGGACGGGCGGGCCGCGCGGCGTCACGTGGAGGTGCAGGAGGATCACACCGCCTTGCTGGATGGCCTGCGCGCCAAGGGACTGGTCGCGTTCATCGCCGACGGGTCCATCTTGCCCCGGGAGAGCGGCGTGTCCGACCTACCCCTCGGGACGCCCCGCGCCGTGCCTTTCCGGTCGCCCCCGGAACTGACCGTGACGCTGCCCACACCGCACCGCGGCGCGGTCACCGGCATGGGGATTCCCGAAGGGATCACCCTCGTCGTCGGCGGCGGCTTCCACGGCAAGTCCACGCTGCTTGCCGCGCTGATGCGCGGCGTCTATCCGCACGTCCCAGGCGACGGGCGCGAGCACGTGGCCGCGCGCCCCGACACCGTGAAGATCCGCTCGGAGGACGGCCGCCGGGTTGCCCGCGTGGACATCAGCCCATTCATCACCAACCTCCCCTTCGGCCAGGAGACGCAGGCCTTCTCCACGGAGAACGCCAGCGGCAGCACCTCCCAGGCGGCGAACATCATGGAGGCGCTGGAGGTAGGCGCCCGCGTCCTTTTGATCGACGAGGACACCAGCGCCACCAACTTCATGATCCGTGACGAGGCGATGCAGCGCCTGGTGCCCAAAGCGCTGGAACCGATCACGCCGTTCCTCGACCAGGTGCGCCACCTGCGCGACGCCCATGGGGTGTCCACGATCCTCGTGATGGGCGGCTCGGGCGACTACTTCCCGGTCGCCGACACCGTGATCCTCATGGAGAACTACCTGCCGCGACTGGTCACGGAGGAGGCGCGCCGCATCGCCGCGGAACGCCGCGACGGCCGCGTCAGCGAAGGGCGGGCCTTCGAGCGCGTGCGCGACCGGGTCCCTCTCCCGCACGGCTTTAACCCCTACCGCGACCGGCGGATCCGAGTGGACGCGAAGGGGCTGCGCACGATCGTCTTCGGCCGGGAGACGATTGACCTGAGCGCGGTGGAGCAGGTCGTGGATCCCAGCCAGACCCGCGCCATCGGCGACGCCATCTTCTACGCGCTGGAGAAGAGCTATTTCGACGGTGAGCGCACGCTCAGCCAGGTGCTGGATGCCGTCACGGCGGACATGGAGCAGAACGGGCTAGAAGTGCTGTCCACCTACGAGGGACACCCCGGGGATTACGCCCTGCCCCGCCGCAACGAAATCGCCGCCGCGATCAACCGCCTGCGCACCCTGGCCGTCCGGCAGGCGGAATCCTAAGACCTCCCTCCGCCGGGCGACTCCGAGGGCCGGTGACCCCAGCCTGCGGACGGAGGATTCCGTTTGCGGAAAACGAACGTTTCGTTCCATCCAAAACCGCGCACTGTCGGCCATATTCAGCCAGGGAGGACGCGTATGCCGCAGACCAAGTTCGTCCTGGATGAGCGGGATCTGCCGAAGGCCTGGTACAATATTCTGGCGGATTTGCCGCTGCCGTTGCCTCCGGTCATTCACCCCGCCACCAAGCAGCCCATCGGCCCGGACGACCTGGCACCACTCTTCCCGCTGGAGATCATCAAGCAGGAGGTCTCCACCGAGCGGGAGATCGAGATCCCCGAGCCCGTGCGGGACGTCTACCGGCTCTGGCGGCCCACACCGCTGCACCGGGCCCACCGCCTGGAGCGCGCCCTGGGGACCCCCGCGCACATCTACTACAAGTACGAGGGCACCAGCCCCGCCGGCAGCCACAAGCCGAACACCGCCTTGGCGCAGGCCTTCTACAACAAGCAGGCCGGGGCGCGGCGCCTGACCACCGAGACCGGCGCGGGGCAGTGGGGCAGCGCGCTCGCAATGGCCTGCCAGTTCTTCGGACTGGAGTGCACCGTCTACATGGTCCGCGTGTCCTATGAACAGAAACCCTACCGCCGCGTGATGATGGAGACCTGGGGCGCGGAGGTCCTGCCCAGCCCCAGCGAGCGGACGAACGCCGGCCGGGGGATCCGGGCGAAAGACCCCCAAACCCCGGGGAGCTTGGGTATCGCCATCAGCGAAGCCGTGGAAGATGCCGTCACCCACGACGACACCAAGTACTCCATCGGCAGCGTGGCTAACCACGTGCTCCTGCATCAGACCGTCATCGGGCTGGAGGCGAAGAAGCAGATGGAACTGGCCGGCGAGTATCCGGACGTGGTCATCGGCTGCGTGGGCGGCGGCAGCAACTACTCCGGTCTGGCCTATCCCTTCCTGGCGGACAAGTTCAAGGGGCAGAAGACGCGCTTCGTCGCCGTCGAACCGGAGGCCTGCCCCTCGCTCACGCGCGGCGCCTACCTCTACGACTTCGGCGACACCGCCGCAACCACGCCCCTCTTTAAGATGTACACGCTGGGCCACACGTTTGTCCCGCCGGGCATCCACGCCGGCGGGCTGCGCTACCATGGCGACGCCCCCTCGCTCTGCCTGCTCTACGACGCGGGCTACGTCGAGGCGGCGGCCTACGGGCAGCGGGCGGTCTTCGAGGCGGCCCTGCAGTTTGCCCGCAACGAGGGGATCATCCCCGCGCCGGAGTCGGCGCACGCGGTGCGCCGGGCGATCGACGAGGCGCTGGAGGCGCGGGAACGCGGCGAGCGACGCGTCATCCTCTTCAACCTGAGCGGGCACGGGCACTTCGACCTGAAGGCCTACGAGGAGTACCTCAGCGGCCGGCTGGAAGACTTCGCCTATCCGGCGGAGGCGGTCGAGGCGGCGTCGCGCGAACTGGCGCTGCTTCAGCCCTAAACGTCCACCGATCCTCCCGCTCCGCACGGTCGCGCGGAACGTGCTTGGGGAGTCGCGCGTCTAACGTGGCGACTTCACCTCGCGAAGGAAGGTGCGACGATGCAGCGGATCTTGTGGGGAGGCGTTGTCCTGTTCGTGATGCTGGGTGTTGCGGGCGCGGTGCTGCAGCCGCTGGTGCCGGCGGCCAGCGCGCAGCCACCGCCGGAGGTGCAGTTCGACATCACGGGCGTGGGGCGGGTGGGTCTGGAACCCGACTACGGCATCGTCGTCTTCGCCGTGCGGTCGATCAGCCGGACGGCGCAGGGGGCGATCGGCGAGAACGCCCGCGCCATCGAGGCCCTGACGAAAGCCCTGCGCACCTTTACCCGCCCGGGTGACCGGATCGAGACCGCGGGCTTCCAGCTGGGACCGGAGCGCGGGGGGTTCGTCGTGGTGAACCAGGTTCAGGTGCGCACTACGCAGGTGAAGGAGGTCGGACGGCTCATCGACCTGGCGGTGGGCGCGGGCGCGGACGACATCAGCGCGGTGGCCTTCGGGCGGGAGCACACCAAGGAGGCCGCGCAGCGCGCCGTCCGCGAGGCGATGCAGCGCGCCCGGGAGAACGCCGAGGCGGTGGCCGCGGGCCTGGGGATGCGGGTGCAGCGCATCACGCACATCGAGCCCTCGCTGGAACAGATCGAGGGCCCGCTGGTGGCGCGGGACTATGCGCCGGCGTCCCGGCCGGCGATGGAGCCGACGCAGATCCAGCCCGGTCGCCTCACGCTGACGGCGCACGTGCGCGTGCGGTTCCTGCTCGGTCCGTAACGCCAGGCTGACCAAGACGCGGAACGGAGGCATGGATGGGAATCGATCTGCCGGGTTGGCTAGCGGAGCGACTCGAGCGGACGTACGGCGAAGGGAACTGGGCGGGGAAGGGAATCCGCCCGGCCCTGGAGGGCCTCACCGCGGCCGAGGCGCACTGGCGGCCCGTCCCCGCCCAGCACACCATCGCCGAAATCGCCTGGCACATGGCGTACTGGTGTTGGAAGGTGGCGCACTGGCTCGATCCAGACGCCGTCACCGACCCGGGGGAGGAGGGGTGGCAGCCCGTCGCGCCGACTCCTGAGGCCTGGCTCGAGGTGCAGCTGGAACTGGAGCGCGCACACGGGGCCGCCGCCGCCGTGATCCGGAAATTCGCCTCTGCCGCGCTCGCCGGCAGAGCGGACGGTCCCTGGACGAAACTGGACGTGGTCGTCGATCTCGCCACGCACGACTCCTATCACGCCGCCCAGATCTTCGCCCTGCGCCGCTGGTACGCGGCGGCGCAGGGCGCCTGACGCCCTAGCGCGCGCCGTCGCGGGAGCAGGAGTCCGGCGGCGGCAGGGCGAATCACCCGGCATCACACAAAAAGTTGAAGGGTGATTCACCTGACAACTTCCAGGCGGCGGCCGGTCACCCATCCCAAGGGGGCGCGGGGGCGGCGCACCCGGCAGCAGTTGCTGGATGCCGCGGAGGCCGCCTTCGGCCGCCGCGGCTACTTCGAAACCTCCATCACCGACATCACCCGCCGGGTGGGCGTGGCCCAGGGCACCTTCTACGTCTATTTCCCCAGCAAGCGCGCCATCTTCACGGAACTCGTGCGCGAGCGCAGCCGCGATCTGCGCCGCACCATCCAGGAGGCCGTGCGCGGCGCCGCCGACCGGCGGGAGGTGGAGCGCCTGGGCTTCCAGGCCTTCTTCCGCTTCATCCACCGTCACCGCTCGATGTACCGCATCGTCCGCCAGGCGGAGTTCGTCGACCCCGCGCTGTTTCGCTGGTACTACCGGCGCTTCGCCCAGGGGTACGTGCGCGGGCTGAAGGAGGCCATGGGCGACGGGCAGATCCGGTCGCTGCGCCCCGAGGTGCTGGCCTACTGCCTGATGGGGATCGGGGATTTCCTGGGCATGCGCTGGGTGCTCTGGGAGAAGAGCGGCCCGCGGCCGGCGGTGATCGAAACGATGATGGACTTCATCCTGCGGGGCATCGACGGAACGGCGGGGGGCAGGCGGAGCCGATGAAGCCCGGCGTCTCGATCGTGGGGATCGGCACCTACTTCCCCGCAGCCTACCAGACGAGCGCAGAGATCGCCGCGGCCACGGGCATTCCTCAAGAGGTCATCGAGCAGAAGTTCGGGCTGCGCGGCAAACACGTCGCCGCCCCGGACGAGCACGTCTCCACGATGGCCGTGCGGGCGGCGCAGCCCCTGCTGGAGATCGGCGCGGCCGCGGAGATCGACGCGGTGATCTACTTCGCCAGCGCGCACAAGGACTATTACCTCTGGTCTGTGGCGCCAAAGATCCAACACGAACTCGGCTTGACCGGCGCCTTCACCTTCGAACTGATGGACACCAGCGCTTGCGGACCGATCGCCCTCAAAGTGGCCCGGGATATGCTGGTCGCCGACGAGTCGGTGCGGGCCATTCTCCTCGTGGGCGCGAGCCGGGAGTCCTCCGTGATCGACTACCGCAATCAGCGCTCGCGCTTTGCCTTCAGCTTCGCCGACGGCGCGGCGGCCGTGCTGCTGCGGCGGGGGGAGGACGGGCACCGCGTTCTGGAGTCGGCCATTCGCACCGACGGCTCGTTTGCCAACGACGTCCATATCCCCGCGGGCGGCTCGGTGCACCCCGCCTCGGCGGAGACCCTGGAGCGGCGGATGCACTACCTGGACGTGACCGACCCGGAGCGGATGAAGGCGCGGTTGGATCCGATCTCGTTGGACCACTTCGTCGACGTAGTGCGGCGCGCCGTGGAACGCAGCGGGTACACGCTGGACGATCTGGCCTTCCTCGCCCCGCTGCACACGAAACGGTCGCTTTTCGAAGCGCTGCTGCGGGCACTGGGCCTGGAGGAGCAGCAGTCGTTCTATCTCGCGGAGTTCGGACACATGGCGGCGATCGACCCGTTTGTCGTCCTGGCCGAGGCCGACCGGCGAGGGCGGCTGCGGCCGGGCGATCTAGTGGTCACGCTGAGCGCGGGGACGGGATACACGTGGGCGGCGACGGCGATCCTGTGGTAGCGGCGCTGCACCCCGGCCGGCGGCTGATGCGCGAGGCGACGGCCTGGGGCGTCTGGCACTGGCTGGAGCGCCGGGCGGACCGCGATCCGGAGAAGATCGCGCTGATCGACGGCGGACGTCGCCTGACCTATCAGGCCCTGCGCGACCGCGTCGGCACCCTCGCCGGGGGACTGCGGGCCCTCGGTGTGCGGCGGGGCGACCGCGTGGCGGTGCTCTCGATGAACCGCGGCGAGTACATCGAGGTGCTGTTCGCCTCGGCACGGCTGGGCGCCGTGCTCGTCCCCCTGAACTGGCGGCTCACCGCGCGCGAACTCGCCTTCCAGCTTGGCGACAGCCGCCCCGCGGTCCTCGTTGCCGATCCGGCTCTGGGGCCGCTGGTAGAATCGCTGCGCGACGAAGCGGAGGCGCGCTCGCTGGAACACACCGTGGCCCTCGCGGGCGAGGGCGCGATCGATCGGTCGCAGGCCTACGCCACATTGTTGGATCAGCCGGCGGCCGCCGCGGAGGGAACGTTCGACGACCCGCTGCTGATCATGTACACCTCCGGCACGACAGGCCGACCGAAGGGCGCGGTGCTCACCCAGGGCACACAGTTCTGGAACAGCGTGAACATCTCGACGGCGATCGGCCTGACCGAACGGGACGTCACCCTCAACGTGCTGCCGATGTTTCACACCGGCGGCATCGGACTGTACACGCTGCCCACGCTGCACATGGGTGCCACCGCGGTCCTGCTGCGGCAGTTCGATCCTGAAGCGGCGGTGCGCTTGATCGAGGCGCACCAGGTCACCGCTATGTTCGGCGTGCCCTCGATCTACCTGATGCTCCTGCAGTCCGAGTCGTTCCGGGGGGCCGACCTGCGGCGCGTCCGGTTTGCCTGCGGCGGTGCGCCCTGCCCGCTGGTGATCATCGAGGCCTTCCGCGACCGCGGCCTGCTCTTCCAGCAGGGTTACGGCCTGACGGAGACCGCGCCCACCTTCACGCTGATCCCGGCCGCCGACGCCTTTCGCAAGGCGGGCTCGGTGGGGAAGACGGCGCTGCACGTCGAGGGGCGCGTCGTAGACGAGGAGGGGCGGGACGTGCCACCGGGAGAGGTCGGCGAGGTGTGGGCGCGCGGGCCCAATCTCTTCTCGGGGTACTGGGAGCGGCCGGAGGCCGACGCTGAGGTCTTCACGCCCGACGGATGGTTCCGGACCGGGGATCTGGCCCGTATCGACGCGGAGGGATTCCTCTACATCGTGGACCGGAAGAAAGACATGCTGATCTCCGGCGGGGAGAACGTCTACCCGGCGGAGGTGGAGGAGGTCCTCTACCGCCATCCGGCGGTGGCGGAGGCGGCGGTGATCGGTGTGCCCAACGAGCGGTGGGGGGAGGTGCCGATGGCCATCGTCGTCACCAGACCCGGGCAGAGCGTCGCCGCCGAGGAACTGATCCGCTTCTGCGAGGCCAAACTCGCCCGCTACAAGATCCCGAAAGCCGTGGCGTTCACAGACGTCCTGCCGCGCAACGCCGCGGGCAAGGTGCTGAAGCGCGTGCTGCGCGAGCAGTTTGGGGCCTGAGCGGTGCCGTCCACAAAGGTGAACGGGATCACCCTCTACTACGAGGTGGCTGGCCGCGGCCCGGCCGTGGTGCTGATCGGCGGGCTGGGGGCGGACGGGCATTTCTGGTACAAGCAGGTCGCGGCGCTGGTCGAACGGTTCACGGTCGTCACCCCGGACAACCGCGGCGCCGGGCGGAGCGACAAGCCCGACGGACCCTACACCACGTGGCTCGCGGCCGACGACATCCGGGGACTGCTCGACGCCCTGGAGCTACCGGTGACACACGTGGTCGGCGCATCCCTCGGCGGGTTCATCGCGCAGGAGTTCGTTCTGGCGTACCCGGAGCGGGTGGGTCGTCTGGTACTGTGCTGCACGTCGTTCGGCGGACCCCACAGCATTCCCATCGCGCCGGAGACTGTGCAAGTGCTGCTCAACCGCACCGGTGATCCCGAGCGGGACCTGCGGGCGTTTCTCCCGATGCAGGTGGCCACCGACTACCTGGAGACCCACGCCGCGGAAGTGGACGCCTACGTGGCCTGGCGCGTGGCGCACCCGCAGCCGATGGACGCGTATCAACACCAACTGGCGGCGTCGCTGTCGCACAACACCGAGGAGCGCCTGCCGGCACTGCGCTGTCCGGTGCTGATCATGCACGGCGCCCAGGACCGTGTTGTCCCCGCCGGCAACGCCGCACTCCTCGCGCAGCGTATTGCCGGCGCCCGGCTGCACATCTTTCCGGACGCCGGCCACCTGTTTCTCTGGGAGCGCGCAGACGAGGCGAACCGGGT
>Ga0209108_10000877_pt1 | contig 17139 bp, 9 predicted proteins | sample Rifsed10ft1_FD_184003 | JGI IMG/M metagenome (GOLD analysis project Ga0209108, IMG submission 184003) | Soil microbial communities from Rifle, Colorado, USA - sediment 10ft 1 (version 2) | ecosystem: Environmental > Terrestrial > Deep subsurface > Rock core/Sediment | place: Rifle, Colorado...
CGCCATCCACGGTAAGCCTTCTGCCGGAAACCCATATCGCCGTGGTGAGAAAATCGCGCATCGTGCGCGGCATGGAGGAGGCGTGGCAGCTCATGCGCGAGGAGGTCGGGCGGCCGCCGCGCGCCGTCAATTTCATCTCCGGCCCGTCGCGCACCGCCGACATCGAGCAGACGGTGACGCTCGGCGCGCACGGCCCATACCGCGTGCACATTATTCTGGTGGGCTAAGCAGGATAGCGCCGCCAGGAGCCAGCTCGGCGCTGCTTGATATGCTTGCACCCACGGCGTGCCTGGGCCGCCTTCGCTGCGAGCATGAGAGAATGCCAGGTACGCAGACTCGGTGCGGCCGCACGCCATCGTCATAACGTTTCCGGATCAGGGTGTTAGCGCTGCAGCGCGCCACGATGCGGGAACTTTTCATGGCGTGTTCGGACAGATTGGAATAAGCCTCATAAACCCGCTGCTCCTCATTCGCGGTCCGGGCGCAATGCGCGCGAAAAATACGAAAACCGAAGCGAAACCTGACCAAGGCGGAGCGCAGACCCGTGCGCGCCGAAAGGCGGACGCGCTGCTGACGGCGCACGACATCTATCTGCTCAGGGAAGGCACGCACGGGCGTCTCTACGAGAAGCTCGGCGCGCAGCGCTCGGTTTCAACCGATCTCGCCGGGTTCCACTTCGGAGTTTGGGCACCCAATGCGCGCGCGGTGTCGGTCATCGGGGAGTTCAACGGCTGGGATGCCAATGCGCACCGGCTCGCGCCGAGACCCGACGGCTCGGGGATCTGGGAGGGGTTCATCGATGGGGTCGCGGCAGGGGCTTTCTACAAGTACCGCATCGCACCGCGGGTGGGTCCCGGCTTCGAGAAGGCCGATCCCTTCGCATTCTGCACCGAGCTGCCGCCGGCCACCGCTTCGCGGGCGTGGTCGCTCGATTACCAGTGGGGCGATGCGGACTGGATGGCGGTGCGAGCAAGCCGGAACGCGCTGGATGCGCCGATGGCGGTCTACGAAGTGCACGCGGGATCGTGGAAACGGAAGGACGGCCACTTCCTCGGCTACCGCGAGCTCGCGCACGCGCTCGCCGACTACGTCGAGAGGATGGGATTCACGCACGTCGAGCTGATGCCGCTCGCCGAGCACCCGTTTTACGGCTCGTGGGGCTACCAGACCACCGGGTACTTCGCGCCGACGGCGCGCTACGGCACGCCGCAAGACCTGATGTACCTGGTGGACCACCTTCACCAGCGCGGCATCGGAGTGATCCTCGACTGGGTGCCGTCGCACTTTCCCGACGATCCGCACGGACTCGGCCGTTTCGACGGCACCTCTCTCTACGAGCATACCGATCCGAAGCAGGGCTACCACCCGGAGTGGCACTCGAGCATCTTCAACTACGGGCGGCACGAGGTGCGCGCATTCCTGCTGTCCTCGGCGTTGTTCTGGCTCGAGAGGTACCACGTGGACGGCCTGCGCGTGGATGCCGTGGCCTCGATGCTCTATCTGGATTATGCTCGCCTTCCGGGGGAGTGGATTCCCAACCGCTATGGGGGAAACGAGAACCTCGAGGCGATGCATTTCCTGAGGACGCTCAACGAGGCGGTCTACCGCGATCATCCGGATGCGTTCACGGTGGCCGAGGAGTCTACCGCGTGGCCGATGGTGTCGCGCCCGACGTATCTGGGCGGCCTCGGCTTCGGCATGAAGTGGAACATGGGCTGGATGCACGACACGCTCGCTTACCTGCGCGAGGACCCCCTGCACCGCAGGTACCACCATGGGCGCCTGACGTTCTCGCTCATCTACGCATTCAACGAGAATTTCGTGCTGCCGCTATCGCACGATGAAGTCGTCCACGGCAAGGGCTCGCTCTGCGGGAAGATGCCGGGCGACACCTGGCAGCAGTTCGCGGGGCTGCGCGCGCTCTACGGCTACATGTGGGGGCACCCGGGCAAGAAGCTATTGTTCATGGGCGGCGAGTTCGGCCAACGCCGCGAGTGGACCCACGAGGGCGAGCTCGAGTGGTGGGTCACCGGGCTGCCCGAGCATGCCGGCGTACAGCGCTGGGTCGGCGACCTCAACCGCGTCTACCGTGAGGAGCCCGCGCTGTGGCAGGCCGACTTCACGCACGAGGGATTTGAATGGATCGACGCGAACGACGCCGTAAACAGCGTGATCACGTTCCTGCGCAAGGCGCGCGGCCCGGGACCTCTCGTCCTGGTCGCGTGCAATTTCACCCCGGTGCCGCGCGCGAACTACGTCATCGGCGTGCCGCGCGCGGGCCGCTGGGCGGAGCTGCTCAACAGTGACGCGCGGCACTACGGCGGCGCCGGGTGGGGGAATTTCGGCGGCGTCGAGGCCGCGCCGGTTGCCGCGCACGGCCGGTTGTACTCGCTGACGGTAACCCTGCCGCCCCTGTCCGCGGTCTTTTTCAGGAGCGAGGCGGATGGCTGATGCGACCCTGCCCCCGGCCGTGCCGGACGGGCGCCTACGGGCCGTCATCGATGCGGTGCACCCCGTGGTGGACGGCGGCCGCTTCGCGGTGAAGCGTAACGTGGGCGACCGCGTCGACGTCGAGGCGCACTGTTTCGCCGACGGCCACGACCTGCTGCGCGTCATGCTGCGGTGGCGCGCCGAGGAGGCCGGTGAGTGGAACGAGGTCGAGATGGAGGCGCTCGGCAACGATGTCTGGCGCGCAAGCTTCGTCGCCGGCAACGTCGGGCGCTATCGCTACACCGTGGCCGCGTGGGTCGACCGCTTCCGCTCGTGGCGCGATGAATTCGGGCGGCGCGAGGACCCCGCCGACCTCGGCATCGCGGCTCAGGCCGGAGCCGGCCTGATCGATGAGGCCGCCCGCCGCGCGCGGGGCGAGGATGCCAAGCGGCTGAAGGACTGGGCCGCCCGCCTGCGCGCCGCGCAGGGCGTCGAGGCGATGCGGTCGACGGGGCTCGACGGCGCGATGGCGGAGGTGGCGATGCGCTACCCGGACCGCGCGTTGTCGACCCAGTGGCCGGTGGAATTGCCCCTGGTCGTGGATCGCGAACGCGCGCGTTTTTCGTCGTGGTACGAGCTTTTCCCGCGCTCCGCGTCGGAAACGCCCGGCCGCCACGCCACGCTGAAAGACGTCGAGAAGCGCCTCGCCTACGTCGCCGAGCTCGGCTTCGACGTGCTGTACCTGCCGCCGATCCACCCGATCGGGCGCGAGAAGAGGAAGGGCAAGAATAACGCACTCGTCGCGGCGGCGGACGATATCGGCAGCCCCTGGGCGATCGGAGCGGCCGAGGGTGGCCACAAGGCGATACACCCCGAGCTGGGCACGATCGAGGACTTTCGCAGTCTCGTCGCAGCCGCGAGGCGACGGGGCATGGAGATCGCGCTCGACATCGCCTACCAGTGCGCGCCCGACCACCCGTACGTGAAGCGGCACCCCGAATGGTTCCGCCGGCGCGCCGACGGCACCGTGCAGTTCGCCGAGAACCCGCCCAAGAAATACGAGGACATCTATCCGTTCAATTTCGAGTCGGAGGACTGGCGCGGCGTGTGGACGGAGCTGAAGAGCGTGCTCGACTACTGGATCGGCGAAGGCGTGCGCATATTCCGCGTGGACAATCCTCATACCAAGTCGTTCCAGTTCTGGGAGTGGGCGATCGCGGGCATCCGCCGCGACCATCCTGACGTGATCCTCCTCGCCGAGGCCTTCACCCGCCCGCAGGTGATGCACCGGCTCGCCAAGGTCGGCTTCACCCAGTCCTATACCTACTTTGCCTGGCGCAACACCAAGCGCGAGCTCACCGAGTACTTCACGGAGCTTGCGCACGGCCCGGGGCGCGAATACTTCCGGCCCAGCGTCTGGCCGAACACCCCGGACATCCTCACCGAGGCGCTGCAGCACGGCGGGCGGCCGGCGTTCATGGCGCGCGTCGTGCTTGCGTCGACCCTGGCGGCGAGCTACGGCATCTACGGCCCGGCCTACGAGCTGATGGAGCACCTCGCGCGCGAGCCCGGCAGCGAGGAATACCGCGATTCGGAGAAGTACCAGCTCCGCCACTGGGATCTCGCGCGCGCCGACAGCCTGCGCCCGTTGATTGCGGCTCTCAATCGCATCCGCCGCGATAATCCGGCGCTGCAGGCCGACTGGCGACTGCGATTCTTCGAGACCGACAACGACCAGCTTATCGCCTACTCGAAGACCACCGAGGACCTGGCGAACGCGATCGTCTGCGTCGTGAACCTCGACCCGCACCACTCGCATTCGGGCTGGGTGGACCTCGACCTCGCGGCGCTCGGCGTCGAGCCCGGCGCGCAGTACCAGATGCATGATCTGCTCACCGGCGCGCACTTCCTCTGGACGGGGCCGCGGAACTTCGTGCAGCTCGACCCGGCGCGGGCGCCGGCGCACGTATTTCGCGTCCGCCGCCGCGTGCACCACGAGCAGGACTTCGATTATTTCGCATGACCGGGGACACTAAGCCCAGGGACGCGCCGGTGACCGAGGGCTCGCCGGCCGCCGCCGCCATCGGGGTGGTGGAGGACCCGCTCTGGTACAAGGACGCGGTCATCTACCAGCTGCACGTCAAGGCGTTCTTCGATTCGAACGGGGACGGGCTGGGCGATTTCCGCGGCCTGACGGAGAAGCTCGATTACGTCCAGCAGCTCGGGGTCAACACCATCTGGCTGCTTCCCTTCTATCCCTCGCCGCTCAAGGACGACGGCTACGACATCTCAAATTACCGGGACGTGCACGCGGATTACGGCACGCGGGCGGATTTTCGCAACTTCATGCGCGAGGCTCACAGCCGCGGTCTGCGGGTCATCACCGAGCTCGTGATCAACCACACCTCGGACCAGCATCCCTGGTTCCAGGCGGCGCGGCGGGCGCCCGCCGGCACGAGCAAGCGCAACTTCTACGTCTGGAGCGACGACGACAAGAAGTGGCCGGAGACGCGCATCATCTTCACCGACACCGAGAATTCAAACTGGGCGTGGGATCCGGTGGCGAAGGCCTACTACTGGCACCGCTTCTTCTCGCACCAGCCCGACCTCAATTTCGAGAATCCGACCGTGGTGAAGGCGGTGGTGCGGGTGATGCGCCTGTGGTTCGACCTCGGGGTCGACGGCATGCGGCTCGACGCGATTCCCTACTTGCGCGAGCGCGACGGCACCTACAACGAGAACCTGCCGGAAACCCACGACGTGCTCAAGGTCCTGCGGGCGGAGCTCGACCGCAACCATCCCGGCCGCATGTTCCTCGCCGAGGCCAACCAGTGGCCCGAGGACGTCGCCATGTACTTCGGCGCCGGCGACGAATGCCATATGGCTTACCACTTCCCCCTGATGCCGCGCATCTACATGGCGATCGCGCAGGAGGACCGCCACCCGGTGGTGGAGATCATGCAGCAGACGCCGGATATCCCGGACAACTGCCAGTGGGCGATCTTTCTGCGCAACCACGACGAGTTGACGCTCGAGATGGTGACCCACAAGGAGCGCGATTACATGTACCAGATGTACGCCGCCGACCCGCGGGCGCGCATCAATCTCGGCATCCGCCGGCGGCTTGCGCCGCTCATGCAGAACGACCTCGACCGCATCCGGCTCATGAACAGCCTGCTGCTGTCGATGCCCGGCTCGCCCATCATCTATTACGGCGACGAGATCGGCATGGGCGACAACATCTACATCGGCGACCGCAACGGCGTGCGCACGCCCATGCAGTGGAGCCCGGACCGCAATGCCGGGTTCTCGCGCGCCGATCCCCAGCGGCTGTACCTGCCGCCGATCATGGACCCGGTGTACGGCTACGAGGCGGTGAACGTGGAAGCGCAGCTGCGCGACCCGTCGTCGCTGCTCAACTGGATGAAGCGCATACTCGCCGTGCGCAAGGCTAGCCGCGCGTTCGGGCGCGGCCGGATCACGTTCCTGCGGCCCGGCAACCGCAAGGTCCTCGCCTACCTGCGCGAGCACGAGGACGAGGTGATCCTGTGCGTCGCGAACCTCGCCCGCTCCGCGCAGCCGGTGGAGCTCGACCTCGCGCGTTTTCGCGGGCGCATTCCGGTCGAGCTGCTGGGCCGCACCGCGTTTCCGCCGATCGGCGAGCGCTTCTACCTGCTGACGCTTCCGGCACACGGGTACTACTGGTTCCGGCTGGCGACCGACGTCACCGCGCCGGACTGGCATGCCCAGGTCCTCCCGCCGGAGGAACGCCCGACGCTGGTGCTGTTCGACGGCTGGTCGAGCTTCTTCCGCGACCGCGTGGTGCCGTGGCGTATCGGCATCGCCGAGCGCGTCCGCGCCCAGCTCGAGGGCGAGGTCATGCCGCAATACATCGCAGCGCAGCGCTGGTATGCCGCGAAAAGTGAATCGATCCGGCGCGCGAAGCTCACCGACCACGCCCTGTGGACCGTCGGCAAGCACAGCTGGCTGCTCGCGCTCTTCGAGTTGGAGGCGGGCGCGGGCGCGGCCACTTATTTCGTGCCCCTGACGCTCTCCTGGGAGAGCGCGGACGAGGATCGCCTGAAAGCGCTCGCGCCGGGCGTGGTGGCGAAGGTGCGCGAGAAGGCGGAAGTGGGCGTGCTGGCGGATGCGCTGGTGGACGAGGCGTTCGGCCGCGCGGTGGTGGGAGCCATCGCCGCCGGAGCCGAAATCGCGACGGCGCGCGGGACCATCCGCTTTACCCGCACCCGCGCATTCGATGAGCTGGCGGGCGCCGACTACGCGTCACTCGCGGTGAGCAGGCCCCAGATGCAAAGCAGCAATTCGGTGGTGACGCTGCAGGACCGGCTGTTTCTCAAGGCCTACCGCCGGCCGCAGGTGGGGGCGAATCCCGAGCTCGAGATGGGCCGCTATCTCACCGAAGTCGCGGCGTTTCCCAACGCGATACCACTGGCGGGGGCGATCGAATACACCGGCGCGGACGGGGTGCAGATGACGCTCGGGCTGCTCGAGGCCTACGTCGCCAACCAGGGCGACGGCTGGAACTACACGCTCGAATACCTCGGCCGCTATTTCGACCAGCAGCGCGCGGCCGCCGGGCCGCCGCCGGCGGATGCGCACGCGGCCTACCTGACGTTGATTCGCGTGCTGGGCAACCGCACCGGCGAGCTCCATTGCGCGCTCGCGCGGGCATCCGGAGATCCGGCGTTCGATCCCGAGCCGGTTGCCGCCGGCGATCTTGACGCGTGGACGCGCAGGGTGCGCGACGAGGCGGCGGCGACGCTCGGTCTGCTCGAGAAAAACCTGCAGCAGCTGGCGCTTCCGGCGCGCGAAGCCGCGCTCGCGCTGCTCGCGCAGCGCAAGCAGCTCGCCGCGCGCATCGATGGCTGCGCGCCCGGCCGCGGCCCGGCGCTCAAGACCCGCTACCATGGCGACTATCATCTGGGCCAGGTGCTGCTGTCGAAGAACGACTTCCGGGTCATCGATTTCGAGGGCGAGCCGGCGCGTCCGCTGGCCGAGCGCAGGGCTAAGCACTCGCCGCTGCGCGATGTCGCGGGCATGCTGCGATCCTTCGACTATGCACGCTGGACGTCGCTGCGCGCCATCACCCCGTCCCCCCAGGAGCACGACCGGCTCGCCGCGCTCGCCGCGGACTGGCGCGACGCCGCGCGCCGGACGTTCCTCGAAGGTTACGAAGAGGCGACGCGCGACGCCGGCCTCTACGGCTCGTTCGCCGAAGCGCGCGCGCTGCTCGGGCTCTTCGAGCTCGAAAAGGCGCTCTACGAGCTGCGCTACGAGATCAACAATCGCCCGGGCTGGGTCCACGTTCCGCTGCAGGGGATCCACGAGCTGACGCGGTCCGCACCGGCGGCATAACGGGAGCGAAGTGAACTCTGCGAGAGGAGGCTGATATGGAAAGCGTCGACATGTTTCTCGAGCCGGTGCGCGTGTTTCTCACCCAGGTCGGGGCGTTTCTCCCGCGGCTCGCGCTCGCCCTGGTGGTGCTGGTTGCGGGCTGGCTGCTCGCGAAGGGTGCGAAATTCACCGTCGTGCGGGGCCTGCGCGCGATCAATTTCAACGTGCTGACCGAGCGCGCCGGCATGGACGAGTTTCTCCGGCAAGGCGGCATTCGCAGCGACACCACGGACATCTTCGGGCAACTGGTGTACTGGCTGGTGGTCTTCGCGGTCCTGGTGATCGCGTTCAACAGCCTCGGGCTCACCTACATCACGGACCTGCTCGGCCAGGTCGTCCTGTTCGTGCCCAAAGTGATCGTGGCGCTGGTGATACTCGCGTTCGGCGCCTATTTCGCCGCCTTCGTGGGGGGCGCGGTGGTCACCTACTGCAGGAACGTGGGCATCCAGGATGCCGACGTGCTCGGCAAGCTCGCGCAGTACGCCATCGTCGTTTTCGTGGTGCTGATCGCGCTCGACCAGATGAACGTCGGCGGGGACATTATCCGGCAGAGCTTCCTCATCATCCTCGGCGGCATCGTGCTCGCGCTGGCGCTCGCGTTCGGGATTGGCGGGCGCGACTGGGCTGCGGAGCTCCTCGAGCGCTGGTGGCCACGGCACCGCGGTGAAGACAAGTGATGCGTGCCGCGGCTTGACGCAGATCAATATCCGGCATAACGGTGAGCCAATAATAACGGTGTGCAGGACCGGCACTAGACAGGAGGCTATATGGCATCGCAATCAGGAACCTCGGCAACAGCTGGCAGGAATCGCGGCAGGATTTACCGGACGACAGCCCGCAGCGCGGGCGTGGCGGCACGCAGGGCGGGACGCGAAGCGCGGCAGGCAGCGAGCACGGTAGCGGCGGGCGCCGAGGCGCGCCGCGCCGTGTTGCGTGCCCGCCAGGCGGTGAAGGCGCTCGGGAAGGCGGCGACGGCCACCACCGCACTGATCAAGTCCGCGTGGCGGACGGGTGGAGGCCATGCCAGGGCCTTCGGGCAATCGCGTGAGTTTCAAGCACTGCAGGCGAGCGCGCACCGGGCGGCGCAGACGGCGGTCGCGACCGCGCGTGCCGCAAGCGCCGCCGCCGGGGCGCGCGGCGCGGCGAGCTGGAAGCGCGCCGTCAAAGCCGGACGGCAGGCGGTCGCGCAGGCCGAGCAGTCGATCACGCAGGCTGGCCGCCGGCTGCGCGCGAGCGCTCGAAAAAAATAGACCGGACTGGATCGGTTGCGGCAGTGCATGCTCCACGCCGGCGGTGCCGTTCGCGGGACGCTGCCGCATTGCGTCGCCACTGAGCGGGGATGAGCACGCCGATCTCGAGCGTGTGGCCCGGAACGCCGTACCCGCGCGGGACCACGTGGGACGGGGAGGGCGTTAACTTCGCGCTGTTCTCCGAGCATGCGGAGAAAGTGGAGCTCTGCATCTTCGACGATCGCGGCCGCCGCGAGCTGCGGCGCCTCGCCATGCCGGAGCGCACCGACCAGGTCTGGCATTGCTATCTGCCGGAGGCGCGGCCGGGCATGCTCTACGGCTATCGCGTCCATGGGCCCTACCGCCCGGAAGACGGGCACCGCTTCAATCCCCACAAGCTGCTGCTCGACCCGTACGCCAAGGCGCTGACGGGGTCCATCAACTGGAGCGATGCCAATTTCGGCTACCGCATCGGGCACGCCCGCGCCGATCTCTCGTTCGACCGCCGCGACTCCGCGCCGGGCATGCCCAAGTGCCGCATCGTCGATCCGGCATTCACCTGGGGCGATGACCGGCGCCCCAACGTCCCGTGGCATGAAACCGTGATCTACGAGCTGCACGTGAAAGGCTTCACGATGCAGCATCCGGACGTCCCGCCGCAGCTGCGGGGCACCTACGCGGGCCTGGCGTCATCCCCCGTGATCGAATACTTGAGGCGGCTCGGCGTCACGACGGTGGAATTGATGCCGGTGCACGCATTCATCGACGACCGGCAGCTGGTGCAGAAGGGGCTGCGCAATTACTGGGGCTACAACTCGATCGGCTATTTCGCGCCGGACAGCCGCTACGGCGGGGAGCGGCCGGTGTCGGAGTTCAAGTCCATGGTCAAGGCGCTGCATTCCGCAGGCATCGAGGTCGTACTCGACGTGGTTTACAACCACACGGGGGAGAGCGATCACCTGGGGCCGACGCTGTGCTTTCGCGGCGTGGACAATGCGTCCTATTACCGGCTGAAGGCCGGGGAGCAGCGCCATTACGTCGATTACACGGGCTGCGGCAACACGCTCAACCTGGTGCATCCGCGCGTGCTGCAGCTGATCATGGATTCGCTGCGCTACTGGGTGACCGAGATGCACGTGGACGGATTTCGATTCGACCTGGCGTCGACGCTCGCGCGCGAGCTGCACGAAGTGGACCGCCTCGGCGCGTTCTTCGACATCGTGCGCCAGGACCCCGTGCTCGCGCAGGCGAAGCTGATCGCCGAGCCGTGGGACCTCGGCGAGGGCGGTTACCAGGTCGGCAACTTCCCCGGGGGCTGGACGGAGTGGAACGACAAGTACCGGGACGCCATGCGCGCGTACTGGAAGGGCGACGGCGGCGTTATCGGGGAATTCGCGCGCCGGCTGACGGGCTCGAGCGATCTTTACGAAAGCGGCGGGCGCCGGCCGCACGCGAGCATCAACTTCATCACCGCGCACGACGGCTTCACCCTGCACGACCTCGTGAGCTACGACGCGAAGCACAACGAGGCGAATCTCGAGGACAACCGCGACGGCCACAACAACAACCTGTCATGGAACACCGGCGTCGAGGGCGAAACGGACGACGCGGGCGTCAACGCCTTGCGCGCCCAGCGCAAGCGCAATTTCCTGGCCACCCTGCTGCTGTCGCAGGGCGTGCCGATGCTCACCGCGGGAGACGAGATCGGACGCACGCAGCGCGGCAACAACAACGCCTACTGCCAGGACAACGAAATCTCGTGGATGGACTGGAACCTGACGGAAGATCGGCGCCGGCTCCTCGAGTTCGTCCGACGCATGATCCGGCTCCGCCGCGACCATCCGGTGGTCCGGCGCCGCCGCTTCTTCGAGGGCCGGCCGATCCGCGGCTCCGGCGTCAAGGACATCATGTGGCTCAAGCCCGACGGGACCGAGATGAGCGATGAGGAATGGCAGCACCACCACGCTCGCTCGCTCGGGGTGCTCCTGAGCGGCGAAGGCCTTACCGAGACTGACAGGCGGGGTCGCCCGATCAGCGACGCCGTGTTCCTGGTGCTCTTCAACGCGCACCATGAGGAAATCGCCTTCACGCTGCCCAACCATGCCGAGGGCGTGCGCTGGCTCGTCGTGCTCGACACGACCCACGGAGACGGGCTCGCGCGCGGCGGCGTGTTCGACGGCGGCAGCGCCTACGCGCTGAAAGGGCGCTCGCTCGCGCTCCTGCAGGAGCAGAAAACCGGTTCCTGACATTTGCGCGGCGCGCCCGGTGACCCCCCCGCTCGTGCCGTTCCAGCTTGATGGATCTAATGATCGCCAGGAGCCACCGGGCTTGCTTCGTGCTCCGGCAGGGTGCAGCCAGATGGCACGAAATAGCTGGAACGGCACTAATGCAGGTAAGCCTCGATCGCGTAGCGCCGCAGCATGCGATGGCTGTTGAAGTAGGGTGCGTTCTTGCTGATTGTGCCCTTCATCACCGCGACCCATTTCGCGCGAGCGCCGTGCCACAGCGGCAGCACGACGTTCTCGAGCTTGTCGTAGAGCGATTCGGCATCCTTCCCGTTTGCGGTTTCATGGTCGTCGCCGATCGCCCAGCCGGTGACGCCTTCGATGCAGCCCTCGACCCACCAGCCGTCGAGCACCGAGAGCTGAGGCACTCCGTTGAGGCAGGCCTTCATGCCGCTCGTGCCCGAGGCCTCGTACGGCCGCAGCGGCGTGTTGAGCCATACGTCCGACCCGGCCACCAGGTCGAACGCGACCGCCATGTCGTAATCCGGCACATACGCGGCGCGCACGGTATCCGCGAGTGATTGAATGTGGCGGTGGATGTCCTCGATCGCCTGCTTGCCCGGCTTGTCGCGCGGGTGCGCCTTGCCGGCCAGCACCAGCTGGAACGGCTGGCGGCGCGCGATGGCCCGCAGCCGCTCGAAGTCCGAGAACAGCAGCTCCGGCCGCTTGTAGGCGGTCATGCGGCGGGCGAACCCGATGATCGGCAAATCCGGATTGAGGGCGACCCCGCACGATTTTTGCACGCGCCCGATCAGGCACGCCGTGGCGGCTCCGTGCGCGGTCCAGATCTCCGCGTCGGAAACCTGGTCCGCGCGCGTGAGCAGCTGCGGGTCGTGCCGCCAGCCGGACATGTAGCGGTCGTAGAGGGCGGCGAACCCCGGCGAGGTCCACGTGCTCGGATGGACGCCGTTGGTCACCGCGCGTACTTCGTATCCGGGGAACATCCCGCGCGACACCTGCGCGTGACGGCGCGCCACGCCGTTGACGTACTCGCTCAGCTCGAGCGCGAGCCGCGTCATGTTGAGGTGGTCCGCACCGGCCAGTCGCTTGAGTTCCCCCAGGTCGATGAGGTTGCCCAGTTGCTTGCTCACCAGATCCCAGTCGAACTGGTCGTGACCCGCTTCCACCGGCGTGTGCGTGGTGAAATTGCACAGCGCCCGCACCCCCCTCACGTCGTAGCTCGGCTCGTCCGCCCGGCGCCGGGCCGTGGTGTGGTAGCCGCGCAGCAGCTCGACCGCGAGCAACGCCGAGTGCCCCTCGTTCATGTGATAGCTGCGAACGCGCACATTGAGCGCCTGCAGCATGCGCACGCCGCCCACGCCGAGGACGATTTCCTGCTTCAGGCGGTAGCGCTGGTCGCCGCCGTAGAGGAAGTGCGTGATCTCCCGGTTCTCCGCGCGGTTCTCGGGGAGGTCGGTGTCGAGCAGTATCACCGGCACGCGGCGCTCGAAGTGGCTCTCGAGCGTAAAGAGCCAGCTGCCGATCCAGACCTCACGGCCTTCGATTTCCACCGCCACCTTGGCCCGCAGCGGCTTGCAGCGCGCGGCCGGGTCCCACTCGTCGGGGTGCTCGATCTGGCGGCCCGCCGCGTCGATCTCCTGCCGGAAATAGCCCTTGTGGCTCACCAGCGTCACGCCGATCAGCGGGATGCGCAGGTCGGCCGCGGAGCGGAGCGCGTCGCCGGCGAGGATGCCGAGGCCGCCGCTGTAGGTGGGGATCTCGGCGGCAAGCGCGATCTCCATCGAGAAATAGGCGATGCGCGGCCGGTCGAGAAAAGGCGTGATCACGGCCCCGGCTCCATTGCGGTGAGTAGATTACCAGCTTTGATCCCGCAGTACCAGTGGACGCCGCGGCGCGATCTCTCCGCGCGTGGCGGGAAAGCGCCGCGACGTTGTTTCCGCGCCACTGGAGACCGGAACGCTTGGGGTCGCGCCGACCCTGCCGGCGGGGGCGCATTGATCTGCGTCAATGCGGGCCCCATGATGGCCAGCAGAATTGACCCGGAGGCCGGCGGTGCGGGACGCAACGCGCGCATCCGCGGCGACGTCATGGATACGGGGAACCCGAGGCGGGCCGCGTTGCCGAATTGGAAGGCTTGCGCGACCGCGCGTTCCTTCCGGTACCGAATATGAGTCGACTCAGGCAACTCTCGCGTTTCGGCCAGTCCGTCTGGATCGATTATATCAGCCGGCGCTTGCTGGCCGGCGGCCTGCAGCGACTCGTCGCGGAGGACGGCTTGAGCGGTGTCACCTCCAACCCGGCGATCTTCGAGAAGGCGATCGCGCATGACGAGGAGTACCGCAGCGGCTTGACCGAGGCGGCGCGCCGCGGCGAGCGGAATGCCGAGAGCACCTACGAGCGCCTCGCGTTCGAGGACATCCGGATGGCGGCGGACCAGATGGAGCCGGTCTATCGCGCAACCGGGGGCCGGGACGGCTTCGTGAGCCTGGAGGTCGCGCCCCGCCATGCCTACGCGACGGAGCCTACCATCGCGGAAGCGCAGCGGCTGTGGCGCGCCATCGCGCGGCCCAATCTGATGATCAAGGTGCCGGCGACGCGCGCGGGCATGCCCGCGATCGAGGCGTTGATCGCGGATGGCATCAACGTCAACGTCACGCTGCTCTTCTCGGTGGAAGTCTACGACCAGGTCGCGCGCGCGTACCAGAGCGGGCTCGCGCGCCGTCTGGCAGCCGGCGGTGACATTGCGCGCATCGGCAGCGTCGCGAGCTTTTTCGTGAGCCGCATCGATACGGCGGTCGACCAGCTGCTCGAGAAGCGGGCGGCGTCCGCCGGCGACGCGCTGCGGGAAGCGTCGCTCGGGCTGCGGGGTCGCGCGGCCATTGCCAACGCCAAGCTCGCGTACGCGCGCTATCAGACGCTGTTTGCCGGCACCGCATGGGAGCGGCTGGCGGAGCGGGGCGCGGGCGTGCAGCGTCTGCTGTGGGCGAGCACGAGCACCAAGAATCCGGCTTATGCGGACACGTTGTACGTGGACGAGCTGATCGGCCCGGATACCGTGAACACGCTGCCGCCCGAAACGCTCGACGCATTCCGCGACCACGGCCGGCTCGATGCGACGCTCGAACGCGACGCCCGAGGCGCGCACGATGCGATGCGGGCGATCGCGGCGGCCGGCATCTCGTTCGAGGCGGTAACCGCCCAACTGCTCGAGGACGGCGTGCGGCTGTTCGCCGAGGCCTACGGACGATTGCTCGATGCCGTGGGCCGGGCGCGCGAGGCGGCGTGAAGCCGCGCCCCGGCCGCGGGGGCCGTCATGAACGATGGCCGAAGTTCGCAAGCCGAGTGTCGGGATGCGCTGCGGTATGCCAGGCGAAGCAGGCATGAGGGTGCTGACGGTCAATGCCGGAAGCTCTTCGATCCGGCTGGACGTGCTCGCGATTGGACCTGGCGCGATGCAGCGCGTGGCCTCGCATCGCGGCGCGCGCCAGGACGGCGCGGCGGTCTCCGTGGTGCGCGAATTTCTGGCGCGCGCCGGCGGAGAAGCGGTGGCTGCCGTTTCGCACCGCGTGGTGCACGGCGGAGAGCGGCTCGTGCGCCCGTGTTTCCTGGACGCCGGGGTCGAGCGCGAGATCGAGCGCCTGGGCCCGCTTGCGCCACTGCACAACTTGCCGGGGCTGGAGTGGATCCGCGCCTGCCGCGAGGCGCTCGGCAGCGCGGTGCCGCAGGCGGCGGTGTTCGACACCGCGTTTTTCGCGGAGCTGCCGGAAAGCGCGCGCACTTATGCGTTGCCGCGCGCGCTCGCCGCGAAGCACGGACTCAGGCGCTATGGCTTTCACGGGATTGCGCATGAAGCGATGTGGCGGCGCTGGCGCACGTTGCGTCCGGACAATGCCGGGGGCGGCCGCGTCGTGTCGCTCCAGCTCGGCGCCGGGTGCTCGATCGCGGCAATCCACGACGGCCGGCCGCTCGATACCTCGATGGGTTTCTCGCCGCTCGAGGGCCTGGTCATGGCAACACGCAGCGGGGATGTGGACCCGGGCCTGCTGCTTTATCTTCAACGCGTGGAGGGTATTTCGCCCGAGCGGCTCGAACGGCTGCTCAACGAGGAATCCGGGTTGCGTGGCGTATCGGGCATGAGCGGGGACATGCGTGCGCTGCTCGGCTCGAGCGAGCCCGCGGCGCGGCTGGCGGTGGAGCTTTATTGCCGCCGCGCGCGCAAGTACGTCGGCGCCTATCTTGCGGTGCTCGGCGGCGCCGACGCGATTCTGTTTGGCGGCGGGGTCGGCGAGAACGCGCCGGAAATCCGCGCGCGGATACTCGAGGGGATGGCGTGGGCGGGCATCGAGCTTGATTCCGAACGTAATCGCGCCGCGGTGGGGACGCCGGCCGCGCTGCACCGTCCGGGCAGCAGGACCGAGATCCACGCGCTGGCGGTGGACGAGGCCGCGATCCTCGCCGAGGAGGCCGTTGCGGCCGTGACGGCGCCCGCCGGCACGCAATGACGGAAGGAAGAGGTGAACATGCCCGCCGCAAGAACTTCAGTCCCCGCGGAACGCGAGACGCTTCCGCCCGCCGAGCTGCGCGCGATCGATGCCTGGTGGCGTGCGGCGAATTACCTTGCGGTCGGCCAGATCTATCTCCTCGACAACCCGCTGCTGCGCGCGCCGCTCACCCGGGAGCACGTCAAGCCGCGGCTGCTCGGCCACTGGGGCACGACGCCGGGGCTCAACTTCATCCATGCGCACCTGAATCGCGCGATCCGCAAATACGATCTCGACATGATCTACGTTGCCGGTCCCGGCCACGGCGGTCCCGCGCTCGTCGCGTGCGCCTGGCTCGAGGGAAGCTATAGCGAGCTCTATCCGAACGTGCCGCAGGACGCCGAAGGCATGCGGCGGCTGTTCAAGCAGTTCTCGTTTCCCGGCGGCGTGGGCTCGCACGCCACGCCAGAGACGCCCGGCTCGATCCACGAGGGTGGCGAGCTCGGCTATGCCGTGGCGCACGCCTACGGCGCCGCGCTCGACAACCCCGGTCTCGTCGTCGCCTGCGTGGTCGGCGACGGGGAAGCCGAGACCGGACCGCTCGCCGCGGCGTGGCACTCGAACAAGTTCCTGAATCCCGCACACGACGGCGCGGTGCTGCCGATCCTGCACTTGAACGGCTACAAGATCGCGAACCCGACGCTGCTCGCGCGCATCCCCCGCGAGGAGCTGGAGAGCCTCTTCGCAGGCTACGGCTACAAGCCCCATTTCGTTGAAGGCTCAGAACCCGCCGCCATGCATCAGAAAATGGCCGCCACGCTCGATCTCGTCGTCGAGGAGATCCGCGCCATCCAGGCCGCCGCGCGCGGCGGCGCAGCCGGGCGCCCGCGCTGGCCGATGATCGTGCTGGTATCGCCCAAGGGCTGGACGGGACCGAAGGAGGTGGACGGCAAGAAGACCGAGGGCTCCTGGCGCTCGCACCAGGTGCCGTTCGGCGACACCGCGACCAATCCCGCGCGCCTCGAGCTGCTCGGGGAATGGCTGAAGAGCTATCGCCCCGGAGAATTGTTCGACGAGCACGGCGCGCCGCGGGAAGAGCTTCGGGCGCTCGCTCCGGGCGGCACCCGGCGCATGGGTGCGAACCCGCACGCGAACGGCGGCCTGCTGCTGAAGGACCTGCGGTTGCCGGACTACCGCGACTACGCGGTCGCGCTGCCGGCGCCCGGGGCCGTCACCGCGGAGGCGACGCGGGTGATGGGGCAGTACCTGCGCGACGTCATGAAGTTGAACGCGCGCAGCCGCAACTTCCGCGTGGTCGGGCCGGACGAGACCGCATCG
>Ga0209108_10000878_pt1 | contig 17122 bp, 14 predicted proteins | sample Rifsed10ft1_FD_184003 | JGI IMG/M metagenome (GOLD analysis project Ga0209108, IMG submission 184003) | Soil microbial communities from Rifle, Colorado, USA - sediment 10ft 1 (version 2) | ecosystem: Environmental > Terrestrial > Deep subsurface > Rock core/Sediment | place: Rifle, Colorado...
CGGCCGAAGCCGTCGTCGCCGAGTGGGATCCGCTCGACAACGATCTTTTGCACTGCGGCACCAAGGGCCAGCCGCTCATCATGATCACGCCGGCACCGATCGAGCTCGTGCAGGACGGCGACACCATCCTCATGAAGATCGAGGAATACGATGCGTTGCGCGTCATCCACATGAACGCGGACGCCGTCGCGCCCGCGGAGCACACGCAGTTCGGCTTTTCGCGCGGGCGTTTCGAAGGCGAGACGCTCGTTGTCGAGACCGATCACCTTCAAGCGCAGTATTTCGACCCGGACGGCGTGCCGCAGAGCGAGAGCATGCAGACGGTCGAGCGCTTCACGCCGAACGCCGCGTACGATCGGCTCGACTATCGCATCACGGTCACCGATCCCGTGTATTTCACGGAGCCGTTCGATCTCACGCGCTACTTCGTGTGGAAGCCTGAAATGAGCGTGCAGCCGTACGAGTGTCTAGAGCGCGACTAGTAGAGCTTGAAGGCGTACAGCATGTCGCCGCTTGCGACGAGGATGTATTGATCGCCGTCGAGTAAATAGGTTTGCGGCGCGTTCGAGACGTTGCCGATGCGCGAATGCCAGAGCGGCCGGCCGTCGGCGGGATCGCGCGCGACGATGTTGCCGCCGCGGTCGCCGGCGAACAGCAAGCCTCCGGCTGTCGTCAGCACGCCGTTCGCGAGGCTACCGCCGGACGGATATTCGACGCTCCAGCGGATCTCGGCCGTCGTCGGATCGATGGCTTTGAGGTACGAGCGTGCCTCGACCTGGATCTCTTCCTTGCCGCCGAGGCCCATCGCGCCGCGCGGATCCAACTCCGTCTGGTAATACATCGCCCAGGCCTCGGCCACGGTCACGTAGAAGAGGCCCGTGTCGGGGCTGTAGCTCGGCGGCGGCCAGTTCGACGCGCCCTGATTAGCATTCGAGACGAGCGCGCCCGAGACGTGATGGTCCTTGGCCGGGATGCGCACGGGCTGACCGAGCTCGTTGAGCTCGTCCTCTGCCCAATTCACGGTGTTCGAGAATTTGCCCGTGACGATGTGCTCGCCGTTCGTGCGGTCGACCGTGAAGAAGTAACCGTTGCGCGCGGCCGTCATGACGACCTTGCGGAGCTCTCCGTCGATCTCGATATCGGCGAGGATCGGCGTCTGCGCCGAGTCCCAATCGTGCGTGTCGTTCGGCGACGTCTGGTAGTACCAAGCCATCTCGCCCGTGTCGACGTCGAGCGCGATCAGCGAGCACGTGAACAAGGCTTCCATGTCGCCGCGCGGCTCGGCGAAATAAGCGGGCTTCGGCTCACCGGTGCCGAAAATATAGAGGTTCGTCTCCGGGTCGTACGAGCCCGGCACCCACGGGTTGCCGCCGCCGTGGCGCGCGGCATCCAAGTCCTTCCACGTATCGAGCCCGGGATCGCCCTCGTTCATCGGCACCGTGTAGAACTTCCACTGCAATTCGCCGGTCTCCGGATCGAACGATTGCAGAAAGCCCGGTGCATCGAGATCGTTGCCCGTGCCGACGAGCACGTGATCACCGACGACGACGGGCGCGGGCGTCGAGAAGTATTGCTCGTCGAGGCTCGCGATCTCGACGTACCAGCGTTCCCTGCCCGTGCGCGCGTCGAGCGAGACCAAGAAGTTGTCGGGCGTCTCGAGGAAGAGATACTTACCCCACATCCCTAAGCCGCGGTTGCCGATGTGCGTGCCGCCGAGCGTTTTCCACCAGTAGTGCCAGAGCACGCGGCCGTCGCGCGCGTCGACGGCCCACGCGTTGTCGGGCGCCGAAAGATAGAGGATGCCGTCGACCATGAGGATCGAGCCGCGGATGTTCGCAAGGACAGAGGCGAACAATTCGCCGTCGCCGGGTCCGCCGCTTTGTACGGGCACGGCGCGATCGTTGGGGCCGGCCGTCACGCGCGCGGCCCACGCAAGCGTCAAGTTCTGCACGTTCGATTGGTTGATCTCGTCGAGCGTGCTGTAGCGGCGTCCCGAGTAGTCGCCGGAGTAGGTCGGCCAGGAGTCGGCGGATGGGTTCAGGATTTCGTCGGGGGAGAGGCCTTCCGAAGCGCCGGGCTGCGCGGACACGGAAGCCGCGAGCAGCAATGCCATTCCTGTAGGAGCGAGCTTCGCTCGCGAATTCTTTAAGAATCGCGAGCGAAGCTCGCTCCTACATACAAGATCGCTCATTTGAGGGTTACCAGATAGGCGGTAACGTTATGGATGTCGCGGTCGGTGTAGACGGGCAGGAGATCCTTATGCGCGGCGAGCGGATCGTCGATCGCGACCGTAGGCACCGCGCCCGCGCGCCCGAACGAGCGCGGCGTGCCGTCGTCGAGCTCGAGACTCACGATGAACTCGTCGATGCGTGCGAGCACGCCTTCGGTCGTCGTGCCGTCCGCGGTCGTGACGCGCGCGCGAATCGGCGGCGCGGGGCTCGGCATGAGCCAAGTCTGCTGAAGCTCGAAAGGATCGGGGTATCGCGAAGCGACGTCCTCGAGGTCGTCCGTGACGGAGTGGCACTCGGCGCAGTGCTCTTCGAAGTAGCGCCTGCCCGAGCGCGCGTTGCCGGTCACGATCGTCTCAGGCCGCTGCCGGGATGGATCGCGACTGTCGAGCGGAAAGCTGTGCAGGAACTCGGCGAGGTCGGCGATCTCGTCGGGCTCGAGCGCGAATCCGACCATGGGCGTATTCGGTACGCCGTTGCGAACGACGCCTACAATTGTCTCGCCGGCCTGATCGCGTTGCACGAGCTGCGAGCGCAGCAAGCTCGGCCCATTGCTGCCACCGCGCGTGTCTGCGCCGTGACAGAACGAGCAGCCGTAGACCGTGTAGAGCTCGCGGCCGCGCGCGACGGCTTCGGGGTCTGTGACGCGTTGCGGATACGCGCCCTGCAAGAACGCGGGCACGGGCGGTGCTGCTTGCGCCGGTGCTTGCGCCTGCACGAGCGTCAGCGCGGGCACCGACACTCCACACGCGAGGCAGGCGAGCAACGCGGCTCGGACACAGCTCGATTCACGTGCAACCACGTCGTTCCCCCGGTTCGTCCCCGCGTACGTGGACTTTAGCAGACGTGAGACCCCATCACGGGTCTGGTGACGATGAACCGGCCGTCGAGCGGTGAAACATCGTACGGCCTTCCGGTCACACCGCGCGGCGGTGGCTCGGCATCGAACAGTTTCGATACGTTTGTCACTCGCAGGCTTGGCGAAAGCTCGATGGCCGCCTGGTTGCATGGCAGGGCACAAAGTACCGCGGCCACTGGCGATTTCACAAGCGGTGCAAGATGAAGAAAACGAGGATCGCGGCCACAGGCCGCTCCTACAGGCGCGGCAGTGGCGCTTTACCGGTAGAATCCCGAGGCGTGAGAAGAAGAATAAGGTACGGCATGGTCGGCGGCGGCGAGGGCGCGTTCATCGGCGCCGTGCACCGAAGCGCCGCACGGCTCGACGGCGATCTCGAGCTCGTGTGCGGGGCGTTCTCGAGCGATGCGGAGCGCAGCCGGCGGGCTGGGGCGAGCCTGCATCTCGATCCCGAGCGGTGCTACGCGGATTATCGGGAGATGTTTGCAAGCGAAAGAGAGATCGCGAGCGGAGCTCGCTCCTACAACGACAACGAGGGGATGGATTTCGTCGTCATTGTGACGCCGAATCATTTGCACTTTCCGGTCGCCGTTGCGGCGCTCGAGAGCGGGTTTCACGTGCTCTCGGACAAACCGGCGACGGTGAGCCTCGCCGAGTGCCGGAAGCTCAGCGACGAGATCAAGAAGAGCGGGCTGCTCTACGGCTTGACGCATCCGTACACGTCGTATCCGCTCATCGTCGAGGCGCGCCAACGCGTCGCCGCGGGGCAGCTCGGCACGATTCGCAAAGTCATCGTCGAGTACACGCAAGGCTGGCTCGCGGACGCCGTCGAGCGCACGGGCAACGCGCAAGCCAAATGGCGGCTCGACCCCGCGAAAGCGGGCCCGAGCGGCTGCTTCGGCGACATCGGCGTGCACGCGTTCAATCTCGTCGAGTTCGTGACGGGTTTGCGCGTGACCGAGCTTTCCGCCGACTTGAATCGCATCGTCGAAGGCCGCGTGCTCGACGACGACGGCGTCGCGCTGTTGCGGTTCGACAACGACGCGAGCGGCGTGCTCGTTGCGAGCCAGATCTGCACGGGCGACGAGAACGGCTTGCGTTTGCGCGTCTACGGCGAGGCCGCATCGCTCGAATGGAACCAGCAGGAGCCGAACTCGCTGTGGCTCAAGCACGCGCATCGTCCCACGGAGCTTCTGCGCAGCGGCGTCGGCCATCTCGGCACAGCCGCCCGTTACCATTCGCGGTTGCCGGCGGGACACCCCGAAGGCTACATCGAAGCGTTCGCGAATCTCTACCGCGTGTTCGGCGAGCAAGTGCGCGCTCGCGCGAGCGGCTCGACGCACGCCGTCGCCGATGCGAAAGTGCCCGGCATCGAAGCGGCGCTGCGCGGCATGGCGTTCATCGAGACCGTCGTCGCCGCGAACGAGTCGACGCAAAAGTGGCACGCATTTCCGGACGTCTCCCTATGAAAGGTCCGGCGATCTTCCTCGCGCAGTTCGCGAGCGACACGCCGCCGTTCGAGCGGCTCGACACGATGGCCGAGTGGGCGGCGGGATTGGGTTACGTCGGCATCCAGGTGCCGACCTCGGATCGGAAGCTCTTCGATTTGAAGCGCGCGGCGGAAAGCCAGACCTACTGCGACGAGATCGCCGGCCGCATCGGCGCACACGGCGTAAGAATCAGCGAGCTCTCGACGCATTTGCAGGGCCAGCTCGTCGCGGTGCATCCGGCCTACGCGCCGCAGTTCGCGGCGTTCGCGGACTCCGCGTTGCGCGCCCGGCCTTCCGCGTGGCCCGAGTGGGGCGCGCAGCAACTCAAGTACGCGGCGCAGGCGAGCAAGCGGCTCGGGCTCACGGCGCACGCGACGTTCTCGGGCGCGCTCTTGTGGCACACGGTGTACCCGTGGCCGCAGCGGCCCGCGGGTCTCGTCGAGCAAGGATTCGCCGAGCTCGCGCGGCGCTGGCGGCCGATCCTCGATGCCTTCGACGACGCGGGCGTCGATCTTTGCTACGAGATCCATCCCGGCGAGGACCTACACGACGGGGCGACCTTCGAGCGGTTTCTCGACGCCGTCCAAGGCCACGCACGCGCGTCGATCCTGTTTGACCCGAGCCACTTGCTGTTGCAGCAGCTCGATTATTCCGCGTTCATCGATCTCTATCACGAGCGCATCAAGGCGTTTCACGTCAAGGACGCCGAGTTTCGTCCCGACGGCCGCGCCGGCGTTTACGGCGGCTATCAGGCATGGATCGACCGGCCGGGCCGCTTCCGCTCGCTCGGCGACGGGCAGATCGATTTCAAGCGCATCTTCAGCCAATTCGCGAAATACCGTTACGGCGGCTGGGCCGTGCTCGAGTGGGAGTGCTGCTTGAAACATCCAGAGGACGGCGCGCGCGAAGGCGCGCCGTTCATTCGCGCGCACATGATCCGCACTACGACCAAGCAGTTCGACGATTTCGCGGCGACGGGCGCCGACGCGCATATCGATAAGAAAATACTGGGGCTGGCCCACGATGAGTGAGCCGCGCACGATCGCGGCGCACGCGGGCTTGAACCGCAGGCGCCTGTTTCTGATCGCAAACCTGTCGATCTTCATGATCGGGCTCGGGTTCGCGATTCGCGCGAACATCGCGGGCGACATTCAGACCGAGCTCTTCAACGAGCTCGATCTCGCGCGCTCGGGAACGATGATCGGCGAGGTGCTCGGCGCCACGTTCATCGGTTTCGCGCTGACGCTCTTGTTCGGCAGCGCGCTCGTCGATCATCTCGGCATGAAGCGCGTGCTGCTCTTTTCGGCGCTCGGTTTCATCATCGGCAGCGCGATCGTGCTCACGGCATCGTTGCTGCCCGTTGACGCCTCGACCTATTGGTGGATCTACGCGGGGTTTCTGCTCACGGGTTTGGGTTGGGGCGCAGTCGAGGCCGGCAGCAATCCCATGGTCACGGCGCTTTATCCCGAGCAGAAGACGCATCGGCTCAACATCCTGCATGCATGGTGGCCGGCCGGTATCGTCGTGGGCGGATTGCTCGGCATGGTCTTGGGCGTGCTCGACGTGGCCTGGCAGTGGAACCTGCTGATACTCGCGGTGCCCGGCGTCCTGCTCGCGGGGCTCGCCGTATCCGCCACGTTTCCGGTCACGGAACGCGTCGCGGCGGGCGTGAGCCACGGCGAAATGTATCGCGAGGTGCTGCGTCGCCTAAGCTGCTTCATCTGGTTCGGCTGCATGATGCTGACAGCGACGACCGAGCTCGCGCCGGGCCAATGGGTCGACGTCGCGCTCTCGAATATGGTCGGCATGCCGGGCATTCTCGTGCTCGTCTACGTCAGCGCATTGATGTTCGTGATGCGCCACTTCGCGGGGCGCATCGTCCAGCACATCTCGCCCGTGGGGCTTCTGTGGTTCTCGAGCTTGATCGCGGCCGCGGGGCTTTATTTGCTGTCCGTCGTCGATTCACCGGCGACGGTGTTCGTCGCAGCGACCGTCTGGGGCATCGGCGTCTGCTATATGTATCCGACGATGGTCGCATCGGTTTCCGAGCGCTATCCGCGCGGCGGCGCGTTCGTCATGGGCATCATGGGCTTCGCGGCCGGCATGGCCAACCAAACGTTCCTGCCGATCATGGGCCGCATCTTCGACGACGCGCGCGTCGCGGCCGCGGGCGGCCTGGCGGAGCTCGAGCGCCTGACCGCGGCGCAGCTCGCGGAAGTCACGCGGCTCGCCTCGATCGAGTCGTTCCAGGCCGTCGCCGTGATACCTTTGATGCTGTTGCCGATCTTCGGGCTGATCTGGTGGAACGATCGGCGTAAGCGGGGAGCCGTCGCACGGCAATCGGCGTGAGATTTAGCGTAGGCAAAAAGAGAATCGCGAGCGAAGCTCGCTCCTACAATATGCAGAATCGCCGGCAATTCATCGAGTCCGCGGCCGCGGCCGGCCTCACGCTCGGCGCCGGGCCGATCGGCGCGCAGCGCTCGGCCGACGCGTCGCTTTTCTCGATCTCGCTCGCGCAGTGGTCGCTGAACCGGATGCTGTTCGCGGGTGAGCTCGACGCTCTCGATTTTCCGGCGTTCGCGAAGAGCACGTTCGGCATCGACGCCGTCGAGTACGTCAATCAGTTCTTCATGGACAAGGCGCGGGACCGAATGTGGCTCGCCGAGCTCAAGAAGCGTTGCGACGACAACGGCGTCAAAAGCCTGCTCATCATGTGCGACCGCGAAGGCAATCTCGGCGACCCGGAGCCGGCGCGGCGCGCCGAAGCCGTCGAGAATCACGTCAAGTGGCTCGAGGCAGCGGAATTTCTCGGTTGCCACTCGGTGCGCGTCAATGCGGCTTCGTCGGGAACGTACGAGGAGCAGCGCGGTTATGCGACGGCCGGCTTGCGACGGCTCAGCGAGCTCGGCGCCGAGCAGGGTTTGAATGTCATCGTCGAGAATCACGGCGGTCTCTCGAGCAACGGCAAGTGGCTCGCCGAAGTCATCACGGCTGTCGGCCGCGACAATTGCGGCACACTGCCGGATTTCGGCAACTTCTACGTGACGCGCGACGAGCTCTACGATCGCTATCAGGGCGTCGCCGAGCTCATGCCGTTTGCGAAAGGCGTGAGCGCGAAAAGCTACGGCTTCGACGCGATGGGCAACGAGACGACCATCGACTACCGGCGCATGCTTGAGATCGTGCTCGACGCAGGCTACCGAGGTCACGTCGGCGTCGAGTGGGAAGGCCGCGAGATCCCGGAAGTCGAAGGCGTCCGTTTGACGAAGGCATTGCTCGAGCGCGTGCGCGACGAGCTCATGGGCCAGTATGCCGTTTGACTGCGCTCCCACGGCCGTCCGCGGAGCTATTGCGACATTGGCCGTGGCCGCGGCGGGATTTGCCGGCGTCGCCGCCGCGCAGCGCCCCGACATTCCGCCGCAAGCGATCGCGGGCCCCGCGCTCGGCGTCGTCGCGGTCGAGCAGACGCAAGCCATCGAGCTGCCGGCGAACATCGAGCTCGGCCAAGTCGCATCGGTTGCGGTGGATGCGCGTGGGCATCTGCTCGTGCTGCATCGCGGCCCACAAGCGTTGCTCGAGTTCGACACCGAGGGCCGCTTCGTCCGCGGCTTCGGCGCGGACTTGTTTCAGCGCGCGCACAGCTTGACGATCGACGCCGACGGTAACTTCTGGATCACCGACGTCGCCGAGCACACGGTCACGAAGCTCGACGCCGAGGGTCGCGTGCTCATGACGCTTGCCCATCCGTTCGAGGAGCCGACGGACGTCGCGGTCGCGCCCGACGGCAGCTTATTCGTGACTCAGGGCCACACGCGCGGCGAGCCCAAAGTGCTCAAATTCGGCGCGGACGGGACGCTGCTGAAATCATGGGGCGGCCGTGGCACGCTGCCGTGGCAACTCGCCGTCGCGCATTCGATCGCGATCGGCGACGACGGCCTCGTTTACGTCGCCGACCGCGAGAATCGGCGGATTCAAGTGTTCGATCTCGACGGCGAGTTCGTCAAAGGGTGGGTCTACCGCGGCATGGCGTGCGGCCTCACGCTCGCGAATGGGCGCATCTATATGACGACCGGCTTCGACGGCCAGATCGTCGCGCTCGACATGAACGGCCGCGTGCAAGGCGTCACGGGCCGGCCCGGAGTGGGCTTGGGCGAGTACGGCGAAGCGCACGACATTGCGGTGGCGCCGAGCGGCGACCTGTTCGTAGCCGACGTCGTGAACCGGCGCTTGCAGAAGCTCGCGGCGCTATAATCGATCGCAACAAGAACGAGGATCGTTCGAGGACACTTCCATGCGCATGAATCGAATCATCGTCGCGGTTTTCGTTTCGCTCGCCGCGTTGCTCGCGGTGCCCGAGCCCGCATTCGCGGCGCGCATCGCCGTGATCGGCACGGGCAACGTGGGCGGGGCGCTCGGTCCCGAGTTCGCGGCGCAGGGGCACACAATCGTGTACGGCTCGCGCGAGCCGTCGCGGGCCGACGTCGTCGAGCTCGTGGCGCGCACGGGCGGCGACGCGTCGGCGGCAACCCCGCAGGACGCCGTCGCCGATGCCGACATCGTGCTGCTCGCCGTGCCCGGCAACCTCGCCGAGCAAGTCGTGCGCGGCCTCGGCGATTTGAGCGGCAAGATCATCATCGATCCGACGAACCGCGTCCGCCGCGGCGAAGGTGCGCCCTCGTACGACATCGAAGACGGTGGCTCGAACGCCGAGCTCATCCAGGCCGCCGTGCCGAACGCGCGCGTCGTCAAAGCATTCAATACGCTGAACTTTCGGCAAATGGTCGACCCCGAGACCGCGGGCGGACCGATCACGATCCCGATCGCAGGCGACGACGCCGAAGCGAAGCTGGTCGTCGCCGAGATTGTCAGCGGCATGGGCCTCGAGGTCGTCGACATCGGCCCGCTGCGCTACGCGCACGTGCTCGAGGAGATGCTCGTGATCTGGGCCAACTCGCTCGGCAGCGCGCCGTTCAATTACTACTTGCGGCCGATGCCGGCGAACTGAGGGCGCGTGAGCGCGGGGCGGCGCGGCTGATGCGGAAGGCGCCGCAGTGCCGCGCAACCCCACGTGCCCCTATGCATCGCCCTTCACGCGACGCCTCACGCGCATCCTTCGCCAGCATCTCGCACGGGGGGCCATCCGGTTGGCTCGGGCGGCTCAGAGTTTCTGCCGATCGGCGTCCGCTATACCATGATCCGATGACCAACCGCGCCGATCTCGCACGTATACGGTGGCACCGCGCGCGCATGCGCATCGCCGCCGCCGCGCTTCTCGCCGCGCCTGCCGCCGCGCTTGCCCACCATTCCGGCCTCTACGACGAGCAGCGCATCATCGCGCTCGAAGGCGCGATCACCGCGATCGCGTGGGTCAATCCTCATGTGCGGCTCACGCTCGAGACGACGACTGCAGACGGCGGCGGCACGACGCTTTGGGAAATCGAGGGCACTTCCGTCAATGCGCTCGAGCGCTGGGGCATCGGGCGCGACACGTTTCAAGTCGGCGACCGTGTCAACGTCAAGGGCCCGCAGTCGCGCTACGGGCGAAACGCGATGATCGCTGCGACGGTGCAGCGGCCGGACGGCGAGCTCGTCATCCTTTGGCCGAACGTCGCGGCGCGGCTCGGGCTCGCGGAGACCGGTGTCGCGGGCGCCGGCCTTTTTCCGCCGCCGTCCGCGCGCACAACCGATCAGCCAACGAGGCCCGCCGCGCCCGCGCCCCCCGCAACGGCCACCGGTCACGGCATCTTCCGCATCTGGACTCCCCGCGGCCGGCCCGCGGCCCAAGAGCTTCCGCTCACCGACGCAGCGCGCGAAAAGGCCCGCGCCTACAACGCGCTCGAGGACGATCCGGCGCTCAGGTGCGAGCCGCCCGGCATGCCCGTCATGCTCGATACGCCGTACCCTCTCGAGTTCGTCGACCGCGGCGAGCAGATCGTCATGCGCTTCGAGGAATGGGACGGCGTGCGTACGATCTACATGAATCCGGGCAAAGGCCCGCCGGTCCAGGAGCATTCACCGAACGGCGTCTCGTTCGGCCGTTGGGAGGGGGCGACGCTCGCGATCTTTACGACGTACGTGAGCTACCCTTACTTCGACGATCTCGGCACGCCGCAGAGCGAGGCCGTCACGGTGCTCGAGCGCTATACGCCGACCGCGGACGAGACGCGTCTGGATTGGCAAGTGACGGTGACGGATCCCGCGACCTTCACCACGCCCGTCGTGCGCCGCGGCTTCATGGCGTTCGAGCCCGGTGAAGTGATCAAGCCGTACAATTGCACGCTGCCTTGATCGACGGGGCGCTTCGAGGGCGCCGGGTTATCAGCAGTAAATCTCCGGCTATACTCTTTACCCACGCAGGAGGTGCCTCATGAGCTACACAATGCGTTACACGATTCTGGGATTCGTCGCGACTCTGGCCGCTGGCGCGCACGTTACGGCGCTGGCCGCGACCGGCTCGTTCCGGCAGAGCCTCGACGTCGGGACGCCGTTGGAGCTCGAGGTCACGACGGGCTCGGGCAGCATCACGATACGTCGAGGCGCGCCCGGGCAAGTGGAAGTCGTCGGCGAAATCCGTGCCGGCGAAGGCTTCTCATTCTGGCGCAGCGGCGCGGATCCGGAAGAGACCGTGCGCGCGCTCGAGGCCGACCCGCCGATCGAGCTCTCGGGCAATCGCCTGCGCGTCGGCCATATCGACGATCCCGACTATCGGCACAATGTCTCGATCAGCTACGAGATCACGGTGCCTGCCGACACCGCCGTAGAGTCGCATACCGGCTCCGGCAGCCAAATGGTGTCCGGGCTCGCGGGTTCGGTCATGGCCGAAACAGGATCGGGCTCGATCGAGCTCTCGAACATTGACGGCGACGTGCGCGTGGGTACCGGCAGCGGCGGCATTCGCGCGGACGGCATCGCCGGCGCGTTCACGGGTCACGCGGGGAGCGGCTCGATCACGCTCGAGCAGACGGAAAGCGGCGCCATCGACGTCACGACGGGCTCGGGCTCCGTGAGGATCCGCCTACCGCAGGATGCCCCCTTCGAGCTCGACGCGCGAACGGGTTCCGGCGGAATCACGACGGACCGGCCGCTGACGATTCAGGGTCGCGTCGACCGCAATGGGATCCGTGGCAGCGCGGGCACCGACGGCCCACCGATTAGGGTGCGGACGGGCTCAGGAAGTGTTCGCATCGAGTAAGCAACAATAAAGAGGAAATGAAATGTGCGATCAAGACCATTATGAAGACGATCTCAAGGAATACCTGCGTCGCGGCAAAGTGACGCGGCGAGATTTCGGCGCATTGTCGGCGAGCGTGAGCTTGATGGCGCTCTTGCCGCGCGCCGCGAACGCGCAGGACGTGACCGAATCCGACGTCGAGATCACGACGCCGGACGGCACCGCCGATTGCTACTTCGTGCATCCGTCGAGCGGCGCGCACGCGGGTGTGTTGGTATGGCCGGACATCCTGGGGCTTCGACCCGCATTCCGGCAAATGGGCAAGCGGCTCGCGGAATCCGGCTACTCCGTGTTGGTCGTGAATCCCTTCTACCGCCAGAAGCGCGCACCGGTCGTGCCCGAAGGCGCGAGCTTCGCCGACGAAGCGGTCCGCAATACCGTCTTCCCGCTGGCGCAGGCGCTGAACGCGACGACGCAGGCAACCGACGCCAAGGCTTTCATCGCCTGGCTCGATGCTCAAGCCTCCGTCGACAAGAACCGCAAGATCGGCACCACGGGCTACTGCATGGGCGGACCGATCGTCATGCGCACGGCGGCGGCCGTGCCCGACCGCGTCGGTGCGGGCGCCTCCTTCCATGGCGGCGGACTCGTGACGCAGAACCCCGACAGCCCGCATCTGCTCGTGCCGCAGATGAAGGCGCAGTTCTTGTTCGCGGTCGCCGAGAACGACGACATGCGCGAGCCCGAAGCGAAGAACGTGCTGCGCGAGACCTTCGCCGAGGCCGGGCTGCCCGCCCCGGAGATCGAAGTCTATCCGGCCATGCACGGCTGGTGCCCGCCCGATTCCGCGGTCTACGACGAGACGCAGGCGGAGCGCGCATGGAGCCGGTTGCTCGTGCTCTTCGAGAACGCGTTGGCTTGAAAGCGCTCCTCGAGCGATCCTTCCGCCGGGCCGTCGCCTATCTCGAATCGCTGCCGGATCGGGCGGTGCGTCCACTGCCCGATGCGGTCGAGCGCCTCGCGGCATTGGACGAGCCGCTGCCCGAATCGTCGTCGGCCGCCGAGGACGTGCTCGCGCGGCTCGACGAGCTCGTGTCTCCCGCCACGATGGCGATGGCGGGCCCGCGGTTTTTCGGCTTCGTGATCGGCGGATCGTTGCCTGTGGCGCTCGCGGCCAACTGGCTCGCCGGCGCCTGGGATCAGAATACCGGCTACGCCAGCTCCACGCCGGGGACCTCACGATTGGAAGTGGTTGCGCTGCGCTGGCTCTGCGAGCTTCTCGATCTTCCCGCCGGCACCGCGGGCGGTTTCGTGACGGGGGCGACGGTTGCGAACTTCACGGCGCTCGCGGCGGCGAGAAACTCCGTGCTCACGCGCGCCGGATGGGCCGTCGAGGCGGACGGGCTATTCGGTGCCCCGCCGATACACGTGGTCGCAGGCGAGGAATCGCACCCGACGCTGCTCAAGTCGCTCGGCATGCTCGGGCTCGGCCGCTCTCGCGTGACGCGCGTCCCCGTCGACGCCCAAGGCCGCATGCGGGCCGACGCGTTGCCGAAGATCTCCGGCCCGACCATCTTGTGCTTGCAGGCCGGCAACGTGAACACGGGAGCGTTCGATCCGTTCACGGAGATTTGCCCCGTCGCGCGCGCCGCCGGCGCGTGGATCCACGTCGACGGCGCTTTCGGGCTGTGGGCGAGGGCGGTGCCCGAGCTCGCGCATTTGACGCGCGGCATCGAGCTCGCCGACTCCTGGGCGACGGACGCGCACAAATGGCTCAACGTGCCGTACGACTCCGGCATCGCTTTCGTGCGCGACGGTGGCCCCTTGCGCGCGGCGATGGCGATCACGGCCGAGTATCTGCCGACCGAGAGCGCGCATCGGAACCCTTCGGACTACACACCGGAGTTGTCGCGGCGTGCGCGCGGCGTCGAGATCTGGGCCGTGTTGCGTGCGTTGGGGCGGCAGGGCGCCAGGGAGATGATCGAGCGCAACTGCCGTCAAGCACGACGGTTTGCCGAGCGGCTGACCGCAGCCGGTCACGAGGTTCTGAACGACGTCGTCCTCAATCAAGTGCTCGTCAAATTCGGCGACGCGGCAAAAACGCGCCGCGCGATCGAGGCGATTCAAGAAGACGGCACGTGTTGGGCCGGCGTGACGGTCTGGCAGGGCCATACGGCCATGCGCATCAGCGTCTGCTCGTGGGCGACGACCGACGAGGACGTCGAGCGCAGCGTGGACGCGATGATCCGCTGCGCCGCGCGCTAGCCTGCGCTCGACTCCGCCAAGCGCGCCTTCGAAACCTGCACGGCCTCGTCGCTGAACGCCGCCTCGTGGCGCAGCACGAGCGCTTCGAACGTGAGGTCTTCCAAACCCATCTCGCGCAAGGTCTCGTAGTCCGCCGTTTGCGGAGCGCGGCTTACGGCTTTTTGAATCGCTTCGATGATTCCGTAACGCTTGACTGCCTGCCAGGTCTTGGTCGCACGCGTCTTCTTGCCGTTTTTCCGCGTCAACAGCGCTTCATAGGCATAAACCGCCGCGAATGCTTCGGCCTCTACCGGCGACTCCGTTTCGTGCGTCGCCGCAAGCATGTCGACGGCCTTGCGCCGCGCTTCGATGGCGAGATCGGGGCGTTTTTTCGCCGTCGCATTCCTCGCGAAGATCTCGCATTCGGCCGGCGTGCGTAAGCTTGCGACTCGATGGTCCATCGTCTTCCCCCGTGGCGTGCTCAGGAGTCAGTGTGGGCGTCTCGCGAAAGGATGTCCAATGTAGTTCTGTGATCGTGATCCCTCGGTTTTTACTGATTCCAACGGCGATCAGGGCACGTAGCGTGTAGCGCGTGAAACTCTTAACCGTCGCCTGCGTGGCAGGCGTGCTCATATCAGGTTGCACGGGAGACCCAGCGGGAAGCGGCGCGTCCGGCGCCGCGACCGCGCCCATGCTCGGTGCACTCGACGTCGAGCAACCGGCGGGTTGGAACGACGAGCTCGAGCTCGTGGCCGCCGTCGACGTCAATCCGGATCCCGATATCGTCGAGGTCGAGCTCGAAGCCGCGATCACCGACATCGAGATCGTGCGCGGCGCGCCGACGCCGGCGTGGACCTACAATGGCTCCCTGCCGGGACCGCTGATCCGCGCGAAGCTCGGCGACAAGATCATCGTCCGCTTTAAGAACTCGCTGCCGGAGGCCACGAGCATTCACTGGCACGGCATGCGCTTGCCGAATCACATGGACGGTGTTCCGGGCCTCACGCAGAAGCCCATCGCTCCGGGCGGCGAATTCGTCTACGAGTTCGAGGCGCGCGACGCCGGGACCTACTGGTATCACCCGCATATCGACTCCGCGGCGCAAGTCGGGCGAGGATTGTACGGCTCGCTTGTCGTCGAGGATCCCGCCGACAGCGAAGCGTTCGGCGACGAGCTCGTGCTCGTGCTGTCGGACTTGAGCATCGACGAGAGCGGCCAATTCCTCGCCGAAGATGCCGGCGGCGAGTTCGGCGATCTTTTCGGCCGCGAGGGCCGCGTGCTGCTCGTCAACGGCAAGGTGCTGCCGCGTCTCAAGGTGCGCCAAGGCAAGCAGCAGCGTTGGCGCGTCATCAATGCCGCGCGCGCACGCTACTATTCGATTCAGCTTCGCGAGCACACGCTGACCAAGATCGGCGGCGACAACGGTCTCGCCGCACGGTCGATGCAAACGAACCGCATCGTGCTCGTGCCGGGCGAGCGCGCCGACATCGTGTTCACGCCGTCCGATGCGCCGGGCACCGTGCGCACGATGCAATGGATTCCGACCGAGCGCGGTTTCGGCAGCCTCTACAATCGCCCGCGCGAGGACATGCTCGAGATCGAGACGGTCGCCGAGTCGCCGGTCACGCCGGCCGCGATCCCCGAGCTCTTGCGCGAGATCGAGCCCATCGACCTCGCGAACGCCACGGAGCGGACGCTCGATCTCACGATCGAGATGGAGACGACGCGGCACGGCCGGGAAGTCGTCATGGGCATCAACGGCGAGCCGTATTGGCTGAGCAAGCCGATGGAGGCGCAGCTCGGCGAGACACAAATCTGGAACATCACGAACGCGACGGCATTCGCGCATCCGTTCCACTTGCACGGTTATTTCTTTCAGGTGCAGGACGACACGCGCATCCCCGAATGGAAGGACACCATCGACGTGCCGTCGGAATCGAGCTTGCGCATCGCCGTGCGTTTCGACGAGCGTCCCGGCGTGTGGATGTACCACTGCCACATTCTCGATCACGCCGACTCGGGCATGATGGGCCACCTATTCGTCGCGGGCGAGGGCGAGCATGCGCACATGCCGCACATCGAGCTCATTCACTGACTTTCTCTACTGTAACGTGAAGTTCGCGGCTTGCTTCCAAGCCGTCCACATCGGTGTGATTCCGGTATGACCAGGACAGCCGGTCGCGGAATCGGTGGTCGCAAGGCCGCTCGCGCTCGAGCGCGCGTCAAAATTGCGATCAGTTTGCCGCAAGAACATGGCGCCGCGGCCCAACGTGCCGTGCGCGAGGGACGCGCACAGACTCGCTGGGGCGAGCTCGTCGCGTTGATGCGCGCACAAGACGGGCTCCCGTCCGCCGACGACTATGCGTGGGCCGACACAGCGCTCGGCATCGCCGGCGGATCCCGAAATCGTCCGACGCGTTGAGGGCGATCCGAGCGATCTCAACAAGCTCGACCCGAAGCTTCCGATCGTCGCGATCTAAGATGTCACGCGTGCGATACCTCTCGGGCGAATAGCGCGTGTCGTTCAGTTCAGTGCGTCAACGCATACACCGCGAAGTTGACGCCCAAGCGAATCGCGAGATTGGCCGCTTCCTGCGGATAGCGGTACTCGTCGGCGCGCTGCCAGCCGTCGGCGATGTCGTTGTTGAACGCGATCATGACCATCACGCGCTCGTCGTCGTCGAGGATGGCGCGCCAATGCGGTATGGCGCCGTCGTTGCGGTAGCCGTACGGCAAATGTTGCCAGGTCGGCACTTGCGGGCGCTCGGTGAGATCGTAGACCGCGTGAAAGATCGGGTGATCGTCGCCGAGCTCGACGATGGGCCGATCGGGGAAGACACGGTTCATGCCTTCGACGAAGCCTTCCCACTCGTTCGTGCCATAAAAGCTGTCGCACAGCAGAAAACCGCCGCGCAATAGATATTCGCGGAGCTTCCGGGCTTGCGCGTCGGTGAGATCCCACGCGCCGACGAGCCCCGAGATCAGAAACGGCCAGTAATAGGCGTCGATGTCGTCATCGAGATTCACGGGCTGCTCGACGACACGCACGTCGACCATCGTCAAGCGCGCGAGCAGGCGCGCGAACGTCCGGTCGCCGTCGGGATAATCGACGGTCCACGCCGTGCCGCCGTCG
>Ga0209108_10000881_pt1 | contig 17088 bp, 17 predicted proteins | sample Rifsed10ft1_FD_184003 | JGI IMG/M metagenome (GOLD analysis project Ga0209108, IMG submission 184003) | Soil microbial communities from Rifle, Colorado, USA - sediment 10ft 1 (version 2) | ecosystem: Environmental > Terrestrial > Deep subsurface > Rock core/Sediment | place: Rifle, Colorado...
CGGTCGCTCACGATCCCGGCCTCGCGCAGCATGGCGAGATGACGCGAGATCTTGGGTTGGGACTCATCGAGCGCGTGAGTCAGTTCGCACACGCACAACTCGTCTTCCGCAGCCAGCAGCAGCAGGCAGCGCAGGCGCGTCGGGTCGGCCAGGGCGGGGAAGAAGCTTTCGACGGAAATCATAAACTAAATATATGCCTAAACATATATATGTTCAAGCATATATATGATAATAGGCTTATCCGTCAAAAAGCACGGAAAATTAATGGCTTGTGATGGCGTAATCCGGCGGTGGGCTGGATTGACCGGTACAGCGGTGATCGGGAACGGGCGGCGGGTGTTGCCCGCGGTCAGGCAGTACTGGAAACAGGTTTGTCGGCGTGCCGGATGCGGGCGGCGGGAAACACGCAGGAGAATGTGCTGCCGACACCGAGCTCGCTCTCGATGTCGAGGTGCGCGTCGTGACGCAGCAGCACGTGCTTGACGATGGACAGGCCGAGGCCGGTGCCGCCCGAAGCGCGTGAGCGCGCCGTGTCCACGCGATAGAAGCGCTCGGTGAGATGCGGGATGTGTTCGAGGGCAATGCCTTCGCCGGTGTCGCCGACGGCGAAGCAGGCGCCGCCGTCCGGGGCCGCGCTCCATTGCAGCGCGATACGGCCGCCGGCCGGCGTGTAGCGCACGGCGTTGTTGATCAGGTTGGAGAAGGCGCTGAGCAGCTCATCGCGGCTGCCGAGGAGCCGCAGGTTCCGGTCCGCCTCGATCGTGATGACGTGACGCTGTTCGCCGCTCAGCAGTTCCGCCTGCTCCTTGAGCCCGGCCAGCAGCGCCGTCACGTCCACCGTCTCGTCGTGGGTGCGCGGCGGCGCAGTCTCCAGTTTCGACAGCATGAGCAGATCGTCCACCAGCCGCTGCATGCGCAGCGTCTGCTCCTGCATGGTCGCGAGGTGTTTCTTGAAATCCTCCATGCGTATCTGGTCCATGTGGCCCAGGGTCTCGACGAAACCGCCGAGCACGGTGAGCGGCGTGCGCAGTTCGTGCGAGACGTTGGCGACGAAATTACGGCGCATCTGTTCCAAGCGCGCGAGACGCGTGACGTCGCGCCCGATCACGAGCTTTTGCCGGCTGCCGAACGGCGTGACCTGGATGGAAATGTGGGTTTCGCTGCTCTCCGGAGAGCTGATTTCCAGCAGTTCGGAGTAGTCGCCGCGCTGCAGGTACTGGATGAAATCGGGATCGCGCAGCAGGTTGAACAGGCGTGTACCGGCATCGCGCGGGTAGCGGATGCCGAACAGGCGCGCGGCGGAGGGGTTGGCCCATTCGATATCGCCTTCCTGCGACAGGATCACCATCGCATCCGGCATAGCCGCGGCAGCGCTCTGGAACCGGCCCAGCATCTCGTTCAGCTGGTCCTCGCGGTGTTCCGTCTGTTTCATGAGCTTGCGGATTTCGTTGAACACATCGCCCCACAAGCCTTCGGCTTCGGGTATTTTCGCTTTCTGGCGGTTGAGCAGCCAGTGGTGCAAGCGTTGCAACTGGCGCATCGTAAAAAAAATGTAAAGGCCGAAACCGATGGCGGCGATGAGAAACGGGCGCCCGGTGATAAGGCCGAGCACAAGGCTCGCGATGGCGATGCCCGCCAGGATCCAGATTTCACGCCAGATGTTCTGCGACACGTATCAGCTCTGCGCCGAGAAGCGATAGCCGGTGCCGCGCACGGTCTGGATCAGCCGGTCGTGGCCGGTGGGAGTCAGTATTTTGCGCAGCCGGCGGATATGCACGTCCACCGTGCGTTCCTCGACGTACACGTTATTGCCCCACACACTGTTCAGCAGGCGCTCGCGGCTGTGCACGCGCTCGGGATGAGTCATGAAGAAGTGCAGCAGGCGGAATTCGGTGGGACCCAGGCTGAGGGTTTTATCCGCCGCCGTGACGCGGTGTGTCACCGGGTCCAGCGACAACCCACCGGTTTCCACGGCCAGTTCCGCCGCGTGCGGTGTGGTGCGCCGCAACAGCGCCCGGATCCGGGCCAACAGCTCGCGCGTGGAAAAGGGCTTGGTGATGTAATCGTCCACCCCGCTGTCGAACCCCTTGACCTTGTCCTCCTCCTCGGTGCGCGCGGTCAGCATGATAACCGGAATGTCCTCGGTCAATTTCTCGCGCCGCAGCTGACGGGCGTACTCCACGCCGCTCACCTTTGGCAGCATCCAGTCGAGGAGTATAAGGTCGGGTTTGTCTGCCAGGATCTTTTCTTGGGCTTCGGCGGAATCCGCGGCCTCGATACATTCGTAGTTTGTCTGCGACAAAGCAAGGCTCACCATTTGCCGGATGGCGGGTTCGTCATCGACAATGAGAATTTTACTGCGCATGGGTTGATAATCGTATTTGCGTTCCCTCGGAGTGGCGCCATTTCATACCATATATATTACATTTTGGTTACCATTACCGTTTCATGGCTATTCCGTGACAATGGCTGAAATTTCTCTTGGAATCAGTATAGTAGCGGTGACCGCATTCTCCGCACGAAAACATGCGCCAAAACACCGTTCGACCGACCGACATCAAACTGCACCAGAAATCGCGCCTTCTCGAAGTGGCGTTCGATGACGGTAGCCAGTTCATGCTTTCCTGCGAATACTTGCGGGTATATTCGCCGTCGGCGGAAGTTCGTGGCCACGGCCCGGGGCAGGAAGTCCTGCAGGTCGGCAAGGAAAACGTGAATATTACCGGTATCGAGCCGGTTGGGAGTTACGCCGTGTGTCTGCATTTTGACGATGGACATAATACCGGGCTGTATTCCTGGGATTGGTTGCATCATCTGGGAAAGAATCAGGACAAACTCTGGGCCCAATATCTCGAGAAACTCGCCAAGGCCGGGGTGAGCCGTCAACTTTCGAAGCCTGCGGAGTAAATTGGGGATGCCACAGCCCGACCGGAAAGAACCCGCGACGCACTTCGGTTACCGCGAAGTGCCGGAATCCGCGAAAGACGGTCTCGTCTCCGGTGTATTTCATTCCGTCGCGGGCAAATACGATTTGATGAATGACCTGATGTCCCTGGGGATCCATCGCCTGTGGAAGCAGTTTGCCACGGAGGCGAGCGGTGTCCGTGCCGGATTTCGCGTGCTCGATGTCGCCGGCGGGACCGGTGACATGGCGGCCAGGTTCGCCCTGCGCGTGGGTTGGCGCGGGCAGGTGGTGCTTGCCGACATCAATCGCTCGATGCTGGAAGTCGGTCGAACCCGTTTGGCCGACCAGGGTTATGCCGGCAATATCGCTTTCGTGCAGGCCAACGCCGAGAATCTGCCTTTTCCCGACGATCACTTCGACCGCGTGAGTATTGCTTTCGGTTTGCGCAACGTGACCCATATCGACCGGGCGCTGGCGTCCATGTTTCGCGTACTGAAACCGGGCGGTTCTTTGCTGGTGCTCGAATTTTCCCGCCCCACGATATCGGGATTGAACCGGCTCTACGACGCTTATTCCTTTAATATACTTCCGTGGCTCGGACGGGTCATCGCCAAGGATGAAGGGAGCTATCGTTACCTGGCCGAGTCCATCCGCAAACATCCCGATCAGCAGGCGTTGCAGACCATGATGGAACAGGCGGGTTTCGAGCGGGTGGAATTTTTCAATCTGAGCGGCGGTATCGTCGCCTTACACCGGGGTTATAAATATTAAGCAGGCTTCGTGATCGCTGAAAGCACGAAGAAAGTAATTCAGCAGGGCTCGCCGTGAACGTTTCCGAACAGGCATATATGCCGTTTCCCTTCACCACATTGCTGGAAGCAGCCTTGAATCGCGTGTTGCGCCTCGATCCCGACACGCTGGCACGGCTCGGTGATCTCGATGGCAAGGTCATCCGTTTGCGGATCTCGGGCGCCATGCCGTTTGAGATTGTCGTGCAGCCGTCGAAATCCGGTCTGCGCCTTCACACTCAACATGATGGGGAACCGGACGTGACGTTAACAGGCGATGTCCCCGTGTTTGCGCGGTTCGCCATGAGACGCATCATGCCCGAGGCGGTGGCCGCGGGAGACGTTCGAATCAGCGGTGATATTCAACTGGGACAACGGTTTCAACAGCTGATGGAAAAAATCGATATCGATTGGGAAGAACAGGCGGCGCATATCCTGGGCGACGTGACCGCCCATCAGTTGGGTAACGCGTTACGCGATCTTCATGGCTGGTCGGCCCGGGCCGCGCAGACCCTGAAAGACGATTTCGATGAATATATTCAGGAAGAAAGCCGCCTCCTGCCGCCGCGCTTACGCGCAGAGAATTTTACCAAGGCGGTGGAATCACTGCGGTCCGAGGTGGATCGTCTGGAACGGCGTGTGGCGCGACTGCGCGAGATAATCCGATGAAACGCCTGCGCCACTTCATCCGGATGCTGCGCATCACGCAGATATTCGTCAGGCACGATTTGGACGAATTCATCACCGCCATTCATCTTTTCCGGCCTTACCGCTTGTTGCTGCGACTCGCGCCTTGGCGGTTGTTCGCGCGCCGCGGTCTCCCGCGGGGCGTGCGGTTACGCGAAGCGCTTGTGGAGCTTGGGCCGGTTTTCGTCAAATTCGGTCAGATGTTATCCACCCGCCCCGATTTGTTGCCGGAAGATATCGCCATTGAACTGGCTAAGCTGCAAGATCGCGTCCCGCCGTTTTCCGGCGAGGAATCGGTGCGCCTGATCGAACAGGCCTTGGGAGGGAGGCTTGAGATTCATTTTAGTGAATTCAACCGTGTTCCGATCGCCTCGGCATCGGTGGCACAGGTTCACATCGCCCGATTGCACGAAGGGACCGAAGTGGCGGTCAAGGTATTGCGGCCGGGCATCGAAACGGTCATCGAACGCGATCTGGAATTGCTTTATCTGCTGGCGCGTCTGGCGACGCGCTACTGGCCGGAAGCGCGCCGGTTTCGCGCCGTCGAAGTGGTGGATGAATTCGACAAAACCATTCATGACGAGCTGGATCTGCGGGTCGAATCGGCGAATGCCAGCCGCCTGCGCGCCAATTTCGAGAATTCCACCCTGCTGTACGTGCCCAAAATCTACTGGGACCTGACCCGCCGCGCGGTGATGGTGCTCGAGTACATTCATGGGATACCGATCGGGAACATCGAGGGTCTAAAAACCGCCGGCATCGACATGCGGAAATTGGCGCACCATGGCGTGGAGATTTTCTTCACCCAGGCGTTTCGCGACGGGTTTTTCCACGCCGACATGCACCCGGGGAATATCTTCGTCTCGCCCGAGGGCCAATACCGGGCGGTCGACTTTGGGATCATGGGGACGCTGGGCGAGAAGGATAAACGCTACCTGGCGGAGAATTTCCTGGCGTTTTTCAATCGCGATTATCGTGCCGTGGCCGACGCCCATCTGAGAGCCGGCTGGGTTCCTCCGGGCACGCGCCTGGTTGAATTCGAAGCCGCGATCCGCACCGTATGCGAGCCGGTTTTTGCCCGCCCCATCAAGGACATCTCCTTCGGTCGGTTTCTCCTGCATTTGTTTCAAACCGCGCGGCGTTTCAACATGGAAATCCAGCCGCAATTGGTCCTGCTGCAAAAAACGTTGTTCAATATCGAGGGCCTCGGTCGCCGGCTCTATCCCGATCTCGATTTGTGGGAAACCGCCAAACCCTATCTGGAGCAGTGGATGCGCGAGCACTTGGGCCCCCGCGCATTTTTGCGCAAGTTGCGCCAGGAATTTCCGAAATGGTGGACCATGCTCCCTGAAATACCGTCGCTGGCGCATGAGTACCTCCGGCACGCGGGTGAAATCGAGGCGGAGAAAGCAGCGCGGGCGAAGCAACAAGAGCAGCTGCGTAGGCAACTCCGGCAAAACCAGCGGAAACTTTATTTTGCCATTGCCGGTAGCGGGATGCTGGTTACCGGTGCCCTGATTCTGGGCTTGGAAGTTGAGGTTTTTGACGGGAGGACCTGGGGCAGCGCTTTTGGATGGGTTATTACAGTGGTGGGAGGCTTATTTCTGGTTCATGGCTGGCCGGATCAGAATACGTGATCAACGGTGTGTCTGGCCGAACAGCGACTATGCTAATATTCGAACAAAATCGAATTTGACTGGGTGCTATGAAGCGTATTAGACAGACCATGCAGGCCGGAACGCTGCTCCTAGCGTGTGGCATGGCCGTGCCTGCCCAGGCGGCGGGCAAGCTTTCCTGGTTCGATGACGCCCCCTTCGCGGGGGTAGGGTCAGTGGGCATACCCGAGGTTCGGCTGCGCAATCCGTCTGAATATTCTTCCTTCGATGTCAATGTCTACCATTCCAGATCCCTGCTGGGAGCTGAGGATTTTTCCACAAACGGAGTCGGCCCGGCCTCAGGAATCAGCACCGTTCGATTCTATGGTGAAGTGGAATCATCCGGAACCCGGCCGCAATTTTCCTCGTTTGAAAAAACGACCAACCGCATTAACGCCTTCGGCGTGAAATGGCAACACCGGCTCGATGCCACCCATAGCTTTGCCGTATCAGCGGAATACGGCCAAGGCACGGCTATTCGTCCACTGCCACTCGACACGACCGATACGCGTGCGGCGGTTTCCTGGACCAGCCGGTTGCCGAGCGCCGGCAAACCCAGCATTACCGGCAGTTTCTTCCTCGGCGATGAACTGGCCCGAGAGGAGATCTATCGTCGACTCGATCATAAGTACTATGGCGTTACCGTCGGTGGCAGTCTGACGCTAAACCAGACGCACACGCCTTACGTGTCTTTCAAAATGCAGAAGAGCTTGTATGACACCACGGAGGAGTCTGCTTTGGCAGTCCCGCGCAGCGGCGACCGATCGCTGTTGTCGGCAGGTTGGAAGTGGCAGGTACAGCGTGATTTCAGTCTTCAGGCGGAAGCGAGTTACGCCTTGGGCAGCACGCCCTATCTCGATTCATCCAGCTTCGAGCGCAGCCGCATCCTGTTCCGCACGCGATTCGATTTCAATTAAAGTCCTTTCTCTGTTTCGACCGCGGTACCCCAATCGAGTAATTTTCAGTTCGGTAATTTGATTCCGGGCAGCCCGCGGGCGTCATGCTTAACCCCCGCGTGTAAGTCGCCGTGTCCGGCGTTGTCTATCGCAAACCCTGGGGACGTTACTAGCTTCCCTGGGCCCTGAAGAAGGTTATTCCCTTCAGCAGATTCAGGGCTTCCTGTAGCTGGTAGTCCTCTACTGTCGGCGCCTTGCCGGTTTCGGCATTTTTCTTGTCATTCTGGTTGTCTTCTTTTTTCGGCTCCGCTTTCTTCTTGAGGGGTTCATCGCCGTTTTCCAGATGACGCGCCAGATCGGCCTCTTTCAGCCTGTCGGCGGTTTCACTTTTGGTGAGCCGGGCCTCTTCCGTGATGATATCGGGCTCGATGCCCGATGCCTGGATGGAGCGGCCGTTCGGAGTGTAGTAACGCGCGGTGGTAATCTTAAGCGCCGCGCCATTGCTGATGGGCACGATGGTCTGTACCGAGCCCTTGCCGAAACTTTTCGTGCCCATGATGACAGCGCGCCGGTGATCCTGAAGCGCACCGGCGACGATCTCCGACGCGGAGGCCGAGCCGCCGTTAATCAGTACTACCATCGGCGCGCCTTTGATCAAATCACCCGGAACGGCGGATTTCCTCATCCGGGAATCCTCGACGCGGCCTTCGGTGTAGACAATGAGGCCCTTGTCAAGGAAGGCATCGCTCACGCCCACGGCCGCATTGAGCACTCCGCCCGGATTGTTTCTGAGATCGAGAATCACGCCTCGCAGCGCGCCCTTGTTTTCCGTCTCCAGTTTTCTGACCACTTCAGCCAGGCCTTTTTCAGTGCCGGACTGAAATTGAGTAATCCGCACGTACCCGAACCCCGGTTCCAGCAACCGGCTCTTGACGCTCTGGATCTTGATCACCGCGCGCGTGAGCGTGATTTTGAGTGGTTTCGATACGCCTTCGCGAACGATGGTGAGCGTGATATCGGTACCGGGTTTGCCGCGCATGAGTCGCACGGCTTCGGTGAGGGTAAGCCCTTTAACGGCTTTTTCGTCAAGCCGGATCACAAGATCGCCCGGCTTGATGCCGGCGCGGGCCGCCGGGGTGTCCTCGATGGGGGAGACGACCTTGACGAATCCGTTTTCCATCGTGACTTCGATGCCGAGTCCGCCGAATTTCCCTTCGGTTTCCACGCGCATGTCCTTGAAGCTGTTGGCATCAAGATAGGCCGAATGCGGATCGAGCCCCGAAAGCATGCCCTGGACGGCATCTTCCAGAAGTTTTTTGTCTGACACCGGTTCCACGTAGTCGGCCTTGATCCGGCTGAATACTTCCGTGAAGGTTCGCAGTTCATCGAGCGGTAACGGCGCCAGAGTATCCTTGGATCCCTCGCGTTCCGCCAATACACCCATGTCGAGGATGATCGCCGCACCGACGAACATCCCGAGAACCAGGACCAGAATATATCGTGTTGCTAGTTTCATTGCGTGATGCTCCATAAGAAAGATTACCGCTTTGCTGTACCGCAGTGCTGAGAGACCAGGAAAGCGGTCGTTACCGTGCTCTGCACCAGATTAACGGGTCGCGCGGTTCGCCGTTGTGTCGAATCTCGAAATACAAACCTGGCTGCGCCGCATCGCCGGTATTGCCCAGACTGGCAATAACTTCACCGGCCTTAACCCAGTCGCCGACCGCCTTGTGGAGGCTTTGATTGTGACCGTATAGCGTCATATAGCCATCTCCGTGCTCCAGAATCAAGAGTAGCCCAAAACCCCTTAACCAGTCGGCATATACGACACGCCCGTGAAAAACAGAAATAACCTGTTGACCCTCGCGTCCCGCAATAAAAAGCCCGCGCCATTTGAGATTACCGATGTTTTTCTGGGTACCGTAGCGCGCCAGCACCCGGCCCCGCGTGGGCAGCGGGAGACGGCCACGTAGCTGGCTGAAATGCCTCTCGGTAGTACTCGGCAGAGGAGTGTCGGGCAGCACAATCTTGAGTTCTTCAACCAGCTGTTCCATGCGTTTTTCATCAGCGCGCAACCGTTCTATTTCCTGCGCCTGATCGCGAACCTGGCGGTTGAGGCTCGCCAGCAGTTCATTCCGGCGCGCATGCGAGGTTTCCAGGGCCGATTTCTGCTCGCGCTGGGTGTTACGCAAAATTTCCAGTTCGCGATTTTGATTGTGGATTTGCGTCTTGATCACATCGAGTTGCGACAGAGTGTCTCCGATCGCCGCGATGCGTTCGGTACGCTCACGGTTGAGGTAACGGTAATAGGTAAACACGCGCGCCACGCTGGCGGGGTTATCCTGGCTGAGGAGCATTTTGGAGTAATCCTGGTGCCCCGCCGTGAAGGCCATGTAAAGCTGCCGTTCGAGTTGTCGCTGTTGCACTGCAAGATTCCCAGCTTCCCGTGTGGCGCGTGACTTGAGGTTCTCCAGTTTTTTTTCATTCTGGCGCAACCGCGCATCGGTTAGTTTCAGGTCATTCAGCAGGCTGCCAATGCGTCGCTCGAGGCTGCGCATTTCGTCGGTCACCGTGTCGCGCCGCCCGCGGGTTTCATTCATCTTCTCTTGCAGCGCTTCGATCCGGCCGCGCAGTTTCTGCAACCGTGCTTCGTCGTCACTGTTGCGGGCGCCGTATGCCGGGAATAGTACCGTGCACAGCAGGGCGGCAAGGAATAACATTCCGGGGCACAGTGCCCGACTGATTTTCCGGCGAATCGGATCCGGTACCCCGGAGAGAAGGCGGGAACTCAGAAGAATATTTCCTTTTAGGCGCGTCCCTTGGCCGCCACTTGTCCGCTTTGCAGCGAAACGAGCGGCCGGCCGGTCATTTCTGCCGGCACGGGCAGGCCCATGAGATAAATCATGGTTGGCGCAATGTCTTGCAGCGCGCCACTGGCCGCCATCGTGGCGGGACGTCCTACATAGAGAAACGGGACCGGGTTCGTGGTATGGGCCGTGTGCGCTTGACGGATATCGTCGTCGAACATCTGTTCGGCGTTGCCGTGGTCGGCCGTGATCAGCAATTCACCGCCTGTTTTCATAACCGCTTCATAGAGACGCCCCAGGCATAGGTCGATGGCTTCGATGGCTTTGACCGTGGCGTCAAAATCACCGGTATGCCCCACCATGTCGGCGTTGGCGAAATTGGAGATGATGACGTCGTATTTTCCGCTCTGGATCGCCTTGACTATTTCGTCGGCTAGCCGGTATGCGCTCATTTCCGGTTTCAGGTTGTAGGTGGGCACGTCCGTGGGCGATGGCACCAGAATGCGTTCCTCGAACTTGAACGGAGTTTCTTGACCGCCGTTGAAGAAGAAAGTGACGTGGGCGTATTTTTCGGTTTCGGCGATGCGTAACTGGTGTAATCCAAGACCCGACAGGTAGGCGCCCAACACGTTATCCAGTCGTTCGGGTGGAAACGCCACCGGAATCTGAAAATCGGCGTTGTATCCCGTGAGGCTCACATAAGCCCCGAGTTTCGGGACGACCTGGCGCGGGAAGGCAGTGAAATTATCCTCGATGAATGCCCGCGTGATCTGCCGCGCCCGGTCAGAGCGGAAATTCATAAAAATAATTACATCACCGTCGGAAATACACGTTGACTTTCCACCCGTCGGGACGATGGCAGTGGCCTTGACGAACTCGTCAGTTTCGCCGCGTCCGTACGCCAGATCGAGCGATTCCGAGGCCGTGCGTGCCTGATATTCGCCCTTGCCCTGAGTCATGAGGTCATAGGCGACCTGAATGCGTGGCCAGCGGTGGTCGCGGTCCATGGCATAGTGACGGCCGATGATCGAGGCAATGCGTCCATGTTTCAAAGAAGCAAATTTTTCTTCCATTGCCTTGATCGAACCGGAAGCGCTCTTCGGTGGGGTGTCACGGCCGTCAAGGAAGGCATGCAGAAATAATTTTTTGATGCCGCGTCGCACCGCAAGTTCAGCAATGGCATGGATGTGTTCTTCATGACTGTGCACGCCGCCGGGAGACAGCAGGCCCAGGATGTGCACGGCCTTGTCATTTTTCAGTGCGAGTTCGACTGCGTCGGTGAATGTCTTGTTCGTAAAGAAAGCGCCGGAGCAGATTGCGCTGCTGATGCGGGTGTATTCCTGGTAAACCACCCGGCCGGCACCGATATTGAGATGGCCCACTTCTGAATTGCCCATTTGGCTGGACGGCAGCCCTACGGCCGATTCCGAGGCGTTAATCAGGGTACGGGGGTATTTTTTCCAGAGCATGTCCCACGTCGGCTTGCGGGCAGCGGCAATGGCATTGTGCTGGGTGTCATGACGGAAGCCCCATCCGTCCAATATGATCAGAACCAGGGGTTTAGGGGTTAAAGGCATGCGCGCAGACTCAATTCCGGTTTTTTCAGTCTCTATTGCATCAATATGGCTATTGTATAATGTTTTTTGCTTACATAACATCGGTTGCCGCGGGTTGGATCAGCGAGGTCATGAGCTAAGCGTGATTCCATGAGAAACGAACACATGAGCGCCTCCGCAGAAAAATTAAAAGCCGGCAGCATCGGCAGTGAAAGCAATATTCATCATGCATCACACCTGCTGAAGGCCATCGCGCATCCTTTGCGATTGAAAATTCTCTGCATCCTGGCAAGTGATACCGAGGTAAGCGTACAAGACATCGTCGAACTGGTCGGTACCTCACAAAGTAATATCTCCCAGCATCTATCGATACTTCGCGATAAGGATATCCTCACTACACACAAGAACGCTAACAAGGTTTATTACCGGTTTGGCGACCAGAAAATTTTGAATCTGATCGTTGCATTGTGCGAAGCTATTTGCCGTCCAGCGAACCGCTGATCACTCCCTTAACAATGGGGCAGGAATGTCTCATCGGGCATCGATCGAAATCTTGTTATTATTATTTTTTTGACATTTCTCAGGTGAGTCATGCAGTTTGTCATCAATAACTGGTATTTATTCGTTGCGCTTGGCGTAATTTTGGGGCTGTTAATCATGGGTCCCGTCACCCAACAGTTGTACGGGGTGAAGAGCACCAATGTGAACCAGACCGTGCAACTGCTGAACCGCGAGCACGGCGTGGTGGTTGACGTGAGCGAACCCGGCGAATTCAAGGCGGGTCACATCACCCATGCGATCAATTTACCTCTTTCGGCGCTGGTGAATCGAATACGCGAACTGGAAAAACACAAAAATAATCCCATCATTGTGACCTGCCGCACCGGAAACCGTTCCGCGAAGGGCGCCGTGGCTTTGCGCAAACACGGTTTCCCCTCGGTATACGTGCTATCCGGAGGTTTGCATGCCTGGGAAAAGGAGAACATGCCGTTGGAGCGGTCTTAATGACCAAGGTGCTGATTTATGGCACGCGCACCTGTGTGTTTTGCCGCATGGCGGAAAAGCTGCTGGAGAAGAAGGGCATCCGGCTTGAGAAAATAATGGTGGACGAAAATCCGGCGCGCCGCGAAGAAATGATCCGACTCACGGGGCATATCAGCGTGCCGCAAATCATTATCGATAATAAGCAAGTGGGTGGCTTCCGTGAACTGGCGGCGTTGGAACACTCGGGCGAGCTGAATGCGTTGCTGCATATCGAAAAATGACTGGTAATCGAGATTTGTGTGACATAAACGAGGATTGATATGGCAGAGCCGGACGCGGAAAAAAATATCTTTTTCAACGTTGAAAAGATATACATCAAGGATATCTCATACGAAGCGCCGGGTGTCCCGTTGGCCTTTACCCAGCCGGAAAATTCGGCGGGTGAAATCGGCGTCCAGCTCGCTTTGGAACATGCCGTCCTGGATCCGAAACAGGGGCTGTATGAGGTAATACTGACGGTAACAGCGACGGCCAAACGCGAGACCAAAAACATCTTTCTCGTCGAGATCAAGCAGGCGGGTGTATTTCGCATTACCGGTGTCGAGGGTGAGATGCTTGCACGCGTGCTCGAAATCAGCTGCGGCTACGTGCTGCTGCCGTTCGTGCGTGAGGCCATCAATGACCTGGTCGGCAAAGGCGGATTTCCCCAGCTGCTGATCAATCCGATCAATTTTGAGATGGTGTACGAACAAAAACAAACTGCCCGGGAGAAACAGACCGGCATCAACTGATCACCGACAGCTGCACATGGAATTGTCTCGAGATTGCCATATTACACCTGATTCAATCCGGGATAATCTTGACGTGAGGATTGAGGACGGCTGATATTTGGTTGATGTAAAAAAAGCAAGAATGCTATCCGAAAAAAAAATCTCCATTGCCGTGCTCGGGGCGGGATCTTGGGGCACGGCGCTTGCCTTGCTTCTGGCCCGGAACGGTTATACGCCGATTATCTGGGGTAACGATGAGCCTCAGGTGTTGCGCCTGGAACGCGAAAGGCAAAACAGCATCTTCCTTCCTGGTATTTCCTTTCCGCCGATTATCCATATCGAGACATCGCTGGACCAATTGGCGAAATCGGCAATACATATGCTGATCGCCGTGCCCAGTCACGCCTTTCGCGTCACGCTTAAACACTTGCGGCCGTTACTGGCGCGAGATTCCGTCTTGGCCTGGGCCACAAAAGGACTGGAACCCGGGAGCGGAAAGCTGCTGAGCGAGGTGATGGCGGAGGAATCCGGCGGTGCGTATCCCTCGGCCGTGATATCCGGGCCCACGTTTGCGCGTGAAGTGGCGCTTGATTTACCGACGGCCATGACGGTCGCGTCCGAAAACAGGTCCACGGCCGAATCGGTTGCGGTTTGGCTGAGAAATGATCGTATGCGGGTTTACACCAGTCTTGATGTCGCCGGCGTGCAGCTGGGCGGCGCGATCAAGAACGTCATGGCGATCGCCGCCGGGATCAGCGATGGGCTTGGTTTCGGTGCAAATGCACGCGCGGCGCTGATTACCCGCGGACTCGCCGAACTTACGCGTCTTGGGGTTACCATGGGCGGGCAGAAGGAAACCTTTATGGGTCTCGCCGGCGCGGGCGATCTGATTCTCACTTGTACCGACAACACCTCGCGCAATCGTCGTGTCGGCCTGGGGCTGGGGCAGGGACGCGGGCTCTCTGAAATTTTGACAGAACTGGGACAGGAGGCCGAGGGAGTGGCGACGGCGCGTGAGCTTTATCGGCTGGCCGGAAAGTTAAATGTGGAAATGCCGATCACCGAGCAAGTATACCGGGTGCTGTTTGAAGGATTATCTCCCAGGGCGGCGGTAGAAGCGCTGCTCAAACGCGAGCCGAAGCCGGAATAGTTTTATTTTCCACCTTGGAATCCTAACTGTCGCCAGGCTTCATAGACAACAATGGCGACGGTATTCGAGAGATTCAGACTGCGATTATCGGGCCTGAGCGGCAGCCGGAGGCGGTATTCATCCGGAATGATTTTTAAGATTTCCTGGGGCAGGCCACGCGTCTCGGGCCCAAAGAGCAAGACGTCATCATCCATATAATTAACCTCTGTATATAGTTTCAACCCACGCGTCGAGAAGGCCAGCATGCGGCGCGGTTTAACAGTCTGGATAAATGTTTCAAGTCCGACATATGTTCGCACGTCCACCCACTCGCGATAGTCCAGACCGGCCCGCCGAAGCTCCCGGTCCTCCAGCGTGAAACCCAGCGGTTCAATCAAGTGCAGGCGCGATCCTGTGTTGGCACACAGGCGCATGATATTACCGGTGTTAGGCGGGATCTCGGGCTGATAGAGCACGACATGAAACATCGTTTTTGGTATCCACAAAAGGGGAAATTAGTCTGGTGTTTCAGCAGCGATTGTATATAAGTAGGTAAGTAACCTGCACGTGTCAAAACCAGTCATTCAAGGAGGATTATGGCGGTGATCAGAAAAAATGCTTTCCGCATGCCCTCCGTTCAGATCAGTACGCTGTTATTTGTCTGTGCCCTGTTACCTGCCTTATTGTTCAAAGGCCCGCAATTCGAATATTTTGCCATTACCCAGGTATTGTTGGTCATATGGCTGGGAACGGTCGTTTTGCAAACCTATGAAGCGGGCCTGTCGATCCCCAAAACCCCGCTGGCACTTTGTTTAACGCTGTTCTGGATATGGCTCGCAGTATCGCTGACCTGGAGCCTTGCGCCCAATATCAGTGTGTTCAATTTCTGGTGGGTCGGCAGTCTGGTGCTGGTTTTTTGGTTATATACCATGACACCGGAGCGCGACATGCTCTGGTCGCACGCGGCGATAATCCTGCTCGTGTTGGCACTGGTGCTGGCATTGATGGGAATCTATCAGGTGCTTGTCTTCGAGCAACAGGCACGGTCCGTTTTCGAGACACGCAACACCCATGCCGCTTTTCTGAATCTTGTGACAGTTCCGGCGTCGGCATATTTTCTGATCTTGATTGATCAGAAAAATTCATCCCGTTATCGCTCTATTTTGTTGGGTGCTGTTTTGTATGTCCTGTTTTATTCCATTTTCACCACGGCGAGCCGTGGCGGCACCGTAAGCCTGGTCATCAGCATGGGCGTACTGGCCGCACTTACGCTGCGTTATGCATCGAGACGAGGTATCACGTTGTTACTGCTGTTGACAGTGGCGGCGTATCTTTCCACCAAGATATCGCACGGGGAACTCAGCGAGCGGATGCCGCAACTGTTTCAGGATACCGGCCGGATGGTGATCTGGGAATCTTCCTGGGAGCTGCTGAGGGCAGCTCCATGGAAAGGGATTGGATTGGGGCTTTTTTATCTGGCCTATCCGCCATACCGCAATCCGGTCGACAATTCCGGCGGATTCTTCGCGCATAACGATTATCTGCAGATTTGGATAGAAACTGGTTTGCCGGGAATGTTATTACTGGTTTCGGTGCTGTTCGCTGCCTTCTGGCTGCTCATCCGCACCCTGCCTAAGACAGGCTCCGACAACGCCTTCCGAATTGAACTGTCCGGCCTTTTCTGCGGGTTGCTGGCCGTGGCGGGCCACAGTATTGTCGATTTCAATCTTTATATCCTGTCCATCATGATGGCCTCGGGTCTGCTCATGGGCCGATTCCATGACCTTGCGATCCGCAAGCTGAGAGTGACCGCGTTTCGAATTCGCTTTTCCCGGATTGTGGGCAGGCAAGCTTATCCCGCCATTGTGATTTTGCTGTTCTTGCTGCCAATTTTCTATTTTATCGCGCTCGGATTGGCCAACTCTTATTATGATAAGGCGCTGCTGCTGGCGCGCGAGGGAAACCTCCAGGAAGCCGATATAAATCTGGCGACCGCATCGCGCCTCACACCCTCGGATGATCGTATCCTCATCGCGCATGCCGACCTCTATCGGCATGCCGCGACTTTGCTGCCCGCGGACGCCGAAGGCGGCAAAAAATCTCTCTTCAATGATTCCTTGAAATTTCTGGATAGAGCCGAGCAGGCCAATCCTTTGAGAGCGTTAACCCACGTTATCCGTGGCAGACTTTATCAACAGAATCCGGCGCTGGCTGGAGACACGTGGCAACTGCTCGCCGCCGAATCCTACCGCCGGGCGCTCAACCTCAACCCCAAACTGTTTCTGGGTCGGCTGGATTACGCAGAATTGTTGCTGCAGTCGGGGCAGAAGGAAATGGCGCTTGAGACGCTCGAAGCGGGGGTGAAATACGAGTATCACCCCATGCCGAATCTGATCCCTTTCTATTCCCTCACCGCCAGGCTCATGCGTGAAGCCGGTAAAAAAGAGCAAGCCACGGTTCTGGAAAATAAAGTAGCCGACCTCGAAAAACAGTCCGCTGCCAGCTATCACTTGCGGGGTTATTGACCCTAATTATCGGTTAATTACCGATATCTGTTCACAGAAAAGCATGAATGGCTTGCTATTTGCTTGCGATATCCTGCCAGCAGGCATGGCACTTATTAGTGGCATGTGATCCGGTTGGCGCGTCGATGACACTGAGAACGGCGATTTTATCGACTATATTGAATGTAAGTTCAGTCTTTTCAGGATATTAGGCCGCCAGGTTCAAGTTCGGACTAAGCAGCGGCCCAGTGGAGAATTTATAAATGGCAACCATAGCCGAAATGAAACCCAAAAAAATCCGCATCGGCGATCTGCTGATTGCGAATAAGGTCATTTCCCAGCAACAGCTGGATACGGCGCTGGCGGACCAGAAAAAAAGCGGCCGCAAGCTTGGGCGCGTACTGGTG
>Ga0209108_10000883_pt1 | contig 17085 bp, 21 predicted proteins | sample Rifsed10ft1_FD_184003 | JGI IMG/M metagenome (GOLD analysis project Ga0209108, IMG submission 184003) | Soil microbial communities from Rifle, Colorado, USA - sediment 10ft 1 (version 2) | ecosystem: Environmental > Terrestrial > Deep subsurface > Rock core/Sediment | place: Rifle, Colorado...
GCCCGGGTTTGTCTGGCAGTCACTCGCCGAGTCTAACTGAGTGAGTGCTCACTCATCAAACCTCGCCGGGCGACTCCCGGCCGCCGGCAATCAGGCTCTAGAAGACGATCTCGATCATGGGCCCGTCGTCGATCAGCCGCTGGCGCTGAGCGGTGCTCGAGTACCACCTGGTGAGCCTGGAATCGAAGACCATGGATCGGGTCTCGAGGTCTTTGACCGGGAGGGCGATTGCCGCCAGGTCCCACCCTGCCACATGGATGGTCACGTTCGGTTCCCCGTTGACGTTGGCGTACCAGTCCCTGGCGCCAGGGGGTCCGGTGATGAAGAAGCGCCTCTCGACGTAGAACCACCAGATCTCCATTCGGCGCGGCTGCCCCGTCCGACGACCGATTGTGGTGATCTCGATGGCGCGGTGTGCACCCAGCTCTTCGTCATTCGGTCGCTGAATCGTCATCCTCTTCTTCCCAAACCACGTCGAACCGGTCGAGACAGTCGGCACATCGATAGGCGAGGGCCGCTCCCGGCTCGAGATCCTCGTCGGGAGGAAGAAAGGAGATGAGGTGGGCCGTTCCTCCGCACTCGACGCAGGTGATCGACTCCGGGGGGTGGCTCATGTCGAGGCCGGCGCCTTGGACCGGATGAGAAGAGCCGCGCCTATCAGGCCGGCTGCCAGAGATCCAATGAAGATCCCGACCTTGGCCAGATCGATGAGCCCTCGATCGCTGAATGCGAGGTCGGCGACGAAGAGCGAGACGGTGAACCCGATGCCGGCTACCGCGGCAAGGCCGACCAGGTGCAGCCACCCGGTCCCGTCTGGCAGGCGCCCCAGGCCGAGCCGGACACCGGCGAAGGCAAAGAGTGAGATGCCTGCGATTTTGCCGACAACGAGCCCCAAAGCCACACCGAGCCCGATCGGAGAGGTCAGAGCCTCAACGATGGAGGTTCCCCTGAGATCGACGCCCGCGTTCGCCAATGCGAACAAGGGCACGATCAAGAAGGAGCTCCAAGGGACCAGCCGGTGCTCCACACGGGTGAGAGGGGACACCGACTCGGCCGCCACCTTGCTGAGAAGCAGCGCCTCGTGGTCTGCGTGCTCTTGTCCTTCGATCTCTTCGGGCTCGATCGGGTATTGGTCGAGGATGCTTCGGGCCCTGGAATCGAAGTCTGCCGGCTTGTACATGGGGTGGGCGGGGGTGAGAAACCCGAGCGCAACACCGGCCAGAGTGGCGTGCACCCCTGATTCGAATGTGAAGAACCAAGCGAGCACTGCGACCGGCACGTAGAAGGTGAGGGAACGGATTCCGACACGTTGCGCCAGCCAGACGGCCGCGAGGGCACCCACCGCCAGCGCCAGATATCCCAGGTCGACACCGGACGTGTAGAAGATGGCGATGACTGCGATCGCTCCGATGTCGTCGGCGATGGCCAGGGCGAGCAGGAACAACTTGGCCGGGCCCGGAATCCTGGACCCGAGCAGGGCGACGACACCGACCGCGAACGCAATGTCGGTGGCCATCGGGATCCCCCAACCCCGGATCGCCTCCCCTCCGGCGCCGGCGTTGAGGAGGAGATAAATGGCTGCCGGCCCGACCATCCCACCCAGCGCCGCAATGATCGGGAGCGTGGCGGCCTTTCGGTCCCGAAGCTCGCCGAGGACCAGTTCCCTCTTGATCTCCAGCCCAACCACGAAGAAGAAGATCGCCATGAGACCGTCGTTGATGATCTCATGGACGCTCTGATCGAAAGCAAACCCCCCGAGATCGACGTTGAGGTGGGTCTCGAAGGTCCTTTCATACAGGTCGGATATGGGGGAATTCGCCCAGATGATCGCGACCAGGGCGGCACCGAGAAGGACGAGCCCGGAGGAAGCCTCGATCCTGGTGAACCGAACGAATGGGCGCACGAAGCGGGTTGGAATCAACCGCTTCGAGGCGGCCCAGGTGTTGTGCCTGCTATCCAAATCAGCCGATCGTCTTGCCCACCGAACGAAGTTGGTTGCACGCCTCGACCACCCTGGCCGCCATCCCCGTCTCTGCCTTCTTCATGTAGGACCGAGGGTCGTAGGCCTTCTTGTCGCCCACGTCGCCATCGACTTTGAGGACGCCGGCGTAGTTGGTCATGACGTGATCGACAATGGGGCGGGTATAGGCGTACTGGCAGTCGGTGTCGATGTTCATCTTCACCACCCCGTATCCGAGGGTTTCCCGTATCTCCTCCAGAGTCGAACCACTGCCGCCGTGGAAAACCAGATAATGACGGGCCGATTCGCCGAATCTGGCCTCAACCGCCTCCTGGCCATCCTTGAGGATCACGGGGTTGAGCTTGACCGCCCCTGGCTTGTAGACACCGTGCACATTGCCGAAAACAGCGGCGAGCAGATAGCGGCCGCCCTCAGACGCGCCAAGGACTTCGGTGACCCGGACCATGTCATCGGGCGACGTGTACATCTTGCCTCGGTCGATGTTCTCGTTGTCACTGGCGTCCTCGACACCACCCACGATCCCGATCTCCAATTCGAGTATCACGTCCACCTCGGCGCAAAGCGCCAACAGCTCGGCGGCCAGAGCCAGGTTCTCCTCCATGGGCAGCACCGAAGCATCCAGCATGTGCGACTGGAACAGAGGACCCAGACCGGCGGCCTTCCGTTGCCGGCTGACATCGAGCAGGGGGCGGATGAATCCGTCCACCCGATCGGGCGGGCAGTGGTCGGTATGGAGGGCGATGTTGACCGGATACTGCTCTGCGACCACGTGAGCGAACTCGGCCAGGGCCCGGGCTCCGGTCGGCATGTCCTTGTTGGACTGACCAGAGGCGAACTCCGCGGCGCCATGGGAGACCTGGATGATCCCGTCGGACCCCGCCTCGGCGAAGCCTTCCAGCGCAGCCAGCAGGGTCGTAGAAGCCGCCACGTTGATTGCGGGGAAGGCGTAGCCACCATCCCGGGCAGCATGCAACATCTTGCGGTACTTCTCTGGGGTGACGATGGGCACTTTTCGTCCTCACTCTCTACGTTTTACGTTCTACGGCAAAGGGTAGCCGGGTGGCGGAGACCCCCGGTCTGACGGTGAACGGTGGACGGTTTTACCGACTCGCCGTCAGGAACCGACAGCAATAGGTTGGCAGGGTGACGCCAAGCGTCGATCAACCTGTCGCCTCGCGCAAGCCGCGCAGCCGTGTCCTGCGCGGGATCTACATGGTTCTCGGATTCATCTGTCTTGGATTCGTGGCGATCAGCTTCATTCCCGGGATCCCGACCTTCGACTTCGTGATCCTGGCCGCCTTCTTCTTCTCGATGTCCTCTGACAGACTCCACGGGTGGCTGGTCAATCACCCGGTATACGGGAAGATGATCAAGGGCTACAGATCGGGCGGCCTCACCATTCGGATGAAATGGCTGGCTGCGATTGCCATCACGTTGTCGTTGACTTTCTCCGCCCTGGTTCTGCTGGACAACGTCGTGCTCAGGATCGTCCTCGGAGCGGTCGGCCTCTTTGCCCTGTGGTTCGTTTTCAGCCGCCCGACGAGGGCTGAGCCGGTTTCTCCGTCACCCGCCACTGACGGCCTGTAGCACCTGGACCTCGCCGCCTTCGGGGACCGGGGTCTGGAGGTCGGCGCGTTCACCGTCGACGAAGACCAGGACATGGGTGCGGATCTGGCCGTCCTCGTCGATCAGATGGTTGCGGAGGCCGGGCTCAGCTTCGAAGAGACGGTCCAGAACCTGTCCTACATCGCCTCCTGTCAGCTCATGACGCAATCCGTCCCTGACGGCTTGGGTCAGGATGCGGGGCAGCCGCACCTTCACGGTCATGAGAGCAACCGGATCGCGTCGATTCGGGGAAAACTCGGCGCCAACTCCTGCCAGCTGCCTCCGTTGTCAGGGGTGAGCCACAACTTCCCCCCGGTGGTGCCGAAGCAGAACATCCCCCGGTTGTCGCCGTCGAATGCCCCTCGCAGGACAGCGGTGTATTGGGGTGCCTCCGACCAGCCGGACCCAGCCACGGCCCAGCTCTCGCCGTCGTCATCCGAGGAATAGGCGCGCAGCTCCCCGCCGATAGGCACCCGGTTCTCGTCCGATGCGAGTGGGATGCAAAAGAGCCGGGCGCTGCCGTCGTCTCTCCACATCACGAATCCGAAGCCCGAAGGAAGGCCGTTCTCGATCCGCTCCCAAGTGTCTCCACCATCGTCGGTCCGAAACACCCCGGCGTGATCCTGGCGCCAGATTCGCTGGGGGTGCTCGGGATCCTGCGCGAGCCCGTGCACGCAATAACCGACTTCGGGGCGGGGGGCATCCTCGGCCACGCCTACGGGTGGCACCCCGTCGTTCTTGAGGTTCCAGGTGCGGGCCCCGTCGTCGGAGCGAAAGACCCCAACCGCCGAGATCCCAACCCAGGCCTGTTGGCCTGCCGTCAGAATGCGATGGGCGCAGAGGCCCCCGAACCCCGGCGTCCATTCGGACCGGGTCGGATGCTCGTTGAGCCCGGCGACGGGAGCCCAGGTCCGACCCTGATCGTCGGATGTGAATAACCCGGCTTCGGACACACCGGACCAGAGGCGGGCACCGTCATCGTGAATCGACCAGACCTGGTCCATCTTCCTCCCCTCGCCTTCGGGCCAGGCGGGCGGTGTGTCGGTTTGTTCCCATTCGTGGAAGTCGGCGCTGGTGTGGATCCCGACCCCGAACCAGTTGCTCCCGACCGCGGCGAGGTGGGTCCCGTCCGGGGCGCGGCCGAATGTGGTCACCTTCCAGCCCGGGAATAGCGGGCCTTCGACTGACCAATGGTGGCCGCTCCCCTCCACCACGTATGCGCCCTTGTGAGTGCCAACTGCGATCTGTGTCATTGCTTTGTGGTCCTGGAGACCAAAATAGCAGTCGCCTAGGTTGGCGATCGATGCGTCCCTTCACCCGGGCCTCCCTGGCCGCCGTTACCGCGGCCACCATGGCTGTGGCCACTTTCCCCCAGGTCATGTTCGGTCTGCTCGCCGCCGACCTGATCGCGGACTTCGACGTCGAGAGGTGGCAGGTGGGAGCACTCGTCACCGCCACGGCGGGGACCGGGGCCCTGCTCTCACCGACGTTCGGTCGGGTCACCGATCGCCTCGGCGCCGTCCGGTCGACGATCGGGGTGCTCTTTGCGGGCATCGCGAGCCTGACGTTGGTCGCGCTATCTCCCAACTACCTGATCCTGTTCGGCGTTGCATTGCTCACCGGGATCCCGCAGGGATGGGGCAACCCGGCGACCAACACCCTCATCGTTGACAACGTCGCACCCGGCGCCAGGGGGGTGGTGACCGGGATCAAGCAGTCCGGAGTGCAGATGGGCACCTTCATCGGTGGGTTGCTCCTCCCCACGGTTGCCACGATCTGGGACTGGAGAGTGGCCATCGCCTCCTTTCTCGTCGTGCCCATTGGGACTCTGTTGGCGATGCGGGGCCGCCCGGAGGGAGCACACCATCCACTGGCGGGATCCGGTAAGGGGCTCCGGGTGCCTTTGGCCGTGCGCTACATCGCGGTCTACGGCGCACTCGCCGGCCTGGCGACTTCGGCAACGTTCACGTTTCTCCCGCTCTTCGCCGAGGAGGATCAGGGGTGGACCGGCTTTCAGGCCGGATTCCTGGTCGCGGGCGTTGGGCTCGTTGGTGTCGCAGCCCGGATCACCTGGGGCTCGGCCTCCGAGAGATGGTTCGGGCATGGGAAAACCCTGCGGGTGATCGCGGTATTGACGACTATCTCGGCGCTTCTCCTCGCGCTGGCATCGCTGGGAGCAGTCTCGAGTTGGGTTCTGATCCCGGCCACCATCCTCTTTGGAATAGGGTTCATATCCTGGAATGCAGTGGGGATGTTGGCGGTGATGGACTATTCGCCGATGGGCCTGGTGGGACGGGGAACCGGCTTGGTCCTGCTTGGGTTCCTTCTCGGCCTCGCCATCGGCGCCCCTCTGATGGGTTTCTCGGTGGACCGCCTCGGCGTGTACTGGCCGGGGTGGCTGAGCGTGGCAGTTCTATCCATCAGTTGTGCCGTCGTCGCCGGTCGTATCCGGAAGGCCAGTACCCTCACCGATTCGTGAGGCTGGTCATCGCCCGTTGCACCGTCGACTACTCGGGTCGCCTGACCGCACATCTCCCCGAGGCGATTCGCCTCATCATGGTCAAGGCCGATGGGACACTGGCCATCCATTCCGATGGCAACGCCTCCAAGCCTCTGAATTGGATGGTCGCCCCCAATCTCCTCGAGACATTCGATGACCGCTGGGAGGTCACCAACAACAGGGGGGAGAAGCTGACGATCCTCATCCACGAGGTCCTGGAAGACGTCACTCACCTTCTCGGCGATGACCCCGGCCTCCGCAAGGACGGGGTCGAGGCGCATCTGCAGACCCTGCTCGCCGACCGACCTTGGGTCCTGGAGGACGGTCTGACCTTGATCCGCCGCGAGTACCAAACGGACATCGGTCCCGTGGACCTCCTGTGCACCGATCAATCCGGGTCGACTGTGGCGATCGAGGTCAAGAGAAGAGGCGACATCGACGGTGTCGAGCAACTCGCTCGATATCTGGAGCGATTGGGGAACGACCCGCGTCTCTCGCCGGTGCGTGGGATCCTGGCGGCTCAGGTCATCTCGTCCCAGGCTCGGGTCCTGGCCCTGGCCCGGGGAATCGAGACCATCGAGGTGGATTACGACGGGCTTCGGGACGCCGAGGACACCGCCCTTCGCCTCTTCGACCTGCGTTGACCGTGTTCGAGATCGTCTTCTATCACCCGGAGATCCCTCCCAACAGCGGTAACGCGATGCGGCTTGCCGCGGTGACCGGGTCCCGGCTCCATCTCATCGAGCCATTGGGGTTCACCATGGATGACGCCAAGCTGAGACGGGCCGGGATGGACTATCGGGACCGGGCCTCGGTGAGTGTCCATTCGGATCTCGAAATGTGGCGAGAGATATCAAACCCGTCGCGGGTGTTTGCACTCACTGTGGATGGAGAACGTCTGCACACCGCTCCTTCGTATCAACCCGGCGACGCCTTTCTGTTCGGACCCGAATCGGTTGGTCTGCCCGATGAGGTGCAGGCTCTGCCCTGGATCACCGAGCGGCTTCGGATCCCGATGGTGCCGGGCGTTCGATCACTCAATGTCGCCAACTCGGCGGCGGTGGTGGTCTATGAGGCGTGGCGGCAGATCGGCTTCCCCGGCAGTCGCTAGGAGTCGGCCGGCATCAGGTTCCCCAACAGCCTGAACGCGATCGCCTCGGCCAAGACCGACTTCTCGAGCACGCCCAGATCCACGCTCTCGTTCGGCGCGTGGTAGGAGCTGGTCGGGTCGGCGCACCCGATCACCAGGATCGGAGCATCCGGGTAGAGCTCGGCGAAGGTGGCGATGAACGGGATCGATCCCCCGGCCCCCATCGCCACCGGATCCGTCCCAAACGCCTCTCGATAGCCGGCGCTCCAGGCCTCGACCGTATCGTTGTCGATGTCGATGACCGAGGCGTCTCCCGCCTCTTGATGGAGAAACCGGATACTGGCGCCCCACGGGGCGTTCTCGGTGAGATGGTTCTTGAGCGCGGCGAGGGCGGCCATGGTGTCTTCGCCGGGGGCGATCCGCATGCTCACCTTGGCCCTGCTCACCGGAACCAGCTGATTGATCGCCTCACTGACCGGTGGGGCGTCGAGGGCCAGCACCGATATCGACGGGCGTGACCAGAGACGGGAGGCGATGGAGCCTGACCCGATCTGGGTCACTCCATCGACGACCCCGATGAGGGTGCGGGCCATCTCCTCGGCAATGATGGGGCCGTCGGTCTCCTCACTAACCAGGCCCGGGATGGCGACATGTCCCTCGTCGTCGTGGAGGGTGGAGAGGAGGCGAGCCATCGCAATCAGAGCGTCGGGGTAGACACCCCCGTACTGGCCGGAATGGACCGGGGCTTCGAGTGTCCTCAGCTCGACGGTGGTGGAGACGATTCCCCGAAGCGATGTCAAATAGGCCGGCACATCGACGGTCCACATCCCGCCGTCACCGATCACGATCACATCGGGTTTCAGAAGATGGGAGTACTTCTCGAGGATCCCCGCCAGGCTGGCGGAGCCCGCCTCCTCTTCGCCCTCGAGGAAGACCTGCACCCCGACCGGCGGTCGTCCGTCAAATGCGGCTACCGCACCGAGGTGCATCACGACCCCCGACTTGTCGTCCGCCGCACCGCGACCGTAGACCCGGCCATCCTTCTCGACCGGTTCGAAGGGGGGGCTCCCCCAGTCGGCGGCCGGTCCGGGAGGCTGGACGTCATAGTGGGCGTAGAGGAGGATCGTCGGGGCGCCGTCAGGTGCCGCGAGCTCGCCGAACACCGCCGGATTGCCTCCCTCGACCTCGAGAAGCTGTGAGTTCTCGAAACCTGCATCCTCGATGATGGCGACGATCTTCTCTGCGGCTGCCCTGACTTCGCCCTGGTCATATCCGGGAGCGCTGACCGAAGGGAGACGCACCAAGTCGGCGAGAAGATCCCTTAGACGTGGCAGATCGGCGGCGACGGCCGCCCGGAGGTCCTCATGCATGAGCCGAGGGTAACCAAACGAGTTGCGCGCCAGATCCGGGGTTGGGCCAATATGGGTGGGTGATTTCGTTTCGGCTTCTCAGGATCCCGGTCACGGTCCGGCCTTCCTTCCTCTTGATCGCAGCCTTGCTGGGTCTGTCCGCGGCCCGTGTCTCGCTGGTCTTCGCATGGATTGCCGTGGTCTTTGTCTCGATCCTCCTTCATGAGATGGGTCATGCCCTCACCGCTCGCGCCTTCGGCTCCGAGGTGGAGATCGAGCTGAACGCAATCGGCGGGCTGACCTCATGGACTGTCCCCGAAGAGGAATTCGGGCCCGGGAGGCGGGCGGTGGTCGCGGCCGCCGGCTCAGGGGTGGGGGTGGTGTTTGGTGGCCTGGTATGGCTCTTTGCCTCGCTCACCGGTCCCTATTTCGGGCTCGCCGGGTTCGTGGTCACCAACCTCATCTACGTCAATCTGTTCTGGGGTTTGCTCAACTGGCTGCCGATACGTCCCCTGGACGGCGGCCATCTCTTCTCTTCGCTTCTCGAGAAGATCGCGCCACGTCGCGGCGAGACGATCGCCAATATCGTCTTCATGATCACGGCCGCTGCCGGTCTGACCGCTGCTCTCTACTTCGGGCTCACCTTCGTGGCGCTTCTCGCCGGCTGGTTGCTGTTCGGAGAGCTGACGAGGGGCCGTCCCCGGCGTCCCCAGGTGCCGATTCCACCGATGAGCTTCGACCGCCCTCCACCGGACCCCGAGCCCGAAGAAGTCGACGGGTAACCTCGAACGTGTCCATGGATTTCTCCCACTCGCCCCGGGTCCAGGAGCTGCAGACCCGTCTCTCGGAGTTCATGGATGAGCACGTCTACCCGTCCGAGACCGTCTATTGGGAGCAGATGGCGTCATCGGGTGACCCCCACCATCACCCGAAGATCCTCGAGGATCTGAAACGGGAGGCCAGAAGTCGCGGTCTCTGGAACCTGTTCCTTCCCGATGTTGAAGTTGGCGGCGGGCTCTCCAATCTGGAGTATGCGCCGCTCGCCGAGATCACCGGCCGCAGCCCTCAGATCGCACCCGAGGCGATCAACTGCTCCGCCCCCGACACCGGGAACATGGAGATCCTCCACATGTTCGGCACACCCGAGCAGAAGGAGGTCTGGCTCCAGCCACTCCTGGAAGGCGAGATCCGATCCTGCTTCTCGATGACCGAGCCCGATGTCGCCAGCTCGGATGCGACCAACATCAGGGCCCACATCGTCTCTGATGGTGACCATCTGGTGATCACCGGGCGGAAATGGTTCAGCTCGGGGGCGGCCTCGCCCCGATGCAAGATGTCGATTGTCATGGGGGTTACCGATCCCCAAGCCGAATCCCATCGCCGCCAGTCGATGGTGATCGTCCCGCTGGACGCCTCCGGTGTGGTCATCGAGCGCGAGCCGACGGTGTTCGGCTATCAGGACCGAGGCGGCCATCCCCAGATCTTGTTCGACGGGGTGCGGGTCCCCGCCACCAATCTCCTGGGCGAGCGGGGAGGGGGATTCGCCATTGCCCAGGCCCGTCTCGGGCCCGGGCGAATCCACCATTGCATGAGGGCGATCGGCGCCGCCGAGCGCTGTCTGGACCTGATGGTCCAAAGATCTCAGGCTCGGACCGCCTTTGGGCGGCCGCTCGCGGAACAGGGTGTGATCCGGGAGTGGATCGCCGAGGCCCGGATCAGGATCGAACAAGCCCGGCTGCTCGTGTTGAAGACCGCGTGGATGATCGACAACGCGGGGACCAAGGCCGCTCGCTCCGAGATCGCTGCGATCAAGGTGGTGGCGCCGGCTGTCCTCACCTACGTTGCCGATCGGGCGATTCAGTTGTTCGGGGCCGCCGGTTTCACCGAGGACTTCCCCATCGCCGGCCTCTACTCGATGGGTCGGTGGCTTCAGATCGCCGACGGCCCCGACGAGGTGCACCGGCGCTCGGTGGCGCGGGCGGAGCTTGGTCGTCTCGGCCCCGGCGCAACAGGCCGGTAGCCACGTTTGACGGATCGGAATTACACCGTAAGCTTCACCATCGCCGGGTTGAAGTTTCAACCCTTCGTCGTTCGGGAACGAATGGGGTTGACGAAGCGTTTACGTGATTCGACAAATGATGGATCAACCGATGTTCGATGTGAAGTTCTCTCCCTGGAGGGAAGGGGCCGCCTGTATCGACGTGGTCGATGAGGTGTCCTTCTTCCCCGACCCCGAGGATCTGGTGGGGATCGCACGGGCCAAGGCGGTGTGTGCCGGCTGCCCGGTGGCGGACGAGTGTCTCACCTGGTCGATCGAGACCAACCAAAGCGAAGGCATCTGGGGTGGGCACACCCCCAAGGAGCGGCGCTCGGTGCGTCGTCGTTGGCTGGAGGAGATCGAGAAGGCGTCCTGATAGCGGCCGACACCCCTGGGTTGGCGTGTTGCGCGGCGAAGCTGCGGCGGACCGGCGTCTGTTTGGCCGAGACTTCGAGGCATCCCGAACCTTGCTTCGTTACTGGCTGAAAGGTGGGTCGAGGCCAAAGTCCGCCGCCAAAGCCAGCCGCTTAGCGGCGGCGTTCTGCAGGTTCGTCGAGGTAGGGGCCCTGCTCCGAGGCGATATGGACCAGCGCGTCACCTGAGTTCACCAGAGGGCGCAGGATCCGGGCCACAACGAAGCCGTTGGATGGGGAAGTGGACGCGGTAGGCCGGGTGGAGAACGCATCCGAGATCGTGGCCACGACATCCCCCCTCTCGACCTCATCCCCCAGATCGACCGAGATGTTGGCCAGGCCACCGCGACGGGCTCGCACCCAGCGGGTGCGCCGCATCACCCGGGTCTGCCCAACCCTGGGAAGGCGGATATCGATCATGCGCAGTGACTTCAGGGTGCGCATCACACCAACGACACCGGTCTCGATGGCTTCATCGTCGAACCGGTGGGCCTGACCCGCCTCGTAGACCAGGACCGTGGCCCCCAACTCGGTCGCCGCCTGGCGGAGCGACCCGTCGCGAAGCCGGGCGTGGATTATGAAGGGGGCTCCAAACGCCCGGGCGAGTCGTAGCGTCGCGGCGTTGTCGGTGTCGGCGCGAATCTGGGGGATATTGATGCGGTGGTTGGAGGCGGTGTGCAGGTCGATCCCCACCGAGCACTGGCTCACCACCTCCCGCATGAACAGGTGGGCGAGGCGGGATGCGGTGGATCCCCGCGGGGAACCGGGGAAGGCCCGGTTCAGGTCGCGCCGGTCGGGCAGGTAGCGCGACTCGATGATGAACCCGAGCGGGTTGACGATCGGCACCGCGATAACCGCTCCACGGAGGGTTTTGGCATCGAGTAGGCGCAACACCTTGCGCACTATCTCCACCCCATTCAGCTCGTCACCATGGATGGCACCGGAGAGCCATACATGAGGGCCGGGCCCTCTGCCGTTGATCACGGCGACCGGCAGGGATTCCTGCGAGCCGGTGGGCACCTTGGCAAAGGGGAGCTCGATCCTCGCCTTTCGCCCCGGCGCTACCACCCGATTGCCGACTTTGATCGGGTCGTTGCGGATTTCAGGCCCGCGAGCGGCCACGTGGTGTTTCCAGTCCTGCGTTGTTCTCGATGAACTCGATTATCTCTCCCGCCACGTCGACACCGCTGGCGGTCTCGATGCCCTCCAGGCCGGGAGAGGAATTGACCTCGATCACCAGCGGCCCCTCAGACGATTGGATCAGGTCCACCCCGGCGACGTTCAACTCCATCGTCTTGGCGGCGCGGATTGCCATGGACCGCTCGATCGGGCTCAACTTGATCGCTGCTGCGGTCCCGCCCCGATGCAGGTTGCTCCGGAACTCCCCGGGCGGGGCTTGTCGCTTCATGGCGGCCACGACCCTCCCCCCGACCACGAACGCCCTGATGTCCGCTCCCCCCGCTTCTTTGATGTACTCCTGGACCAGGATGTTGGCGTCGAGTTGACGGAACGCCCCAATCACCGACTCGGCCGCCTTGGTGGTCTCAGCCAAGACCACGCCGAGTCCCTGGGTGCCCTCGAGGAGCTTGACCACCACAGGCGGGCCGCCCGCTACCTTCAGCAGTCCGCCGATGTCCTGGGTGGCGTGGGCGAACCCCGTCGTCGGGAGCCCGACCCCGGCCCGCGACAGCAACTGGAGAGACTGCAACTTGTCCCGGGACCGGCTGATCGCTTGCGACTGGTTCACCGAGTAGCTACCGGCCATCTCGAACTGACGAACGACGGCGGCGCCGTAATAGGTGTAGGTGGCCCCGATCCGCGGGATCACCGCTTCGGGGCTCAGTGCCTCTCCCCGATAGAGGACCTTGGGGCGGCGGGCGGTTATATCCATGTAGCAGCGGAGGTAGTCGACGATGCTGACCTCGTGGCCGCGCTCGACGGCGGCTTCGCGGAGCCGGCTGGTCGAGTAGAGGCTTGCTCGTCGGGAGAGGATGGCGATCTTCACGCGGGTTCCTCACTTCGTTTGGGGCGTGGCCCGAGATAACTCCTGCCGGGGTCTACCACAAACCTGTTTCTCAGAGTGCGTCGACCGAGGAGCATCCTGTAGCCCATCTCGTCACGCCCCGTCAGGTTGATCAGGGCCTCGACCGGCTGGCCGGCGATCACCAGTGTCGAGGCGATGACCGGTCTCAGTTCTGTCCGACCACCAGGGTTGCGCACCGCCGTGTCCCTGACGATGGGGGCCTCGCATTCGATCGAGGGGCGCTTCGAGCGCTGTCTGGGGTGGATCTCGAAGCGAACGAAGGAGAGACCGTCCTTCTCGAAGCGCTCGAGCCTGAACGCATGCAGCGACGACGTCGCAGCACCGGTGTCCACCTTGGCTTTGATCTCGAAGACACCAAGCTCGGGGATTTGGACCCACTCCCTCCAGCCGATCACAGGGCGCTTCACATTGCGCCCTCGGCGGCCTGGCGGGCCGCCAGCCAGGTGGTGATGGGCACCGCTGCCACCAGGCCAATCGACCCGACCAGGGTCCTGACGATCTCCACCGCCACCACCTCGGAGCTTGCGATCGAGCCGAGAGGCTGTTGCGAAAGGCTGAACAGGATCAGGAGCGGCATGGCCGCACCGGCATACGCCAGGAGCAAGGTGTTGACCGTGGAGGCGATGTGGTCTCTGCCCACCCGGAGACCGGAGGCGAACAAATCCCCACGGCCCAGGGCCGGGTTGGCCTGCCGAACCTCCCACACCGCCGACGCTTGAGTGACTGTCACGTCGTCGAGAGCCCCGATCGCGCCCAGGACCACGCCTGCGAGGAGAAGCCCCGAGAGATCGAAGCCGGGGATGAGGAGCAGGTAGAACGACTCCTCGCTGGCGAGACCCGAGAACTGGGCCAGTGCCACCACCCCCCAGGAAAGGGCGGTGGTCAGGGCGAGAGCGGCGAAGGCCCCAACCGCGGCGACATGGGTCAGAGGTGTGTAGCCGTGGGCGAGGTAGAGGGCCACCAGCACGATGGCGCTTCCTCCCACAAGGGCGACGAGGACCGCATCCTTTCCGGCGACGATCGCGGGAACGATGAAACCGAGCAGAATCAGGAGACTGATCGCAAGGCCGAGCAGCGCCGCCACGCCTCGCATCCGACCCAGGGCTACCACCGCCCCGGCGAAGAGAAGGGCCACCACAGCAATGAGCACAACTCGATTCCGGTCGGCGAACTGGTACGAGTTCGACCCGTCCCCAATATCGACCACCGAGAGATAGATCTGATCACCGACCTCGAACTTGGGCTGTGGCGAGCCGTCGCCGGGGAAACCCTGGGTGTGGAGCAACTCGCCTTCGTCATCGGAGAACTCGACTAGGAGGCAGTCCAGGTCGGGGAAGTCGGGGCATTGCGCGGTTTCGACGGATGTGACCGTCGCCGGCACCACGTCGTCGGCGAATCCGAAGTCCGTCAGGTCGATCTCTGGGCTGTCCCTGGGGTAGAGGGCGACCAGTCCGATCACGACTCCGATCGCGATCAGGGCCACCACCCTGGCCAGACCGCGAGGAGCCGGCAATCGACGCCGATCGGGGCCGATCAGACGGTCGAAATCAGACGGCTCGTTTGACACAGCCAGATCGTAGGTAGGCCCAGGTGCGCGAGCTCATCCGAGATCGGTGATGAGCAGATCGTCGAAGCTCTCCCTTCGCACCACGAGACGCGCCTCGCCGTCGGACACGAAAACGACTGCCGGGCGGAGCACCTTGTTGTAGTTGGAGCCCATCGAATGCCCGTAGGCGCCGGTCACCGGGGTTGCGATGAAGTCACCCACCTCGAGAGCCTCCGGGACCCGCCCTTCGAGCACCAACACGTCACCGGACTCGCAATGCTTGCCGACGAGACGGATCACCCGGTGACGGTGGTCGTTGACCCGGGCCGGGACAAAGGTCTCGTAGCCTGAGCCGTAGAGGATGGGTCGGGGGTTGTCGCTCATCCCGCCGTCGACGGCGACATAGGTCCGGATCCCGGGCAGTTGCTTGATCGTGCCCACGGTGTAGAGCGTGATCGCGGCTTGGGCCACGATCGCCCGCCCTGGCTCCGCGGCTAGCTGCGCGGTGACTCCCAGCGCCTGTGCCGCATCCTTCATCGCCTGCGCCCATTCGGTTATCGACGGGGCGGACTCTCCCTCTACGTACGCCACCCCGAGGCCTCCTCCGATGGAGAGCTCGGGGAGGTCGAAGGGCTTGGCGAAGTCAGCGACGACCCGAAGCGCTTCGGCAAAGGACTCGACCCGAAAGACCTGGGATCCGATGTGGGCATGGATCCCGACCAGATCGACCGCCGACGAGCTCGACGCCTCCTCGATGGCCCGCGTGGCGGCGCCGCTGGAGACCGTGAAGCCGAACTTCGAGTCGTCCTGACCGGTCGAGACGAACCTGTGGGTGTGGGCCTCGACTCCCGGGGTCACCCTGACCAGGATGCGGGGCGGGCGCCGCCCTGGCTCATGAAGCGATTGCAGACGGTCCAACTCGTCGAAGCTGTCGACGATGATGCGGCCGACGCCGACCTCCAGGGCCCGTCGCAACTCGTTGCGCGACTTGTTGTTGCCGTGGAAGACGAGGCGCTCGGCGGGCACCCCGGCCTCGAGGCAGACATGCAGCTCCCCGCCGGTGGAGACATCGATGGCCATGCCCTCCTCATGGGCGAGCCGGGCCATCGCCCGGCACAGGAAGGCCTTCGATGCGTACACGGCGCCGGGGCCGAACGCGGCGACTGCCTCGCGACATCGGTTCCTGATGTGGGCCTCGTCGTACACGAACAACGGAGTCCCGTGCTCCGCCGCCAACCGGACCGTGTCGCAACCACCGATCACGAGATGCCCGTCGCCATCGACCGCGGCGGTGTCGGGCAGCAGGTTCCAGGGGAGGGCAGTCATGTCCGAATCCTATGAAGACCCGAGCCACGCCTGGTCACACCCTGGAACGGGATTGGGCCCCAGGACGTCCAATAGGAATGAGACGTGTCCTAGCCGGTGTCATCTTGTTGGTAATTCTCGGCGCCTGTGCTTCTGATGTCCCACCCGATAGCAGTGCAACCATCACCGGAAGGCTCGTCGCCGGGCCCACCTGTCCGGTCGAGACCGACCCGCCCGACCCGGAATGTGCCCCCCGGGTTGTACCTGACGCCGAGATCGTGGCCAGGCTCGCGGACGGAGCCGAGATCCGGGCTCGCTCGGGTGAAGACGGGAGGTTTCGCCTCGTCCTGCCTGCTGGTCCGGTCACGATCACCTTTGCGGCAGTGGAAGGTCTGATGCTCGCCCCGGACCCAATCAACGCAACCCTCCGGGAGAACCAGGCGCTCGACCTCTCGGACGTGAGTTACGACACAGGGATCCGTTGACATTGACCCCTCCGTGTCTCCATTTGGCGGCGCGGAGGGGAACGGAGCCCGCTGCTCACGTCGGCCGTCGGGCACGCGACAATGCCGGTATGGAACGCGACAAGTCTGGCCGGGGGCACTTGAAGGGTCGGCTGCCGCCGTGGCTGCTGGGTCTGATCCTGGCGGCGATCCTGTTCGGTGTCGCCTTGATGCTGGCCAACATCCTCGGCTTCGGTGACGACCCGGTGGTGGGTGGCCTCGCCTCGATGGGGTGAGACCCGCCCCGACCGTCAGGTGGTCGGTCGAGGAGTCGGGCGACCGCTGCAGTCGAGCCCTTCACCGGGTCGATAATCGGCGACCACGGTGTCGACCACAATGCGCCCGTCGGGATAAGTGCGCCGGCGATCGGTTTCGACATGGGTGCACGCCCCGGCGCGAGATATCCGTTGACCGAGCTCGTCGACCGCGACGTGTTTGGTCGAGTAGAGGCTCACCGTGATCGAGCTGTCCGTGTACGAGGTCCAGATGAGGATCGGGTAGCCGGTGGTGTTGTTCAGGATCAGGTCTGGTTGGGGGATACCGATCGTTGCCTCCCGCCCATACGGGTAACGGGAGAAGTAGATGGTGTGACTGCGGTACTCGTCGAAATCGAGCCCGGCGAAGTAGGCGGCATTGAAGGTGGTGGTGACGAACTGGGACACCCCGCCTCCCACCTCCTGCACCATGTGACCCTGGCGTACGGCGCCGGCG
>Ga0209108_10000886_pt1 | contig 17059 bp, 9 predicted proteins | sample Rifsed10ft1_FD_184003 | JGI IMG/M metagenome (GOLD analysis project Ga0209108, IMG submission 184003) | Soil microbial communities from Rifle, Colorado, USA - sediment 10ft 1 (version 2) | ecosystem: Environmental > Terrestrial > Deep subsurface > Rock core/Sediment | place: Rifle, Colorado...
ACTGCCGAGAAGGCCAAGGAACAACTCGAAGGCGCCGGCGCCTCGGTCGAACTGAAGTAGCCGAAACGACCATCCAGATGAGGGCCCCCGGCGTGCCGGGGGCTTTCGTATGCCATACCTCATACTTCGACCCTGGCGGTCGGGATCTGCGAAAGACTGAGTACGCAGTACGAGTACGCCCCGGCCGTGGGCCGGGCTGACTCTTGACCTGACCGTCCGAAATGGGGTAAGTTCTACGTAACAAGCCCCGCAGGCGGGTATCTGTTTGCGGTCGCAAATCTCTGGTTGTTGCCCGGTTAGTCGCGTGCTAACCTGGCGTCTCGTCGTCTGCAGCCATCCCAGGGTTCAAGGAGTTTCATTTGACTTCGCGCGTCGCTGACCGCTTTTCGTTTGGCAAGATCCCCGAGGTACTTCCCCTACCCGATCTGCTCGCCGTTCAAAACGATTCCTTCCAGTGGTTCATTGAGGAAGGTCTCAAAGAGATCTTCGAGGGCATTTCGCCGATTGAGGATTTCACGGGCGAGCTGGCATTGGAATTGACCGACCACCGCTTTGGCGACCCACCCCGGACGCTGGAGGAATGCAAGGAGCGCGACGCCCACTTCTCACGACCCTTGTTCGTGACGGCCCGCTTCGTGAACCGCAAGACCGGTGAGATCAAGGAACAGCAGGTATTCCTGGGCGATTTCCCGATCATGACGGAAAATGGCGTGTTCATCATCAACGGTACCGAGCGCGTGGTGGTCAGCCAGCTGGTCCGCTCACCCGGTGTGTATTTCGACAGCACGCCCGACAAGACCTCTGATCGTGAGATCTTCACCACCAAGCTCATCCCCGGTCGGGGCGCCTGGCTGGAGTTCGATACGGACAAACGCGACACGATCGGCGTGCGGGTGGACCGGAAACGCCGCCAGTACGTCAGCGCCTTCCTGCGCGCCCTCGGCATCGCAGAAACGGACCAAGAGATCCTTGACCTGTTCAACGGCGCCGAGTCAATCCGCAACACGCTGGCGCGCGACACCGCGGCGGACAAAGAAGAGGCGCTGCTGGATCTGTACCGCAAGTTGCGGCCCGGGGAGCCCACTACGGTCGAGTCGGCCCGCGGGTTGATCCAGACCCTCTTCAGGAACCCCAAGCGTTACGACCTCACGCGGGTCGGTCGCTACAAGATGAATCAGAAGTTCGGTTGGCCGATTCCGGCAACGTACGACCCCGAACAGCAGGGTCTCCTCACCAACGACGACATCCTCGACTCGATCCGCTACCTCGTGCGCCTTCACGCCGGTGCGCGGACGTTCGTCACGTCGGCGGGCACCGAGGTACCGGTGCAGACGGACGATATCGATCACTTCGGCAACCGTCGCATCCGAACGGTCGGCGAACTGATCCAGAATCAAGTGCGGGTAGGCTTGACTCGTCTCGAGCGGGTGGTGCGCGAGCGCATGACTACCCAGGATCCCGAGTCGATCACCCCGCAGAGCCTGATCAACATCCGTCCGGTGGTGTCCGCCATCAACGAGTTCTTCGGCTCCAGCCAGCTCAGCCAGTTCATGGACCAGCCAAATCCTCTGGCCGGCCTGACCCACCGGCGCCGTCTCTCGGCGCTCGGTCCGGGTGGTCTCTCCCGCGAGCGGGCCGGGTTCGAGGTCCGCGACGTTCACCCGTCGCACTACGGTCGGATGTGCCCGATCGAGACACCGGAGGGTCCCAACATCGGGCTGATGGGCTCGCTGGCGACCTTCGCTCGTGTCAATCGGTACGGATTCATCGAGACGCCCTACCGCAAGGTCGAGGATGGCACGGTGACGGCCAAGGTGGATTACCTGACCGCCAGCGAAGAAGAGCGGTTCGTGATTGCCCAGGCCAACGCTCCGTTGAAGGCGGACGGGTCGTTCCTCAACGACCGGGTGCTGGTGCGGACGGCCGGTGGTGGCGGCGAGATCGACCAGGTGCCGCCGCAAGAAGTCGATTACATGGATGTGTCGCCGAAACAGATCGTATCGGTCGCAACCGCCCTCATTCCGTTCCTCGAGCACGACGATGCCAACCGGGCGCTCATGGGTTCCAACATGCAGCGCCAGGCCGTTCCGCTCCTGAGGTCCGACGCCCCCCTGGTCGGGACGGGAGTGGAAGCCCGGGCGGCCAAGGACTCGGGTGACATGATAATCAGCACCGTCACCGGCGAGGTTGTCGACGTTGACGGAGACAGCATCGTCGTCAAGGAGACGGGCACCAACGCCAAGCACACCTTTGCCGTGCAAAAGTTCGTCCGCTCTAATCAGGGCACGTGCATGAACCAGAAGGCCCTGGCGCGGATCGGGGACAAAGTGAGGAAGGGCGACGTGCTGGGCGATGGGCACAGTACGGACCGGGGGGAATTGGCTCTCGGCCGCAACCTGCTGGTCGCATTCATGCCGTGGGAAGGCCACAACTACGAGGACGCCATCATCATCTCCGAGCGGCTGGTCAAAGACGACGTGCTGACCTCGATTCACATCGAGGAGCACGAGATCGAGGCTCGGGACACCAAACTCGGAGCCGAAGAGATCACTCGCGACATTCCGAACGTCGCCGAGGAGGTCCTGCACGACCTCGACGAAAACGGCATCATCCGCATCGGAGCCGAAGTCGGTCCGGGCGACTACCTGGTAGGCAAGGTCACCCCGAAGGGCGAGACCGAGCTGACTCCTGAGGAGCGTCTGCTACGGGCGATCTTCGGAGAGAAGGCGCGGGAAGTTCGTGACACTTCGCTCAAGGTGCCGCACGGCGAGGCCGGCAAGGTCACAGACGTGAAGGTGTTGCGCCGTTCCGAAGGCTATGACCTCAAACCGGGTGTCAATGAGCTCGTTCGGGTCCACGTCGCACAGCAGCGCAAGATTTCAGAAGGCGATAAGCTCGCCGGCCGGCACGGGAACAAGGGGGTCATCGCCAAGATCCTGCCCGAAGAAGATGTGCCGTTCATGGAGGACGGGACGCCGGTCGACATCATCCTGTCGCCGTTGGGTGTGCCCTCTCGAATGAACCTCGGCCAGGTGCTCGAGACGCATCTCGGGTGGGCGGCCGCCCAGGGATGGACTCCCTTTGAGTCGGACAGCCCGGCGGCCGTTGGGGCAGGGCCGTGGACCCGCGTGGCGACGCCGGTGTTCGACGGTGCCCGCGAGGGGGAAATCGCCGACGTTCTTGCTCACAGCCTCCCCAACCGGGACGGCGACCAGCTGGTCGACGGGACCGGAAAGGCGCTCCTCTATGACGGACGGAGCGGCCTGCCGTTCGACACCCGCATAACGGTCGGGCAGATCTACATCTTGAAACTCGTCCACCTGGTGGACGACAAGATTCATGCACGGTCCACCGGCCCGTACTCGATGATCACCCAGCAACCGCTCGGTGGTAAGGCTCAGTTCGGCGGCCAGCGCTTTGGTGAGATGGAAGTCTGGGCCCTCGAGGCGTACGGCGCTGCCTATGCCCTCCAGGAGTTGCTTACCATCAAATCCGACGACGTGGCCGGCCGCGTGAAGGTCTACGAGGCCATCGTCAAGGGTGAGAACATTCCCGAGCCCGGAATACCGGAGTCTTTCAAAGTACTGGTCAAGGAAATGCAGAGCCTTTGCCTCAACGTCGAGATGCTCTCGGCCGGTGAGGAAATCGAACTGCGTGAGCTCGACGAGGACGTGTTCCGCACGGCGGAATCGCTCGGAATCGATCTCTCCCGGCCCGAGCGCCGGGAATCGGAAATCGACGCATAACCACAAACAACTGACGGCCATCACCACCTGGAAGGAGCGCCGTGCATCAGCTCTTCGATGAACTGAAGATCAGCCTTGCCACATCCGATCAGATTCGCGCCTGGTCGTATGGCGAGGTAAAGAAGCCCGAGACGATCAACTACCGGACCCTGAAGCCGGAAAAGGATGGGCTGTTCGACGAGCGGATCTTTGGCCCGCAAAAGGATTGGGAGTGCTACTGCGGCAAGTACAAGCGGATCCGCTACCGCGGCATCGTATGTGAGCGGTGCGGCGTTGAAGTGACACGGGCCAAGGTCCGTCGCGAGAGGATGGGACACATCGAGCTCGCCGCCCCGGTCACGCACATCTGGTTCTTCAAGGGCGTCCCGAGTCGTCTCGGGTACCTATTGGACATGTCTCCGAAGGAACTCGAGAAGGTCATCTACTTCGCGGCATATCTGATCACCCACGTCGAGCACGAAAAGCGCCAGAAAGATCTGCCCGAACTCGAAGAGAACTTGCACGCGGAAATCCAGGTCATCCGTGAGGAGTTCGATGGGTGGAAGGCGGGTCGTTTGGAGCGACTGGAGCAGGAGCTCACCCAGATGGAAGAGGGTGGCGCTAAAGCGCAGGAGATCTCCGCCCGCCGGCGTGAGGTGGAGCGGGAGATCCGGGAGCGTGAGGATAGGGCCGAGCGGGAAGCCGATCTGGTGGAAGAGGCCTTCGACACCTTCCGGGCGATGGAACCAAAGAAGCTCATCGAGTCCGAGCCATTGTGGCGCCAGATAGTGGATCGCTACGACGCCTACTACTCCGGTGGGATGGGCGCCGAGTCGATCAAGGATCTCCTCATCCGTCTCGACCTCGATGCCGAGATGGAACGCCTGCAGGAGGATCTCGAGGCTAATTCGGCGCAGAAGCGGCAGCGGGCCACCCAGCGGCTCAAGGTCGTGAAGCCTTTCTGGGAGGGGAACAACTCCCCTCAAGCGATGATCCTGGATACGGTGCCGGTGATCCCACCGGAGTTGCGTCCGATGGTCCAGCTCGATGGCGGTCGTTTTGCGACCTCCGACTTGAACGATCTCTATCGCCGGGTCATCAACCGTAACAACCGTCTCAAGCGACTGCTCGACCTGGGAGCTCCGGAGATCATCGTCAACAACGAGAAGCGCATGCTGCAAGAAGCGGTCGACGCGCTCTTCGACAACGGTCGGCGCGGCCGGGCGGTTACCGGCCCCGGAAACCGGGCCCTCAAGTCTCTGTCTGACATGCTGAAGGGGAAGCAAGGGCGGTTCCGCCAGAACCTGCTTGGCAAGCGGGTGGACTACTCGGGGCGTTCGGTGATCGTGGTCGGCCCGCAACTGAAGCTGCACCAGTGCGGCCTGCCGAAGGTCATGGCTTTGGAGCTGTTCAAGCCCTTCGTCATGAAACGTCTCGTCGACAAAGACGTGGCCCAGAACATCAAGTCCGCCAAGCGGATGGTCGAGCGGCAGCGTCCGCAAGTGTGGGACATCCTGGCCGATGTAATCCAAGAGCACCCGGTGCTTCTCAACCGGGCACCGACGTTGCACCGTCTGGGTATTCAGGCGTTCGAACCCGTCCTGGTCGAGGGCAAGGCCATTCAGATCCATCCGCTGGTTTGCGAGGCGTTCAACGCAGACTTCGACGGGGATCAGATGGCCGTGCATCTCCCCCTGTCGGCGGAAGCCCAGGCTGAAGCTCGCGTGTTGATGCTGTCTGCCAACAACGTCTTGTCGCCGGCCAGTGGGCGGCCGATCGTCACGCCGAGCCAGGATATGGTCATCGGCGTGTACTACCTGTCTGAATTGGTTGAGGATGCCAAGGGGGCCGGCCGATACTTCTCTGATGTCGATGAGGCCTTCATGGCCTACGAGACTGGAGACCTCTCGTTGCATGCTCCCGTCAAGATCAGGGTCGGCGAACTGGCCGGCTCGGCGGAGATGCATGACGATCTGGCTCGCTCCCTGCGCGGGCTGATCACCGACGAGCCTGTCGACGGTACCAAGACATTCGAAACTACCGTCGGTCGTGCGGTGCTCAACCAGGCTTTCCCCAAGGACTTCCCTTACGTGAATGCGGTGATCTTCAAGTCGGACGTGCGCCGATTGATCGAGGAGATCATCGAACGGTACAACAAGAGCGAAGTCCAGGTGGTGCTCGATGCAATCAAGTCCCTTGGTTTCCACTACGCCACCAAGGCCGGCCTGACCATCGGTCTGGATGATGTGAAGACGCCGGCCAACAAGGCTGAGATCCTCGAGGAATTCGAAGCACGGGCCGACAAGGTTCACGACCAGTACCAGAAGGGCATCATCACCGACGATGAGCGCCGCCAGGAGCTGATCGAGATCTGGACCGAGGCTACCGACCGGGTCAAAGACGCGATGGAGATCACGCTCAAGGCAGAGAAGTTCAATCCCATCGACATGATGATCCGTTCGGGTGCTCGTGGAAACATCATGCAGGCCCGTCAGATTGCCGGAATGCGCGGTCTGGTCGCCAACCCGAAGGGTGACATCATCCCCCGACCGATCATCTCGAACTTCCGCGAGGGTCTGTCGGTTCTCGAGTACTTCATCTCGACGCACGGCGCCCGCAAAGGTCTGGCCGACACGGCATTGCGCACGGCCGACTCCGGTTACCTGACGCGGCGTCTCGTCGACGTCAGCCAGGAAGTCATCATCAAGGAAGAAGACTGCGGGACGGATCGCGGTATTCACCTCACGATCCGGCGCGATGGGCGACCCATCCGCAACCTGCGGAGCAGGGTCTTTGGCCGCATTCTGGCCGACGACGTCAAGATCGATCGAAAGCTGGTCGAGACGTATGAGGGCGTGAAACTCCGGGCCGGGACCTTGATAGGTCGACCCGAACAGCTGGCGCTGGAGCTGGCCGAGGGAGTCGAAACCATCCGCGTGCGGTCGGTGCTCACGTGTGACGCGCCTATCGGGGTGTGTGCCGTGTGCTACGGGGTGAGCCTGGCGACCGGCAAGCCGGTCGAGATGGGTGAAGCCGTTGGCATCGTGGCTGCCCAGTCGATCGGCGAACCCGGAACGCAGCTCACCATGCGGACCTTCCATACCGGTGGGGTTGCCGGTGAGGACATCACCCACGGTCTGCCCCGGGTGGTAGAGCTCTTCGAGGCTCGCGCCCCCAAGGGCAAAGCCGTGCTCTCGGAATCGGGCGGAGTCGTTCGCGTCGAAGAAGAAGAGGGTGGTGGGCGCAAGGTCGTGGTTTCCGACAAGGATGGCGAGGCGGAGTACAAGGTTTCCCGCCGGGCCCGCTTACGGGTACACGACGGCGACGTCATCGATCCTGGTACTGCGCTGACCGAGGGTCCTCTCGACCCCAAGGAGGTCCTCGAGGTGCAGGGTGTTCGGGCCGCCCAGCAGTATCTGGTCGACCAGGTACAGGAGGTGTATCGATCCCAGGGAGTGGACATCCACGACAAGCACATCGAGCTCATCGTGCGGCAGATGTTACGCCGCGTGCGGATTGTCAATGCCCACGATTCGGAGTACCTGCCGGCCGAGCTGGTGGATGAGAAGCGGTTCCGGGAGGCCAACAAGGCGCTGGTGTCGGATGGCAGGATTCCTGCTGAAGGCCGACCGGAGCTCATGGGTATCACCAAGGCCTCTTTGGCAACGGATTCGTGGCTGTCGGCCGCCTCCTTCCAGGAGACCACCCGGGTGCTCACCGAAGCGGCGATTCAGGGCAAGTCCGATTTCATGATCGGCCTGAAGGAGAACGTCATCATCGGCAAGCTGATCCCGGCCGGGACCGGGGCAGAGGCCTATCAGTCGCTGCAGCCGATACTGCCCGACGCAGCGGCCATTTCGGCCTTGGGGATCTTCGGGGAGAGCAGCAGCGAACGGGAACAGGATTCCCTTCCGGCCAACCCGGCCGAGTGGCTTGCGTCGTTGGGTAGGCAGGACGACGTTACGGTCGACCTGGCCGAGACCGTCGTCGAAGACGACTAAGAGAAAAAGAGAGCCCCGGGTCACGCCGGGGCTCTCATTTGATATTCGCCTCTCGTACCTGGTTCCTCGCCGGCTGCCGGCTAGTCCGACTCGAACACGGTTCCGATGGCAGCGGGTGGTTCGCCGGCGAACACGGCTCGTAGCGCCGGGAACCGGTCGGTCAACCTCCTCAGCCAGTCGCTGTAGACGATCACGAGGGTGAAGATCATCAGCGGGAACGGGATGGTGGGGAGGATCTGGGCAATTCCCGGCAGAGACTCCTGGAGCAGTTGGGCCAGGGTGAGCAGTCCGGCGAAGAGGTAGGCTCCGGCGGCCGCCCGGATGGGTTGCCATCCACCGAAAATAACGATGGCGAGTGCGATCCAACCGAGGTTGCGGGTGTGCTGAAAAGACCAGCCCAGCTTCACTGCCAGTGAGTACGAAGCTCCGGCCACTCCCACCAGGGATCCTCCGATCGCCGCGTACAGATAGCGCAACCGGTTGACCGGTACGCCTCGGGCGTGGGCGGCTTCGGGTCGTTCCCCGACTCCCTGCAACTCGAGACCCGGCCGGGTGCGGAACATGAAGTAGTACGCCGCTATCACTACCACGAAGCTGGTGTAGACGACCAGGTTCTGATCGAAAAGGAGTGGGCCGAGCCCGGGGATGTCTTCCAATAGGGGAATGGGGAGCGCCTGCACCGAAGGTCCCGGGATCCGTACATACGCATCCCCCAGGAAGGTGCTCAGGTCCGTACACAGCTGGAAGAGCACGAAACCGACGGCGACCTGGTTCAGCTTGAGGGAGATGCTGGAGAAGGCGACCAGCAATGCGACCAGCATTCCGACGCTGCCGGCGGCGAGGAATCCCCACAGAAGGCTGTTGGTTTCGAAGGAAACCGCGAAGCCGGTCATGGCCGCCAACATCAGGCTGCCTTCGAGGGAGAGGTTGATGATCCCGGCTTTCTCGGTGATGGTTTCGCCGACCACCGCGAACACCAGGGGAGCAGCGGCCGCAATCAGTGAATGCAGCTCGTTCACGCGGCTGTCTTCTCGCTCCGGGCTGCGTCCGCCCGGGCACTCCGGCGAGCCTGCCAACCGCCGGCCAGGAGCACGAACAGGACCAGAACGCTTCGGAGGATTCCGCCCAGTGACGCGTCAAGTCCCAACTGGAGGGGCAACTGGGAGGCTCCGACTGCCACGATGGCGAAGAAGAATGCCAGGGGGGCGATCCACTTCGCCTGGTAGGCCGCCAGCAGGACGATGAGGATGCCCAGATAGCCGTGGCCACCACTCGGACCCGGTACGAGCTTGTGATAGAAGCCCGTCACCCGGATGGCACCGGCGATTCCCGCCAGGCCACCACCCAATGCAAAAGCGGTCAAGAGGTACCGGGCGTTGGCGATTCCGAACAGGGCAGAACTCTGCAGGTTCTGGCCAACCGCTTTGAGGCGGAGCCCGAAGCGGGTCCCCCGGAGCAGTACGTAGACGATGACTAACGCGAGCACCGCCACGATGATCGCTACCAGCGAAACCCGCAGGTTTCCGAGGGTTGGAAGCCAAGCGTTGCCGGGGAAGGGGTCGGTGCCCCCGGTCGAAGCGGCTCCGGCCCGCTGCCAGGGCCCGATGATCAGGTAGGTGGAAAGGCTGATCGCCACGAAGGTCAACCCGAGACCGCCGAAGATTTCGTTGACTCTTCCTTTGACTTTGAGCATCCCGGCCAGAGCGGCCCACAGGGCCCCACCGACGAACCCGGCCATGAGCACGAGAGGGATCATCACTGCCGGTGGCGCGCTCATCTCTCGGGCCACGAAGGAGGCGGCAATCGCGCCGGCGATCATCTGGCCCTCGACGCCGATGTTCCACAACCCGGCGGTGAACGTGATGGCCAGGCCGGCCGCGGCCAGCGACAGCGTGGTCCAGGCGGTGAGGGTGTCGCCAATCCGGGCGGCGCTGCCCACCGCCCCGCTCACCATGGCATTCAGCGCGGCCCCCGGCGATTCGCCTACCAACACCAGAAGGATCACGGCGAAGGCGAGCGCCCCGAGGATCGGTGCCAGGAAACGGACCGCCGGCCGGAAGATAGTCATTGTGACTCCTTCACCTTGCCGCCGATCAAGAATCCCAGTTCTTCAACGTCGGTTCCATCGACGTTCAAATCCGCGATCATCCTTCCCGCAAAGAACACCAATATTCGATTGCCGTACCGGAGCAACTCGTCGAGGTCGGCGGACGCAAACATGATGGCCGTTCCATGCTCGCGGCGAGCGAGCAGCTGGCTCCACACCCAATTGGCCGATCCGATATCTAGTCCACGAGTGGGGTGTTCCATGAGCAGGAGACGAAGCGCCGGGCGCAACATCGCCAGCAGCAAGCGCTGTTGATTGCCGCCCGACAGTTCGTCGGCGGTCGACGATGGGCGGCCCTTGATGAAGTTCTCCGCGATGGTGCTGGATGCTTTCTTCTCCTCTGTGTCCCAATCGACGAAGAAGGGCGTGTGAGGCTCGCTCAAGATGAGATGTTCGGTGAGGGTCAGCCCGGTGATGAGGCCCTCTTCGAGGCGCCCGGCCGGAAGGTACTGAAGCCCCGCTTCGAGCCTTTCTGCATAGGGCTCATTGGTCACGTCTCGACCCTCGAGCACGATCGACCCACCGGCGGCCCGCTGCAGTCCGGAGCACGCCCTCAGCAACGTCCGCTGGCCACTGCCCTCCAACCCGGCCAGGCCGATGACCTCACCGGCTTTCACCTCCAGGTTGAGGTCTTCGATCGACAACAGGGTCTCGTGGACCGTGAGATTCTGAATCGAGAGCAGCGGCCCACCGAGAGCGATCGATGATCGTCCTTCGATCTCGATTGGTTCGCCGAACATCATCTCGACGAGTTGTTCGGCCGGACCGGGCATTTCGAGATGTCCGACCACCCGACCGCTTCGCATCACCGTTACTCGCTCACACAATTCTTCGACCTCTTTGAGTTTGTGGGAGACGAAGATCACGCTCATTCCCGCCGCGGCCAGCGCTCGCAGGGTTTCGAATAGTTTCACCCGTTGTGTGGCGGAGATGCCGGTGGTTGGTTCGTCGAGCACCAGCACCCGGGCGCCGAGCCAGAGCAGGCGCACGATCTCGAGTTGCTGGCGCTCGCCGACTGTGAGGGATCTGACCAGCGAGCCGGGATCGAGATCGAATCCGAACCGCTCGGACATTTGTGCCAGTTCCCGGCGCGCCTCGCGCCGATCGATCCTGATTGATCCCGGGCTGGCCAATAACAGGTTGTCGACCACCGACAACGGCAGGAACACGAGGGGATCCTGGTGCAGCATGCCGATTCCGTGTGCAATTGCGTCCCGTGGAGAAGAGGGCTGGATGCGTTCGCCGTCGAGAACGATTTCTCCGGCATCCGGCGCGTAGAAGCCCGACAGGATCTTCATCAGGGTCGACTTGCCGGCGCCGTTTTCGCCCAGCAGACCATGAAGTGTGCCGCCCTCGACGGTCAGCGATATTCCGTCGTTGGCGCGCACCGGGCCGAAGTGTTTATGGATGTCTCGAAGTTCGAGGCTCATCGAAGGTGCAGGTTAGATGATCTGCCGGGCGCGGTATGGGGAGGGGAGTGTGTCCCCTCCCCATACTGAAACCGAGGTCGTCTATGGGTTGCTGGCTCCCGTGATGCCGTCCAGCAGTTGTGGCGTGTACCAGATCTGCAGCTCGGTGGCCTTCTCCCCGTCCCCGAGATACTGGGTCCCGTCCTGGAAACTGAGTGGACCGACGAACAGATCGATGTCACCGCTGGCGAGGCCGGCGATGAAGCCGGCGAGTGTGTCGGCATTGTCTGTTGAGAGGGCCGGGCCGTTGATCCAACCGACACCGCCGTCCTCCCGGTCGGTGAGGTCGTCCCAGTTGGGGCCGACCCAGTCCCACGTCGCCTCGAACGTGCCGTTCATGGCGGCTGAAATGAGGTCGAGGTAGGAAGGGCCCCAGTTGAAGTAGGGCACACCCAGGCACACCTCGGGTCTTTCGTCACAGGCTCCGTAGAAGTCGTAAGCGACATTCCAGACTTCCTCACCGGCGTCGTGGCGCTGTCCTGCAACGATCAGCCCCTCTGTGGTGTCCGTGCCGGATATGACGACGTCGGCTCCTGCATCAAAGAATCCGTTGGCAACCTGGGTTGGGTCGAGGGTCACTCCCGGGATGTTGAACCAGAATCCGATCCAGGTGACTTCGAAGTCCAGTGGGTCTGTCTCACCCCGGTACTCCTCCCAGCAGTATTTCGCTCCCAGGTAGGCAGAGTTGACAAACCGGCGTGTCTCGTCGTTGATCAGTGGGCCGAGGTAGCCGATTGACCCGGTCTGGGTGGTGAGCGCGGCGGCGCAGCCGGCAATCATCTTCCCGTACTCCAACTGCGTCATCACGTTGCCGAGGTTGTCGAGCCCGGCGAAGTCCTTGCCTTCGGTCCATGCGCTGTCACCCGATACCCAGACCATCGGGACATCCGGGTTGGCTGCGGCGGCCAGCAAGATCCCATCCTTCATGTCATCGGAGGTGGCAAAGATCATCTGGGCGCCCTGGTCGATCATGTCTTGTGCCACCTGATCGACCCCTTTGTCGGGGAGATCGGCGACGTTCACCTTGTCGAGGAAGATCATCTCGGCCCCGGTCTTCTCTTCGACGTACTTTCCCGCTTCGAAGTGGGCCTGGCTCCATCCGTGGTCGTCGGACGGACCGACCAGGATCACGCCGAACACGAACGGCTCGTCGGACGGAGGCGTTGTGGTGGTTGTTTCGCCGGTTTCATCGGCACACGCTGCCGCGATGAGTGCCAGCACCAACATTATGAGCAAGAGTCGAGATGTTCCTGGGCGCTTTCGCATGGATGGGTCCTCCTTCATTGGTGCCGATCATGCTTTCTGTTACTCCGATGATGCCAGCACTCTACGCCAATCCTCAGGGCCGATTAGCCCGAGGGACGAGAAGAACGTCCCGAGTTGCCGGCTGGTACGCGGTGGTAGCCTCGAAGGCAGGCAACACGAAGGGAGACACCTGTGGCGGACATGAGATCGTTCGTTGAAGGAGTACCAAAGGCCGAGCTCCATCTCCATCTGGAGGGCACGCTCGAGCCGGACCTCAGGTTTGAGCTGGCCGAACGCAATGCGGTCGAGATCCCATTCGCCACAGTTGAAGATGTCAGAGCCAGCTACGTTTTCCACGATCTGACTTCGTTTCTCGTCGGCTACTACGACGGGATGAAGGTCTTGCTGAAAGAACAGGACTTCTACGACCTCGCCATGGCCTATTTCCGCAAGGCACATTCCCAGAACGTCGTCTACGCCGAGCCATTCTTTGATCCCCAAGCCCACACCTCGCGCGGAGTTCCCTTCGGGGCGATAATCACAGGAATCCACCGGGCGCAGGTCGACGCAGAACGCCAACTGGGCATGAAGACCCAGCTCATCATGTGTTTCCTCCGGGACATGTCCGCGGCATCGGCGCTGGAGACTCTCGAAGCGTCACTTCCCTTCAAGGGTTGGATCATCGGTGTTGGCCTCGATTCCGATGAGCGAGGCAATCCCCCGACGAAGTTCAAAGATGTTTTCGCTCGTGCCCGCCGGGAGGGGTACCACCTCACCATGCACTGCGATGTGAATCAGGAAGACTCGGTCCGGCACATCTGGCAAGCCCTCGATGAGATCGGTGTCGAGCGGATCGACCATGGCGTCAACTCGCTCGAGGATGAGGCACTCATTGAAGAGATCAAGGCGCGAGGCCTTGCCTTGACGGTGTGCCCCATCTCGAATCGGTACGTGACCGGGAGCCTGACCGTCGACGAAATCAAGACCATGCTCGAAAAGGGCATGCGGGTGATGATCAATTCCGACGACCCCTCGTACATGCAGGCTTATCTGAATGAGAATCTGCTCGAGTTGGTGGAGGTCGGAGGGTTTACGCGGGCGCAGATCGCTCAACTGGCCAAGAACTCGTTCCTGGCGACCTGGCTCTCTGAAGACGAAAAGGCCGACTACACGGCCAAAGTCGACGCCTACGCCGGTTGAGGCAGCCCGCGTTACCCGGTCGCGTTGAGGTTCCCGGGTGGAGCACCTCCCACGGACCCGGCTTCGGGTTTGCCTCGACCATGAAGGCAAATCCGACGCCGCCTTCACCGGCCACCGGCTACTTGGCTACCGTTTCCGCTTTGCATCAAATCCCGGTCGCGCATATACTTCCGACTCGGTTTTCCGCCATGTCTCTGTGTGTCCTGGAGGCGCTACGGTGCCGTCCGGGGTGAATGGCGTGGCTGGATAGGTGCCGTCGCCTGCTGGTGACCGTACCATTCCGTCTGTAAATACCCGGACCCGGAAGTGGGTTGGGGGTGTGTCGAAGAGAAGAGAGAAGGGTCTGTGCCGACCGTTCAGCAGCTGATCCGCCAGGGTCGGAAGCCGAAGCCGAAGAAGGAGAAGACGCCTGGTCTGGCAGGTGCGCCGCAGCGCCGTGGTGTCTGCACACGCGTGTATACGATTACACCCAAGAAGCCCAACTCGGCGTTACGCAAGGTCGCTCGCATCCGTCTCTCCTCCGGGATCGAAGTGACGGCGTACATTCCCGGCGAAGGTCACAACCTCCAGGAGCACTCGATCGTCCTGGTCCGCGGTGGCCGTGTGAAGGATCTGCCGGGTGTTCGCTACAAGGTCATCCGAGGCACGCTGGACGCGGCCGGGGTATCCGGTCGGCGGCAGGCTCGCTCTCGTTACGGAACGAAGAAGGAGTCCTGATGCGGCGTGGACCGGCGCCCAAGCGCCTCATCGAAACAGATGCGGTCTACCGCAGCCTGCTGGTCAGCCAGGTGATCAACAAGGTGCTGCTGGACGGCAAGAAGGAGACCGCCCGCTCGATCGTCTACGGCGCCCTCGAAATCGTCGAACGCCGGGTCGGGCAGGATCCCCTCACGGTCTTGAAACGAGCCATCGACAACATTCGGCCCCAAGTCGAGGTTCGCTCACGGCGCGTCGGCGGCTCCTCCTACCAGGTGCCCGTCGAGGTTCGGCCGCGACGCGCCAACTCGCTCGCCATTCGTTGGCTGGTCAATTTCGCTCGCAAGCGCAAGGAAAACACGATGGAAGAGCGTTTGGCCAATGAGATTCTCGATGCCAGCAACAACACCGGTACCGCTGTGAGGCGCCGGGAGGACATCCACAAGATGGCGGAATCGAATAAGGCGTTTGCGCACTACCGCTGGTAGCCGTCCTACCTGACAACCGCATAGCGACTGAGGAAGAAATGAGCAACGGAAAGAGCAACGATGCGCTGACGCACCTGCGTCAGTACCCGCTCAGCCGGACCCGGAACATCGGGATCATGGCGCACATCGACGCGGGCAAAACGACGCTCACCGAACGCATCCTCTACTACACCGGCAAGACTTACAAGCTCGGTGAAGTCCACGAAGGCGCCGCCGTCATGGACTGGATGGAGCAGGAACAGGAGCGCGGCATCACTATTACCTCAGCCGCTACCACCGCCGGATGGCGTGATCACTGGATCAACATCATCGACACCCCGGGTCACGTCGACTTCACCGTCGAGGTGGAGCGCAGTCTGCGAGTGCTGGACGGCGCCGTGGCGGTGTTCGATGCAGTGGCCGGAGTCGAGCCTCAGTCCGAGACGGTATGGCGTCAGGCCGACCGCTACAAGGTGCCCCGCATCTGCTACATCAACAAGATGGACCGGATCGGGGCCGACTTCTTTGCCGCGGTCGAGAGCATTCGCGTCCGACTCGAAGGCAACCCGGTTCCCATCCAGTTGCCGGTCGGGTCCGAAGCGGATTTTGAGGGCATCATCGACCTGGTGGAGATGAAAGCCCACATTTGGAAGGGCGACGACGGCAAGCTCTGGGAGACGATCGACATCCCGGAGAAATATCGCCAACAGGCCCACGAGTGGGAAGGGAAGATGCTCGAGGCGTGTGCCGACGTGGACGAGAAGCTCCTGGAGAAGTTCCTGGACGACGTCGAGATCTCGCCGGACGAGGTCCACGCGGCGGTTCGGACCGCCACCTTGGAGCGTCACTTCACACCGGTCTTGTGCGGCTCGGCCTTCAAGAACAAGGGCGTGCAGCCGTTGCTCGACGCGGTCGTTCACTACCTGCCGAGTCCGGCCGACCTGCCCCCCGTCCGGGGATTCAAACCGGGCGACGAGGACATCGTTCTCGAGCGGGCCGCAGACGACACCGAACCTTTCACCGCCCTGGCCTTCAAGATCATGAGCGACCCCCACGTCGGCAAGCTGACCTATTTCCGGGTGTATGCAGGCCAGGCAGCCAAGGGCGATCAGATCTACAACGTGTCGTCGGCCAAGAAGGAGCGCCTTGGTCGGCTGCTGCGCATGCACGCCAACCATCGTGAGGATCTCGAGACGATCCACACCGGCGACATTGTGGCGGCAGTCGGGTTGAAGATGACCACCACCGGGGACACCCTCTCCGATTCCGCCCATCCTATTCAGCTGGAGTCCATGACCTTCCCCGCTCCGGTCATCTCTGTGGCGATCGAACCGAAGACCAAATCCGACCAGGACAAGCTGGGCGACGCACTCCGCCGGCTCTCCGAAGAAGACCCAACCTTCCTGGTACGAACCGATGAGGAGACCGGGCAAACCATCATTGCCGGGATGGGCGAACTCCACCTCGAAGTGCTCGTCGATCGGTTGGTTCGCGAGTTCAAGGTCGGAGCCAATGTGGGCCGACCGCAGGTCGCGTACCGGGAAACCATCAAGGGGCCGGTCAGCAAGGTCACCGCCAAATACGTTCGTCAGTCGGGCGGAAGAGGCCAATACGGGCACGTGGTCATCGATCTCGAGCCCACCGGCCCCGGCGGCGGGTATGAGTTCGTCGATCAGATCAAGGGCGGCAACGTCCCGCGCGAGTACATCCCTTCGGTGGATTCCGGCATCGAGGAGGCCCTCGATCAGGGCATCCTCGCCGGGTACCCCTTGGTGGACGTCCGGGCCATCCTCACCGACGGGTCGTACCACGAGGTCGATTCCTCGGAGATGGCATTTCGTATCGCCGGGTCGATAGCGTTACAGGAAGCCGCCAAACGAGCCGGTGTCAAGCTGCTCGAGCCGGTCATGGCCGTCGAGGTCGTCACCCCCGAGGACTACATGGGCGACGTCATCGGCGACCTCAACTCGCGCCGCGGCAAGATCCAGGGTATGAATCCGCGCGCCGGTGTCCAGGTGATCACCGCTCAAGTTCCGCTCGCCGAGATGTTCGGCTACGCGACGGACCTCCGGTCGAAGACACAGGGCCGCGCCACGTACACCATGCAGTTCGGGCACTACGCCCAGGTACCGAACAGCATCGCCGAGAC
>Ga0209108_10000887_pt1 | contig 17055 bp, 17 predicted proteins | sample Rifsed10ft1_FD_184003 | JGI IMG/M metagenome (GOLD analysis project Ga0209108, IMG submission 184003) | Soil microbial communities from Rifle, Colorado, USA - sediment 10ft 1 (version 2) | ecosystem: Environmental > Terrestrial > Deep subsurface > Rock core/Sediment | place: Rifle, Colorado...
TGGCCCTTCGGCCACCACCCCTCGGCGCTATACATGGATCTCGATCACGTCACCGTCTTCGAGGACGCGATCGCGACTCACCATCTGACCGGAATACTCGTCCCGGCCCCAGAGGCGAGCGTACTTCAGGCGTTCCACGAAGTCCTTGTGGATTGTTTCCGCGGCGTCGAGCACCGTGGCGCCGCGCTTGAGCACGAACGGCGCGGTCAGGTCGGCCCTCCTCCCCGGCGGCTTGCTGTAAACGCGGATCACTTCCAGCAGGTCAAACAACCACCGCCGCAGCGCCTCCATGCTCTCGCCGGTCACGGTGGAAACGGGAAGCACGGGGAGGCGCGACCCGAAGGACTCCTCGAAGAGGGCGAGCCGCTCTCGCGCCCCCGGCGCATCGACCTTCAGCCCGACGAAGACCGCGGGCTTGGCGGAGTTTGACGGAGAAACCGGCGACCGCAGCGGGATCTTCGCCGTCTCGAGCAGGTCCAGGACCGTCTGCGTCTGGCTGAGTACGTCCTCATCTCCCAGGTCCACGATAATCAGGACGGCATCGGCGGAGCGGATGATACCGTAGAGCCACCCCTCGCTGAGGTCCACTGTGAGCGGCGGCAGGTCCACCAGCTGGATCTGGACGTTCTCGAAGGAGACCATGCCCGGCAGCGGGACCCGCGTGGTGAAGGGGTAGTCGGCGACCTCCGGCTCGGCGCGGGAAAGCGCGCGCAGGATCGAGGACTTGCCGGCATTCGGCGCGCCCACCAGGACGACTTGGCCGGCGCCCTCCTTCTCCACGTGGTAGAAGGGCTTCTGCCGGACCGCCCCCTTGCGCCGCTGCTGCATCTCGCTGCGCGTCTTGGCGATGCGGCGCTTGATGTCCGCCTGCATCTTTTCCGTCCCCTTGTGCTTGGGGATCGTCGCCAGCATCTCCTCGAGGGCGGCCAGCTTGTCTTGAGGAGTGCTGGCCTCCTTCCACTTCCGCTCGGCGGCCCGGTAGTCGGGGGTCAGGTTGGCGGGCATCGTCTCGCGCTTATTGTAGCAACGGCTCGCCACCGTCCGCCCGCCTTTGCTACACTGCACGCGACCACGGGTCGATTGGGGTGAGGAGGCACTGTGGCCGAAGCCGTGGAGAGTGTCCAGGATCGGGATGGGGAGGCCGCGCGGGCGACCACGGGCATCGCCCTGCTGGCGCCGCTCCGCGTCCGCAACTACCGGAACCTCTGGATCGGGCAGACGATCTCGCTCGTCGGGGACCAGTTCAAGTTCGTGGCCCTCTCCTGGCTGGTCCTTACGCTGACGGGACGCAGCGGGGCGCTCGGCACGGTCCTGATGCTGCAGGCGATCCCGCGGTCCATCCTCATGCTCTTCGGCGGCGTGGCCAGCGACCGCCTGCGGCCGCGCACGGTCATGCTCTTCTCGGATCTCTTCCGCGCGGTCGTCGTGGGGACCATCGCGGCGCTCACGGCGACCGGCCGGATCACCCTGCCGGCCGTCTACGCGCTGGCGCTCCTCTTTGGGATCGTCCAGGCTTTCTTCTTTCCCGCCGCCTCGGCGATCACCCCGGAACTCGTGGACGCCAGGCTGCTGCGCCCGGCGAATGCGCTGAACCAGATGGCCAACCAGATCGTGCTGGTGGCCGCGCCGGCCGCGGCCGGGTTCCTGGTCGCCCGCGTGGGCACCGCCGGCGGGTTTGCCGTCGACGCGACCAGCTTCCTGATCTCCGCGCTCTTCCTGCTGTTCATCACCGCTCCGCCGCGGCCGGTCCGGGCGACGCCGCAGAGTGCGTGGCTGGATCTGGTCGCAGGGCTGCGGCTCGTGAACGGCGACCCGCTGCTGCGCACGATGATCATCATGGCCTCCGTCTTCTTCTTCGGCTTCGCCGGGGCGACGTTCGTCGGCCTCCCCGTGCTGGCGAAGGGGCCGCTCGCGGCCGGGCCGCAGGGGTTGGGCATCCTCTTCTCCGCCTCGGGGTTGGGCGCGCTCGCGGGGACGCTCACCGCCGGGGCGTTCGGCGCCCGCCGGCGGGGACTACTCAGCACCTCGCTCGTCGTCGTCATGGGAGTGTTCATGACGCTGGTGGCCACGACGCAGACCGTCTGGCAGGCGGCCGGCCTTCTGCTCTTCTCCGGAGCGATGAGCGGCTGGGTGGGCGTGACCTTCGTCACCCTGATCCAGCAGCGCGCGCCGCACGGGTACGTCGGCCGCGTGATGGGGATGCTGATGTTCGGGATCTATGGGCTTTATCCGGTCTCCTACGCGCTGGCGGGGTGGATTTCTGAACTCACCGGGGTGCGCCTGCTCTTCGTGCTGGGCGGCACGATGATCGTCCTCTCCGGGCTGGCCGGCCTCTCGGTCCGGGAGTTGCGATCGGTCGACTAGAACTCCCGCGAGTGACCACCGCCTTCAGCTATTGAGGCCGTTCTCGCGGAGCAATTCCTCGATAACCTCATCGGAGGCCCGGGCCATAAAGGCGGCGATCTCCTCCGGCGTGCGGGGGTTCGGCTCGTCCGGCCGCGGGGCAAAGACGCGGGTGGCATTGTACTCCAGGAACGGGGAGAGCGTGGAGAACGGGTAGATCACATACACCTTCTTACCCGTCGTGTGCGCGTGGATCATCTCGGAAAGTACGCCGAACGACATCTGGCTCGTCGGGTAGAAGACGACGTTCATGTCGCTCTGATCGATCAGGCGCAGGTCGCGCACCACGGTGGCGCGCCCCAGATTGAGGCGCGTGCGCTCGTCCAGGCTCTGCGCCCACTCCCGCGCCTCTTCCAGCGCCCCGGCCCAGGCCTCGATCTCCGCGCGCTGCTCCGGGGAGAACTGCGTATCGAACTCCGCGGTGCCGATGCGGGCGAAGGCGGCGGCCTCCTCGTCCTTCACCGAGAGCGGGTCGAAGACGACGAAGTGCTCGCGCAGGCGGTGGGCGAACGCGCGCGCCTCCTCAATCAGATGCCAGAGCCCCTCCCGCCTCAGGTGGGTGATGGGGTAGCCGAGGTAGATGCGGGGCCTTTTAAAGCAGATGAGATCGAAGAGGGTCTTGGTCGGCTCGTCGTGCGCCACCACGTAGTGCGGCACGCGCTCGTAGTCGGCCAGCATCTTGGTAAGGAAGACTTCCTGCTCCTGCCAGAGGATCAACTCGTTGGTCGGCACCTGATCGCGCCACTGCTGCGTCTCGTGCAGGCGCCGGTGGATCTGGTAGACGCCGTCCACGATCGTCACGTAGAAGACGCCTTCCGGCCGCACGGGCGGGGCCAGCTTCAGTTCGGGCAGTGTCTCTTGTACCGCCACCGGCTGCTCACCCGGCGCCAGCCGGCGGCGCGTCTCGTCGAAGAGCAACTTGAGATAGTGCGTGTCCAGACCCGGGATGAGGTGCCCCTTCCACCAGAAGCAGGCGTGCGTCACCAGGATCGTCGCGGTGTCCTCGCGCCAGAGTTCGGCGTCGTTGACGACCTCCGTCAGCGCCACGGCGCGCAGTTGCTGCAGCGCCTCGTGCGACATGTCCAGGATCGTCTCCGTGCTGACGTCCAGGCCCAGGTCGCGGGCGCGCTCCAGCATGAGCTTCCCTACGTCCACCAGGCGGAGGTGCTTGATCGGCGAGGTCCACTGCCCCTCTAACTGAGCGCTCTCGATCCACCGCTCCGCGTCGTCAACGAGGCGGACCAGATGACCGGGACCGCCGCCGAGTTCACGGACCTTGCCGCATCCGCTGATGCCCGTGGCGATGACGATCATGATGAACCCCCCGCCTGCCCGCCCCCGCCGGCCCCTACTTCGTACCGCTTCACTCTTGCCCAGTCCACCGCCAGGCCCAGACCCGGTCCGCGCGGCAGGTCGATCATTCCCTCGCGCGGCTCGGGGAACGGTGATGTAAAGATGTCGCGCAGGGGGTTCTGCACGGTGCCGCCGCCGGCGGCCAGCAGGTCCGGCAGCATGTACTCGTAAGTCATCAGGTTGGGTGTGGCCGCGGCGAAGTGCAGCGCGGCCAGGTGGGCCACACCCGCGGAGAATCCGGTGTGCGGCGCGACTCGCAGGTTGTACGCGTAGGCCAGTGCGCCGAGCCACAGCGCCGCCGTGAACCCACCGATGCGGGAAACGTCGGGCTGCAGGACGTCGATGGCCCGCCGCTCGATCAGGTCGCGAAAGCCGAAGATGCCAAACTCCGACTCGCCGCCCGCCAGCGGAATCGTCGTGTTGCGGCGGATCAGTTCATAGCCCGAGACGTCATCTGGGGGAACGGGCTCCTCCAGCCAGGTGACGTCGAGCGGCTCCAGTTGCCGGCAGAAACGGATCGCCGTGGCCGCGTCGAAGGCGCCGTTGGCGTCGAGCAGGATGGTCACCTCCGGTCCGACCGCTTCGCGAATCGCGCGCACGGTGGCGACGTCCGCCAGCATGCCGCCCAGCGCCTCGCTCCGCCCGACCTGTACTTTGATCGCCTTGTACCCGGCCCCGACCTGCTGCCGGGCCTGCGCCACCATCCCGGCGGTGTCCGCCAGGTACACCTTGGAGGCGTAGCAGGGCACACGGTCGCGGCCTGCCCCGCGCAGGGCCCGGTAGAGCGGCTCGCCGCTGCTCTGGGCGACCAGATCCCACAGGGCGATATCGACGCCGCTCATCGCCTCCAGCACAAACCCGCGGGAGTGACCCCAGCGGCGCAGCTGGGCGAACATCTCGTCCCAGAGCCGGCCGACGTCCCGCGGGTCGCGGCCCACGAGCAGCGGCGCCAGCAGATCCTCGACGATCGTGGCCGTCACCCGTGGCGCCCGGCGGACGATGCACTCGCCGACACCGCCGCGCCCGTCAGCGGTGATCACCTCGACCAGGGTCGCCGTGAACGTCTGATAGGGACCGATCGCAAAGATGACGGGCCGCTCCAGGTGGGCGGCGAGCGCGTGGGTGACGATGCGCTCGATCTTCATCGGTAGAGATCCTCCTCCGACTCCCGGATCAATTCCACCGCGCTCCCTTCCGTTCGTTCGAAGCGGGCACCGCGAATCAGGACCACGGGTGTCCCCTCGTCCGCCTGGCCCTGCAGCAATCCCGCGGCCGACGCCAGTTCGTCCGCCACGGCCTCGACCGTCCGCCGCAGGACGTAGCCGTAACGGTCGGGCTGCCCGATGTAACTGAGCAGCGGCGACAGCCCCGCGACGCCAATCGCCACGCCGACCGAACCTTCCCGGTGCGGGCGGCCGTGGCTGTCGCTGATGATCACGGCGATGCGCGCGCCGCAGCCCCGCCCCACCTCGTCACGGATGGCCCGCGCCGAGCGGTCTGGATCAAACGGCAGCACGCTGATCACGTCGTCGCTGCCCGCAACGTTGGAGTGATCCACCCCGGCGTTGGCGCAGATGAACCCCAGCCGGTGCTCGGCGATGATCAACCCGGGACGGTGGCGGTTGATCGCCCGCGCCTCCTGCAGCACGACCTCGACGAACCGCGGGTCCTTTCCCGTCTCCTGGGCCAAGCGCTCCGCGGCGGCGGTGGAACGCACCGTGCGCAGATCCACCACCCGTCCCTCGGCCTTGGAGACCACTTTCTGCGCGACCACCAGCACGTCCCCGTCGGTAGGGGTGAGCCCGTTGTCGCGGAGGCTGTGGATGATGACCTGCGGCAGGCCCGCCTCAGCCCGGATCTCCGGGAACCCTTGGAGGGCCCAGAGTTCGAGCCTCGCCGCACCCGCCGTCACGGAAGATCGAGGGCGAACTTGATGGCCTGCTCTAGCGCCTGGAGTTTAGCGGCGGACAGCGTCGTGAGGTAGTCAAGCAGGAAACTCTTCGGGACGGTCGTGATCGTGTCGGCGTTCGCCACGCTTTTCCTGGGAACACCGTCTGCACGACCGAAGGGCACCTCTACAGGAATCCGGCGAATCGTCTGGGTCAGCGGGACGACGGTGACGGCGCCGCGGACGCGGTAGGCTTCATCGCGCGACACGAGTACAGCCGGGCGCCGCCCCATGGGCTCCGGAAACTCCACCCACCACACCTCGCCCCGCTTCACGTCCACCGCTCCTTCGACATCGTCGCCGCGGTGGCTTTCGCGTATGCTAGCGCTTCTGTTGTTTCCGGGCGCTTCCGATAGCCTTCTTCGTACCGGCGTACAGCGCGGGCCTTCTCCTGCTCGGCGAGCGCTAAGGCAATCGCCTCCTGAACCACCCGGCTGCGGGAGATGCCCTTCCGGCGCCGGATCTCCTCGATCGCCGCGGCTTGGGCCTCGGGGATGGAGATTGTTACTCTTCTCATACCATATTCATACTATCCGAACGCCGTGCATCAATTCAAGCCTCCGGTCCGGCGATCGCCAGCGCGTAGCGGTCCGTGGGAAAACGCTGCGCCGCGGCCTGCATCTCCTCGGGGGAGACCCCGCGGATGATCGCCGGGTACCGCAGCAGATAGTCGAGGCCGAGGTCGTACAGTTCGATCTCGGCGAGGGCCGCGGCCAAGCCGCCGTGGGTCTCCAGGCGCACGGCCAGGGATCCGATCAGGTAGTCGCGCGCATCCGAGACTTCGGCGGGCGTCGGTCCTTCCCGCTGGAATTTGCCGACCTCCTCCACGATCGCGTCCACGGCGCGCTGCACGTTGCTCGGGTGCACGCCCGCCCGCGCCCACCACGGCCCCGCCAGCAACCCCGCCCGCGCTTCGACGTGGGCGTAATAGGCCATCCCCATCGCCTCGCGCACCCGCTCGCCGACGCGCCCCATCATCCCTAAACCGCCCAGGATGTAGGTGGCGAGCGCGACCGCATAGTACGCGGGATCGCGCCGGTCCACGGCGACGCCGCCCACGACGATGTCGGACTGGCTCTTGCCCGGCAGGGCGACGGTCTCGCGGCGCACGGCGTCGGGGGCCCGTGCCGCCGGCACGGCGGGGTCGGCGGTGGTGCTGCCGCGCGTCCAGGAGCCGAGCGCCTTCTCCACCTCGGCCACGGCCTGATCGGGCCGCAGGTCACCAACCAGCACCAGGATCGTGCGCGCCGGTCGGAAGTAGCGATCGTGGAATGCGGCGAGGGCGCCCGCATCGAGGCCCTGCAGCACATGCTCATCGCCGGCCGGCGGCTGCGCATGCGGATGGCCGGGCGGGAAGGCCAGGCGCCGGAAGGTCTGCTCCGCGACGTAGCGCGTGTCCATCGCGCTGACGCGCAAGGCCGTGAGCAGTTCGCCGCGGGCCTTCTCAACCTCAGCGGCGGGAAAGGAAGGTGCGGTGAGCACCTCGCCGACCAGCCGAAGGTAGGTGGAGACGTCCTCGCTCAGCATCCGGCCGGCCACGCCGACGACCTCGGCTCCCGGCAGAATCGCCAGCGTGGCCCCCAGACCATCCATCTGCTCGGCGAGTTCCCGCGCGCTGAGTCCCCGCGTGCCCCGCTGCAGGGTGGCCGCAGCAAAGCGGGCCAGCCCTGGACGATCGCCGTCGAAGAGGGAGCCGGCGGCGATCAACGACTGCAGCGCGACCATGCCGCTGCCGGGGCGGTCCACCGTCAGGAGCCGGAGACCAGGCGGCAGCACCGCGCGCTGGATCTGCCCGGGCCCGACCACCGGCGAGGACATCGCCGGCATCCCCGCCGCCTCCGCCCTCCAGTGGACCACCGGGGGGACAACCGCCGCCGCGGCGGCGCTCTGCGCTCCCTCCTGCGGGAGATACCATCCCACCGTTCGCTGCCGTGGCGTGACGGTGGCCGCGGCGGCGCGCTGCACATCGGCCGCCGTGACCTGCTCCAGGCGGTCCTGCAGGGTGAAGAAGGCATCGGGCCGATCCACCATCGCGTAGAACCCGACCATGTAACCCAGTCCGTGCACCCCGTCGCGGGCGTAGACGAACTGGGCCTTCGCCTGCCGCTTCACCCGCGCGAGTTCCTCCGGCGGGACCTCTTGCCTGGTCAGCAGGTCCAGTTGGTCTAAGATAGCCTCCTCGACCGCGCCGACCGCCACCCCCGTCCGCACCGTCGCGCCGACACGGAGCAGCCCAGGGTCGCGCGTCGGATAGAGCGAGGAACCTGCTTCCGCGGCCAGGCCGCGATCGACGAGCGCCCGGTAGAGACGCGACGAGCGGGCCGCACCGCCGGCGTTTCCACCGCGCGCCCCGCCCAGTCCACTGAGGGCCCCATCGAGGATCATCAGCGCGGGGAAGTCCGGGTGCGCTGCCGCCGGCACGCGGAACGCCATCTGCACGTACGGTGTGGCACCGCCGGGACGCTGCACGACCACGCGGCGCTCCCCCTCCTGGGGCGGCTCCTCCGGCAGCACCGGCGGGATCTCCGGCCCGGGGTCGATCTCCCCAAAGGCCTGCCGGATCTGGGGAAGCACCTGCGGCGTATCAAACGCGCCGACCGCCACAACGAGGGCGTTTCGCGGGTGATAGTAGGTGCGGTAGTGGCGGTAGAGGTCGTCGCGCGTCATCCGCCGCAGGTCGCTCTTCCAGCCGATCACGGGATGGCGGTACGAGTGCACTTTGAACGCCAGAGCGTTGACCTCCTCGCTCAGGTGCGACGTGGGGAAGTTCTCCGCTCCCTCGCGCTCCGAGATGATCACCGTGCGCTCGCTCTCCACCTCCTCCGGCTCGAAAAGGGTGTGGCGCATCCGGTCTGCTTCCAGGCCGATGACAAAGGGCAGATGCTCCGCCGGCAGGACCTCGTGGTACGCGGTGACATCCCAGCTGGTGAAGGCGTTCCAGCGGCCGCCCAGGCGCTCGATGGCCCGCGTCAGGACGCCCTTAGGGTAGGTCGGCGTGCCTTTGAAGAGCATGTGCTCGACCCAGTGGGAGATGCCGGTCCAGCCCGGGATCTCATTGCGGCTGCCGACGCCGTACCAGACCCAGAAGGTCGCTACCGGCGCGCTGTGGCTCTCCAGCAGGAGTACGCGCAGGCCATTGTCCAGTTCGCTGATGAATGGGGTCATGCTGCCTCCAAACCGCAGTGGAGCGAGCCCTCACCGGCAGGGGACGCCGGGAGTAAAATGAAACGAGGGTTCGCTATGCGCATTGTACCAGGGCGACGCCCGCCGGGCGCCGCGCCCCGCCCCGGACCGTGACCACCGTTTCGCTGCGCCCAGCCGATCTGCGGCGCTACCGCCGCGCCGTGTTGCGGCCGTTCAAGATCCGTACGGCGGGGCAGTGCCGACGCTTCGTGGAAACGCTGGGGTTCTGCTACGCCTTCACGTCCGGCCCCGGCGGCCTCCCCGGTCTCTTCGACGTCATCGGCACGCGCAGCATCGACCGGATGTGGTCCTGGGCCTGGATGTGGAAAGACTCGCTGGTCACCCGGCGGAAGGTCTACTACGGACGCGTCCTGCGGCGAAAGCCCACCTTCATCTCCCTGGCCTATGTGCCGCACTTCTACGCGCTGTCCGGCAACGTCGGTGAGCCCGACGACTACCTGGTCGCGTACCAGGCCGGTCACCTCAGCCTGCTGGCGCGTGAACTGTATGAGCAGATCGCCCGCCGCGGCCAGGTCAACACCTGGGAACTGCGCCGGCAGTTCGTCTCCGGCGACGACTCCGGGAGCCGGCTGCACCGCGCCCTGGACGAACTTCAGGAGCACTTCCTCATTGCCAAAGTGGCCGAGGTGGAGGGCCGCGGAAACTACGCCTACATCTGGGACACCTTCGGCCGGTGGATGCCGGAGGTGAGCAGACGGGCGGCGCGGATCACCAGCGACGAGGCGGCGGGCGCGGTACTGCGCGCCTACCTGAAGATCGTCGGCGCGGCGACCCCGCAGCAGGTCGGGGACCTCTTCCGCTGGCCGCCGTCTCTCCTCGAGCCCGCCGCCGATCGCGCCGGCATTCTGGAAGCGACCCTCGACGGCGAGCGCTACTGGTCGCTAGCGGTGATGGTCAGCGCCCGCCGCCGGGCGTAGCCGCCTGCGGTTCCCCGGCCAAACCTCCCCGCGCCCTTCCGTGGCACCGGCGCCTCCCGTCTCTGCTCGGCATCCCGTCCCCTTGTGCGTTCTCTGCAACGACGTGTGGGTGCATCGACGGTCCGTCGCGTGCAGCACATGTCGCTGCAGACGGGAGGGGTCGCGATGCGCGGCTGAGACCGGAAAGCGATTCGGGGGGGGTCAGCGCGTGGTGAGGCCACCGTCTACCAGCAGGCTGACGCCGGTGATCCACCCCGCCTCCTTCGACGCGAGGAAGAGCACGGCGTAGGCCACGTCCTCCGGAGTCCCCACCCGGCGCAGGGGATAGCGCTGGGCGATCTGATCCCACTGCTCGTCCGTGTACTGCTCCCAGATGGTGCGGTTGAGCTCCGTGGGAACGAAGCCGGGGCAGACGGCATTGATGCGGACGCCGTCGGGGCCGTAGGCGGCGGCCATCGTCGTGGTCAGGGAGACGACGCCGGCCTTCGCCGCATTGTACGCGGGCGTGCGGGCCGTCCCGGCGCGGAAGGCCAGGTAGGAGGCGACATTGACGATCGCTCCACCGCTCTCCCGCAGATGCGGCAGCGCCTCCCGGGAGCAGAGGAACACTCCGGTGAGCACGGTGTCCAGGATGCGTGACCAATCCGCGGTCTCCAGCTCGTGGACGGGTGTGCGGCTGATGATCCCGGCGCCGTTGACCAGGATGTCCAGACCGCCGAGGACATTCGCGGTCCGCGCGATCAGCCGCCGCACCGACTCCTCGGCGCTCACGTCCGCCGGGATGAAGTGCACCTCGCCGTGCGGGCGGAGGCGCTCCTGGGCCTCCGCACCCCGCTCCTCGCCGCGGGCGGCGATGACGACCCGTGCGCCCGCCTGGAGCAAGACCCGTGCCGCGGCCTCGCCGATCCCCGACGTCCCGCCCGTTACCAGCGCCCGCTGTCCGTCGAGCCGGAACATTTCTCCCTCCCGTCGAATCCACCCACCGTGGCCCGTGTCATCCTGCATATCGACATGGACGCCTTCTTCGCGGCCATCGAGCAGCTCCGCCGCCCAGAACTGCGGGGGAAACCCGTCGTCGTCGGCGGTGACGGCAACCCCCACAAACGCGGCGTGGTCTCCACCGCGTCCTATGAGGCCCGCGCCTACGGCATCCACTCGGCGATGCCGCTGCGCACCGCCTACAAGCGCTGTCCCGATGCCGTCTTCCTCCCCGTGGACTTCGCGGCCTATCACGAGTTCTCCGGCAAACTGCGGAGCATTCTGCGCGAGTATTCGCCGCTGGTCGAGCCGATGAGTCTGGACGAGGCGTACGTGGACATCTCACACCGCGGCGAGGACCCGGTCGAGTTGGCCCGCACGATTAAGGAGCGGACCAAATCAGAACTCGGCCTGACCGCCTCGGTGGGCGTCGGGCCGAACAAGCTCCTGGCGAAGATCGCCGCCAACCTGCAGAAGCCGGACGGCCTGACGGTGATCTGGGAGCAGGACGTGGAGGAGAAGCTGCGCGACCTTCCGGCAACCGTCTTGTGGGGCATCGGCCCGAAGACCGCGGCGCGCCTGCACGAGGCCCTGGGCATCCAGACGGTTGGCGATCTGCGGCGGATCTCCCTCGAGCGACTGCAAGAGGTCCTCGGCCCGAACCACGGGGAGTGGCTCTATCACATCTGCCGCGGCGAGGACGACAGCCCCGTAGTCACGGAGTGGGAGCCGAAGTCGATGAGCCGCGAGACGACGTTTCAGGTGGACGTGCGGCGGCGCGACACGCTCGTGCGCGTCATTCGCCGCCTGGGTGAAGAGGTCTGCGAGGACGCGCGCGACGAGGGTTACCTGGTGCGCACGGTGACGCTGAAAATCCGCTACCACAACTTCCGCACGCACACCCGGGCACAGACGCTCCCCGAGCCGACCGCCGATCACGACCTGCTCCTCCAGACGGCAGTCGGCCTGCTGGACCGCTTCACGCTCGACCGGCCGGTCCGCCTGGTCGGGGTGCGCTTCTCCAATCTGGTAAGAAGCGAGCGGGGCGCGGCATCGTCCGATGCCGGCCCCGCGGAACCTGCAGCGTCCTAACGCAGGGTGAACGGCGGATATTCATCGCGCAGTAGCGCGGTGTAGGCGCCGACCCGATAGGTCCAGCGCGTATATCCCACGACGAAGTCGAACATGCCCCGGGGGTACTGCGCCGTGAACAGGATGGCGAACCAGGCGACCACCATGACCACGAAGACCGCGATGGAAAGCACGCCCAACACGATAGCGTGCGGCAGGACCAGTAGCCACTTGATGAGGATCATCCAGCGGGACAGTCCCTGCGGGTAGTCCACATCATAGGTGATAGGATACTTGCCTGCCTCCCACGTGAAGGGAGGGTATTCGTCCCGCAGGAGTCCGACATACGCCCCCACGTTCGCCGCCCAGCGGGCCGAGTTCACATAGAGGTCGAACAGACCCTGCGGGTAGCGTTTCGTGAACAGGATAGAGAAGAAGGCGATGAAAGTGACGACGCCCTGCAGAGTGCCGAGCGCCCACAGGACGAAGAAGTGCGGGATCGCCAGCAGCCACTTCACGAAGATGAGCCAGCGAGAAAGCCGACCTGGATACTGGACGTCGAAGCGCAGCGGATAAGCCTCGATCTGTGCGGCCATCGATTACCTCCTGGTGGACCAGCTTGTTACGTCCGCGCCCCCATCTGTATCGCGCGCACGGCTTCCTTGACCTCGGCGTAGTTCGGCTCGACCGTCGGGTCGTCGCTGACCCACCGATAGGTCACCGTACCATCCTTGTCGAGGACGAAGACCGACCGCTTGGCCACACCGGGCAGCACCCCCTTGGCGAAGTTGGGGTCCTCCACGCCGAACGCCATGACCGCGCGACGGTTGAAGTCGCTGAGGAGGGTGAACGTCAGCCCGTGCTGCTCCGCCCAGGCCTTCTGAGCGTAGGGGGTATCCACGCTGATCCCGACCACCCGCGCCCCCCCGTCGGTGAAGACGTTGAGGCTGTCGCGAAAGGTGCACATTTCCCGGGTGCAGACGCCCGTGAAAGCGCCGGGAAAGAACGCCAGCACGACCGGCTGGCCGAACAGATCGGACACCCGCACCGGCTGCCGGTCGCCTCCGACCAGCATCACGTCCGGAGCCTTTTCGCCGACGCGAACCTCCGCCATGGAACCACCCTTCCTGGGGAACCTTCCTCCAGTCTACCCCACACGCCCAAGGATCCGGATCCTGCCGCGCACGCCCGCCGGCAAGGAGTCCTCCGCCACCTGACCGAAATCGAACAGCATCCAGAGGGATTATCGCACTGTGGCCTGTTGAGGAGGACGACGATGGCAGCCGTGCTGGAGGCCAAACTGCTGATCGACGGACGGTGGGTGGACGGCGGCCCGCCGGTGGAGGTGCGCAACAAGTACAGCGGAGAGGTGATCGGCACGCTGCCCGCCGCCCGCCGCGAGGACGTGGACGCCGCGGTGGCCGCGGCCGCCCGGGCCGCCGCCGTCATGGCGGAGATGCCGGCGCACCGGCGCAGCGAGATCCTTTCCCGCACCGCCGCGCTGATCCGGGAACGGCGCGACGAATTCGCCCGCACCATCGCCGCGGAGGCCGGCAAGGCGCTGAAGTACGCCCGCGCCGAGGTAGACCGCGGCATCATGACGTTCACGATCGCCGCCGAGGAGGCCCGCCGCCTGCACGGAGAGACGGTACCGCTGGACGCGGTCCCGGCCGGCGAAGGCTATTTCGGTTTCTGGATCCGCCGCCCGGTCGGCGTCGTCGCCGCGATCTCGCCCTTCAACTTCCCGCTCAACCTGGTGGCGCACAAGGTCGCCCCGGCGCTGGCTGCGGGCAACACCGTGGTGCTCAAGCCGGCGACGGCGACGCCGCTGACCGCGGTCAACCTCTGCCAGGTGCTGGCGGAGGCGGGACTGCCCGGCGGGGCGATCAACCTGATCGTCGGCCCGGGGAGCACCGTCGGCGAGTGGCTCGTCACCCATCCGCAAGTCGCCAAAGTCACGTTCACCGGCAGTCCGGCCGTGGGCGAGCGCATCATGTCCATCGCCGGGATCAAGAAGGTGACGCTGGAACTGGGGAACACGTCGCCGGTGATCATTGCGCCGGATGCAGACCTGGACTTCGTCGCGAAACGCTGCGCCGTCGGCGCGTACTACAACTCGGGGCAGGTCTGCATCTCCGTGCAGCGCATCTACAGCGAGCGCAAAGTGTACGAGCCCTTCACCGAGCGGTTCGTCCAGGCCAGCCAGGCGATGGTCGTCGGCGACCCCCTGGATGAGCGCGTCGACGTCGGTCCGATGATCGACGTCCGCGAGGCGGAGCGCATCGAAGGGTGGGTGCAGGAGGCGATGGCGGGCGGCGCGCGCGTCCTCACCGGAGGCAAACGCGACGGGGCGGTCTACTGGCCGACGGTGCTCAGCGAAGTCAAACCCGAGATGAAAGTCGTCGCGCAGGAGGCGTTCGCGCCGGTCGCGTCCGTCATCGCCACCGACGATTTCGAAGACGCCCTGCGCCAGGCGGACGCCACCGAGTACGGCCTCCAGGCCGCGGTCTTCACGCGCGACATCTCCCGGGTCTTTCAGGCGGTCCGCCGCCTGAACTTCGGCGGGGTGATCATCAACGACACTCCGGTCTTCCGCGCCGACCACATGCCCTACGGCGGCATGCGCCGCAGCGGGATCGGGCGGGAAGGCGTCCGCTACGCCATGGAGGAGATGACCAACATCCAGATGGTGGTGATCCGGCTGGCGGACTAGGGTTTGAACCGGGCGACCGCGGTGGGCGTGACGATCGGCAGCAGGTAGTCGGGGAACCGCGCGCGCACCGCGGTGGCCAGGGCGTCGTCATCCAGTCCGGCCGCCGCGCCCTCGCGCACGGCCGCCTCCGCCGCGGCATGGTACTGCTCCTGAGCGTCCACGATCTCCGGCCCGCCCACCCGCCCGTGCCCCGGGATGAAGATGTCGGCATCCAGGGCCCGCAGCGCGCGCAGTCCCTCGCGCACGCCGCCCGCCGAAGCGTGCTCGTAGTTGCAGTGATAGCCGGAGAAGACCAGGTCGCCGCAGATGGCAACCCGTTCCGCGGGCAGAAAGAGGAAGGCATCGCCCGGCGTGTGGTCCCACCCGGCGTGCCAGACTTCGACTTCCACGTCTCCGACGTACAGGGTGAGGCCCTCATCGAAGGTCACATCGGGAAGGACCGGGACGGCGTCCGCGAATAACTCCGCGGTTTCCGCGGCGCGCCGCCGAGCCTCGAGCAGCGCCGGGTGCTCGGCCGCCATGCCCTCGCGGCAAGCCCGGTGGGCGATGATCGTCGCGCCCTGACCGGCGAACCAGGCCCCGCCCAACGTGTGATCGGTGTGGTGATGCGTGAGCGCGACGAGGCGCACCGGCGCGCTCGTGTGCCGGCGCAGCGCCTGCTCGACCAGCCGGGCGTGGGCCGGCGCAATGAGCGGATCCACCAGTAGGACGGCACCGCGGCCGATCACGCCCACACAGTTCGTGCCGTAGCTGGAGAGCATGGTCTCCCCACCGAGCGTCCAGACGAAGACGTTCGGCCGGACCGGCGTCTCCGCCAGCGGATCGGTCATCGGGCTACGGCGCCCTCCGGGCGATGAACTTGAACTCCAGCCGCGCCTCATTCTCCGCCCGCAGGATGCCGAAGATGGCGGGTGGATCGAAACCGAAGTCCGTCATCAGGATGGCTGTGGTGGCCGTCCCGCTGAGGGTGTTGCGCTCCAACTTCAGCGTCGTGGCAAACGTCGCCGCTTTGACCGCCTCGCGGATCTTCAGGTTGCCGGCGATCTCCAGGGCGATCTCCCGGCCCTCGGTGTACGCGGCCGGCAGCCCGCGGATCGCCGTCGGCGTAAACTCCGCCAGCGGGTAACGCGCCGACTCCAGCCACCGCTCGCGGATCGCCCGGTCGCGACGGATATTGTCGGACTTGAACTGGCTGATGTCCACGGTGATCGTGCCGACGCGGCTGTTCTGCGGATTCCGGCGGTCCAGGAAGATCTCTCCGCGCACGACCGGCGTGATGCCCACGGCGACGTTGAACCGGTTGTTCTCATTGATGAAGGTCTCGGCGACCCGGTAGATCACCTGCGATTCCGCAGGCACGATGACGAACCGCTCCTGTGCCGGCGCCGCGAGGGTCGCGGCGGGTCCGACAGGCGGCGCCAGGGGCGGCCGCACGAACAGAACGGCCAGAACCAGAATGGCTGCGCGCAGTGTCATCAATCGCTCCGTTACCGCAGCGGGGTCAGGACGAGATCGAACGTCCCTTCGGTCGAATTCGGGGGCGGATAGTACTGGGTCACCAGCGTCTGATGGCGTTCCGCGGACACGCGGACGTGGATGTGGGACGGACGGCCCGCGTACGGCGGCGGGTAGTTGCTTTCAAACCGGTACGCCCCGGCGGCGTCGGCAAGCACCGTGGCCCGGTGGTCGTCATCGTACTGCCCGTTGGGCCCGGCCAGCCAGAATTCCAGGCGCGCCCCGGCGATCGGGCCGCACCCCGGGGCCGAGCGGACCACGCCCTTGAGCACGTGCCCGCTGCCGACCTTCGCCCGGAGCGGCGCGTTCGCCTTGTAGAACGGACCCAGCGCGTCGGGCCGCGAGGACGCGCAGGGCGGCGATGCCTCGACCGCCGGCGCGAGGCGCGGCTCCGGCCCACTGAGCAGAACCGTGAGGACTATCAGGATCAGCAGCAGAGAGACCCTGTACATGTCCGGTATGATTCGTCCCATCCGTCTGGCTTCCCTCGGTCTTTGTGCGCGGCCGTCGCCGCCGCCGCACCCGTTGAGGGGGACGCTCGGGAATCGCGACGTCGGATGGTATAGTCAGAGTACATGACACGATCCCATCGACGCATCCTCGCTGCCGTCTTCCCCGCGGTCGCCCTCGTCGCGTTCGCGCTGCTGGGCGCGGTTCCGGCGCTGCCGGCGCAGTCGCCGTCCCCCGCCCCGGACTTCGCGTTGATCAACCAGGACGGCACCAGGGTCAGCCTGCATCAGTTCCGCGGCCGGCTGGTCATCCTCACGTTCATCTACACGCACTGTCCGGACATCTGTCCGCTGACCACGGCCAAACTCGTGCGCGTGCAGAACGAACTAAAGAAGCGCGGCTGGTTCGGCCGGAAGGTGGTCTTGCTCGCCATGACGTTCGACCCCCAGCGGGACACACCGGCCGTGATGAAGGCCTACGCCGCCAAGTTCAAAGTGGACCAC
>Ga0209108_10000888_pt1 | contig 17036 bp, 19 predicted proteins | sample Rifsed10ft1_FD_184003 | JGI IMG/M metagenome (GOLD analysis project Ga0209108, IMG submission 184003) | Soil microbial communities from Rifle, Colorado, USA - sediment 10ft 1 (version 2) | ecosystem: Environmental > Terrestrial > Deep subsurface > Rock core/Sediment | place: Rifle, Colorado...
TCCGCCACCAGTACCAGCGCAGCAGATAGACGCCGCCGGTGCCGGCTCCCACCTCGAGAACGAATTTCCAGCCTTCGCGAATAGAAATGAGTTTCCACGAAACGATGCCGGTTGCGACGACGAGCAGAAACGTGACGATGCGGCCAACGTTGACGTAGTGCGGCTCGGGGGCGTCGGTGCGAATGAAGCGGCGGTAGAAGTCAGAGACCAGATAGGAACTGCCCCAGTTGAGATGGGTCGCGACGGTGGACATGAAGGCGGCGAGGAAGCCGGCGATGAGCAGTCCGCGCAAGGCGGGCGGGAGGTGCTGGGTGGCGACGAGCATGTAAGAGGATTCGGACCGGTCGAGACCGGGATAGAGCACGACGGCGGCGAGACCAACGAGAATCCACGGCCAGGGGCGAATGGCGTAGTGGGCGAGGTTGAACCAGAGGACGGAGAGGAGGCCGTCGCGCTCGCTGCGAGTTGCGAAGATGCGCTGGGCGACGTAGCCGCCGCCGCCGGGCTCGGCGCCCGGATACCAGGCGGCCCACCACTGCACGGTGAGGAAAACGATGAAGGTGAGCAGAGGCAGTGTCCAGCGGGCTTCGCCGGTGAGGCCACGGGAGAAGTCGGGGAGAAAGGCGGTGACGTCGGAGGCGGAGGAGCCGGCCACGATACGAGAAGCCTCGAGCTTATCGAGCAGCGCGGGCATGCCGCCGACAGCGTTCACAGCGAAGAAGGCGACCAGGACGATGATGGTCATCATCAGGACGAACTGAAAGAGGTCGGTCCAGAGGACACCCCAGAGGCCGCCGAGGGAAGCGTAAAGGCCGGTGAGCGGGATGAGAATGAAGATGCAAACGGCGAGGGCGATGGATTCGTCCACGCCGATTGAAACGGCGACGATTTGCGTCATGGCCTTGGTGACCCAGCCGAGGATGAGGCAGTTCATCAGCAGGCCGAGGTAGAGGGCGCGGAAGCCGCGGAGCAGCGCGGCGGGACGGCCCGCGTAACGAAGCTCGGCGAATTGGACGTCGGTGAGCAGGCCGCTGCGGTGCCAGAGGCGGGCGAAGAGAAAAACGGTGAGCATGCCGGAGGGCAGGGCGCTCCACCAGAGCCAGTTGCCGGCAATGCCCTGCGTGTAGACGAGGCCGGCGACGACAAGCGGCGTATCGGCGGCAAACGTGGTGGCGACCATCGAAGTGCCGGCGAGCCACCAGGAGGCGCGGCGGCCGGAGACGAAGTATTCCTCGGTGCTGGCGGCGGAGCGGCGGCGGAAGTAGAGGCCGAGGAGGAGGGAGATCAGGAGGTAGACGAGGATGGCGGCCCAGTCGAGAGGGGTGAGGCGCATCGAGGGGCAGAGTGTAACGTGAATAGGGTGGCAGGTGGTAGGTGACAGAACATCGCTCACATCTGTCAGCGATCAGCCTTCAGCAGTCGGCTGTGAGCGGGGCAGGAGGAGCTCAGAGGAGGGTCGTGGCGAAATGAGCTGGCCATCGGAGAACTTGGAAGAAAACAGAGGGCCCCGGGCTGTCAGGGGGAGAAAGCCCGGGGCCCGGGGGTTGAGACAGAGGCAGGGCCGGAGAAAACTCGTCAGAATTTTTTGCCCACCGCCAGATGGCGGGGTGAACCCGTCGCTACACTCCAGCAAAGGTCAGTCGAACGAAGGAGCGGCCAGCAGGCAGAGCCGGCGCAGTTCCTCGTAGGTGAAGACCATGGCCTGCGCGGGCCCGTTGTGCTCCACCTGGCCCAGCCCGGAAAGGCGGGAGAGGCGGCGGAGCTCTTCGGGCGAGACACCGAGCAGGATAGCGGCGCGACGTTCGTCGACTCGAGCCTGGTACTCTAACTTCAAAGGCAACTCCCCTAGGTGATAATGCTCACCCAGTTTTCTTCTTCCACGGCGAGGATCATCGCTTTATAAACGTCGATGTCCCATCCTTCGCCGATGCGCAGGCGAACCGCGTCGTCGGATTCGCCAAGCACGGTGCCACGCAGCGGGACGCGCATTTCACCCGCAGCAACCTGCAAGATCACCGGATGCCCTACCCACACTTCGTAAGCACTGGCCATGGAAGTGTCCCCCTGCGCTTGGAATTGCCCCACGGATTGGGAGTGTGGGGAAGGGAGGCGGGGCTCGAAATGGTACAAACGGGTTAGTTTGCTAGCCTGAAGGTACTGTTACCCGATGGGGCACAAGTATTTTCTGCGCGAGGGTGAGTACCAACGTACCGGACGGTTGGTTCGGGAGGTTGATTGTGCGAAACGATGTGCGGACGCATCCTAGCGAGTATGAGCGTATTCGAGCGCGCCCGGAGGGCTCTGCGACTGAAGACTGCGCCCGCGCCCGTGGAAATGGCGCCGGCCGGAGTGGGGCTGGCACTGGGCGGCGGATTTGCGCGGGGCTTTGCGCACCTGGGCGTGATCCAGGTGCTGGAAGAAAGCGGCGTCAAGGTTACGCACCTTGCGGGGTCGAGCATCGGAAGCCTGCTGGGAGCGGCGTATGCGGCAGGCGAACCGGTGGAGCGGATTGCGGCAGAGGGGCGGCGCATTCGCTTCCGGGACTTTGGCCGCTGGACGCTTTCAAGGCTGGGGCTGGCGTCGAACGAACGGCTGGGCGAGCTGGTGCGGCGCAGCTTTCCCGTGCAGACGTTTGAGGAGTTGAAGATCCCGACGGCGGTGGTGGCCACCGACCTGGGCACGGGGGAACCGTTTGTCATAACAAGCGGGAGGCTGGACGAGGCGATCCGAGCGAGCTGCGCGTTCCCGGGACTGTTTGAGCCGGTGCAGGCTGGCGAGCGGTGGCTGGCCGACGGCGGTCTGGTGGCCCCGGTGCCGGCGCAGGCGGCGCGGGAACTTGGCGCAGGATTGGTGATCGGCGTATCGGTAGGATTCAATCTCTGGAACGGCGATGCGCCCACGAACTTATTCCAGGTAGTGAACCGGGCCGTTTCTGCGGCGCAGAAGAATCAGGGTGCGGCGTGGAGAGGGTATGCCGACCTGGTGATCGAGCCGGAAGTGCATGGGATCGATTGGGACCACTTCCATCGCGTCGACGAGGCCGTCGCCGCCGGAGCTGCGGCAATGCGGGCGGCGCTGCCGCGACTCACCGAGCTGCTGAGCAAGGCGACGGCAGGCCGCGGCGGGAACGGCCGGGCGACCGATTCGCTGGCGTCGCGAGCGTCGCAGGAGAAGCCGGACGCCCAGGGAGCGGCGTAGCGATGAAATGCGCGGTGGAGTGGGTGCCGGCGATGGTTGCCTTTCTGACGTTGCGCTGGCAGGAAAGCTGCGAGAACCCGGCGGTGTTCTGCTACCGTATTGGTTCGGGGCTGCTGGCCGAGCGCAGGTCACGCCAAAGCGGTGACGACTCCCCGGCAAGATGCTCGAATCCATCAAAGAGTTTTTCCGGGTTGTCTACGACGTCCAGGGGATGATTCAGTGGGGCGGGACGCTGCTGGTCTGCGTGATCGTTTTTGTTGAGACGGGCCTCTTCGTCGGCTTCTTTCTTCCGGGCGATTCCCTTCTAGTGAGCGCTGGTATTCTTGCGGCGGCGGGCCTTTTGGACCTGTGGGCGCTGCTGACGCTGGTGGCAGCGTGCGCGGTGGTGGGCGACCAGGTGGGCTACTGGATCGGTCGGAAGGCCGGGCAAACGCTCTACCAGCGCGAGGATTCGTTTTTCTTCCGCAAGCGGCACCTCGAGCAGGCGCACAACTTTTACGAAAAATATGGCGGGAAGACAATCATCCTGGCGCGGTTTGTGCCAATTGCGCGGACGTTTGCGCCGGCAGTGGCAGGCGCGGCGGAGATGAACTACCGGAAATTTGTCAGTTACAACGTAATCGGCGGGATCCTGTGGGTGTGGAGCATGGTGCTGGGCGGCTACTTCCTCGGCCGGCTGGTGGGGCCGGAGGTGCTGAGCAAACGGATCCACTGGGTGATTGCGGTTGTCGTGTTCCTTTCGATCCTGCCGGTGTTTTATGAAGCGTGGCAGGCGCGACGCAAGAAGAACCTGAACGCGGCGGCCCCAGTAGCCGTCGCAAAGCCCGAGCACGAGTAACCGTGGCCAGCCGCGGCGAATTCCCTGCCCCGCAGGCCATCCTCTTCGACATCGGACGAGTGATTGTGCGTGTGGACGTGCGTCGGGCGGCCAAACCGCTGGGCGCGGCTGCTGGTCTGGGACCGGGCGAGATCTGGCGCGCGATCGAGACCGACCCGCGCTGGAGCGACTGGCAAGAAGGGCGCATTTCCGTGCAAGACTGGCATGAGCACCTGACGCGGCGGTTCGGCGTGCGGCTGGGATTTGAGGAGTTCTGTGAGTTGTGGAACCGGGCGCTTGTCCCGGAGACAATCCTCGAAGAAAAACTGTTCGCGGAGCTGGGGCGACGGTTCCGGCTGGCGCTGCTCTCGAATACCGACCCGATCCATGTGGCGCACATGCAGACGAATTTCGGATTCATGCGGCACTTCCCTGCCGCTGCGCGGGTCTATTCGTGTACTGTCGGGGTGAGCAAGCCGAGCCCGGCGATTTACGCAAAAGGGATTGCTGCGTGCGGCGTGCCGGCCGCGGAGATCCTCTATGTTGATGATGTAGCGGAGTACGTCGAAGCAGGGCGGCGGGCGGGGTTGAAGGGGGTGCAGTTTGTGGGTGCGGGGGAGTTGTTGCAAGAGTTGAGGCACAAAGGGCTGATCGAATAAGGGGCGAAATGGCAGAGACAGAGTAAAGAATCCTAGTACTAGTACCCAGTCAGAAGCCGCCTGGGTTTATGAGCATCTTCTAAATCATTCACCGGATGGACGATAGAGAGAGCTGGCAGGCGTCAAGCTTTGGCGCAAAGGATGCTATTTGAAAGGCGCCAGCCCGAAATGGAGGGGGAGAAATGGGAAACGATAAAGTGGTGGAAATGGAGATGAGCGCGCCAAGATGGGTGGCGCCAGCGGTGGTGGTTGCGGTGCTGCTTGCCGTGGTGGGGGCGTGGTTCGGATGGAGCGCGAGTTCCCAGTTGCACGAGACCCGGCAGGCGATGAGTACGGAGATGAAGCAGGCAGACCAGAACCTGGCCAGGGAGGTGGCCGAGTTGCGGCAGCAGGTGGCGGTGAGCGACAAGGCCAACGCCGAGCTGCAGAGCGATCTTGGCGTGGTGGCCAAGCGCCTGAACGTGACGCAGGGCCAGTGGAAGAAGGCACGTGAGGAAGCAGCCCGTCTGCAGACAGAGAACGCCAAGCAACTGGCGGCAATGGACACGGCAGTGAAGAGCGAACTGGCAACGAAGGCCTCGGCCGAAGAGGTGAAGGCGGTCAGCTCGGAAGTCAGCGTGGTGCGCACAGACTTGAACAGCACGATCGAAAACCTGAAGATGGCGCGGGGCGAGCTGGGCACGCTGATCGCGCGGAACAGCGAGGAGATCTCGGTTCTGCGGCGGCTGGGCGAACGGGACTATCTGGAGTTCACAATCGAAGGCAAGCAGCCGCAGAAGGTGGGCGCGATCACGGTGCAACTGCGCGGAACGAACACGAAGAAGAGCCAGTTCACCGTGGCGATGACCGTGGACGACCTGCGGGTGGAAAAGAAGAACCGGCAAGTGAACGAGCCGATCTATTTCTACACGCGGGGCGGGCGGCAGCCACTCGAGCTGGTGATCAACAAGGTGGACAAGAACAAGGTGGCGGGCTACCTGAGCATCCCGAAGGCGATCCAGGTGGCAACGGCCTCATCGGGGAAGTAGTAGGCCGCACTCACCGTATTTCCCGACCGTAGAACGCCGGGCCCGCAAGCGACCGCTTGCGGACCCGGCTTTTTCTTTGTGCGCGAGGCTGTAGCGGGCGGAAAGAAAATATTCGAGAGCTGGCCGGTTTTCCTTGCGCTGCGATGGAGCGGTTGTTAAGATTTTCGTGTAGGAAAACATGCGCGGGCCTCTCAATCGGCCCAAGACGTTCAAACGCAACCCGGCGCCGGCGGCGCGACAAGCAACCAACCGCCAGTTCGCATGCGATAGCGGAATACTCTGGAAACAAAACCCGGCCCGAGGAGGATCCGATGTCCGACTTCTACCAAACCGGAGTCATTGCTACACTTCACCGTCTGGGGGAGCACAAGCTGGAGCCGCTCGAGCAGCAGCTCGAGCGATTCGCCGAGCAACAGCCGATTGCGCTGGTGCTGCCGGCACTTTACTCGGAGTTTGAGAAGCCAGCCATGGAGGGAATGCTGTACGAGTTGGCCCAGGTTCGGTACCTGAAGCAGGTCGTGATGGTGTTGGCACAGGCGAGCGAGGCACAGTATCGCGAGGTGCATGAGCGGCTGGCGGGTCTGCCGGGGGAGGTGCGCATCATCTGGAACGATGGACCGCGGGTGCAATCGCTCTATCGGATGTTGCGTGAAAACGGGCTGGAGGTGGGACCGGACGGCAAGGGGCGGTCGTGCTGGATGGCGTATGGATACGTGCTGGGGAGCCGACGAGCCGATGTGATCGCGCTGCACGACTGCGACATCGTGAATTACTCGCGCGAGCTGCTGGCGCGACTGTGCTTCCCGGTGGTGAGCCCGCACATCAACTTCGAATTCTGCAAAGGGTTCTATGCCCGGGTAAGCGACCGGATGCACGGGCGAGTGACGCGGCTCTTTGTAACACCGTTGGTGCGGACGCTGCAATCGCTCTACGGCTTCCTGCCATTCCTGCGCTACCTCGACAGCTTCCGCTACCCACTGGCGGGTGAGTTTGCCATGCAGGCGGACCTGGCGCGGGTGAACCGCATCCCCTGGGACTGGGGGCTTGAAGTGGGGGTGCTGGCGGAGGTGTACCGAAACTGCTCGGTGAAGCGCATCTGCCAGGTGGATATTGCCGAAAACTACGAGCACAAGCACCAAGAGCTTTCGCCGGGCGACCCGTCGAAAGGGCTGATGAAGATGGCGGTGGACATCGCTAAGACTCTCTTCCGAATTCTGGCGAGCGAAGGCGTGGCGTTTGACCAAGGACGGATCCAGACCATGCTCACGCCCTACGTGCGCACGGCGGAGGACACGATCACGCGGTACCACGCCGACGCGATGATCAACGGGCTGATCTTCGACCGGCACGAGGAGGAAACAGCGGTGGAAACGTTTGCGCAGGCGCTGAAGCTGGCCAGCGAGGAGTTCTTTGCCGACCCGCTGGGGGCACCGTTGATCCCCAACTGGGCGCGGGTGAGCTCGGCGCTGCCGGGATTTCTAGGGTCGCTGCAGGAGGCGGTGGACGCGGATAACGCCGAGTTCAGGGGCAAGTCCACGGAAGTGCGGACGGCGGAAAGAGCATGAGGAGGCCGGTGCAGATCCGGTCTAGGGAGTAATCCCGAGTGGACAATTTTCTGCCCAGCGAGCTAATTGCGCGGCTGAAGGAGACCGGTGACGTGGAAATCGTTGCCGGAATTCCAAGTTACAACAACGCGCGGACGATCGGACAGGTGGTGCGCGCGGTGGCGGCGGGGCTTGGGAAATATTTTCCGGAGTGCAAGGCCATCATTGTGAATTCGGACGGCGGGTCGAAGGACGGAACGCATGAGGCGGTGCTGAACGCCGAAGTGGACCATAGCGCGCTGTTTCAGGTGACCCATCCTGTGAACCCAGTGCGGCGGATCACGACGGCGTATGCGGGGATCCCGGGCAAGGGGAGCGCGTTCCGAGCAATCTTTGCGGTGGCAAAACACCTGAACGCGAAGGCGTGCGTCGTGGTGGACTCCGACCTGAGAAGCATCACTCCGCAGTGGGTGGAACTGCTGGTGCGGCCAGTGGTCGACCGCGAGTTTGACTTCATCGCGCCGTACTACTTGCGGCACAAATACGACGGGACAATCACGAACAGCATCATTTACCCGATGACGCGGGCGATGTTCGGCCAGCAGGTGCGCCAGCCTATTGGCGGGGATTTTGGGATTTCGGGGAAGTTGGCGGCACGTTACCTGGAAAAGGACGTTTGGGAAACGGACGTAGCGCGGTTTGGCGTAGACATCTGGATGACGCTGACGGCCATTGCGGAGGGCTTCCGCGTGGGCCAGTCGTATCTGGGTGCGAAGCTGCACGACGCCAAGGACCCGGGCGCGGACCTGACGAGCATGTTCCGACAGGTGGTGGGGTCGCTCTTCGGGTTGATGGAGACGTACGAGAAGACGTGGCAAAGCGTCGAGGGATCGAAGGCCGTGCCGATGTTTGGTTTCCCGTTTGACGTGGGGCTCGAGCCGATCCCCGTGAACGTGGAGCGGATGGAGCACGCATTCACGCAGGGGACGCGGGACCTGCGAGAGATTTATGTGGAGTTTTTGTCACCAGGGACGCTCGCTGCGCTGGCGGAGTGCGCAAGGGCCGGAGACGGCGTGACGTTTCGTCTGCCGGACAAGCTGTGGGTACACACGGTGTATGAGTTCGCGGCGGCGTATCACCGGCGGGCGATCGACCGGGATCACCTGATGCAGTCGCTGGTACCGCTTTACCTGGGGAGGACAGCGTCGTTTGTGCTGGAGGTGCAGGAGAGCACGGCGCTAGAGGTGGAAGAGCGGATCGAGAAACTTTGCGAGGTGTTTGAAGCGGAAAAGGGCTACCTGGCCGCGCTCTGGCGGGCGGGAGCGGGAAAGGAGAAGACACATGCAGGGACTGTTTGAACGGGCGTTCATCGAACCATTCCACCGGCTGGCGGAGCAGTTGAAAGTGGTGGTGCCCGGGCTGATGACCGTGGTAGTAATTCTGGTGGCGGGCGGCGCGCTGGCCTACGTGGTGCGGCAGGCGGTGTACGGTCTGCTGCGCATGGTGCGCTTCGACCGGCTGGCAGTGCGGGCGGGCTGGGCGGAGGCGATCGAGCGGACACGGATCTTCCGGTCGCCCTCAGACTTCGGCGCGCGCGTGGCGCAAGGTGCAGTGTGGCTGTTGATCATACTCTTTGCGCTGAGCGCGACCGGGTCGCCGCTGACGGAGGACCTGCTGGAGCGGTTTTTCCGCTTTGTCCCCGACCTGATCACAGCGATTCTCGTGCTGCTGCTGGGGTCGGTGATCAGCAAGTTTCTGGCGCGGAGCACGCTGCTGGCGGCAGTGAACGCGCAGTGGGCGGGGGCACGGTTGCTGGCCGGAGGCGTGCGCGTGTTGGTGATGAGCCTGGCGGTAGTGATCGCTCTGGAGCAAATCCGAATCGGGCGGACGGCGCTGCTGACGAGCTTCGCCATCCTGTTCGCGGGCATCGTGATTGCCGCGGCGATTGCGTTTGGGTTAGCCGGACGCGAGCTGGCCAGGGGGTGGCTGGAACAACGCATGCGGCCGCAGGCGAAAGAAGAGGAAGAGGTGTTTCGCCACTTGTAAGAAGTAGGGCTCAGCCTTCAGTTTTCAGCTCTCAGATTTCAGTAGTCAATGGTCAGCTTTCGTTGGCCATTATTCGTTGTCCGTTATCCGTCAAAAGACGCTAGAGTCAGAAGACCGCTTCGTGTGCGTGGGGAGAGATGCTAGCGGCGAGACATGTGATTTTCACAGACCTGGATGGGACGCTGCTTGACCACCACAGCTATTCGTGGGCGGCGGCGGAGGAGGCGCTCGAAGAGATCGAGCGGCGGAGGGTGCCGCTGGTATTTGTGACCAGCAAAACGCGGGCGGAAGTGGAGGTGCTGCGGCAGAAGATGGGAAACGCGCACCCGTTCGTCACCGAGAACGGTGGAGGCCTCTTCATCCCCAACGGCTACTTCAACCAGCCCATGATTGGGAGCACGCGCGCGGGACACTATCACTGTTTTGCGTTGGGGAAACCGTACAGCGAGGTGGTGGCGGCGCTCGAGGAGATTTCCCGGAAGGCCGGGGCCGAGGTGGCAGGATTCCACGACATGAGCGTTCGTGAGGTGGCGGAGAACACAGGATTGAGTCCCCGCCAGGCGGAGTTGGCGCGCGAGCGCGAGTTCGATGAGCCGTTTTTCTTTGCGGGGGCAAACGAAGAGGCGATCGGGCGATTTATGGAATTGGCGGGGCAGCGTGGTTTTCAGGTGGCACGCGGAGGGCGCTTCTGGCACTTCTTTTCGGGAAGCGATAAGGGGCGGGCGGTGCGGCAGTTGATCGGACTGTACCGCAAGGCCATGCAAGGACGGGTGCGGACGGTGGGACTGGGTGATAGCGCCAATGACATTCCCCTGCTCACGGCGGTGGACCAGGCGGTGCTGTTGCCCGTGCTGGAGGGCAAGTTTGACGAGGATGCAACGGCCCGGTTGCGCAGCGTGAGGCGAGGGCCGGCGGCAGGGCCTGCTGGGTGGAATGACATTGTTTTGCACATTCTGGGAGGTCGGTAGGAGCCGGGAGGGGCGGAAAAGAGAGAGAGTTTTCCTGCGAGGAAGGCCTAGGGGAATAGGCTGGTGCTGGCGAGGTTCACAGATCATTTGAATGAAAGGACTTAGGGCTGGGCAGGCTGGGTTAGTGAGTTGGTACGGGGATTGCGCTTTGGGTGGTGCCGCGCATGGATCGTCCCTCCGGGCGCTGGCAGATGACGTACGCAAAGCAGGCCGTTGCTGGCGGCCTGACGTGAAGCGTGCGCGCGCCAGGAGGATTGACCATGCGGCTTCTCCGTCGCCTTTCCATTCCCGCTAGCGAATCGCAAATGGCCGTGGCGCTCAGCCTTTGCGCCGTGATGATGAGCCTGATGCTGTGGGCCATCCTGTGGCAGTCGGACGTGATCACCTACCAGCAGGACGTGATCCGCTGGATGTGGACAGCGCGGTTCGGCGGGTAAGACGCGCGCCAGCTCGAATTCTCTATTTTTCCCCTCTCACGATTCTGCCGCCGCTACCTGAACAGGTTGCGGCGGACGTGTTTTTGCGCGCGACGCGGCGGCACAACTTTTCGCCGGCCAAGGGGTTTGACAGATGGGGAAGATGTCGCTAGAGACTCGGAGGAGTTATGAAGTCACTGAAGAAAAAGATCCTGGTCGGAGTACTGGCGTTGGGCACCAGCCCGCTGGGGCTGCTGGCACAAGGCGCTCCCGGTCAGGGCGCACCGGCCGGAGCGGGGCCGCAAGGGCGTCCAGAGATGCGGCGCGACCGCGACGATCAGCGCTGGGAAAACCGGCGGCATCGTCGCGGCAAGATGCGCCATCACCGGCGGCATCGCGGCGTGGCGATGATCCTGCGCAACCCGACGCTGCGCGAGCGAGTTGGAATCAGCGCAGAACAGGCGGCCAGGATTCAAGGGCAGCAGGCAGCGTTTGCGAAGTCGCGGGTGCGCGACCGCGCCGACCTGCGGGTGAAGCAGATGGACCTGCGGCAGTTGATGGCCGCGGAGAAGCCGGACCGGGCGGCAATTGACAAGAAGCTGCGCGAGATCAGCGAAGTGCGGCTGGCGGCGCAGCAGTTGGCGGTGGAGCACCGGCTGGCGATGCGCGAGGCAATCACCCCAGAACAGAAAGAAAAGATGAAGCAACTGTTCCGCGAACGGATGCGAGACGACCGCGAGGGCAGAGCGCCGGCGGCGTGAAGAGGCGTTGTCCGTTCTCCGTTGTCCGTTTTGCGTAAAGAAAGGTTTGAGCGAAATGGGGAGCCAGAGATGGCTCCCATTTTTCTTGGCGCAAGAGGACGAGCGTGGGATGGGCAAGGGGCTAAAAAGCGAATCGGGGAGCCTGGCAGCTCCCCGATTGGCCACTTTGATCGGTGCCGCCGTGGCGTCGTGAAGGCGTCGCGGGCGGCGCGCACCGCAAGAGCGGTGTGATCAAGTTTGGTGCAGTTCTAAGCCCGGTGGAGTCATGCTCCCTCCGAACCAAGACTTTCAATTCCCTTCTACTCCCCGAAAAACGCGAATGCAAGAACAAAGTTGAAGAAAAAGAGGATTGGCGTTGTCCGTTCTCCGTTGTCCGTAATCCGCACCGGTGGGGAACAGGGTGGCAAAAGTTCAGGGTTACTTGAGGAAGAGGCCTTCGCGGATTTGATCGCGGCCGACGAAAGTCTTGGAGCTGTGGAAACGGCTGAAAAGGTTCAAGATCTCACGGTTCTGGAAGACACGCTCCACGGTAAAGAGGGGCGGCGAGGAAACCATTTCAAAGTTCTGCTGATCGAGGACGCGGTAGCGGTAAAAGGTCTGGGGGCGGCGACTGTGGAAGAGGGCTAGGATGACTCCTCTGGGACGCAGCAGGTCCGTGACCCGGTCAACGACGCGGGGAACCAGGGCGGGATCGAGGTAATCGAGCAGGTCCCAGGCCAGGACGGCGTCGAAGGTGTGATCAGGGTACTGGAAGGTGGAGCTCAGGAAACGCTCGGCGCGGGCCGGAGGGGAGAACTCGACGGTTTGGTCGCCCAATGCGAGGGCGCGGAAGCGCTCCTCATCGGCGCGGAGAAAATCTTTCCAAGAAAAGAGCAGGTCGTCGGTGTAAACCTTGAAGCCGCGCTCGATGAAAAAAGTGACGGTGGTCTGCCAGACGGGACCCAGGTCGAGCAGGCTACCGTGGCTCAGGTCTCCAAGGTGTCCGACGAAGTCTTTGAGGCCGTTGGACTGGCGGCCGCCGCGGGAGGCGGTGACGGGCCCGGGGGCGGCGACCTGGGCAACGTGCATACCGGCGGCGCCGCCGATCTGCGGGGACAGAGCGCGGTCGGGAGTGCCACGAAGCTTCTGAAACAAAGCCATGCTGCTTACGACTGCGAGTCTTTCGCGTGAATAGGAACCGGACTGGCGGGTTCCGAAGTAGTGACCACGACGGCGGGTCGAGACGCGCGCGGCTCTTCAGCGCGCACCACGTCCACCTGACCGCTGAAGACAGCGCCTTCCTCAATGACGATCCGACGAGTGACCACGTTGCCATTGACCTGGCCGCTCTGGCCGATGACCACGCGCTCGCGCCCGCGCAGCGAGCCCTTCACGCGGCCGCGAACAATAATCTCCGCAGCCTCGATATCGGCAGTGACGCGGCCAGCGGGGCCGACGGTGACTTCGCCGTCGCTGATCGTGACCTTGCCGCTGACCTCACCATCGATGAGGAAATCTTCGCTGCCGGTGATCTCGCCCTTGATGGAGATGGCTTTGCTGATGACGCCGCCGGCTGTCGCAACGGGCGCAGGAGCAACCGGCGCGGCTCGGGGCGATTCAGGAACGGGCTGTGCCACAAGATCCGCCGAAGGGGGAACGGGATTGTGTTCCTCTTGCTTACGCCACACAGGAACCTCCTGGGAAGCTCTGCCTGAGCAATATCTTGGCCCCACACACCAAGCCGCTCGGGGAGGGCGACTGGTGGCGAACTATAGTATAGGTGTGGAAAACTGTAAACCGAAAATGTGCAAAAGCCTGCACAGCGGGTGCCGGGGAAGGAACCCCCGAAGGTGCAGGTTTAGGGTCCAGTGTGTCAGGGCGGAGGCTGTGGAAAACTGCAGCGCGGCGGGCGGAACGTTCTCGTCGAGAGCGCGTAACTCCCAGAAAATGATAAGCATACCAGCCCATTCGTCGAGGAAGAGCTTTTGGCCACGGCGCGTGTGCCACCAGGTGGAGGAATCGAAATCGTGGTCGGGCGCGGAGACGACGCAAACCTGAACCGAGGCAGGAAGGACGCGGCGGAAGATGTAGCGGGAGCGACGGGTGTGGTAGTTGGAAGTGACGATAAGAACGCGCTCCCAGCCGCGCTCGGCTACAAGGCGTCGGATGGCTTGTGCTTCCTCGTGAGTATTCTGCGCGGAGTGGGCAAGACGGATCAGGGCATCGGCAGGAACGCCACGCTCGGAAAGATCCTTGTAGGTGAGGTCGGCCTCACTAGCGTAGGAACGCAAGGGCGGTCCGCTGGCCACAACGCGCGGGGCCCAGCGTCCGCGGTAAAGCTCCGCGGCGCGGGCGGCGCGATCGGCGTGGAGGTTATCGCCACCGAGAACGATGAGGACGTCGGACGGCTGCATGGGGTCTTCGACGATGAGGAGCTCGCCGGCGAACTGCAGGATAGGACGGCGAACCAGGTAGAGGACAAGAAGCAGGGCGAGAAACAAAATCAGCACAAGGAGACGGAAGAAAACGCCGCCGCGCTGGGAGGGACTCATGTGGGGTCCGTCTGGCGGAGTTTCTCGGCGGCCTGCTCGGGGAGCAGGGCGTTGTAATAGACTTCTTTAATGCTGTAGGACTTGCTGCGGGACTGCAGGATGGGCAGAATTTCGATGTGCCAGTGATAGTCCTCAGCGATGGTCTTCCAGTACTCACTGAACTCGCCCTTGGCGATGAGCGTATTGGGCGCGGTGTGTACGACCATGTGGTAGGCCGGGGCGATGCGGGCCAGGCGGCGAAGGACGCGGCCGAGCAGAGCGGCCAGGTTCAGACGAACAGCGCCCTGGTGGGGCGATTCGAAACGGTGGTTGTGGCGGCGGGGGAGCACCCAAGTCTCGAAGGGAACGCGGGAGGCGTAGGGGCACAGGGCGACGTAATCGCCCTGGTTATCCACGATGCGCTTGCCGCGGCGCTCTTCCTGGCGGACGATGTCGCAGAAGACGCAGCGCTCCTTCTGGAGAAACCAATCGCGGGTCGCGCGGAGCTCGTAGGCAATGCGGCGCGGGACAAAGGTGGTGGCGGTAAGCTGGGAATGGGCGTGCGGCCAATCCTCGCCGGCCTGCGCGCCCTGGTTCTTGAAGACGGCGACGTACTTGAAGCGGGGGTCACGCTTGAGGTCCATGATGCGCAGGGAAAAGGCGGCCAGAACGGCATCAATGTGATCGTCGGAGAGGCGCGCCAGCGGCGTTTCGTGGGCGGGCGTCTCAACGATGATTTCGTGCGCGCCGACCAGACGCATGCGGTCGTAAATGCCGTCGGCGGAGCGGGCGGGTTCGCCTTCGATGCGGTAAAGCGGGTTGAAATGCGGCAGGACGCGGACCTGCCAGGGGCCTTGCGGCGGCAGGGGCAGCAAGGTGCCCTGGTCGGCTTCGTGTCCCGGGCAGAGCGGGCAGCCTTCGGTGGGCAGAGGGGCCTCTTCGGGAGCGCCGACGACCACCCAACTGCGAGTGATGGGGTCCTTACGAAGTTCCATGACGGGTGAACGGCTGAGAGGTGCGCATAGGCCGGCCGAAATTATTTCGCAGGTTGGGGAGTGCTACAAGGGTAGGCGCGCGCGGTATCAACGGACGTAACGGGCCGGGGTGGGGCCCTCCTCGAGGCGATGGCGGTCCCAGATGGCGCCCTCGCGGGAGAAGCTGGCCATTTCGAAGTCCTGGGTGAGCTCGAGGCAGTCAGTGGGGCAGGCGTCTTCGCAAAGGCCGCAGAACATGCAGCGGGAGGTGTCGTAAGTGAAGAAAGTGAGGACTTTGCGGCGGGTGGCGTCGTCGCGCTGCCAGCCGACCACGATGAGATTTTCCGGGCAGGCCAGAGCACAGAGGTTGCAGGCAATGCAAAGCGTTTCGCCGGACTCGGGGTTGTTGTTCAGGCGCGGGGCGCCGCGGTAACGCTCGGCGACCATGGGGCGCTCGAGCGGGTACTGCTCGGTGTAGATTTTCTTCGGGTTCTGATAGCTGAAGGTGAGGGCGAGGCCCTTCAGAAAATCAACCATGAAAATGCGGCGGAGAAGTTCCTTCATACCGTCGTAGTTTGCGGTGGGGGCGCGGAAATGTCAAGACCAGCGGGAGAAGTGTAGCCGCAAAGTGAGAATGTCCGGTTTGTGCAAAGTAGAAATGTCCGGTTTTATGGGGGCCAGGAGGCGCGATGAAACCGGAGCGAATCGAGTTGAGCCAGACGGAGCGAGATCGACTGAAGGTGTTGCACGAGTTGAAGGAAGGCCATATCCGTCAGGTCGAAGCGGCCCGACGGCTGCTTCTCAGCGACCGCCAAGTGCGCCGTTTGCTGAGGCGGGTGCAGACCGAGGGGGACCGCGGGGTGATGCACCGGCTCCACGGGCAACCCTCGAACCGCAAGATTGCGGAGCCGATCCAGCAGCGAGCGCTGCGGCGGTTGCGCCAGCCGGAGTATGCGGGCTTCGGCCCCACGCTGGCGGCCGTCCATCTGCAACGAGGCGGGATGCGGGTCAGCCGCGAGACGGCGCGGAAGTGGATGGCCGCGGCGGGGCTGTGGCGCTCGCGGCGGCAACGCCTGCGGGCGGTCCACGTGTGGCGGCCGCGACGAGAGGCCTTGGGCGAGTTGGTGATGATGGACAGCTCGGAGCATGCCTGGCTGGAGGATCGTGGGCCGAAGATGGTTCTGATCGCCATGATCGACGATGCCACCAGCCGCATCGGGGGCCGCTTCGTCGCGCACGACACGACCGAAGAAAACCTGCGCACGCTGGAAGCGTGGCTGCGCCGCTGGGGGCGGCCGGTGGCCTTGTACACCGATAAAGACAGCATTTTCCAGCCCGCCGGCCCGGTGCCGGTGGACGCGCAACTGCGCGGGGAGCCGGCACGCACGCAGTTCGGGCGGGCCCTGAGCGAGTTGGGCATTGGCTGGATCGCGGCGCACAGCCCGCAAGCCAAGGGGCGTATCGAGCGGCTGTTCGGCACGCTGCAGGACCGGCTGGTGAAAGAGATGCGCGTGGCGGAGGTGTGCACGCTCGAGCAGGCCAACCGCTTTTGGGAGATCACCTTCTTACCCCAGTGGCAGGAGTTCACCGTCGAACCTGCACAGCGACGCAATGCGCATCGCCCGCTGGGGCGGGAGCATCGCCTGGAACAGATCTTGAGTGTGCGCGTGGTGCGCAGCGTGGCCCCCGACCACACGGTGCGCTGGCAGGGACAGCGTTGGGGCGTCCCGCGTGAAGAAGCCTGCGCCGGCCTGCGCGGGGCACGGGCCGAGATCGAGCGGCGCCTGGACGGCAGCCACTGGTTGCGCTTCCGGGGCCGCTACCTGTCGCTGCGACCCTGTCCCGAGGCGACGCGATCGTCGGTAAGTTCTGTAAGTCTACGACTTACAGGGAGGAGCAACACAACACCCAAACCAAAACGCAAATACACTCCGCCCCCCGATCACCCTTGGAGACGGCCTTGGAAGCGGACATTTCTATCTGGCAGAGAACCGGACATTTCTACTTTGCGTTGACAGGCCGGAACGCGGGAACGGCTGTGTTTACCAGCTTCCTGGCGCCTCGGGGTCGGCCAGCCAGCGGCGCACCAGCGTTGCGAGTTTGTCGAGCGCGATC
>Ga0209108_10000889_pt1 | contig 17031 bp, 10 predicted proteins | sample Rifsed10ft1_FD_184003 | JGI IMG/M metagenome (GOLD analysis project Ga0209108, IMG submission 184003) | Soil microbial communities from Rifle, Colorado, USA - sediment 10ft 1 (version 2) | ecosystem: Environmental > Terrestrial > Deep subsurface > Rock core/Sediment | place: Rifle, Colorado...
GCCGTGAGCAGCTGCTCGGTGGCGTTGAATACGTCTCCGCCCTTTCGGATGTCGAACAGGAAGTTCAGTGAGAAGCGCTTGTACCGGAAATTGTTTGACAGGCCCATCAGCCAGTCGGGCTGCCGATCGTATCCGGCGTCGATGAACGCTGTCGAGCGCAGCGGCAGGCCGCTCGTAGGATCGATGAGCAGCGTGCCCTCGTTGTTCCGGAGATAGAACAGGCCGGTCAACGACCGCGTGGACATTCCTGGCGCCGTGCCATTGCGCACGTTGCCGAAGAGCCAGGTATCGGAGACGTAGGATTCAGGCAGCTCGTTCGGCAGTTTCAGGACCCTGCCGCGCGCGCGCTCGAAGTTGGCGAGAACGTCCCAGGAGTACTGGCTCTGAAGTACCGGGGTGGCACGCGCAGTCACCTCAAGGCCGGTGTTTCGCGTGACGGCGCCGTTCAGGTTGAAGAGGATGAAGCCCGTGGCGTAACTGCCGCGGATGTTGTCGACGATCTGGTCCTTCGTCTGCTTTCGATAGGTCGTCACGTCCAGGCCGAGCCGGTCGTCGAGGAAGCTCAATTCCGTTCCGATCTCGTATGACCGGGCGAACTCCGGTTTCAGGGCGAGGTTCGGGCCGGTGAAGCCGTAGCCGTATCCGCCATACGACGTGAGCTTGTACTCGAGCGAGGGGCGGTAGGCATAGGGCCGGGCATCCTTTCCGACTTCGGCATAAGCGGCCCGGAGTTTGCCGGTCATGAACCGACCGATGGATGGAAACGCGTCGGAAAAGATGAAACTCGTCGAGACGGAAGGATAGAAGAACGAGTTGCGCTCCACCGGGATCGTCGACGTCCAGTCATTCCGACCCGTGATGTTCAGGTAGAGGTACTTCCGGTAGTCGAGGGTCGCCTGACCGAAGAGGCTCAACAGGCGGCGCTGCTCGATCGTGGTCCGGTTGAATCGCGTGTTGGTATTGTTGATGGAAATGAAGTTCGGATCCAGAAAGTCCTGGCCCTTCAGCGCATTGTACGTCGACTTGAAGTCGGAAATCTGGTTACCCACCAGGCCACTGAGCGAGAACCCGTTCCAGACCTCGCGCGGATAGACGTTGAACAATGTCTGGGCGTTGATGTTGCGCGTGATGTTGTCCGCCTGGTCGAGGACTCCATTCCAGGTGTATCCGGCGGCGCTTTCAGGATTCCGCAGGATCAGGTTTTCGTTGGTGTACGTGTCGGCGCCGATGTTGGACGTGATATTGCCCCATGGAACCGGCGTAATCGTCAGGCCGACGTTGGGGAAATACCGGTTGTTCGTCGAATTCTGCTTGTTCCGCTCGGTGTTGAAGTAGGGGTTATCCACTTCGGCTGACTGGGACAGGTTGGTGATGCGGCGCCGGTTGCCGGCGGGCGTCTGCCAATCCTTCGCGTTGTCGGTCTGGGGCCACAACAGGAGGCCGACCAGTGGACCAATCCCTCCCTTGTACGGCTGATCGTTGTTCACGTATGCGTAGATGATCGACAGGTCGGCTCTCAGCCACGAATTGATCACCGCCTGCGAGCGTCCCGTCAGGTTGATCCGGCTGAGGTCCGCGCCCGGTACCACACCCTGCTGACGGTCTGCGCCAACGCCCAGGCGGTAATTGACCCGGTTGTCGGGGACGCCCCCGCTGAACGCCAGGTTGTGCTTCTGCGTCAACGCCGTCCTGAAGAATCCGTCGATGTTGTCGTAAAACACCGTTCCGTCCGGATACGGCTCGCCAAAGTAGGAGAACGAAGCGAGCGTGCTGCCCGCCACCGACGTTGGGCCATAGATGCGCTGGAGTTTCGGCCGTGCCCCCGTGCGCTCGATCCTGAAGCTGTTGCTGTAATCGAAGCCGCCGCCCGGCGCCCCGCGCTTGGTGGTGATGACGATGGCCCCGTTGGCGGCATCGATGCCGTATAGCGCGGACGCCTCCGGCCCCTTCAGCACCACCAGGGTCTCGATGTCTTCGGGATTGATGTCGGAGGCCCGGTTGCTGAAGTCAACGCCACGATTGCTGAATGCCGTCAATGACCCGGGGGCATCGGACGCCAGCACTCCGGTATTGAGTGTCTTGTTGTCGAGCGGAAGACCATCGATGATCATCAGCGGCTGATTGCTGCTGCTGATCGAGCTGACGCCCCTGATGGTGATCGAAGATGACGCGCCCGGCACCCCGGAACTGCTGGTGACTTCGACGCCGGCCACGCGCCCCTGCAGCGCGTTGATGAAATTCTCCCGGCCCGTCTGGGCGATGTCGACGCCGCGGACGGTCTGTTGCGACGCCCCGAGCGCCCTCCCGACGTTCGTCTGCCCTAACGACGTCACGACCACCGCGTCGAGATTGGTGGCGGCCCGACGCAACGTCACGTTGATGACGGCTGCCTCTCCGATAGTCCGCTCTTCGGGTGTGTGTCCGATGAGCCTGAACTGGAGCACCTGGCCGGCGTTGGCGCGGATGGAATAGGTCCCATCGCTGCTCGTTATGGTCCCTCGGCCAGTTCCCCTGAGGACGACCGATGCACTCTGCAGAGGAATGCCTTGTTCATCGGTCACTCTTCCGGTAATGGTCCGATCCTGTGCGCGCGCCTGCGCGGCAACCAGGAAGGTTCCGATCAACACCATCCATACCTTGTTCTTCATGTTGGGGTGCACCGGGTTGTGGTGGACAAGCACTCAAGCACGAGCCTCCCGTCGAACGCCATCGAGACGATGCGTTCCACGGGACGGGTCAAATTTCTGTTGTGGCTGAAGACGCGGAGGAGTAGTCCGGAACGAGGGCGCGCTGGCGAGAAGAAGCCGTGAATGCACCGCAAAGGCGCGACGCCTCCGATCCGTTGTGAGGAGGTTTGTGTACGCGAAGCTCTCAACCCGGGACCACTGCGGCATGCGTTTCCGAATACCTGCGGCAGCCGATCATATTTCGGAGTGTTGAAGCTGTCAACGCAATAGGGATTCGGCTGGCAGGTATTAAACTGCCGTCCTCCCAGGGGCACTTCCGGCCGCGGAGTGAGACCGGGAGCGGGCGAATGCCCGGAACCCCGGAGGCGCGGATCGGAGTGGGAGGAAACGACACGGTGACTTCTGATCATCACATGAAGAAACGACGCGGCGTCTGGAATCGGCGCCGACAATCTGGCCTTGTGCTGCTCCTTGTGATCGCGTTCGCCAGGGAGTCCACCGCACAGAACGATCCCTCCTGGACCGAGCCGTTTCCGCCGTTCCGCATCGCCAACGGACTGTATTACGTCGGCAGCAAGGGACTCGCGAGCTACCTCATCGCCACTTCCGAAGGGCACGTCCTCATCAACAGCGACCTCGAGGCCAACGTTCCCATGATCCGGGAGAGCGTCGAGAAGCTGGGATTCCGGTTCGCCGACATCAGGATCCTCCTGATCAGTCACGCCCACTGGGACCATGATGCCGGGAGCGCGATGATCAAACAGCTCACCGGCGCCCGGTACATGGTGATGGATGGCGATGTGTCCGTGGTCGAAACGGGCGGCCGGAGCGACTTTCAGTACGGCGGCGACTCAACGCTGCACTATCCGTCCGCCAAGGTCGATCGCGTCCTGCGCGATGGCGACGACGTGAAGCTCGGCGACGCTGTCCTCGTCGCGCGCCTGACGCCGGGGCACACGAGGGGTTGCACGACCTGGACCCTGAAGGTGACCGAAGGGACGAAGAGTTACGACGCCGTGATCATCGGCAGCCCGAACGTCAACCCCGGATACCAACTCGTCGGGAACGCACGCTATCCGAGAATTGCCGAGGACTACGAACAGACATTCCGCGTGCTGAAGTCGTTGCCGGTCGACTACTTCCTCGGCGCTCACGGGAGCTACTTCGCGATGGAGACAAAGTATGCGCGGATGAAAGATGGCGCCGAGTCGCCATTCATCGATCCAGAGGGCTATCGCGCGTACGTCGCCAACAGGGAGCGTGCATTTCGGGCTGAGTTAGCCAGGCAAAAGGCGAGCAGTCGATAGGCAGGGACAGCGGGGTGATGCGAGTTCACGAACCAGGCGCGCTTCAAGGCAGCGCTGGACCGGATCCGGCGGACGCGCCGCGATTGGCCTCCCGCCGAAACGACAACCATTGCAGGGTGGTTTGAAGTCGCGCTCGCCGTCGCCGTCGCTGTCGGGCTGAGAATGGGGGCTCCTCATTCTTGTCGCGGCCTGGAAGCTCGCCACCGAATTCCTGTTCGTCGTGGCCGGCGCGCCGATCTGGGAGTTTATCGAACGGGCAGGGAGTTATGCGGCGCCGCTGGCGTTGGCGGCCCTGATGAGAACACGACGCTGACGTTGCTCACGAGCTAGCCGGGTGGTCACAGGCCGCTAGCTTAGTCCTCCATGCGCTCCCTGTCACAGCCGAGGACCCTCGGCGTCGCGGCGACGTTGGTCGCCTACCTGTGCGCCAGCAGTTCCCTGGTGCTCGCACAGACCGGAACGGACGCCCGCTTTGAAGCACTGGCGTCGCTCGCCACAGCGAAGATGAAGGAGTACGGCGTCCCCGGCGTTGCGCTCGGCATTGTGCATAACGGGACCGTGAACATTCGCGGGTTGGGCGTCACGAACGTCGAGGATTCCCTTCCAGTCACCGCGCACACCGTATTCCCGATCGCGTCCATCTCCAAGACATTCGCCGCGACGGCCATGATGCGGCTGGTCGAGCAGGGCAAGGTCGACCTTCGAGCGCCCGTGCGCACCTACCTGCCCGAGTTTCGCGTGCGGGATGAAACCGTGAGCCGTGACGTGACGGTGTGGCATCTCCTGACCCATCTGGGAGGATGGGAGGGTCAGGTATCCGGCCCTGATCGGGGCACGGAAACACTCAAGACATTCATCGGGACGATTACGGACCTCATGCAGGTTGCGCCGCCGGGCGCGGCGTGGAGCTACAACAACGCCGGATTCAGTATCGCGGGACGCGTCATCGAACAGGTCACCGGCACCTCCATCAACCGCGCCATTCGCGACCTGGTCTTTCAGCCGTTAGGCCTCGAGCATGCCGGAACGACCGCCGGCGACTTCATCGTCAACCGGTTTGCCGCCGGACACACGACGCGCGATGGGAAGCCGTCACTCAACCGGCCCTTTACGCCGTCCACCAGTGTGACCGCGGGAGGTGTCGGCCTGTGCATGACGGATCTCCTCGCGTACGCTCGATTCCACATGGGCGACGGGACCGCGCCTGATGGTCAGCGTGTCCTCAGGCGTGAGTCGCTGGAGCAACTCCGCAGGCCGCAGGCGCGAAAGCAAGCCAACGACGACGACATAGGGCTCGGCTGGCATCTGCGAAGTGCAGGTCCGATCCGCACGGCCTCCCACGGAGGCACGCTGGGTGGACACATCCTGCTGCTCGAGATCGCGCCCGAGCGCAACTTCGCCATCGCCATCCTGACCAACTCGAGCACGGGGTGGCGCCTGATCCAGGACGTCGAGCGCGAGGCGCTCAAGTTGTACCTCGGCGCGATCTACGCGCTCAACCAGGCCATCGCTCACCGCGGCCTCGTGGAAACGCTTCCTTCGGTGCAGCCGCTCGCACAGCAGCCGGATCCGGCCCCTTATGTCGGCACCTATGCGCGGCCGAGCACTTCAGTGGTCGTCCGCGCCGACGGGAGCCGGTTGTTCGTGCAGGAACTGCCGAACAGCGGTCAGCCAAGGGCGGAGATGCCGGTGTCGTTTTATGGAGTTGATCACGCAGTTGTGACAGATGGGCCGGCTCGCGGCCAGTCGATCGAGTTCGTGCGCGACGCGAGCGGCCGCGTGAACTGGGTCCGAGTCGTCGGTCGCGTGGCCGTTCGCGTGCCCTGACTCGCATCACGTATCCTGGATGAGCAGTGTCCGTCTGCGAGTCATCCGGTTCGCCGCTCGCCTCCTGATCCGACGGAGGGACTGGGGACCGCCGAGCGTATTGGTCAGGCGTGCCCGTCGGCTCTTTGGCGTTCCGAAACTGTATGCCGGGATGCGGTCATTTGGAGTCCGAACCACGGCGACGGGAACGCCGGAGCCAGCCGGCGAATGGGTCCTGCCAGTCGGGCCGTCTCATCACACGATCCTTTACGTTCACGGCGGCGGCTATGTCTCCTGTTCGCCGGTTACCCATCGTCCAATCACCGCGACACTGGCCCGCCTGACGCCGGCTCGCGTTTTCGCGCTCGACTACCGTCTCGCGCCGGAGCATCCGTACCCGGCCGCGCTGGAGGATGTCGAGCGGGCGTATCAATGGTTGCTGGCGTCGGGAGTATCCGCCAGCTCGCTTGTGGTGGCAGGCGACTCCGCGGGCGGAGGCTTGGCACTGGCTCTCCTGCTTCGTCTTCGCGATATGAGGGAGCCACTACCGTCCTGCGCGGTGTTATTCTCGCCATGGACGGATCTGACGGGCAGCGGTCCATCGGTCCGGGAGAATGACGGGTGGTGCACGATGTTTCGTCCGGAGAACTTCGCGGCATTCGCGGCCTGTTATGCACCGCAGGAGTTGTGGAAGGAACCTCTGGTCTCACCGCTGTTTGGCCGCGTTGACGGGCTGCCGCCGTTTCACATTCAGGTGGGGGCCGAGGAATTGCTCAGGGATGACGCAGTCAGGCTCCACGAACGGTTGCGAGCGGCGGGAGTGCCAAGTGAACTCGTGATCAGCGAGGGCGTCTTTCACGGCTGGCAGATGCTCGATGGGGTCGTGCCCGAAGCGCGTCGGTCGCTGGAACGTGCAACTTCCTTCATGAGGCTTATGGCAGAAGCTCCGAACGAAGCGCTTCAGGGAACCGTCGACTGACATGACTCCCGGCAATGTGGTCGGCCAGGACGAAACCCACCTCTGTTCTGCCCTCGATGCGGAGTGGCTCACCGTCAGCGTACATCGCGACGTCGTGGACCCGTTTCGTGAGCTGGCCGACGCCGCCGCCGGCGAAGGGTGCGACCTCGCCATCCTGAGCGGGTTCCGCAGCTTCGACAAGCAGCTTTCCATATGGAATCGCAAGGCACGAGGAGATCTCGCGGTTCTCGATAGCGACGCCCGGCCGCTCGACATAACGACGCTCACCGACCGCGACCTTGTCTTGGCCATTCTTCGCTGGTCCGCCCTCCCGGGGGCGTCGCGGCATCATTGGGGAACTGATATCGACGTGTACGACGCGGCGGCCCGGCCCGACGGCTACGAGATCGAACTCGTGCCGTCGGAATACGAGTCGGGGGGCATGTTTGCCCCGTTCTCCAACTGGCTCGACGAGCGCATTGCGGACGGCTCGGCGTTCGGCTTCTTTCGTCCATACGATCGCGACCGGAATGGCGTGGCGCCGGAGCGATGGCACCTGAGTTACGCTCCATTGGCGACAGGTTTCGCTCGAATGCTCACCCCGAACCTGCTCCGGCAGACCATTGAATCAGCCGACATGATGCTCAAGGACGTCGTGCTGGCGAATCTCGATGAGATCGTCACCCGTTTCGTGACGAACACCAACCCTGCGGTGCCTTGAACCTTCGCCCGCGTCCACAGTGGGGGACGATTCCCTGGGCGCCAACCATTTACGGCCGCTCGGTACTCGGGCTCCCACTCGAAGTGTGGCGTCCCACGGGTGAATGCAGGCTGCTGGTCTTCGCCGCCATTCACGGAGAGGAGCCCGAAACGACGTACGCGTTGTCACGCGCGCTGCGTCAACTGAGCGAACCGCCGGAGCATTGCGCCGTGGTGCTGGCCGCGAATCCTGACGGACTCACTCGCGGCACGAGGGGCAACGCGCGCGGCGTCGACCTCAATCGCAACTTCCCGTCGGAGGACTGGCAGCCCAAGCCGGTGACGCATCGGTCAACCATCGAAGACGTCAGCGACATCCTGCTCAGCAGCGGCGAGGCAGCCGCCTCGGAGCCGGAGACGCGGGCCCTCCTTTCCCTGATCCGGGAGCTCGAGCCTCGAGCGGTCATCGCCCTGCACGCGCCGTTGGCGTGCATCGACGACGCCAACGTCAGCGCGCTGGGACGGCGCCTCGCGCAACGGACGGGGATGCCGCTCGTCAGAGATGTTGGATACCCGACGCCCGGCTCATTCGGGTCGTGGGGATCCGACCACGGCGTCCCGGTGGTCACCTATGAATTCCCGCTTGCCGCGACTGAGGTCCTGATGCGCGATCACGTTCCCGTGCTGGTAGAGCTGCTCGGGCAACCCGACGTCTAGAGCCCCGCTGCATGGTCCTCAACTACATCTGGGTCGCGTTCTTCCTCATCGCGCTCGTCGTGGGACTGGTGCGCCTGATCTTCCTGGGCGACATGGAAGTCTTTACGAACATGGTGACCAGTACGTTCGACACGGCCAAAACGGGTTTCGAGATTTCACTGGGCCTCACCGGAGTCCTCACTCTATGGTTAGGTCTGATGAAGGTGGGTGAAATGGGTGGAGCCATTGCCATCCTGGCGAAAGTCGCGCGCCCGTTCTTCCGGCGCCTGTTCCCGGAGGTTCCGGCCGATCATCCAGCGCACGGCTCCATCATCATGAACTTCGCCGCCAACATGCTCGGCCTCGACAACGCCGCCACGCCGCTAGGGCTCAAGGCGATGCAGGAGCTGCAGGAGCTGAATCCGGTGAAGGACACGGCGACGAATGCCCAGATCATGTTCCTGGTGTTGAACACGTCGGGATTGACGGTGATTCCCATCAGCATCATGGTCTATCGTGCGCAAGCGGGTGCCGTGAACCCTACGGACGTCTTTCTTCCCATCCTCCTCGCGACGTACTTCTCGACCCTGGCTGGCCTGATCGCGGTCGCCGTCGTGCAACGGATCAATCTCTTCCACCCGGTCGTCCTGAGTTACCTGATCGGGATGACGGCGTTAATCGCGGTGACGCTCCTCTATTTCTCGGGCCTTCCGCAGGAGCGGGTGCAGACCATTTCGACGCTCGTGGCGAATGTGACGCTCTTCGGCATCATCTCCGCCTTCATACTGATGGCTACCGTCCGGCGCGTGAATGTGTACGAGGCGTTCATTGAAGGGGCCAAGGAGGGCTTCAACGTCGCCATCCGGATCATCCCATACCTGGTCGCCATTCTCGTTGCCATCGGCGTTTTCCGGGCGTCTGGTGCGCTCGATGCCCTGGTAGACGGCGTCGGGCGTCTCTTTGCGGCGTTAGGACTGCGCACCGACTTCATTCCGGCGCTGCCGACCGCCATCATGAAGCCGCTGAGTGGCAGCGGCGCACGGGGCATGATGGTGGACGCGATGAATACGTATGGCGCTGACTCGTTCGTCGGCCGCCTGTCGAGTGTCTTCCAGGGGGCGACGGATACGACGTTCTACATCATCGCGCTCTACTTCGGGTCGGTGGGCATCCGCAAGACGCGTCACGCGGTCGCCTGTGGACTGATCGCCGACGCGGCAGGCATCATTGCCGCGATCTTCATCGCCTTCATCTTCTTTGGGTAAGCCATTTCGTAAGGCGCCCGCGTCTCTGAGATGGCTGAAGACAGCGGCAACATCCTGACCGACATCGCACCGGGCACGGTGCAGCGCATCCACCTGGTGGGTGTCGCCGGCACCGGCATGGGTGCTTTCGCCGGCATGCTCAAGGCAGCGGGGTACGCCGTCACCGGGAGCGACGAGAACGTCTATCCCCCCATGAGCGACATGCTCGCCTCCTGGGAGATCGAGGTGTTCACGCCGTACAGCGCCGATAACATTGAACGCGCGAAGCCGGACCTGGTGATCATCGGCAATGTCATCCGGCGCGTGAATCCGGAGGCGACCGCGGTCCGCGAGCGTGGGATTCCGCAGATGAGTTTCCCCGCCGCGTTCGGCGCCCTGGTGGCTGGCGGACGACACAGCATCGTCGTTGCCGGCACACACGGAAAGACCACGACGTCGGCGATGATGGCCCACGTGCTCGCCGCGGCGGGCCTCGACCCGACCTTTCTCGTTGGCGGCGTCACGCAAAACTACACCGGGAACTTCCGGCTCGGCGGTGGCGAGCATGTCGTCATCGAAGGCGATGAATACGACACCGCCTACTTCGACAAGGGACCCAAGTTCGTGCACTACCGGGCGCGCACCGCGCTCCTGACCAGCCTCGAGTTCGATCACGCCGACATCTACACCGACATGGCGCACTATGAGTCAGCGTACGAGCGTTTCTGTGCGACGCTTCCGGGCAGTGGCTGGTTAGGCGTAAGCGCGTCCTACCCGAGGGCGGTGGAGATCGCGCGCGCCCACAGCCGCGCGCGTGTTGTGACTTACGGCGTTACCGGCGATGCCGATTATCACGCGCGCGATGTGCAGTTCGGTGAAGGAGGTGCGCGTTTCCTGATCGAGGGACCTGAAAGCGAGCCGACCGCAGTTGTCCTCGCGATGTCGGGGATGCATAACGTGGAGAACGCGACCGGCGTCTGGGCGGCGGCGCGGTGGCTCGGTCTTTCAGCCGAATCGGTTGCCGGCGGTCTGGCGTCGTTCCTTGGGGTGAAGCGGCGACAGGAACCGCGCGGGTGCGTCGGCGGCGTGCTGGTGATCGATGATTTCGCGCATCATCCGACTGCCGTCCGCCAGACCATCGCCGGTATACGGCAACGCTATCCCGACAGGCGCCTCTGGGCAGTATTCGAACCGCGGTCGAACACCAGCCGCAGGAACATCCACCAGGCGGAGTACTCCACAGCCTTCGACGACGCGGACATCGTTACCATCCAGCTGCCCGAGCCTCACGACAAGGTTCCCGCCGACCAGCAGCTCGACGTTCCCGCGATTGTCCGGGAACTCAAGAAGCGTGGAATCGAGGCGAGCGTTCTGGAGAACGTGCCGGCGATCGTTGAGCTGATTGTTCGAGAGGCCCGGGCGAACGACGTGATCCTGGTGATGAGCAATGGCTCGTTCGGGGGCCTCATACCCCTGGTGCTATCGGCGCTCGAGAAACGAACAGGGCCATTGGACAACGAGGGTACATGAGCTGGCTCTGCGATCGATGAGCCGTTAGGCGGCTGCCATCGTGTCTTTCTGTGCGTCGGGACTGGCGGCACTCCAGCTCTGGTGAGCCGTCACTGCGTCCCGCACCGGCGCGAGAGCCAGCGGCACTCGGCGACTGTGAGGCGAGTTTTGTGCGGCGCCGAGGTATCATCCAATTCTCGCACGCCGCACGGTGTTCTCCGCTCCCGGGTGCGAGAGTCGGTTACCCGTCGGATCGCGCAATCGCGAGCCGGCGGGATGGGCAGGTCGCGGAGTAAGCGCCGCTGGCGTTCGAGAAACCCTGAGGTGGAGACGCCATGTCCGTCGAGCACTGTTGGCACACGAGCCATCGCATTCCTGTCGCGCTCCTCGTCGCTTCCGCCTGCCTCTCGTCGTGCCATGATTCGAACGACGGCGGCACGACAGCTCCGCCGGGAGCTGCCGATCCGCTTGTCCTCTCGACACTCGTGGTGCGCCTTGACGGTGTAGTGGCGTTCGGGCCTTTCGGCGAATCGCTGGGTGGCACGCGGCAGAGCCCTGCCTGGACAATAATCACGAGCAATCCGTTGGATTCCGTCTTTGCGGCGGCCCCCGGTATCGTCGAAGAGATTCTGGTCAACGATCCCGCGCGACCCGATCGGGAATTGCATGTCCGCGGTACCAGATCGCAGTACAAGCAGATCTACGACCACGTGGAAGGTGTTGTTGTATCGAAGGGGAGCATTGTCGCGGCCGGAACGTACCTTGGCCACCTCGGGGCGTATGCCGGTGGGCGAGGTTGGGTCGAGCTCCAGATCAACGATGAGCACCATTACCCTCCCACATTTACCGACCTCGCAAGCGCCCTTGCCGTCTGTCCGCTTCAGTTCGGGACCGCCACTTTCAACGCCGCCCATCAGGCGGCCTATGATCGTGCGCCTCTCCATCCCGGCGGCCTGTGTCTGGTGAGCACGGTCGTGCCTTGAGTTGAGGCAGCCGACGCCGGGCCGATTCGTTGCTGAGGCCTCCGGTTGGGCTGGTGCGATGTTCGGCGGAGGCCCTGTCGCAACCGGCGCTTGCGGTCTCTCCGAGTTCGACCGACTGGAATTGCGCAGGGAGCGATGTTCGAGGACGTCGAAAGACACGTCAGCTGCCACAGGGTAATCGCCGGCGCCTTACTCCGGCCGCGAACGTGTCCGTGACACACGTTAGGCGACCGCCACCCGTCTGATGATGCGCAACGCCACAGTTTGTGGACGGATCACTCGGTGAAATACCTGGAGCAGCGGCCTGGACTGTAGCCGTCCGCCGGCCGGGCCTGCGGCTTATCGATGCCGAGGCCGTGATCCCAGGGCGTGCGAACCTGAACTGGCGTGACAGACTCCCTTTTCCAGGGACGGACTGCACTTGACGAAGTGACCAGTGGAGCGCACGATGGCGTTGGTCACAACGCCTCGGAATCCCCGACGACGGTGTCGACCCCTCCTCTTCCCCCCTCCCAGGGAGGTCAAATGAGTGCTCGAATGTTGAATCCGCGAGCGCTGCTCGCGGCGGTCCTGTGTGCGACTGCCGTCGCCCGAGGTACGGCCACAGCCCAACAGGGTTCGCTCCTGGTCCGAGTGGTCGATGCGACCACCAGCGCACCTGTCGAGCAGGCACAGGTGGTCCTTGTCGGAACCACCACGGGTGGTCTGACGAACGCTGAAGGACGCTACCTGTTCCGCACGCTCCCGACGGGTGTGCGGGTCGTCCGGGTTCTTCGCGTTGGGTATGCCGAACAGAAGAAACAGCTCGAGGTGCATAGCGGGCAGCAGGCAGACGTCGAATTCCGCCTGCAGCAGCTCGCGCTCAGCATCGAACCTGTGGTGATCACTGCCACCGGCGCGACCCGTCGAATCGAGCTTGGGAACGCCGTAAGCACGCTATCGGTCGCCGACCGCATCAACCAGATGCCTGTCAAGACGATGGCAGAGCTGATGATTGCGAAGGCGCCTGGTGTCCAGATCCTCCCGGCGAACATGACTGGCGGTGGGAGCCGCGTCCGTATCCGTGGCACCAGCTCGCTCTCGTTATCGAATGATCCGATCTATGTGATCGACGGCATCCGGATGACGAGTAATCGCTCCGACGCCACGATTGGCGTGGGGGGCACGTCACCGAGTCGAGTGAACGACATCAGCCCCGAAGAGATCGAGAACATCGAGATCGTCAAAGGTCCGTCGGCGGCGACGCTGTACGGCACCGATGCCGCCAACGGGGTCATCGTGATCACGACCAAGAAGGGACGCGCTGGACGCGCTTCCTGGACCGTGTTCAGCGAGGTGGGATCGATCGAGGACAACAATACCTATCCAGCGCAGTACTCGATCCTGGGACACACCGAGTCCGCCCCGCAGACGCAGCGCCGCTGCTTCCTCAAGGACGTCGCGCTCGGCACGTGCATCAAGGACAGCACCACGACGCTCAACGTGTTCTCAGATCCGGAAACGACACCTATCGCAAACGGCTACCGGAACCTGGCTGGGCTGCAATTGATGGGCGGCACCGAAAGCGTGCGATACTTCGTCGCCGGGGACGTCGAGAACGAAACGGGCGTCTTCAAGCTTCCTCGTTTCGCACGTCAGTACTTCGATTCTCTCGGCGTCGAGGTCCCGACCGAATGGGATCGGCCGAATGTCATGGGAAAAGCCTCCTTCAGAGCGAACCTCAACCTGTCGGTGAGTCCGCAACTGGACCTTGCCGTGCAGTCAAGCTTCATCCGCGTCAATCAGAGGCTCCCGCAGGTCGATAACAACGTCAACAGTTTCTGGTATAACGGTTCCATGGGCCCGGGTTGGAAGGGCGCGGGACCCGGTTACAGCGGGATCGGGAACCTCGGGCAGGCGCTCAATGGGTATGCGTTCGCAACGCCGGCCGAGATCTTCCAGGCCGAGGTCCGGCAGAATGTCCAGCGCTTTATCGGCGGCACGAATGCGGATTGGCGTCCCCGCTCGTGGTTGAGCAGCCACGCCGACGTCGGCGTCGACCTGACGAACCGCGTGGACAACAGTCTGTGCCGGTTCCAGCAGTGTGCGAACTTCGGAACCCAGCGACTGGGGTCGGCTCGTGACGCGCGAGCCAACCTGCGTAATATCACCACCAACCTGCTGACCACCGCATCGTCGCAGCCGAATCAATGGCTGGGACTGAAGGGGACGGTCGGTGTGCAGTACGTGAATTACACCGACCTGCGGAACAATGCGCAGGGTTTGCAGCTTCCCCCGGGTGCGCAGACACCGGGAGCCGGAACCATCAGAGATGCATCGGCGAGTACGTCGCTGACGCGAACGCTTGGCCTCTTCGTCGAAGGAGGCGCGTCGTTCAATGACCGGCTGTTCGTGACCGCCGCCGTGCGGAGCGACCAGAACAGCGCCTTCGGCAGCAACTTCCAACGCGTGTACTACCCGAAGGCGTCGCTCTCCTGGGTCGTCTCGGACGAGTCGTTTTTCCCTCGTCCGGGCTGGCTCAATTCGCTGCGCCTTCGTTCGGCGATCGGAGCCTCGGGCGTGCAGCCCGGACCTAACGACGCCCTGCGCACCTACTCGGTCGTGACCACGAACATCGGCAACGTGGATGTGAGCGGTCTGCGCAGCTCACAGATTGGCAACCAGGATCTCAAACCCGAGCGGGCAACCGAGTGGGAAGGGGGTCTCGAGGCTCAGGTCCTCGACGGCCGCGTGAACCTCGACCTCACGTATTACAACAAGACCTCGAAGGACGCGCTCATCGAACTGACTATCGCGCCGTCCGCCGGCTCGTCGTCCTCCAACGTCCTCACCAACCTCGGTTCGGTCAAGAACTACGGCCTGGAAGGGCTGGTGACAGCGAACCTGGTAACGAGCCCGCTGGTGGCGTGGGATGTGACAATCGCCGCGTCGCGCAACAGCAACAGGCTGGTCACGCTCGGCACGGATGCCAGTGGCCGCGACATTCCGCCGATCATCGGTAACACGATTCGCCAGATCCCCGGTTATCCGCTGAACGGATACTGGCAGCGGCCGTACACGTTCGACGATGCCAATGGGGACGGCATCATCGTTCCGGCCGAAGTCACGGTGGACACAGGGTTCGTTTTCCTGGGATCCTCACAGCCCCGGAATGAAGTTTCCATCGCCAGTTCGGTCGACCTCTTCCGTGGCCGGCTGCGGTTCAACGCTCTGCTCGACCATAAAGGCGGATACCGCGTGCTCAACTCGGAGCAGCAGTTCCTCTGCCAGCAGGCGCCGGGTTGCTTTGGCCTGACGAGCTACGATGCGCCCCTCTGGGAACAGGCACGGGCCATTGCGCAACGCTTTACTCCGGTCCTCTCGCAGACCGGGTACATCGAAGACCCGAGCTTCTGGCGCATCCGCGAAGTCTCGGTGACGTACGCGCTCCGAGAGCAGTGGGCCCAGCGATTCCTCCGGGCGCGAGATGCCAGCATCACGCTGGCGGGGAGAAACCTGAAAGTCTTCACGGACTGGACGGGCGCCGACCCGGAGCAGAATTACAGCCAGGGCGACACCCAAGCCACGCTGCTCACCGCCGGACCGCCGACGTATTTCACGGTCCGCGTCACCGTCCGTAACTAGTCCACGCGGGGACCAACCAATGCTCACTACATCGAAGTGGAGTCACATCGGGACCGCCGGACTGCTGAGCCTCACGCTTGCGGTCGCGACCGGGTGCGAGCAGCTCCGCGAAGACCTTCTGGCCGCTGAAGATCCCGACATCATCAACCCGTCCAGTGTGACCACGCCAGAGGCGGCGGACGCGCTGCGGATCGGCGCGCTGGAGCGGTTCCGTTCGGTCACTGCGGGTGGCGAAGGCGCCTGGCAGGATGGCGGCCTGCTCGTGGACGAATGGAAGTCCAGCAACACGTTTTTCCAGCATAACGAGACGGACCAACGCCAGGTGCAGGAAAGCAACTCGGTCATTCAGAACATGATGCGCAACCTGTACCGTGCCCGCACCAACGCTCGCGAAGCCATCCTCGCGCTCGAGAAGTACAAGCCCGAGCCTGTCTCGAACATCGCGCAGATGTACTTCGTCATCGGGTTCTCGGAGCTGACACTGGCGGAGACGTTCTGCAACGGCACGCCTCTGGGTGACGCGTCAGCGGGAGCGCCCGTGTATGGGCCGCCGCTCACCAACGCCGAGGTCTTTGCGGTGGCGCTTGCGCACCTCGACACGGCGCTGGCGAAATCCACGGGCACCGATAGCACCGCCGTTTCGGTCCGCCATGCGTCCTCGGTTGCGAAGGGGCGCGTGCTGCTCAATATGGGTCGCTTCGCCGAAGCTGCCACGGCGGTCGCGGGCGTGCCGACCAACTTCCAGTGGCGCGTGACATTCTCGCTCAATGCCGGCAGCAACAACCTCTGGAATCTCAACACCAACGCCAAGCGATTTACCGTCGGTGACAGTTTCGACCTCGGCGGTCTCATCACCAACGCATTGCCCTTCGCATCGGCAGGGGATCCCCGAATTCCAGTGACGGGCACGTCCGGCGGCACCTCGCCGGCCGGTAAGGGATTTGACACATCGACGAACTTTGTCTTCCAGCGTATTTGGGGGCGGACGGATCCGACGCCGGTTGTGTCGGGTCTGGATGCCCGCCTGATCGAAGCCGAGGTCAAGCTCAAGGTGAGCAATGATATCACGGGTCTGATGTCGACGCTGAACAGCCTCAGGGCGTCGGCCCAGAACCTTGGCGCGGTCAACACGCCCGTGATGGCGGCGCTTCCGATGCCGGCCAACACGGCGGCGGCCACCACGCTGTATTTCCGCGAGAAGGCGTTCTGGACGTTCGGCCGTGGACAGCGTCTGCCGGACCTCCGGCGCCTCGTCAGGCAGTACAGCTTCACGCAGGACCAGGTGTTCCCGACCGGGCAGTTCTTCAAGGGCGGCACGTACGCCAGCGATGTCAACCTTCCGGTCACTGTGGACGAACTGAACAACCCGGATTTCACCGCCTGTCTCGATCGTAACGCCTGAGCCTCGGGTTCGAATGGCAGGGCGGCCAGTTGGTGTTAGAGTCGAATTCATTCAGGTGACTCGGACTCGACTGATGGAAGTTGATTGAATTGGAGTCTGACCCCAATTAGCGGCGG
>Ga0209108_10000896_pt1 | contig 17005 bp, 16 predicted proteins | sample Rifsed10ft1_FD_184003 | JGI IMG/M metagenome (GOLD analysis project Ga0209108, IMG submission 184003) | Soil microbial communities from Rifle, Colorado, USA - sediment 10ft 1 (version 2) | ecosystem: Environmental > Terrestrial > Deep subsurface > Rock core/Sediment | place: Rifle, Colorado...
ATCGGTGGTCTCGCCGAGGATTTGTTTCAAGCCCTGCCGCACCACCGCGTGATCGTCAGCGATAAGGATTTTGATCATGACCTCAATTCCTTTTTGAGCGGGATCCGGGCGGTGACGGTCGTACCCTGGCCGGGAGCGCCGTGGATATCAATCTCGCCCTCCAGCCAATAGACGCGCTCGCGCATCCCAGCAGGCCAAACGACCTGGCCGGCCTCATCCCTTCTCGGTGCCTGGAAATCAGCATGGTGCGCGGAGCCGCCTCCAGGCCCGGCCGTGCTTCTCTTGCAGAAAAACCGCTGGTTAGGGCTCGGGATCCTCAGGTCTCTAGTTTTATCCTCTCGGCCAGCGACCGGCTCAGATAGCGTTTGCCGGCCAAGATCGCATGCAGCGCTATGATGAGCTCTTCCGGCGCAGACTCTTTGCTGAGATAGCCAGAAGCGCCGGCTTTCAAACTCCTGTGCACGTACTGCTCACTTGAATGCATGCTGAGCATCAGCACCTGTAAATCAGGCCGTGACTTTTTCAACCTCTTCAGGACCTCCAGCCCGCTCATATCCGGCATGGTGATGTCCAACACGACCACATCCCAGGCCTCGGATTGTGCTTTTTCGAGGGCTTCCAGCCCAGTTCCAGCCTCGCCTACGGTAGCCGGTTCTGCCGCTTCACGTAAGATATCCTTCAACCCCCTGCGTACAATGGCATGATCATCGGCAATTAGAATCTTTAGCATAGGGTCCAATGGCCTCAACGTCCACGGTCCCAGGCAAGTGGGCCGAAACGTGTGGTATGCCTCGCCTCCCCTCCGACATGTACCTTCTCTCGCGCAGGCCTAACAGCCTGAGGAATAGTCTGGGCGGATTCTAAAACACCTTTAGATGATTGTAAACCGCGCCAACATGCTAACAAAACAGGCGCTTATTGCCGGAAACCCGGAAAGGTTTTGTGGTGTTGCCCCACAATTGGGGATCGAGCGCAGCTTGACCTGTTCAGAGGGCAAAAGGACGCCGGGCCATTTTTTCTTGGAGGTCTTTGATTTCGCGAGTCCGGGCCTGGGCAATCTGCCAGGCGCGATAAGCCGGGTCATCCCATTGTTCGAGAGGGGCGGCCGGTGGGCTTGCAGCTTCCACCGCGCTCGCCGGTTGCAGGCGACCCGGGATGAGCTGCGCCAGGCAGTATAGAACGTAGGTGGCACCAACACTGAGAACGAAGCTCAGGCCGAGTCCCAAACCGAGCAGGATTTTTGTCGCGACGTCCGTCAACTGGGCGTCTCTTTCAAGACGCAGCGCGTTGCTCTCGCGTTGCACACGCATGGCTTCTTCTATTTGCGCGATCTTAGCGTCGGTCTCAGCACGTGTTGCGCGCCCGGCTTCTTCCGATTGTATTTGGCGTTCAATCTGGTACTGGGCCAAGTCAATTTCGTTTTGGGCTGCCTGATATTGATTAGCGATATGTTGCGCTTCGGCCTCCGCGCCATTACGCATGAAATTGACCAGGTCAGTCTGGCCGAACGTCAGGCCCAGTGCCAGCCCGACAACGATGACGATCACAACCAACGCCACGAAGGCATTACTGATGGAATTGAAGACCGACATGGAAGGCCTCCTTTCGCCGCTGTTGGGATAACTCACTGACACAATGATACATATCATGGCGTGCTAACGTTATCGGTGGAACTCTGATTTTCTTGTAAGACACAGACTGACATAGAGTAGACATTTGCCGCCACATAATCGTGTAACCGACGCCAAAATTGGGCCATACATATCCAGATTTCCGAATAATTGGTATACTGCAATTTGTCAAGAGCGTCCATGCTGTAGAACAACTGCAACGCTCCAGTTTGAACCTCTCTTGAGTCAAAGAAAATAGGCGAATTCCAGAACCCCACCTGTCGAGGCGCCTCCCATGACTCATCCCCGCCCGTTTTCCAGCCTGCGCGCTCGTCTAATCCTGCTCGTCCTCTTTGCCCTCTTGCCGGCGATGGTGATCTTGCTTTACAACGCAGTCGAAAACCGTAATCGGGAAGAGGTCAGGGTCCGGGCAGACGTACCTGCCCTAAGCCGGCTCGCCTCGAGCCAGCAACAGCAAGTGATTGAAAGCGCGCGCCAGGTGCTCATCTCCCTGGCCCAACTCCCCGAAGTGCGCAGGGGTGACCCGGCAGCATGCGGCACAAGGCTCGCCGAGCTAATGGAACAATATCAGTATGGATATACCGGTTTTGCCGTAGCGAAACCAAATGGTGATCTGTTCTGCCGCACCGTCCCCCTCACCGAGCCAATCAACGTCGCCAGCAGCGCCTCGTTCCAACAGGCGCTTCAAACCGGCGACCTGGCCGTCGGCGAATACCAGGTGGGCCGCGCCTCAGGCAAGCCCACACTGGGGGTGTGCTACCCGGTTTTGGGCGCCGGGGGCCAGCCCCAGGCAGTCATCTGTGGAGGGGTGGACCTGAATTTGCTCAATCAACGCGCGGCCGAGGCCCAATTGCTCGAAGGCGCAGTCCTGATCATCATTGATCGCAATGGCACCATCCTGGTCCGTGACCCTGAACCAGAGGTTTGGGTTGGGAAGTCTCTGCCGGACGAGCCGCTCATCCGGGCCATGCTGGCACAACCGGAAGGACAAACTGAAGTGAGAGGTGTGGACGGCACCTTGCGTCTGTATGCCTTTACTTCGGTACGCAGCACAGTGGAAACCGGCCTGCATTTGGCCGTTGGAATCCCGCCCGAACTCGCTTTTGCCGAGGTTAACCAGCGCCTGACCCGCGACCTCATCCTCATGGGGCTGGTCACACTACTGACGGTGGCGCTGGCCTGGTGGGGCAGCGCCACCCTCGTCCTACGCCGGGTAAAGGCATTGGTGAGCGCGACGGAGCGCCTGAGTCGCGGCGACCTGAGCACGCGCGTCGAGTTGCCAGGAGCTAGCAACGAGATCGGCCAACTGGGCCGCGCCTTCGACTCCATGGCCGCGGCGCTCGAACAGCGCGAGACCGAGCGCCGACAGGCGGAACAGGCGCTACGGGAACAGCGTGAGTGGTTACAAGTCACATTGGCCAGCATCGGCGATGCTGTGATCGCCACCGACGTAAGGGGAAACGTGACCCTCATGAATCCGGTTGCCCAGTCTTTAACCGGCTGGAAGCAAACGGAAGCACTCGGACACCCTCTGACAGACGTCTTCCAGATCATCAATGCCAAGACACGCGATACGGTAGAGAACCCGGTCGTTCGGGTGATCCGCGAAGGCACGATTGTCGGTTTGGCAAATCATACGCGCCTGATCGCCAGGGATGGAAGAGAAATTCCAATTGACGACAGCGGCGCCCCTATCAAAGATGATGCGGGGAACATGTTGGGCGTCGTCCTCATATTCCGCGACATCACCGCGCGCGCCCATGCGGAAGAAGCGTTGCGACTGGCGCACGATCAGCTCACCACCATCCTGCAAGGCGCAGCCGACGGCATCACAGCCCAGGACCCGACGGGCCGCCTGCGTTACGCTAACGACGCCGCGGCGCGCCTCATCGGCTATCCCTCGGCCGAGGCCTTGCTGGAAGCCCCTCTATCGGAAGTGATGCAGAAGTTTGAAATCTATGACGAAGCCGGGCAACCTTTTCCCCCCGACCGCCTGCCTGGGCGGCTGGCGCTGCAAGGCGCGCCCCAGGCCTCCACGACCATCCGCTACCGGATCATCGCCACGGGCGAGGAGCACTGGTCGGCGGTCAAGGCGACGCCCATCTTCAGCGCGGACGGGCAAGTGGAGTTGGTGATCAACGTCATCCACGACATCACCGATCTCAAGCATACCGAGCTCTCCCAGCGCCTGCTGGCCGAAGCGGGCCGGCTGCTGTCTGCTTCGCTCGACGCGTCAACCCGGCTGGCCAATGTCGCGCAGCTGGCCGTGCCCGTGCTGGCCGATTGGTGCGCTGTGGACGTGATTGATAAAGATGAAACGATTCAGCGTGTCGCCGTCGCCCACGTTGACCCGGCAAAGGTGGCGTTTGCACATGAGTTGCAGCGCCGTTATCCGGTGGATATAGATGCGCCGAGCGGGGTGCCGCACGTGTTGCGCACCGGCGAATCGGAGTTCTATCCCGTCATCACCGACTCAATGCTTGTTGCCGGCGCGCGCGATGCGGAGAGCTTGCGGATTTTACGCGAATTGAAATTGCGGTCGGTGATGATCGTGCCCTTAGTGGCGCGGGGGCGGACACTCGGCGCATTGACGCTTGTGTGGGCTGAGTCGGGACGACACTACCGCCAGGCTGATCTGGCGTTCGCCGAAGAATTGGGCCGACGCGCTGGCCTGGCTGTGGATAATGCCCGGCTCTATGACCAGACTCAACAATTAAACGCAGAACTGGAACAGCGCATCAACGAGCGCACCGCCCAACTGCGCGCTAGCAACGCCCAACTCAAAAACGAAGTCGCCGAACGCCAGCAGGCGCAGCGCCGACTGGAGGAATCTCAGACGCAACTCCGGCAACTCTCTGCGCATTTGCAAGCAGCCCGCGAAGAGGAGCGCACCCGCATCGCGCGGGAAATCCACGACGAACTGGGCCAGGCCTTGACCGCCCTGAAGATGGACCTCTCAGGATTGCAACGCTCTTTAGACCGTCAAACCCCAGTCATCCAAGAAAAGTTAATGAGCATGTCGCAAATGATTGATACCACCGTCCAAGCGGTGCGCCGCATCGCCACCGAACTCCGGCCGGGCATGTTGGATGACCTGGGGCTGGCCGCGGCGATTGAATGGCAGCTGAGCGAATTTCAATCGCGCACCGGCATTGAGTGTAAATTGACCTCGAACCTGGAGGAATCGGCGCTAGGCGCGGAGGCCAGGACCGCTCTCTTCCGTATCTTTCAAGAAACCCTGACGAATGTGGCCCGCCATGCCAATGCTACGTCCGTCCTCGCCAAGTTGGAAGAAGGTCCAGACTACGTAACCCTCCAGGTCCAGGACAACGGACGTGGAATCACGGAAAGTGACATCGCAAGGTCTCGATCGTTTGGCTTGCTCGGCATACGGGAACGGGTTCATTTGTTAAACGGCGAGCTCAGTATCCACGGGGTTCCTGGCCAGGGCACAACCATTATCGTCCGACTTTCACTTGAGCCGACGCCAGACATTTCCCAGAGCGGGTAAGTGGAGAACCGCCTTGTCCCGCGCCGTGTTGGTCTGGAGACTCATCTTTTGCAAGATGCGCGCCCGCTGGATGCTGGCCGTCTTGACGCTCAGCGACAACGCCCTGCCGCACCACCGCGTGATCGTCGCCGATAAGGATTTTGATCATGACCTCAGTTCCTTCTTGAGCGGGATCCGGACGGTGACGGTGGTACCCTGGCCGGGAGTGCCGCGGATGTCAATCTCGCCTTCCAGCAAATACACGCGCTCGCGCATCCCCAGCAGGCCAAACGATTTCGCCTGCCTCATCTCTTCCTCGCTGATCCCCTGCCCGTTGTCCTGAATGCGGAGGGTTAACGAAGCCGGGTCTTCGTCCAAGTTAACCGTGACCTGTGTGGCCTTGGCGTGGCGCGCCACATTGGTGAGGGCCTCCTGGAAAATGCGAAAGAGCGCGGTCGCGCGGTCCGTATCCAGCACCGTGTTGGTCAGGTTGGACGTAAAAACACACGCCAGGCCGGTGCGCTCCCGGAATTCGTCGAGTTGCCATTCAATCGCGGCGGCCAATCCCAGGTCGTCCAGGAGGCTGGGCCGCAGTTCGGCAGAGATGCGGCGCACGGCCTGAACGGTCGCGTCGATCAATACAGACATATCCTCCAATTTGGGGGAAATAGCCGACGCCTGACGGTTCCGGGACTGTTGGAGCCAGGCCACATCCATCTTGAGGCCGGCCAGCGCCTGACCTAACTCGTCATGGATCTCACGTGCGATCCGAATACGCTCCTCCTCCCGCGCTGCCTGCAGGTGGGCGGACAGGCGGCGCAATTGAGCCTGCGATTCTTCCAGTCGCCGCTGAGCCTCCTTGCGCTCGGCGACTTCGCTCTCCAATTGTGTGTTAATGGCGAGGAGTTGAGCGGTGCGAGTGTTGACGCGCTGTTCGAGAGTGGCGTTCAGCTTTTGGGCCTCATGGTACAGCCGCACATTATCTAGAGCCAGGGCCACGCGGCGGGCCAGTTCTTCGGCCAACGCCAAATCTGCCCGGCTATAACGCCGCCGAGAGATCACCCACACAAACGTCAATGCCCCAATGGGCCGCCCGCGCGCCAGCAGGGGCACGACCATGGCCGACTTCAAATCCAGTTCTCGCCAGGCATACAGATGCGCCTCAGCGTGAGCCGCGGCGCCCAGGAGCGAATCGGGGACGAAGGGATATAACTCTGGTTCGCCGGTCTGCACCACGCGCACGGCTCCATACGGCGCATCCAGTTCAAAGGGATGGCCGCCCGTCATCGCCGCTTTGGCCGAGTCGGTGCCGGCCACCGCGACGCGCTGGATGGACTCGTCTTCGCCAACCACGTCCATCGCACACCAATCCGCCAGCAAGGGTACAGCCAGATGCGCTACATCCGCCAGCCGGGCCGCGTTGTCCAAAGGCGTCGCCAGCAGCCGCCCGGCCTCGGCCAGCAGGCCCTGTGAGACCCCGGCGTGCTTCACTTCGGTGATGTCCTGAAAGAAGTTGACGGCTAACTCCACCTGCTCGCGCTCGTTGAAGACCGGCGTGGCTTTGATGGTCAGCCAACGCTCATCCGCGGCCGCCACGGGTCGCAGGCGGACCGTGGCCGAGGCCTTGAACACGCCCTGCAAGGCCAGTTGTCCGGGCAAGCGCTCCGGTAGGAAAGGTTGTTCGGTTTCGTCGAAGATTTCAAACGATTGCAGGACGTCTGACCACGGAACAGCCAACAACGCTTCCGCCGAGGGGTAGCCGAACATGCGCGCCGCCGCATCGTTGGCATAGCGCAACCGGCCGGTCGGATCTTGGGCCGTGATGCCGTCGGCTGCCCCTTGCAGGATAATGGCGAATTGATCGCGCGAAAGGCGCAGCGCTTCTTCGGCCGCGTGACGTTCGGTGATGTCGAGGCAGATGCCGATGTAGTCTGCCAGTTGGTCGTCGGGTGTGAAGCGCGGGACCCCAATGCTCACCAGCCACCGATACGTGCCATCCGCGCGACGCAGTCGGAATTCCAACTCGTAACTTTGCCGCGCTTTGAAAGCCGCGATATAGGCGTCCAGGTATCGCTGGTAATCGTCGGGATGTACGCCATCAGTCCAGCCCGTGCCGACTTCCTGCTCCAAAGTGCGGCCGGTGAAGTCAAGCCACGGTTTGTTGAAGAAGGCACGCAGCCCATCCGGCTCCGCGACCCAGATCAGCACGGGAGCGTTATCGGCCATGCTGCGGAAGCGCTCCTCACTTTCCCGTAAGGCGGCTTCCACCTGTTTACGCTCGGTGATGTCGCGGATGATCAACTGTGCGGCGGGCTGTCCGCGATAGGACAGCGACGAGACAGACACTTCGGCCTCGAAGGCCGTCTCGTCGAGCCGCAGGAACTTCAATTCCGTGTGGGAGCCCATTTGATCGGCATCGAACGGTTGCAGGCGTTCGCGGTCCAGACCCTGCGCCTCCGGGTGGATAAAATCCCAAAATCGCCGACCGACCAGCTGGGCCGGGTCGGTGGCGCCCAAGAGCCGCGCGCCCGCCGGGTTGACAAATGTGATCTCGTCGCCGGTACGGACGAGGATTGCCTCGGGCGAAAGTTCGACGAGCCGGCGGTAGCGGCGTTCGCTCTCCTGCAACTGCGTTTCGGCCTCGCGCCGCCCGGCTTCACGCTGTTCAAGCGCCGCCGCCATCGCGTCGAATGCCCGGCCCAGTTGGGCGATTTCACCGCCACTCTCTGGAAGCCCGGTGCGCACACTCCACTCGCCTCGACTCAACCGCTCGATGGCACTCATCAACGTTCTGACCGGACGCAGGATCAAGACACCGATACCCTGCCAGGCGAGAGCCAGAATCGACACACCGACCAACCCCAAGAGAATCAAGGTGCGGACAAATAACTGGTCGCTTTCGGCTACGGTGAGTTGACGAATTTCCACCGCCATGAAGACCACGATCAGTGCAGACAGCAGGATCACGGCGAGAACGAACGCTATCAGACGAGGCCGTAGGCTGGAAGGGAAACGCGGCGGGGTCATAAGGCACGCTCCGGATTTATCGTGGGGGGTGCATTTTCAGGGGACGCCTTTGTGTTCAAAGAAATTATAAGGGAGGGACGGCTGCGAAGACAAACGGGCTGATAGGGTGGAACGCCTCTCAGATTTTGCAGGTTGACAAATACGTCAGCGCCGCTATAATAAAACATACCGTTCGGTATGTATTTTAGAGAGCATGTACTCCAAATCCGCGACCACCATCACCAACATTCTGGCTGCCGCTCAGACTTTATTCCTCAACAAGAACTACGCCGATGTGACAATGACGGAGATCGCTGAAACGGCCGGAGTGACGAAAGGCGCGCTGTATCATCACTTCTCCAGTAAGGAAGCGCTCTATCTGGCGATGATGCATGCCGACCTGCAGGAAAAAAAAGAGCTCTTCCGGTCGGCGGCGGAGGGCGAGGGCGCCTGCCGCGAGCGGCTGCGCCGATTGGTCGAGACTTTCCTGCAATTGCCGCGCGAGAAACGCGAGTTGATCAAGCTGGTCCGCCGGGATATCAACATTTTCAAGAACCCAATCCGCGACCGACTCGTCCGGGCTTACCAGGCCGCCTTGCCAGAACAGGTGGAGGTCATCATCCGCGACGGCATTCGCAACAAAGAACTGGCGCCCGGCGACCCGCGCTTGCTCGCCTGGCTGCACGTGGCGCTGGTCGAAGTCATCGTCACGGATTACGCCGAGGAACGCCTCGGCAGCCCGGCCGCCAAGGCCGACTACGCCGTGAACCTGTTCTTGAGCGGCGCAGGGAAGAAATCCGCATAACACTTTTCGATCAGTACCCGAGGAGGATGCACACACCTATGGCGAAGATGTTCATCAATGGCCAGTGGGTAGACGCGCTGAGCGGCGAGACCTACGCAGTCAAGAATCCCGCCACCGGTCAGGTGGTAGATACCGCGCCGCTGGCGGGCAAAGAAGACGTCGAGGCGGCCGCCAAGGCAGCGCAGTCAGCATTCCGTGGCTGGGCGGAGACGTCGCCCGACGACCGCGCCGCTTTGTTGCGCAAAGGCATCCAGGCCGTCGAGGCCCAGGCACCAGAGATCACGGCGCTGCTGACCGCCGAGCAGGGCAAGCCGCTCTTCGAAGCCTCGGGAGAACTCCACCATTTTCTACACGGCCTGGAGTTTTACGCCGGGTTAGCCAGTAAGATTCGCGGGGCGCAGGTTCCCCTCCCCCCCGCCCTCGGCAAGCATGCTTACGGCCTGGTGCTCAAACGCCCAGTCGGGGTCTGCGCCGGAATCATCCCCTGGAATTTTCCGCTCACGCTCATGGGGACGAAAGTCGGCCCGGCGCTGATCGCGGGCAACCCCATCATCATCAAACCTGCGAGGACCACTCCGCTCGCCACGCTCAGAATCATCGGCTTGCTCAACGAGGCCGGTCTGCCCCCCGGAGTTTTGCAATGCGTGACCGGCGCGGGAAGCGCGGTCGGCGAGACGCTGATCACCCACCCTGCCGTTCGCCGTGTGGCGCTCACCGGCTCCTCCGAGACCGGTCGGCGCGTCATGCAGTTGGCCGGGCCCGACTTCAAGCGCGTCACGCTCGAACTCGGCGGTTCCGACCCATGCATCATCTGCCCGGACGCGGACCTCAAGCGCGCCGTGAGCGGCGTGGTGGTAGGCCGCTACTGGAATGCGGGCCAGCAGTGTCTGGCGGTCAAGCGGCTGTACGTCTTTGAATCAGTCTACGACAAATTCGTCGAAAGCCTCGTGGAGAAAGTCGGCAATTACCGCGTGGGCGACGGCGCCACGAAACCCGAGAAGCCCTTCATCCGCATGGGGCCATTGCACACCGCTTTCCAGCGGGAGGAAATCGAAGGCCAGTTGGCCGACGCCGTCGAGAAGAGCGCGAAAGTGCTCATCGGCGGCAAGCGCCCCCCCGTGGGTGATCCGGCCCTCGCCAACGGCCACTTCTTTGAACCGGCTGTCGTGGCGGATGTACCCGAAGACAGCAAACTCGCCGCCGAGGAGGTCTTCGGCCCGGTGCTTCCAGTGTGGAAAGTGCGCTCGCTGGAAGAGGCAATTCAAAAGGCCAACCACTCGCCCTGGGGCCTCGGCTCCTCCATCTGGACGCAGAACATGACCTGGGCCAACCGCGCTATCCGCGAGATCGAGGCCGGGGTAACCTGGGTTAATCAAATCCATTACGGCTACGACGAGTTGCCCTTCGGCGGGACCAAAGCCTCAGGCCTCGGCCACGAGCACGGGCCAGAGGCGGTGGATTACTACATCGAGAACAAGGGCGCGGTGTTCGGTGGGCTGGATTGGGAGTAAGGGCGAAGCATTCGCTTTTCGGTTCCGAAAAAGAATCAGGCCTCAGTAGGCGAATGCTTCGCCCCGACAAGATACAGGAGACTCTAAATGTCTGATCCCGTTGTCGCTTTCTCAAAGTCTGATGTCATCGGCTACGTCACTCTCAACCGCCCGCCGGCCAACAGTTACGAGATCGGCTTCATGCGCGACCTGGATGCCGCCATGGACGCTGCAAACGCCGAGGCCGGGGTGAAGGTCGTCATTCTCAAGAGCGCCTCAGAGAAGTTCTTCTCAGGGGGCGCAGACATCAAAGCCTTCCTCGCGAACACAACCGCCGCCAACATGGAGATGATCCGCACGGCGCACCGCGCGCTGGACAAGATGGCCGCGAGCGACAAGGTGTTTATCGCCGCCATCAACGGGCACGCGATGGGCGGCGGGTTGGAAATGGCATTGGCCTGTGACCTGCGCTTCGCCGCCGAGGGCAAGTACCGGATGGCGCTGCCGGAAGTGACGCTGGGCCTCTTGCCCGGCAACGGGGGTACACAGCGCCTGCCGCGCCTTATCGGCGCCAACAAGGCGCTGGAGATGATGCTCACGGGCGAAAGCGTCACCCCGGACGAGGCGCTGCGCCTCGGCATTATCAACCGGCTGTTTCCGGTGGACAAACTCATGGAAGAGACGGAGGCCTACGCGCGCAAACTGGCCGCGGGCGCCTCTCTGGCTATCGCCCGCATCAAACAGTGCGTGTATCAAGGTATCGCCACGAACCTGAGCGACGGGCTGGCGCTGGAACGAAAACTCATCGAACCGCTCTTCGACTCCGAAGATGCGAAAGAGGGCCTGGCGGCTTTCGCGGAGAAGAGGCAACCGGTTTACAAGGGCAAGTGAGGGTGGAGCGTGAAGCGTAGAGGGTGGAGGGTGGAGAGAGTATTTTCCTCTCGCGCTCCGAGGCGAATTCGCGAGGGGTCAGATGCCAGCTAGAGATCACCGCGAACTACGGGTGTATCAACTTGCATTTGACTCGGCGGTGAGGATTTACGAGACCACGAAACAGTTTCCGGTTGAAGAACGCTACAGCCTGACTGATCAGATTCGGCGCTCGTCGCGTTCCGTTTGTGCCAACATTGCTGAAGCATGGCGGAGGAGACGGTATCCGAAGAGTTTCGTCAACAAGCTGAGCGACGCCGATGGAGAGGCCGCCGAGACAATTGTTTGGTTGGATTTCGCGCTGCGTTTCGGCTATCTCTCTGCTGAGGAACACAGGGGATTAACCGAGACTTACGACCACATTTGCAGCCAACCCACAATCATGATGGCTGAACCTGAGAAGTGGACACCCAAGAGGTAATATGAGGAGCGAAGTGTAGAGGGTGAAGGGATGTCGCTCCACTCTTCACTCTCCACTCTCCACGGAGTACAGATATGTCCCCCATCACCGAAGACGCTGTCATCACCCGCCTGGCCGAAGGACGATTGATTGAGAATGTCGAGCAGATGAGCCCGGTCTACCTGGAGGGCATCAAGCGCATCCTCACGGTCTCGGCGGACACAGAACTCATCAGCGCTCCGGCTTATTACCACGCCGCGCAGGCTGCCCCCTCGATCAACGCCTACGTTTCGGCCATGGGCATCATTCAAGATGAACTGGGCCACGCCCACATCGCCTATCGCCTGCTCGAAGATTTGGGTGTGGACAAAGAGCGGCTCATCTATGCGCGTAAGCCGGAGGATTTCAAGTATCCCTACGCGTTCGACGTGCCGCTCGACGCCTGGGTTGAACTGGTCGTCGCCAACGCGTTTTACGACCGGGCCGGTTACGTCCTGCTCGGCGACGTATTCAAACACAGCACCTTCGGGCCGTGGAAGCGGGCATTGACCAAAGTGGACCGCGAGGAGAACTTCCACCTGCGGCACGGCGAAACGTGGATGCGGAAGATCATCGAGGAGCCGGGAGGGCGCGAAAGACTCCAGCAAGCTGTAGACTGGATGTTCCCGCTGACCGTCGAGTGGTTCGGGTTACCGGACGATTTGAAGAAGCACGGCGAGCAGATCACCTACGGCCTCAAAGGCAGCACGAACGACCAACTGCGCCAGGTCTGGATGAGCACCGCCGTGCCGCTTTGCAACGAGCTCGGCCTGCGCGTCCCGGCGCACTACGAGGCTGCGCCCGGCAAATACGTGATAGACATGCCTTTCCCGTGTGCGTTTGACGCCGAGGAAAAGCGCTGGCTCATCGAGAAGGGCCAGATCACGTGGGAGGAGGTGCTTAAGCGCTGGAAGGGGCGCGGGCCGAAGAACAAGGAGTTCGTGGGCGAGGTGCAGAGGGGATACCGCGAATTGGCCGAGATGGCGTCTATAAGGTTGAATTGATGACCGCTCCGGCCATCGCACCCAATCGCGCCCACCTCGCGCGCGCCAACGCCACCGCCGAGGACTTGCCCTTGTGGTCGGCGCTCGAAGACGTGACCGACCCCGAATTCCCCATCAGCGTGGTGGACATGGGGCTGATCTACGGCCTGCGGCGCGAAGGCGAGACCGCGCACGTCCAACTCACCTTCACCGCGATGGGTTGCCCGTGCATGGACTTCATCATCAGCGACATCCGCGCGCGATTGCTCCGCGAACCGGAGATCAGAGCCGTGAATATCGAAATCGTTTGGGATCCGCCGTGGACGAGAAATCGCCTGACCGAGAAAGGCAAGGAGCGTCTGCGCCGGGTGGGAGTAGCGATATGAGCGGGCGCCGCCTTGTCGAATCACCAGCGGGCGAAGTCTACGATGTCTTCGCCAAGATCAAGCCCGAAGACCCCATGCGCCACATCGGCAACGTGATCGCGCCCGACGCGAAGCTGGCGCAGGTCTATGCCTTCACGATGTATCAGGAATGGTCGTGGAGTGAAATGTTCATCGTGCCGCGCCGGGCAGTCGTTCCTATCATCGCAGCGGCGTAAGCAGGGTGATGGGTCATTCGAGATTGGTCCGCGGCATCGCCATCTGCCCTGCGCCATAAGCCCTATGCCATCAGCCCATTACATGATCTTCGCGCGAAAAGAATACCAGCAACCGCTGGAGCAGATCGGCAAATTGATGATCGAGCGTGGCGCGCTGGCGGGCGATGCGCCCACCGCCGAACTCGCGCGGCGCGCGCGGGAGCAATTCGGCGACGAGGGGTGGGTTGAGATGGTCGCCCTCCCCGAGACCGCCATTTTGCGCGTCATCCCGATGCCGTAAGGGCAGACCTTGTGTCTGACCGGCTTGTATTCACTGTGGAGTAGTCTTGTGGTCCAAGTCACGCCAAGCGCACTCGCCGATTTGATCGTCCGGTTGGCCGACAACAAATACCTGCTGGGCCGCCGCTTTTCGGAATGGACGAACCGCGCGCCGACGCTGGAAGCAGCCGTGGCCGCAGCAGCCATGACGCAGGATGAGCTGGGGCACGCGCGCAGCCTGTATGCCGCCCTCCAAAGTCTTCCCGATGCGCCCGAGGCCTACTTGCGCGAAGAAAGACGGGATCACCGGCTGGGCCTGCCCCTGTTGGAGCAACCCTTCGAGCATTGGACCGCGTTTGTGGCCGCGAGCGCGCTCTTTGACCGCGCATTGAGCATGATGTTCGAGACCGCCCGAGAGTCGCGCCACGAGCCATTGCGCCAGCGCGCAGTCAAAATCTTACAGGAGGAGCGCTTCCACCGGCTGTACGGCGAGGGCTGGCTGAAACGCATGGCGACCACCAACGCGCAAACGCACAGCGCCATGCAGGTTGCCGTAGACTGGCTGTGGTCGCCGACGGCAGATTGGATCGGGTCAGGGTACAACGGCGCGATGGTCGCCGAAGGAGTGCTGGCCGAAAGCGCCGGGGCGCTGCGCGCACGCTGGGCCGCCGAAGTGAAGTCACTGTTGGCGGACTGTGGACTGGCGGCGCCGAATGACTAAAGCGCAAGAGTCCCCCGTCGCTCCGGACGCGATTCGCGGCCGGGAACGGATCGCCTGCCCATTCTGCAACTCAAGCGAGACCGAGTTCTTTTCGCTCTTCGGCCAGTTCCTGCTGGCCTCGCAGTATTACTGCCGCAACTGCCGGACAGTGTTCGATGTGGTGAGGTGGACGGAGGAAGAACCCCCGCCAGATATAAAGTGATTTGGAAATTCGGCGTCAACGGATAAGCAACGGATAAACGGATAGTTGATGGCAGCGCATCCGTTTATTCGCTTCACATCCGTTGACACCGGACTCCAAAAACAAAGTGGAGTCATCAATGGATTTCAAAACGCTCCTCTACGACCTGAAGGACGGCATCGCCACCGTCACTCTCGACCGGCCCGACGCGCTCAATGCCATAGACATGGACATGCGCGCCGACTTCACCGCGCTGTCCGAGGAGCTGTTTTTTAACGAGGCAGTGCGGGTGGTGATCTTCACCGGGGCCGGGCGCGCGTTCTCCGCGGGCGGCGACATCGCGCACTTTGAGAAGGGGTGGCTCACGCCGACATTCCGCGCCCACAGCCGCCGGCTGATCAGATTCTTCGACGATTTGGAAGCGTTAGAGAAGCCAGTGATTGCGGCGATCAATGGCCCGGCTACAGGCGGCGGGTTGGAACTGGCCCTGGCCTGCGATATTCGCATCGTGTCAGAAGAGGCCACCCTCGGCTTCCGCGAGAACTACATTGGGTTGATCCCCGGCATCGGCGGGTGCGCGCGGTTTGCGCGGCTGGTCGGCGTCGCCAAAGCGAAGGAGTTGATATTCGCAGGGACGATGATTTCGGCCAAAGAGGCGCTGGAGGCTGATCTGGTCAACAAAGTCGTGCCGGGCGAGAAGCTCATGGACGAGGCCCGCGAATATGCCCAGATGCTGCTCAAGCGCGCGCCGCAGTCACTCGGGCTGGCGAAGAAAATCCTCAACACCGTCGCCAACTTGGATCAGACCTCCGGTATCGTCATGGAAGGCCTGGCGCAGAGCATCCTGCTGCGGACGGAGGATCATCAAGAGGGGCTGCGCGCGTTCCGAGAGAAGAGGAAGCCGAAATTCACAGGGAAATGATCTTGCTACGAATTACACGGATGTTCACGAATTTGGGGTTTGCTTCGCGTAATTCGTGTAATGCGTGGCTGAGAATCGGGCAAGTGCATACATGAAGCAACTGATTACCCTCCACGTCAACGACGAAGATTACGAGGTCTGGGTTCCGGTGCACAAGACGCTGCTCGAAGTGCTGCGCGAGGATTTGCGCCTCACCGGCACGAAGCACGGCTGTGAGTTGGGCGAGTGCGGCACGTGCACGGTGCTCGTGGACGGCGAGCCGGTGCTCTCCTGCCTCGCCCTGCCCGTCGAAGTTCAGGGCCGCGAGATTCTGACGGTCGAGGGCCTGGCCGAGCGGGGCACGCCCCACCCGCTCCAGACCGCGTTCGCCGAATTGGGCGCGGCCCAGTGCGGCTATTGCACGCCGGGCATCCTCGTCACGGCCAAAGCGCTGCTCGATCACAACCCCAATCCATCGCGCCAAGAAATCCGCGAGGCGCTCGCCGGGAACCTCTGCCGCTGCACGGGCTACACCAAAATTCTGGAGGCCGTTGAGCTGGCGGCGGAGCGGATGGAGCAATCTCATGCCTGACAATGGCGACTTCAACATCATCGGCAAGCCGCTGCCCAAAGTGGATGCGCTGGGCAAGGTCACCGGCCAGACTGTGTACGCCGACGACATGGCCCTGCCCCGGATGCTTTATGGGAAGATACTTGGCTGCCACTACCCGCACGCGCGGATCAAGCACGTCGGCACCAGCCGCGCCGAGGAACTCCCCGGTGTGGTCGCCGTGCTCACCGGGGCAGACGTGCCGGTGAAGTACGGTATCCTGCCAGTGAGCCAGGACGAGACCGCGCTGGCCGTGGACAAGGGCCGCTTCGTCGGCGACCCGATTGCGGCGGTGGCGGCGATTGACGAAGAGACCGCCGAGCGCGCGCTGGATTTGATCGAGGTCGAGTACGAGGAACTGCCCGCGTATATGTCTGTCGAAGAAGCGCTGACCAAAGCGGGCGAGCCGATTCACGACTATGGGGACAGGGGCAACATCCACAAGCTGGTCGGGCTGGAATTCGGCGACCCCGAGGCGGGCTTCGCGCAGGCCGACTACGTGCGCGAGGACACGTTCTTCTATCAGGGCAACACGCACCTGCCGATGGAACAGCACGCGGTCGTCGCACAATACAGCCCCGGCGGCAAACTCACGCTCTGGTCTTCGACGCAGACCCCGCACTACGTCCACCGCGCGGTGTCCAAAGTATTGGGGCTGCCCATGAGCCGCGTCCGCATCATCGCCACGCCCGTCGGCGGCGGGTTCGGCGGAAAGACCGACCCCTTCCCACACGAGATCGTCGCCGGAAAACTCGCGATGGTCACAGGCCGACCGGTGAAGATCGTCCTCACGCGCGAGGAAGTGTTCTATACCCACCGGGGCCGCCATCCCACCCTCATGTGGGTCAAAACGGGCGTGCGCCAAGACGGCGCGATCACCGCCATGCACTTCAAGACGTTTCTGGACGGCGGGGCGTATGGCTCGTACGGTGTCGCGAGCACTTACTACACGGGCGCGC
>Ga0209108_10000898_pt1 | contig 16994 bp, 13 predicted proteins | sample Rifsed10ft1_FD_184003 | JGI IMG/M metagenome (GOLD analysis project Ga0209108, IMG submission 184003) | Soil microbial communities from Rifle, Colorado, USA - sediment 10ft 1 (version 2) | ecosystem: Environmental > Terrestrial > Deep subsurface > Rock core/Sediment | place: Rifle, Colorado...
GGTCGCTAAGTGCTGTAAGTCTACGACTTACAGGAAGGAGTAACCCAAAACCCAAACCAAAAACCAACTACCACCCCCTTCCCAATCATCCTTGGAGGAGGCCCTGGAAGCGGACACTTCTACTTTGCCAAAAACCGGACATTTCTACTTTGCGTTGACAGGGAGGGGAGTCGGGAGTGGGGGAAGAAATTTCAGATTTGTGGTTCGATGATTCAGAGAAGATTCAGGTCACGCAGAAGAGGTGCGGCGGGCTTGTCAATCGAGCGGGTGGAACGTAGAGTGTACGGCGGCTTGAGGATGAGTAGAAATGAGGAAGAGATGCGGGGCGAGGAAAAAACGGGAAAAAAAGTGAGAAGAGGTGGGGGCACGAAGAATCGTCGTGCCAGGAAGGCGCCGGGAAAGAGCAGGCGGAGGGATTCTTTCCGGCAGGGCCGGAATCTTCGATCGCTCCGGCATCGCCCCGCAAGCCCGTCCGGGGCGCAGAAACCGCGCAAGCTGGTGCCGGAGCTCACAATGACAGGGCGCCGGCCAGCGGCGCAGGAACGGACGGGGGAGTGGTTTGAGCGGCTGGTGGAATTGCAGGCGCGGTTGCGGGCGGCGGATGGGTGTCCGTGGGACCGCGAGCAGACGCATGAGTCGCTGAGGACGTACCTCGTGGAAGAGACGTACGAAGTGCTGGCGGCGCTCGACTCCGGCGACGACGCGAAGATTGCCGGGGAGCTGGGCGACTTGTTGCTGCAAATCGTTTTTCACGCGCAACTGGCGCGGGAAGCGGGGCGGTTTGACGTTGCCGAGGTGATTGAGCGGATCCACACGAAAATGGTGCGGCGGCACCCGCACGTGTTTGGCGAGGCGAAGGCCAAGACGGCGGCGCAGGTGCTGAAGAACTGGGAGCAGTTGAAGAAGGAAGAAAGACAAGCGGAGAACAGGGGGAAGAGGGACACAGAGGGATTCTTCGGCCCGGCAAAAAGCGCCGGGCCTCAGAATGACAGCACCGGCGAGGGCGGAGAGGGGTCGGTGTTGGATGGGGTGCCGCGGACGATGCCCGCATTACTGGAGGCGTATCAGTTGACGCGACGAGCGGCGAATGTGGGGTTTGACTGGGAGAATATTGAGGGCGTGCTGGAGAAGATGATGGAGGAGACTGAGGAGCTGCGGGCGCGGCTCAAAGAGAAAAACACGAACGCAGAGAGCGCAGAGGCACAGAGAACGCAGAGCGGAATTGAAGAGGAGATTGGGGACTTGCTGTTTGTGGCGGTGAACGTGGCGCGGTTTCTGGGAGCCGACCCGGAGATTGCGTTGAAGAAAGCGAATCGGAAGTTTGCGGGGCGGTTCCGGGAGATGGAGCGAAGGGCGGGGAGGCAGGGGAGGAAGCTGTCGGAGATGAAGATTGAGGAGATGGAGGAGTTGTGGCAGGAGGCGAAGAGGCAAAGATGAGTGCGAGCGGGCCCAGCGCAACGCCGGGAACAATTGTTGTGAGGCATTGCAGGGGGCTGGCGGAGTTTGAGGCGTGCATGAAGATCGAGCTGGCGGTGTGGGAGGACTCGGACTTGCACGTGCCGCTGCCGCTGTACGTGGTGGCGGAGGAGACGGGCGGGCAGGTACTGGGGGCGTTTGCGGGCGAGCGGATGATCGGGTTCACAATGGCGTTGGCGGGGGTGCGAGCGGGGCGGCCGATCTTGCATTCGCACATGACGGCGGTGCTCGAGGAGTTCCGCGACCGGGGCGTGGGGAAGAAACTGAAACTGTTTCAGCGGGAGGATGCGTTGGCGCGGGGGATTGAGCTGGTGGAGTGGACGTTTGACCCGCTGGAGATCAAAAACGCGCATTTCAATTTGGTGCGGCTGGGCGCGATTGCGCGGCGGTACATTCCGAATTGCTATGGGATTACGTCAAGCCCGCTCCATGCGGGGCTGCCGACGGATCGGTTGATGGCGGAGTGGTGGTTGGAGAGTGCGCGGGTGAAAGAGGCTGTCAGCCTTCAGCCTCCAGCCGTCAGCAAGGAGACGGCCGCGGGAGGGGTTGCGCAAATTGCGGTGCCGGCGGAGATTGCGCGATTGCGCGACGAGGAGCCGGAGCGAGCGGCGAAGGTGCAGCGGGAGATTAGCGAGCAGTTTCAGAAGTGGTTTGCGAAGGGGTATGCGGCGGTGGGGTTCGAGCTGAGGCCTGAGGGCGGGCGCTATATCCTGGAGCCGTGAGCGTAGGCCAAGGGGCGTTTGCCGGGCTGGGCAAGGAAGACCGAAAAGAGAAAAGAGATTTATCGCAGAGGACGCAGAGGAAGCGCAGATCGCAGAGAAGAACCAGGGGCGGGAAGGGTGAAGATACAGCGGATGACGTTGAGGGAAGTGGGGATGAAGCTGGTGAAGCCGTTTGAGACGAGCTTTGGGGTGGCGCACGAGCGGCGGATTCTGCTGGTTGAGGCAGAAGTGGACGGCGCGACGGGCTGGGGGGAAACGGTCGCTGGGGACACGCCGTTCTACGCGCCGGAGACGGTGGAGACGGCGTGGCACGTCACGCGAGCGTTCATCTGGCCGATGCTGAAGGGGCGGGAGTTTCAGTCGGCGGCGGAGGTGTGGGGTTTGTTGAGGCGGATACGGGGCCACAACATGGCCAAGGGCGGCGTGGAAGCGGCGGTGTGGGACGCTGAGGCGCGGCTGAAAGGCCAGCCGCTGTGGAAGCTGCTGGGCGGGGTGCGAGAGGAGATTCCATGCGGGGTGTCCGTCGGGATTAAGCCGTTTGTCGAGGAGCTGATCACGACGGTGGGGCAGGAGCTGGAGGCGGGCTACCAGCGGATCAAGATCAAAATCAAGCCGGGGTGGGATGTGCAGCCGGTGGCGCGTCTGCGGGAGAAGTATCCGCGGATCCGGTTGATGGTGGACGCCAATTCAGCGTACCGGATGGACGATTGGGAGACGCTGAAGCGGCTGGAGGCCTACTACCTGATGATGATCGAGCAACCGCTGGGCTGGGACGACCTCTATTCGCACGCGGAGCTGCAGAAGAAGTTGGAGACGCCGATCTGCCTCGATGAGTGCATCCACACGGAGGAGCAGGCGCGGGCGGCGATTGAGTTGGGCGCGTGCCGGATCATCAACATCAAGCTGGGACGCGTGGGCGGGTACACGCCGGCGCGGCGAATCCACGACCTGTGCCAGGAGCGCAGCGTGCCGGTGTGGTGCGGGGGGATGCTGGAGAGCGGGATCGGGCGAGCGCATAATATCGCGCTTTCGACGCTGGCGAATTTTTCGCTGCCGGGGGATGTGTCGGCGAGCCGGCGGTACTGGGAGCGGGACATCATCGAGCCGGAGGTGGAGGTGAGCCGGCAGGGGACGATCCGGGCGCCGGCGGGGCCGGGGATTGGGTTTGAGCCGGTGAGGGAACGGATCGAGAAGCTCACGGTGAACCGCGAGGTGCTCGAGTAGGCTGTGAACGGGGCAACCCAAGTCGAGGCGGTCTCGAGCGAGGTGCAGCGGCCTTCGGCGGTGAAGCTGGGGGGGCTGATCGCGCTGATGTTATTGATGTGGGCGGTCAACTTCATCATCGCGAAGGTAGGAATGCAGCACATGGACGTCTATGCGCTGGCAGCGTTTCGAGTGGAGCTGGCGGCGGTGATCCTGGGCGTGTTGTTGCTGGTGAAGCGCGCAAAAGGTGGAGGGGGCAGAAAGCTCGAGAAGGGCGACCTGTGGACGTTTGGGTACCTGGGGTTTTTCATGGCGGCGGTGAACCAAATGTGCTTCACCGTGGGACTGAACTATACGTCGATTGGCCACGCGTCGCTGATCATCGGGACCGGGCCGATCCTGGTGCTGCTCCTGGCACGGACACAAGGGCTGGAACACCTGACGGTGCTGAAAGTGACGGGCATGGCTCTGTCGTTTGCCGGGGTGGCCATACTGGCGGCAGAGCAAGGCATCAGCCTGCGAAGCGGGACCTTGCGGGGCGACCTGATCACGCTGGTGGGGTCGGTGGGGTTTGCGTGTTATGCGGTTTGGGGGAAGAAGGTAGCGGCGAAGTACGACACGCTGGAGATGAATGCGTATAACTACCTGGCCGGTGCACTGCTGGTGCTGCCGCTGGCGGTTTGGCAGGTGGTGAAGATGACGCGGGAGGGAAGCTGGGGGGCGGTGGGATGGCAGGGATGGCTGGCGATGGTGTACATGGCGGCGTTTGCGTCGGTGGCGGCGTACCTGATTTACTACTGGGCGCTGCGGCACATGGCGGCGTCGCGGCTTTCGGCGTTCAGCTATCTGCTGCCGGTAATGGCCACGTGCCTGGGGATCCTGCTGCTGCCCGGAGAACGCGTGACGGGACACCTGCTGGGCGGGGGAGCGCTGGTGCTGCTGGGGGTGTACTTGACCGAGGCGCGCCGGCGGGGGGCGAAGCCGGGAGAAAATAATGAGTGAGAGATGTTTACCGAGAGTTAATGGTTGAGGGTTGAGAGTTCAGAGTCAAGAGTCGAAAGTTGAAGGTCGAAGAGAGAGGCCGGGAGCGAGCGTGAGTCACTTACTGGAGAGGCGGAGAGGATGAGCGGAGCAGAAAAGAAGAGAGTGGCGGTGATTCCGGGGGACGGGATCGGTGTGGAGGTGACGGCCGAAGCCGTAAAGGTGCTGAGAGCGGCGGCTGGGGCGGGCGGGCGGAAGCTGGAGATGGTGGAGTTTGACTGGGGCGCAGAGAAGTACCTGCGCGAGGGCGTGTCGCTGCCGGCGGGAGCGGAGGAGATGCTGCGACGGGAGTTTGACGCCATTCTGCTGGGGGCGATGGGCGACCCGTGGGTGCCGTCGAACCAGCACGCGGCGGATATTTTGCTGGGGCTGCGGTTCAAGCTGGATTTGTATGCCAATGTGCGGCCGGTGGAGCTGTACGACAAGCGGCTGACGCCGCTCAAGGACCGCGCGGAGGCGGACGTGCGGTTTGTGGTGATCCGAGAAAACACGGAAGGCGCGTACGTGGGGATGGGCGGAAACTTCAAGAAAGGCACGAAGGATGAGGTGGCGATCCAGGAGGACTTGAACACGTGGAAGGGCGTGGAGCGGATCCTGCGGTATGCGTTTGAGTACGCGCGGGCGCGGGGACTGAATCGCGTGTGCATGAGCGATAAGTCGAATGCGCTGACCTACGGGCACGGGCTGTGGCAGAGGGTGTGGGCGGAGGTGCGGAAGGAGTACGCAGAGATTGAGTCGAGCCACCTCTACATTGACACGCTGGCGATGGAGCTGGTGCGCGACCCGCGGCAGTTTGACGTAATTGTGACCTGCAACCTCTTTGGCGACATCATAAGCGACCTGGGGGCGCAACTGGCCGGTGGGCTGGGACTGGCGCCGTCGGGGAACATACACCCGGGACAGATCTCCATGTTCGAGCCGGTGCATGGGTCGGCGCCGAAGATCGCAGGGAAGGGCATAGCCAACCCGCTGGCGGCAATCCTGGCCGGGGCGATGATGCTTGAGTACCTGGGATGGATGGACGAGGCGGGGGCGATTGACGCGGCCGTGCGAGCGGCGGTGAAGGATGAGCAGGTGACGCAGGAGTTGGGCGGAAGGCTGGGGACGAGGGAGTGCGGGGAGTGGGTCACCAGGAGAGTGGCAGGCAGCGGTTAGGTTGTTTTGGAACACGGATGCACACGGCGGGCACAAAGAGTCAGAGTTCACAGAGAGAAGGGATGCGATAGGAAACAAAAGAAGAGGTGAAGGATTTCAAGAAAAAGTTGAAGATTTGGAGCGGGCGAGGAAGCCAACACCGACGCCCAGCGCGAACCCACCGATGTGAGCCCACCAGGCGACGCCGCCTGAAGTTTCCGCACCGAGGAAGGCCAGTCCACTGACGAACTGAATCACGAACCAGAACCCCAACATGACAATGGCGGGCAGCCGCCAGGTGAAGAAGAGAAAGCCCAGCGGAATAAGCGTGAGGATGCGCGCACCCGGGTAGAGGACGATGTAGGCGCCGAGGATGCCGGAGATGGCGCCGCTGGCTCCGACGGCGGGAATGGTGGAGCCGGCGTTGGCCAGGGTGTGAATGACGCCGGCGCCGACGCCGCAGAAGAGGTAGAAGAAGAGAAATTTCAAGTGGCCGAAGCGGTCTTCAATGTTGTCGCCGAAAACCCAGAGGAACCACATGTTGCCGATGAGATGAAGCCAGCCGGCATGAAGAAAGATGCTGGTGAGCAGCGGGGCGAAGGCCTGGCGGAGGGTGACGCCGGCGTGGTCGAAGAGCAGGTCCACGCGGGCGGGAACCATGCCGTAGCGAAAGAGAAAGCTCTCGGTGGCGGGGGCGGGGAGGGAAAGCTCGTACAGGAAGAGGAGGACGCTGGCGAGGATGAGGAGAAGAGTGAAGAAGGGGAAGGTGGAGCGCGGGTTGTGGTCGCGAAGAGGGATCATCGAAGAATTGAAGATTGAGGGATTGGGTCATTGAGGATTGTAACCCATCAAACGTTGAGGGTTGTCGAGAGATGAACGCAATTGAAGATGGGGGGATCGGGTCATTGACGATTGAGACCCTGGGGCATGATCTGCGGGAGAGGGATGGCGATAGTGAAGAACAGAGGCGTGGATTCGTAGCTGCGGTGAGAGGGGCAGTGGCTACGTCGAAGCGTCAAGTGTGGATGGGTTGAACACGGAGGGGTGGCGTGGGCCGGAGCGGATAAGGGCTTCGATTTCGGAGAGCGGCCGGATGCCGCCGCGGGCGCCGAGGGCGGTGCAGTTGAGAGCGGCGGCGGCGCAGGAGAACTCGAGTTGGCGTGAGAGCGGCCAACCCTGAAGTAATGCGTAAACAAATGCGCCGTGGAAGATGTCCCCGGCGCCGGTGGTGTCGAGCGTATTGACGCGAAAGGCCGGGGCGTAGTGGAAGCGAGAGCCGTCCCAGGCAAGAGCGCCGCCTGCGCCCAGCGTGACACCGGCGACGCGGCAGCTGAAGCGGAGGTGAATGGCGGGCAGGGACTTGGTGAGGTCGGGCTGGCCGGTAAGACGCGCGGGGAAGTCGCGCGAGGCGATGAGGTAGTCCACGTTTTCAAGTAATGCTTCAACTCCGGGATAGAGATTGTCGAGGTCGGCGACGACGGGGATGGACGCGTCGCGGGCCCAGCGGGCGGCCAGGGAGGCGGTCGAGGTGTCGTGACCATCGAGGAGAAGAGCACGGGCGCGCGTGACCCACTCGCGGCGCAGCTCGGCGGGGTCGAGGGTGAGGCGAGCGTCGCGGCTCCAGAGAATGGTGCGCTCGCCGGAGGGCTGGTCAACGAGAATGTAGGCAAGCTGGCTGGTGCAGTCAGGGACGGAGAGGAGATGGGCTTCGACGCCGGCGCGAGCGAACTCGGAGCGTTGGAGATCGGCGGCAGGGTCGGTGCCGACTTTGCCGACGTAGCGGGTGCGGAGTCCCCAGGACTGGCAGGCCACGAGGGCGCTGGCCACCTGGCCGCCAGGAAGGAAATGGGAGGAGAGGATTTCCATTTTGGAGTCGAGGGCAGGGAAGCGGGGCAGGCGAATGAGGGTGTCTGTGGCGTTGAGGCCGACGCCGGCGACATCGACGAGAGGCAGAGGGTCGGGCATGGGAGGAATGTAAAGGAGTGGGGGAGAAAAGCAAGGGGCATAAAGAAAGTGGCGAGTGGCGAGTGAAGATTATGAGGCGGTGAACGCCCCAGTAAGCACACGAAGGAGAGATCTTTCACCCCGACCAAATGCGTCGAGGCTCACGATGACAGCGTTTCACGCTGCACGTGGCCACGGGCGGGGAAGGGGAGGGCGGGTCTGATAACGAAGGGGGGCGAGGGTGGGAGTTAACATAATGTTCTTGGGTGCGGGAGGGGTTGAAAAGAGCGGGGACGAAAGGTGTAGGGCGAGAGAGTGTGTGTGTCAGTGAGTGAGAGAGATTGAGTGTGTCCAGAATTCTCGTAGGGACGTGAATGCATTTTGGCTGATGGGATGACATTTTCCTACTGCTGTCGACGGTTGAAAAAGCCATCCAGCTAAGAGAGGGTGTGTTTAGGAATTGCGGGAAGAGCGGGGGTGTGGTAAGAGACTTCGTTTGAGTTTGAGTGAGGAAAGTCAGAGGGGAAGCGCGGTGCGCGCGAGGGCCAAGGTCGAGCCCGTCGGCGCGCCGACAGACGGATGCCGCTGAAGGAGACGGAGGCGATTGTCCTGCGGAGTTTTCCGCTGGGCGAGGCGGACCGGCTGGTAAGCTTCCTGGGGCGGACGACGGGGCGGCTGCGCGGGGTGGCGCGCGGGGCGCGGCGGACGAAGAGCCGGTTTGGGTCGACGCTGGAGACGCTGTCGCATATCCGCATCTGGTTTTATGAGCGGGAGACGCGGGAGTTGGTGCGGATCAGTCAGTGCGAACTGATGGAGTCATTCCTTGAGGCGCAGAGGGAGTACGAGGCGGGATTGGCGCTGGCGCTGGTGAGCGAAGTGACCGAAGCAGTGCTGCCGGAGCGCGAGGCATCGGACGCGATGTTTCGTCTGGTGCTGCTGACAGCGCGGGCGATTGCCGAGCGAAAGAGCGGGGAACTGCCGCTGGCGTACTTCAATTTGTGGACGGTGCGGCTGGGCGGCTGGCTGCCCGGGCTGGAGCGCTGCTCGAGGTGCGGGAGGGAAGTGAAGGGCCAGGCGGTGTTCGGGGCGGTGGCGCGTCCGGGGTTGCAGTGCACGGGATGTCGGCTGCCCGGAGCGCGTGCGATTTCGGCGCGGGGACTTGAACTGGCACAGGCGATGCTTCGAGAGAAGCTGGACACATTGAGCGAGAAGGAGTGGCCGAAGGCGATGGCCGCAGAGTTAAACCAATACTTGATGGACCTGATTGAGCATCAAATCGAGAAGAAATTGACCACCCGAAGGATGCGGGAAGGGAATCTGTGATAGTTAAAGTAAAACATGAAGAAACGAAAAGGGCAAAGACTCAGGGACCCACCTTCCAAGACCTCATCTTTAAGCTGACACATTTCTGGGCGGACCGGGGTTGCGTGCTGCAGCAGCCGTTTGACGTGGAGGTGGGCGCAGGGACGATGCATCCGGAGACGTTCCTCAGGGTGCTCGGACGGGAGCCATACCGGGTGGCGTACATACAGCCGTCACGTCGGCCCGCCGACGGTCGCTATGGCGAGAACCCGAACCGCCTCTACAAGCACACTCAACTGCAGGTGATCCTGAAGCCGGCGCCGGCGGACGTGCAGGAAGTGTACCTGGCAAGCTTGCGGGCCATCGGAATCGACCTGCGCGAACATGATATACGGTTTGAGGAGGACAACTGGGAGTCGCCCACGCTGGGAGCGTGGGGCATCGGCTGGCAGGTGCTGCTGGATGGGCTGGAGATTACGCAGTTCACCTATTTTCAGCAGTGTGGGGGAGTGGACCTGGACCCGGTGTCGGTGGAACTGACGTATGGCGTCGAGAGAATTGCGGCGTTTCTGCAGGGCGTGGACAACGTGTTTGACCTGCGGTGGAGCGCGGACAGGACGTATGGGCAGGTGCGGCTGGCGGAGGAGCAACAGCTCTCGGTGTACAGCTTTGAGCTGGCCGAGGCGGCGAGCTTGAGGAAGCAGTTTGAGCTGGCGGAGAAAGAAGCGGAACGGCTGCTGGCCGGCTACGCGGGGAAGAAGGGCGAGGCGCGGAAGCGTTACCCGCTGCTGGCGGTGTATGAACTGTGCCTGAAGTGTTCGCACCTGTTCAACCTGATGGATGCGCGAGGCGTGATCTCGGTGACGGAGCGGGCGGCGCTGATCGGGCGGGTGCGACAGGTGGCCTGCAAGACAGCTCAGCTTTACCTTGAGCAGCAGGGGCCGGAAGCTGAGGCGCCGAAAGAGGAGTCCGCATGAAGGAGAGGGCGGACTTCCTGCTCGAGGTGGGGTGCGAGGAGATCCCCGCGGGGATGATTGCGCGAGCGGCGGAAGAACTTCAAGTAACGCTTGATAAAATCCTGACGACGGAGAACCTGATTGAAAGCGGAAGTGTAGAGGCCTTCGGCGCGCCGCGGCGGCTGGTGGCGATTGCGCGAGGCGTGAGGCTGAAGCAGGAGGATGTGACGCGCGAGGTGATAGGGCCGCCGAAGTCGGTGGCGTATGACGATGTCGGCCGGCCGACGCGCGCGGCGGAGAGCTTTGCGGCGAAGCAAGGCGTGCCGGTGGGGAAGATTTATCTGGTGACGACGGCAAAGGGCGAGTACGTCGCGGCAAAACAGGTCATGAAGGGAAGGAGCGCAGAGGAGATTCTGGCCGAGGTGGTGCCGCGCGCGGTGCAGGGGATCCCGTGGCCGAGAAGTATGTACTGGACGGGGATGGATGGGATGCGGTTCATCCGGCCGATCCGCTGGGTGGTGGCGCTGCTGGATGGGAAGGTGGTGCGGTTTGAGCTGGGCGGCGTGAAGGCGGATCGGTTTACGTCCGGGCACCGGTTTCTGGGGAGTGCGCGAATGGGGGTGACGGGGCCGAAGGACTTCGAGCAGAAGTTAAAGAAAAACTTTGTGCTGGTGCGGCCGGAGGAGCGAAGGAAAAAGATTGAGAAAGAGTTGAGGGCGCTGGCGGGGAGGAAGGGTTTGCGCGTGCATGAGGACGCGGGCCTGGCGGGGTTGGTGGTTTATTTGAATGAGTATCCGTCGGTGATTATCGGGGATTTTGACGCGGGGTTTCTGGACCTGCCGCAGGAGATTCTGATTACGGTGATGCGCGACCACCAGAAATACTTTGCGCTGGAGAAGAGAGACGGAGGGCTGGCGCCGCACTTTCTGGCGGTGATCAATCTGGATAAGGATCGTAAGGGATTGGTGCGGGCGGGGCACGAGCGGGTGCTGAAGGCGCGATTTGTGGATGCCAGGTTCTTCTGGGAGACGGACCAGAAATGTCGGCTGGCCGACTATCTGCCCAAGCTGGCACATGTCACCTACGAGTCGCGGCTGGGGAGTTATGGGGACAAGGTCGAACGGATGCGCTGGCTTGGCCGCTGGCTGGCGGAACAGTGGATCGCGCGGGGCATTCCGCAAAGGCATGTGCCCGAGGTGGACCGGGCGGCGGAGCTGGCCAAGTGCGACCTGGCCACGGAAATGGTGCGGGAGTTTACCGAGCTGCAAGGGATTGTGGGGGGGCTCTACGCAAAAGCTCAAGGAGAACCTGAAGAAGTGGCGTGGGCGGTGTACGACCACTACCGTCCGGTGGGGCTGGATGATCCGATCCCGCGGAACCTGACGGGTTGTGCGGTGGCGCTGGCGGATAAGCTCGACGCGCTGGTGGGCTGCTTTGCGGTAGGGATGGTGCCAACAGGATCGAGCGACCCGTTTGCGCTGCGACGTGCGGCGTTGGGCGTGGTGAAGATTATCCTTGAACGGAAGCTGCCGGTGTCGCTGGGAGCGACGGTGGCGGCGGCAGGGAAGGCGCTTGGTCAGCATGCGCCAGCGTCACCAGCCCTCTTCCCCACCGCCACTCTCTCATCGAAGATCACGGTGACGGCGAAGACCGAAAGCCAGGTGCTGGAGTTTATCGTGGACCGGGCAAAGTTTGTGCTGCGGGAGAAGATGGGCTTTGCGTATGACGAAGTGAATGCGGCGCTGGCGGCGGGGGCGGACGATTTGGTGGATGCGGTGAAGCGGATTGAGGCGATCCGGGCGATCCGACGGTCGAAGAACTTTGAGCCGCTGGCGGTATCGTTCAAGCGCATCCGGAAGATTCTGGAGAAGGCGGGGAAGGAGTCGGAGTGGAGGTTGAAGGCGGTGCAGCCGGAGATGTTTGTGGTAGAGGCAGAGAAGGTACTGCACCGGTCGGCGCGGCGGGTGGCCGAGCAGGCCGAGGGGCACAAGCGGGCAGGGAAGTATAAAGAAGCGCTCGAGGTGATTGCGGAAATGCGTCCGGTGGTGGACCGGTTTTTTGTGGACGTGATGGTGATGGCCGAGGACGAGAACGTGAGGAAGAACCGGCTGACGCTGCTGGCGGAGTTGTTGAGGGAGTTTTCGACGATCGCTGATTTCGCGGAGATAGCGGCGGAGGAGAACAGGAATTAGCCACCCCGACAGGGTCGAGGCAGGCGCCGACACAGAGGGGCAGAGAAAAGCAAGAAGGGGTAGAAGGAGAGAAGAGACGAGATTTAACTTCAAGTGTTACATGAGATGTTCATCGTGTGCGAAATGGCGAGATAAGGGAGCTTGTCGGCGGGCCGACACAAAGGCAGAAATTGGAAAAGAGAAGTGAAGGACAAGCGCGGCGGCGGAGAAGCGTTGTGAGTTTTCAAGATCTCTAGTAAGCGAAGAGTCAGGAGAAAGAGCGTGAAGAGATACGTTTATTTTTTTGGTGCGGGGCGGGCGGAAGGACGCGGAGAGATGAAAGACCTGCTGGGCGGGAAGGGAGCGGGCCTCGCGGAGATGACGCGGATTGGCTTGCCGGTGCCAGCGGGGTTTACGATTACGACGGAGGCGTGCGACCACTTTTTTAAGAATGGCAGGAAGTACCCGAAGGAATTGCCGGCGCAGGTGAAGAAGAGCGTGGCGCGGCTCGAACGCGTGACAGGGAAGAAACTGGGCGACCCGAAGAATCCGCTGCTGGTGAGCGTGCGGTCGGGGTCGGCGCGGTCGATGCCCGGAATGATGGAGACGATCCTGAACCTGGGACTGAATGCGAAGTCGGTGGAAGGTCTGGCGCGGGCGACAGGGAATGAGCGGCTTGCGTGGGATGCGTACCGGCGGTTGGTGCAGATGTATTCGAGCGTGGTCATTGGTCTGCCGAAGGAAGAGCTCGAACACAAGCTGCGGGCGATGAAGGCGCGGCGCAAGGTGAAGGAAGACACGGCCGTTGAGGCAGAAGGTTGGCGGGAGCTGGTGGGAGAGTACAAGTCTTACTTTAAGGAGAAGACGGGGAGGAGTTTTCCGGAGGACCCGCAGGAGCAGTTGTGGGGAGCGATCGAAGCTGTGTTTCAATCGTGGATGGCGGAGAAGGCGGTGACCTACCGGCGGGTGGAGAAGATCACCGGTCTGCTGGGGACGGCAGTGAGCGTGGTGCAGATGGTGTTTGGGAATACGGGGGAGAAGTCGGGGACGGGGGTGTGCTTCACGCGGGACCCTTCGACCGGGGAGAAGATTTTCTATGGCGACTTCCTGATCAACGCGCAGGGTGAGGACGTGGTGGCGGGAATCCGCACGCCGTTGCACCTGACCGATATGGCCCGGCTGATGCCCAAAGTTTACAGGCAACTTGAGAAAGCGCGACGGCTGCTGGAGACACATTACCGGGACATGCAGGACATGGAGTTTACGGTAGAGGAAGGGAAGCTGTACATGCTGCAGACGCGGGTGGGGAAGCGCACACCGGCGGCGGCGTTCTGCATGGCCGTGGACATGGCCAACGAGAAGTTGATTTCGAAGGAAGAGGCCATCGAGCGGATTAAGGCGGAAGACATTGAGCGGTTGTTCTATCCCGTGGTGGACCCAAACGTGGCGAAGTCCGACCTGGACAAGCGTCGGCTGGCGCGCGGGATTAACGCGGTGCCCGGAGCGGCGGTGGGGAAGGCGGTGTTCACCGCGCATGAGGCCGAAGAATGGGCGCGCGATGGTCAGAAAGTGATCCTGGTGCGTCGGGAGACGAGCCCGGAAGACGTGGGCGGGATGTTTGTGGCGCAGGGCATCCTGACAGCGACGGGTGGAAAAACTTCACACGCGGCGGTGGTGGCGCGCGGCTGGGGGAAGTGCTGCGTGGTGGGAGCGGAGAAGCTGGACATTGACTACGAGACGAAGTTGATGCGCGCGAACGGGCGCGTGGTGCGGCAGGGAGACTGGATCACGCTGGATGGGAGTGAGGGCGCGGTGTATGAAGGCGAGATGGGTTTGGTGAAGCCGCAACTGCCGCCAGCGTACGAGACGCTGATGAGATGGGCGGATGGCGTGCGGCGGCTGGGCGTGCGTACTAATGCTGATACTCCGCATGACGCGCGCAAAGCGCGGGAGATGGGTGCGGAGGGCATCGGTCTGTGCCGCACGGAGCACATGTTTTTCAAGGACTTCGAGCAGCCGCAACGGAGCGTCGAGCGGCAACTGGCGATCCAAGAAATGATCGTTGCGGAGAGCCGCGAGGCGCGAGTGAAAGCGCTCGGGAAGCTGCTGCCGTTCCAGCGGCGTGACTTCGTGGGGATTTTCAAGGCCATGGACGGCTACCCCGTGACAATTCGGCTGATCGACCCGCCGCTGCACGAGTTTGTGCCGCACGAGAGGGAACAACAGGAAGAGCTGGCAAGGAAGGTTGGCGTGGAAGTGGAGGTGGTGGCCCGGCGCGTGGAGCAGTTGCGCGAGGCCAATCCGATGCTGGGGCACCGTGGGTGCCGGCTGGCGATCACGTATCCAGAAATACTTGAGATGCAGGTGCGGGCAATCATTGAGGCGGCGATTGAGTGCCAGGCGCAAACAGTTAAAGTATTACCTGAGATAATGATTCCGCTGGTGCTGGATCGGAAGGAGCTACAGATTCTGGCCGATGCGACGCGGCGAGTGGCCGAGGAAGTGATCCGCGCGGCGGGGGTGAAGCTCGACTATTTGGTGGGAACGATGATCGAGCTGCCGCGGGCGGCGCTGCTGGCCGACCAAATCGCCGAGGTGGCGGAGTTTTTCAGCTTCGGGACGAACGACCTGACGCAGACGGTGATGGGGCTGTCGAGGGACGACGCGGGGCGGTTCCTGCCCGATTACGTGGACGAGAAAAAGGCGGGGATTTTTGCGGACGACCCGTTTCAGACGCTGGATGTGGCCGGGGTGGGGCTGCTGATGCGCTGGGCGATTGAGCGAGGACGGAAGACGAATCCGAAGTTGAAGATCGGGATTTGCGGGGAACATGGAGGGGACGCGCAGAGCGTAAGGTTCTGCCACCAGGTGGGGATGAACTACGTGAGCGCATCGCCGTTTCGCGTGCCGATTGCCAGGCTGGCGGCGGCGCAGGCGGTGATTGAGGAGAGGCGAAAGAAAAAGAGGGGTTAGGTTGTAGGGGAAGAGGCGGGGATGCGGGCGCTGGTGATAGGGATAAGCGGGGGGACGGGGTCGGGGAAGACGACGATCACCGACCGGATTATTTCGGCGCTGACGGAAGAGAGCGTGGTGGTGCTGCAGCAGGACCACTACTACAAAGACCTGCCGCAGATGCCGCTCGACGAGCGGGCCAAGCAGAACTTTGACCACCCGGATTCGATTGATACACCGCTGCTGGTAGAGCATATGCGAGGTCTGCGGGAGGGGCGGGCAATCGAGCGGCCGGTGTATGACTTCACTGTGCACCGGCGCAGTGGCAAGACGGTGCGTCTGGAGGCGCGGCCCGCGGTGATTCTGGAAGGCATACTGATTTTTGAGAATCAGGCGCTGCGGGAGTTGATGGACATTAAGATTTTTGTGGACACGGACGCGGACCTGCGGTTTATCCGGCGGCTGCGGCGGGACATCACCGAGCGCGGGCGGACGATGGAGTCGGTGGTGGAGCAGTACTATTCGACGGTGCGGCCGATGCATATGGAGTTCATCGAGCCGTCGAAGCGCTACGCCGACGTGATCATCCCCGAGGGCGGGCACAATGAGGTGGGAATTGATCTGGTGATCCAGAAGATCAGGTCGCTGGTGCCGGTGGGAAGCTGAGAGAGGGAAGTTGAGAGTTTAGAGTTGAGAGTTTAGAGCAGGAAGCAGAGCTTTCAAAGCGGTTCCGATTACTCTCCCCCAAAACCAAAAGCAGATTCCTTCCGGCAGGGCCGGAATCTTCGATCGCTGCGCTTGATTCTATGACGACGGCGGCTCCTTGCGAGCCCGAGTACACTTGGGTTGGTTGCGCAAAACCAAGGCTCGGGAGAAAGGAGCCGCGATGAAGATTATAGGATGTGATTTTCACCCGAGCTATCAACAAGTGGCCTGGCTGGATACGGAGACGGGCGAAGTGCGCGAGGCCACGCTGGCCCACGAGAACGGGGAAGCGCGGCGCTTCTATGAGTCGTTGCGCGGTCCGGTGCGCGTGGGGATGGAAGCGGTGGGCAACACGCTGTGGTTCGAGCGGCTGCTGGCCGGGTTGGGCCACGAAGTGTGGATCGGCGATGCGGCGCACATCCGGTCGCTGGTGGTGCGGCGGCAGAAGACCGACCGGCGGGACGCGGTGCATGTGCTGGAACTGCTGACCAGCGACCGCTTCCCGCGCATCTGGGTGCCGGGGCCGGAGCAGCGCGACACCCGCCAGTTGCTGTTGCACCGGCACAAGCTGGTGCGGCTGCGAGCGCGGGTGAAGAACGAGTTGCAGCACCTGGCGCTGAACCAGGGCGTGCGCCGCAAGCGCAAGCTGTGGAGCACGGCCGGGCGACAGTTGCTGGAGTCGTTGCCGCTGGACGGCTGGACCGCGCAGCGGCGGCAGGACTTGCTGCAACTGCTCGACCAGCTCCACCGGCGCATCGGCGAACTGGACCGCGCGGTCGAAGCGGAAGCCGCACGGCACCCGGCGGCGCAGTTGTTGCAGACGCATCCGGGCATCGGACCGGTGACCGGCCTGGCGTTCGTGCTGACGCTGGGTCCGTGGCAACGCTTCCGCTGCGCGAAAGCGGTGGCCAGCTACCTGGGGTTGAACCCGCGGGAACATTCCTCGGGCGGACGTCAGAAGCTGGGCGCGATCAGCAAGCAGGGCAATCCGTTGTTGCGCAGTTTGCTGGTGGAAGCGGCGCTGTCGGCCGTGCGCGGAGACGCCGAGTTGCGGCGCGCCTATCGTCGGCTGGCCCAGCGCAAGCACACCGCGCTGGCCCGGGTGATGGTGGCCCGCAAGCTGGCGGTGAGGTTGTACTGGATGCTGCGCAGCAACCAGCCGTACGCGCCGCGTCCAGCGGTTCGCATGCCGGGGAGCCCGAGTCATTCTGTGGTCGCCGTCTGAGACCGAGCGCTTGAATGGGCACCCGGCCTCCCTCGCACGCGGAGGGAGTTCGATTCCGTGAGTCATGGTCGCTGTCTGAGACCGAATCGATGGCTGGTGGCGCCGCAAGGTGACCACCGATGGACCGATGGAAAGCGAGCCTTGAGTTTTGCGCAAAGATCTC
>Ga0209108_10000900_pt1 | contig 16977 bp, 17 predicted proteins | sample Rifsed10ft1_FD_184003 | JGI IMG/M metagenome (GOLD analysis project Ga0209108, IMG submission 184003) | Soil microbial communities from Rifle, Colorado, USA - sediment 10ft 1 (version 2) | ecosystem: Environmental > Terrestrial > Deep subsurface > Rock core/Sediment | place: Rifle, Colorado...
TCCTTCAGCCCCAGACCGGTGAGCTCGCGCACCACCTTAATGACCTGGATCTTCTTATCCCCCGTCTCGGTCAGGATCACGTTGAACTCCGTCTTCTCCTCCTGGGCCGCCGCAGGCCCCGCCTGGGCCGCCGCGACCGCCACCGGCGCCGCGGCGCTGACGCCGAGCTCGCCTTCCAGCTCCTTCACCAGAGCCGCCGCGTCCATAAGCGTCATGCTCTTGATGTATTCTTTCACCTGTTCTCGCGTTACTTCTGTCATGGGTCTTTCCCCTTTCTATGAATTTCAAATTTAAGAGCTAAAAATTAAGCCTCGGATTTTCCTTTGCGCAGTGTTTCCAGAAGCCGGACCACTCTCGCGCCCGGCTCTTGGATCAGACGAAGGAGCTGGACCGCAGGGGCCTGCATCAGGGCAAGCAGCTTGGCCTGCAGCTCCGGGCGGCTAGGCATCCGGGCCAAGACCTTGACCTTGGCCTGATCCATGAACTCGCCCTCAAGCAACCCCCCTTTGATGGTCAGCTTCTGGTTCTCCTCGACAAACTTCACCAGGGTCTTGGAGAGCACGACCGGATCGTCGTAACCGAATACCCAGCCGGTCGGACCCTCCAGCAAACGATCCAACGAACCGTACGCGGTATCCTTGAGAGCGCGCCGCACCAAGGTGTTCTTAATCACCTGATATTCTCCCGATGCCTGACGGATCTCCCGACGCAGCCGCGTCATCTGCGCCACGGTCAATCCCCGATATTCCGTAACGATGGCCATCTTGGCCGCTTTAAACTTTTCTTGAACCGCCGCGACCGTTTTGGCTTTTTCTTCGAGATTCAAAGCACTCGTTGCCAGTTCCGCCATTGCCACTTCTCCTTGCTTACGCCGCCAGCGCCCGGACTTGAGACAGGTCGAGCTTGACACCCGGCCCCATAGTCGTGGAAAGAGTAACCCCCAATACGTAATTGCCCTTGGCCGAGGCCGGCTTGGCCCTTAGGATGGAAATCAACACCGCCTTGGCATTGTCGAGCAGCTTCTCGGAGCCAAACGAAACTTTGCCGACGGGCACATGGACAATCCCCGCCTTGTCGACTCTAAACTCAAGCTTTCCGGCCTTGATTTCCTTCACCGCCTTGCCGATATCCTGGCTTACCGTCCCGGTTTTCGGGTTGGGCATCAGGCCCCGGGGGCCGAGGATTTTTCCGATCCTGCCCACCGCCCCCATCATATCGGGCGTCGCCACAGCCTTGTCGAAATCAAGCCACCCCTCGCTGATTTTTTTTACGAGGTCCTCGGCTCCGACAAAATCGGCGCCCGCTTCCTGAGCCTCTCGCTCCTTCTCCCCCTTCGCGAAAGCCAGGACTCGCACCGCCTTTCCCATCCCATGCGGCAAGACGACGGTCCCGCGGATATTTTGGTCCGCCTGTCTCGGGTCCACACCCAGCCGCACAGCCAAATCCACCGTCTCGTCGAATTTAGCCCGGGCGGTCTCATGGACCAGACGGAGTCCCTCTTCCAGCGGATACCTTTGGGTGCGATCCACCTTGGCGAACACCGCACGATAACTTTTTCCACTGCGTTTCATTTTGTCCCTCGTAGCTTAGCCTTCGATTTCCAGGCCCAAACTCCTCGCCGTTCCCTCGACCGTCTTCTCCGCTGCGGCTAAATCCTTGGCGGTAAGATCACGCAATTTGATCTGGGCTATTTCACGCACCTGGGCCCTGGTCACCTTTCCCACCTTCGTTTTGCCCGGCTCCCCCGACCCTTTCTCGATACCGGCCGCCTTCTTGAGCAGGACAGAAGCCGGCGGGGTCTTGGTAACGAACATAAACGAGCGGTCCGCATAGACCGTCACGATCACAGGGATGATCATTCCCTGCTGCGATTGGGTGGCGGCATTGAAGGCCTTACAAAACTCCATAATATTGACCCCCCGTTGCCCCAACGCCGGCCCCACCGGGGGACTGGGATTCGCCTGACCTGCCGGGATCTGAAGCTTTATCTCGCCGATTACCTTCTTAGCCATAACTCTAACCGTTCAAATCGTTTAAGCCGTTTAAGTCGTTCAAACCGTTTGAACCGATTGAACGTGTTGAACCGTTTGAACTCATGTTTTTTAGTTTCGTTCCACTTGGACAAATTCCAATTCGACCGGCGTGGCGCGGCCGAAAATGCTGATCAGGACCCTCAGCTTGCCCTTGTCCGGCCGTACGTCCTCCACCACCCCGTTAAAGTCGGCGAAGGGACCATCGACCACCTTGACGCTCTCCCCCACGGAGAAAAGGACCCGGGGCTTAGGCTTGACAGCGCCCTCCTCCATCTGTTGCGTGATCGCCTTAACCTCCTCATCGCTTACCGAGGGCGCCTCGGACCATTCCGATTGCTTTCCCTCTCCGACAAATCCCGTTACTTTGGGAGTCTCTTTGACGACATGCCACGTTTCCTTGTTGAGCTCCATTTGCACCAGGATGTACCCCGGGAAGAACTTCCGCGAAGAGGTTTTCTTCTTACCTTTAACCAGCTCCACCACTTTCTCCACCGGCACCAGGATCTCGCCGAAATATTCCTGTTTGCCGAGCGTCTTGATCCGCTCCTCCAGAGCTGCTTTGGCCTTCTGTTCGTAACCCGAGAACGTATGGACCACGTACCATTTTTTCGCCATATCGGAGAACCTAACTCAGGAATCTAGCTGACCAGCGCCTGAATAGCCCGCGTCAGGCCAAAATCTACCAAAGCCAGGAAGAGACCAATAATCAAAACCACGATCAGGACCACCGAGGTGGCGGCATACGTTTCTTTCCGTGTCGGCCAATGGACTTTCTTAATCTCCTGCCAGGCTTCCTTAAAAAACTCCGCCGAGTGCCCGAACGCATCTCGAACGCTTTGTATCCATTCTCCCATGAGGGCGTCAAACGCGATGAGATGGCGGGTCAGGCAGGACTCGAACCTGCAACAACCGGATTTGGAGTCCGGCGCTCTATCCAGTTGGAGCTACTGACCCCTGGCTCTCCTTTACAGTTTCACCTCTTTATGCAGGGTATGGCTCCGGCAGAAAGGACAGAACTTCTTAAACGCCAACTTGTCTGTAGTCGTTTTTCTGTTTTTCGAGTTCGTATAGTTCTTTCGCTTGCACTTTTCACAGGCAAAGCCGATTAGCTCGCGCATGGCCTCCCCCCATTCTGGTCACTACTGGATAATCTTGGTAACTACCCCCGCACCGACTGTCCTGCCGCCTTCCCGGATGGCGAACCTCAAACCCTCGTCCATAGCAATCGGGGTAATCAGAGATATCTCCATGGTGACATTGTCTCCGGGCATGACCATCTCGGTCCCATCCGGTAATTTGACCACTCCGGTCACGTCGGTAGTGCGAAAATAGAACTGCGGCCGGTAGCCATTGAAAAACGGGGTATGCCTCCCCCCCTCTTCTTTCGTCAGCACGTAGGCTTCGGCCTTGAACTGGGTGTGCGGGGTGATGCTTCCCGGCTTAGCCAATACCTGTCCTCTTTCGACCTCTTCCCTTTTGGTCCCCCTAAGCAGGACTCCGATGTTGTCTCCAGCCCGCCCCTCGTCCAGAAGCTTGCGGAACATCTCAACCCCGGTGGCGACGGTCTTTTGGGTATCCTTAAAACCCACAATCTCCACCTCGTCGCCCACGTGGACTATCCCCCTCTCCACCCGGCCGGTTACCACCGTGCCGCGACCGCTTATGGTAAAGACGTCCTCCACTGGCATGATGAAAGGCTTATCGATATCCCGCACCGGCTCTTTGATATAACTATCCACTGCGGCCATGAGTTTCAGGACCCCTCCGCAGTGGGGACAGTCGTCCTTGGCACAGCCACATTCCAAGGCCTTCAAGGCGCTGCCAATCACGATCGGCGTATCATCACCAGGGAACTTATACTTGGAGAGCAATTCCCTGACCTCCAACTCTACGAGATCCAGGATCTCCTTATCGTCCACCATGTCCGCCTTGTTGAGGAACACTACAATGGCCGGAACCCCGACCTGGCGGGCCAGCAGGATATGCTCCCGGGTCTGGGGCATCGGACCGTCAGCCGCGGATACCACGAGAATGGCGCCGTCCATCTGGGCAGCGCCTGTAATCATGTTCTTCACATAGTCCGCATGGCCCGGGCAATCCACGTGGGCGTAATGCCTATTTGACGTTTCATACTCCACGTGGGCGATGTTGATGGTGAGCCCCCTTTCCCTTTCCTCCGGGGCCTTATCAATCTGGTCATAGGCCATGAACTTTGCCATGCCCTTTTTCTCCAGCACCTTAGTGATGGAGGCGGTCAGGGTCGTCTTTCCGTGATCCACGTGACCGATCGTCCCGATATTAAGATGCGGCTTCTTGCGCTCAAATTTCTGCTTGCTCATCTCATCCTCCTAATTTGTTTGCCGTTGCCCTATCTCTCCATGTCTCTCTCTGCCATGTCTCGTGGCAAAAGCCCAGGAGCGGGATCGAACCGCTGACCTCGTCCTTACCAAGGACGTGCTCTGCCGACTGAGCTACCTGGGCATTTCAGTCGTAAGCCATAGGCAAATGGAGCGGGAAACGGGACTCGAACCCGCGACCCCGAGCTTGGAAGGCTCGCGCTCTACCAACTGAGCTATTCCCGCATGATGGTGGAGAGGGGAGGATTCGAACCTCCGAAGCCGTACGGCGGCAGATTTACAGTCTGCTCCCTTTGGCCACTCGGGAACCTCTCCTCCTCTACCTCGACAATAAATCCATAGACGCCCCGACCCTAACGGGCCACCCGCACCCAACCCGATCAGCAGCCTGCGACTTGCCGTCTGGAGCTGGCGATAGGAATTGAACCTACAACCTGCTGATTACAAATCAGCTGCTCTGCCGTTGAGCTACGCCAGCCTGGACTGTAAAAAAATTTTACGCGCCAACGCGAAAAACGCCGTACCCACCCTAGAAATAGTCGACGGGAAAGCCCTCGAAAAAACAGTATGGACCCCAACCCCTAAGGCAAATGACAGTAATTCCAACTGATTGTATACTGTAAACAAGTATATAAAGCACCTTCGCGGCACCTTGTCAATAGGTAGTACCCCACTCCTCGCCCGGCCAGCGGGGCCCGCACGCCATTCCTGGCCTTCCCGGAGCTAGCACCTGCGCCGGAGCAGCTCGTATAAAAAAATTCCCCCCGCCACGGACACATTGAGCGACGCGATTTTCCCTCTCATGGGTATCGAGACCAGAAAATCACACTCACTTTTGATCAAAGGGCGAATCCCGCTGCCCTCGCCTCCCAACACGGCTACAAGCCTCTCTGGATAATCCCGGTGGTAAAGAGTCTCGCGCGCCCCGGAGTCCAAACCGACTACCCAATACCCTTTCTTCTTCAAGGCGAGCAGCGCTCCTCTGAGGTTGGCAACGCGATAGATCGTCAGATAATGCACCGCCCCGGCCGATGCGCTCACCACCGTAGGGGTCACGCCCACCGAGCGATCTTTCGGGACCACGACGCGGCGGATTCCCGCCCCTTCCGCGCTGCGCAGCAACGCCCCGAGATTGCGCGGATCGGTAATCCCATCCAGGCACAAGATGCTGTCGGCACCCGGCTCCGCGCCAGCCTCCTGCTCGAGGTTCGAAAGTGAGCGGTACGGATAGGACAACACCCTGGCCGCAACCCCTTGGTGCTTGCCGTTTTGCGCCAGACGATCGAGGATTTCGGCGTCGACGTAACGAAGCGGCAGCCCGTGGCGCCGCGCTTGTTCCTCAATGGCACGCAAAACCGCGCGGTGCTGGCCTTTCTTTGCCATTATAATCTCAAAGATTTCGCTCGGCGCGCTGCGCAACTTTTCCGCGACCGGATTCACGCCGAAACAAAACAGGGATTTTTCTTCTCTCTCAACCGGACCAGCCATTTCATTCAGACCATTTTACAACAAGGGGCACACCGGATAACATGGGTTTGCCGTGAAACGCACCTTAACCACCTATGTGGTCCTTGAGATTCTGCCTCCCTTTCTGCTCGGGTTGGCCGCCTTCACAATGATCCTCCTGATCGCCCGCATTCTCAAGCTGGTCGAGCTCGTGGTGACCCGCGGCGTTCCTTTCCTCGAGATCGCCAAGCTCTTCGCGCTGATTCTGCCCACCTTTCTAGAAATGACCGTACCCATGGCCCTCTTGCTGGCGATCTTCCTGGGACTGGGCAGGCTGTCAGGCGACCACGAACTGCTCGCCCTGAAGGCCTCAGGAATTAGCCCGACTCAAGTCCTGCTCCCCATCGTCGCGGTTGCGCTTGCCGTTTCTTTGATCACTCTCTTGCTGACCACTCTGGTCCGGCCCGCAGCAAATCTGGCCTTAAAGAAAGAGCTCTACACTATTGCCAAGAACCGCGTTGGGACCGCGTTGAAAGAAAACGTCTTCAACGACGATTTTCCCCGGGTCCTCATCTACGTCGACGAGCTTGTCCCCCCCGGCGATACGTCCCAGGGGGTACTTATCGTCGACCGGCGCAACCCGGCGCGGGAAAATATCATCTTTAGCAAGGTGGCTCTCATCGTGAGCGACGAGGAGTCTAACACGATCGACCTCAAGCTCTTCGACGGCGCTCTCTACGAGCGGGAAAAACAACGGCCGAGTTTCAGCCAGACCCGTTTTAACACGTACGACCTCAAACTGGAATTCGACGAGGCGTTCAGTCCTATTCGCAAGAAAGAGCGTGGCCCCAAAGAAATGTCGCTGCGCCGGCTGGGAAAGAGCATCCAGCTCAAGGAGAGCAAGGGACTGAGACCCACGGCCGAGCTCATCGAACTCCACCAGAGATTTTCCTTCGCCTTCGCCCCTCTGGTCCTGAGCCTTCTCGCTGTGTCGCTGGTCATGGTCCCGACGCGCTCGCGGGCCAGCCGCTCCTGGGGATTCGCCCTGTGCCTCACCTGGCTTCTCGTTTATTACGGCCTGCTTTCGATGGGAAAGGCGCTGGGGGAACGGGAAATCCTTCCGCCCGCCGTCGCGCTCTGGCTTCCCAATATTGTCGTCGGGCTCGCCGGCATCCGTCTCTTCCAAAAGGCGCTGAAGGAATCTCCTTTCCTGATCCAAAGCAAGTTGGAAGACTTCTCCCTATACCTGAATCGCAAACTCGCCCACTATATGCAAGGAGACTAGCAGCGACATCATGGAACGGACCCATCGCGTAGCCTTGCTGTCGATCGGCGGCATTCTGGACCGTTATATTGCCCGCGGCTTTATCAAGATCTTCGTCATCAGCCTCGCGTGCACCACGGTTCTCTATCTCATCGTGGACTTCTTCGACAGGATTGACAACCTCCTGCAGGCGGGCGCGAGCCTGGGGACGTCGGCGAGATACTTCTTTTTCAAGGCGCCTCTTTTGATCTCCCGCGTGTTCGCCTTCGCGGCCCTCTTCTCTACCCTGTTTTCCCTGGGCATGATGTGCCGGACCCAGGAGATCACCGCGATGCGCGCGAACGGCCTGAGCCTCCGCCGCATGTCGCTGCCTCTTTTTCTGCTCTCCTTCCTCCTCTGCATCTTCACGTTTTTCTGGAACGAGGCCCTGCTTCCCATATTCGCCCGCAAGGCTCAACATATTTACAAGGTGGAAGTCAAAAAGAGCCAACCCAGGAATATCGTTGGCACCAAAGATATCTGGATTCGCGGGCAGGGCACTTTTATCAGCATCGACCATTTCGATCCGAGGAAGATGGTCCTCGAGGGGGTCTCGATCTATTTTTTGGATCGGGACTCCACGCTGAGAGGGCTGATCGAGGCGCCGTGGGCCCGCTGGGACGGCGCGCGGTGGGAGACCAAGGGAGGAAGCGAGTGGATATTTTCCCCGAGCGATCAGATGAGCCGGCGCGACCTCGACGCGCCGCTCCCTGTGACGGAGACGCCGGAGGACTTCAAGCTCCTGGCCCGAGAGCCGGAGGAGCTCAGCTTCTTCGACCTGCGAAAACAAATCGCGGATCTTAAAGCCAAGGGTTTTGACACAACGCCGGACGAGGTCGATCTCCAAGTCAAGCTGGCGCTCCCTCTCGTTTCTCCCCTCATGGTCCTCCTCGGCATCCCCTTCGCGCTAAAACAACGCTCGGGAGGGGGAATGGCTCTGAGCTTCGGGGTCACGATGCTGATCGGCTTCGGCTATTGGCTGGTCCTGGCATTCAGCGTCTCGCTCGGTCACAGCGGGGCTTTGCCCCCGTTGGTCGCCGCCTGGCTTCCGAACTTGACCCTGGCTCTGGTCGGGCTGTTCTTCTCTACCGAAGAGGAATAGCACGAGACGTTCAAAACGTTTTAGCAGTCCAATACGTTTAACGATTTGAACAACTTGAACGACTTGAACGATTTGTACCCTGGCGCTTTAAGGGACTAAAGCGGCCCCTGTCAATCCCTCGGCTTCCGGCCACCCGCACATCAAATTCATATTCTGCACGGCCTGGCCCGAAGCGCCCTTGACTAAGTTGTCAATCGCCGTAATCACCGCTAACCGACGGGTGCGCGGGTCATAGCAAAACCCGATAGCGCAGTCATTGGAACCGCGCACGTCCTTGGTCTGGGGAAAGGAGCCCGCCGGAAGAATACGAATAAAAGGTTCGCTCCGATAAAAGTCCCCGTATAGCTTGGCGAGCTGCTTGTTGTCCAGGGGTTTTTTGAGCTCGACGTAAATGGTCGACAGGATGCCCCGGCTCATGGGCACCAGATGGGGCGCAAAGAAAACAGTAACCCGCCCCCTGGCGATCTCGCCCAATTCCTGCTCGATTTCAGGGGTATGCCGGTGGACACCGACGTTGTAGGCTTTGAAGTTTTCATTGACCTCGCTAAAGGAGAGCTCCACCGCGCTGCTCCTCCCGGCCCCTGTGACACCGGACTTGGCGTCGATCAACACGGTGCCCTGAACCGCTTTCTCGGCGAAGAGCGGAGCCAGACCAAGCACCGCCCCCGTCGGGTAGCAACCCGGATTGGCGACGAGCCGAGCCCTACGGATCTCTTTGCGGTGGATTTCCGTGAGCCCATAGATCGCCTCCCGCAAAAGGTGCGGCGCCTTATGGGCCCGGTACCACCGGCGGTACACCTCTGGATCGTGCAGGCGAAAATCGGCGCTCAGATCGATGACCCGGCGACCGCGCTCCACCAGGCCGGCAACCACGTCCATAGAGGTCTCATGGGGAAGCGCTGCAAAGGCAAGGTCTGCTTGAGAGGCTATCTTGTCCGCGCGGATTTCTTCTAGAACGAGATCGCACCGGCCGGCCAGCGACGGATAAATGTCGCCGATGCGTTTTCCCGCGTGCTGCTGCGATGTGATGGTTTCCAGCCGCACGCGCGGATGGCGCAGCAGGATGCGCAGCAGCTCCACCCCCGCGTAGCCGGTGGCGCCAAGAACGGCCACGCGCAGGGTTGCCCCTTTCCCCCTGGAAGCCTTATGAGACGACAATTTCAACGTTTCGAGTATTGCGGGCGCTTGCGTGCCTTGTGCCGGCCGTACTTCTTGCGCTCCACCGCGCGAGGGTCACGCGTGATAAAGCCGGCCTTCTTGAGCGGCGAGCGGAAATCTGGGCTTACCTGCAGGAGGGCGTGTGTGATTCCGTGACGAATGGCGCCTGCCTGACCGGAGATCCCGCCGCCCTGGACATTCACTTCGGCATCAAAATTCCCCACCGTATGGGTAACCTGGAACGGCTGGAGGACGATCATCCTGGCGGTTTCGCGGCCAAAATAATTCTCCAACGTTTGCTCGTTGACCACGACGCTGCCTTTGCCTTGTTTCAAGTAAACCCGGGCCACGGATGTCTTCCGTCTCCCGGTCGCGTAGAATACCTTCTCTGCCATGCTAATGACTCCTATGCCTTGAGCACCAAGGGCTGCGGTTTTTGCGCCTCATGCGGATGTTCCGACCCGGCGTAGACCTTTAGCTTGGTGCAGAGCCTCCGCCCCAACCGGCTCTTGGGAAGCATGCCCTTGACCGCCAGTCGGATCAGCGCCTCAGGCTTGTCCGTCAACATTTTCTGCGCGCTGGCGGTACGCATGCCTCCCGGATATTCGGAATGCCGATAATAAACTTTGTCCTCTGCTTTTTTCCCAGTGAGCCGGACGCCCCGGGCGTTGACCACGATCACAAAGTCCCCCACATCCTCGTGAGGCGTGAAATTAGGCTTATGTTTCCCCCTCAACACTCTGGCCACTTGACTGGCCAATCGGCCGAGCACCTTTCCCTCAGCATCCACGACATACCACTGACGCTGGGCCAGCGCATCTTGCCTTTTCATCTGATACGTTCCCATAGTGCCTCAGTGCCTCTTGCTTCAAAAACCGCATTTAAAAATGGCGGGGCCGACGAGACTCGAACTCGCGACCTCCGGCGTGACAGGCCGGCGTTCTAGCCAACTGAACTACGACCCCGCATTTCGTTAATAGTTACTGGTTAATCGTTAATCGTCAAGTCTCCAGTACCAGAATCGTATAGTTGATCAAAACCAGTAACGAATCAACGAATAACTAGTAACGCACTGGTGGGCGGTACAGGATTTGAACCTGTGGCCCCCGGCTTGTAAGGCCGATGCTCTCCCGCTGAGCTAACCGCCCCCTCGGCCGAAAACACCAGCCTCCTACCTTAGACTGGAAACAGCCGATGCCCGGTTACTCGTTCCAAGGCCTTTCCCGGTCTCAAACGACGCGGTGTGATTTAGCTGAGGGAATCTTTTAAGGTCTTACCGGCCTTAAACTTGGCGGCTCGAGAGGAGGCAATCTGAATGGTCTCCCCGGTCTTTGGGTTTCTTCCCGTCCTCGCTTTGCGCTGGGAGACGGAGAAAGTTCCAAAACCCGAGATGTTCACTTTATCCCCGTTCTTCAAAGCGGCAACGATGCCGTCAAAGACCCCGTTGACGATCTCTTCTGCCTTCTGTTTGGGAAGATCCGCCTTGCTCGCAACTGAATCAATCAAGTCCGCCTTTGTCATTTTCCCCCCACCATCCCGCGGCCCCTGCCCGCGGGACATCGCATTTTATAACCACACCAGGGCGCCGGTGTCAATCCGCCTCTTCCAGCGGACCTGAATTTTGCCCGATCTATTGCGGCAAAATGTCCGCCCTCGGGTGTTCTTCATCCTTTTCGTCAAAGGCCGGCGATTCCTCCTTGGTTTCAGCCGGTTCCCGCTTGCGCTTGAAGAGGCTGTCCGGATCGTCCATTAGAAGCGCTTTCTTCAGCACCTCATCCATATGGGAAACCGGCACGATCTCCACCGTCTTTAAGATGATCGCCGGTATTTCCTCGATATCCTTCTGGTTCTCCTCGGGCACCAGGACCGTCTTGATCCCCCCTCTATGCGCAGCCAGAATCTTCTCCTTCAATCCACCGATAGGGAGGATCCTGCCCCTCAGCGTGATCTCCCCGGTCATGGCCAGGTCGTGCCGGACGGCAATGCGTGTCAGGGCCGAAACCAGAGACGTTGCCATGGTAATCCCGGCAGAGGGACCGTCCTTGGGGATGGAACCCTCCGGCACGTGGATATGCACGTCCACCTTCTGGTAAAAATCCCTCTCCAATCCCAGCTCTTCGGCCCGCGAACGGACATAGCTCATGGCGGCCTGCGCGGACTCCTGCATGACATCCCCCAGCTTGCCCGTGGTGATGAGCTGGCCCTTGCCGGGCATGATCGTCACTTCGGTGGCGAGCAACTCGCCGCCCAGCTCGGTCCAGGCCAACCCGGTCGTCACCCCGATCCTCTGTTCGGCATCGACTTTGCCGTAGCGGTACTTGGGCGGGCCCAGGTACTTGTGGAGGCTCTTGCCTCCGACCTGGATCTTGGAGCTCTTATCGTTCTTGACCACCTCCACCGCCACCTTGCGACAGATCGAAGCGAGCTCGCGATCGAGATTCCGGACACCCGCCTCCTTGGTATAGTAGCGCACCAGCCCGAGAATCGCGTTATCCGTAAACGCGATATTCCCCCGGGTAAGGCCGTTGGCCTCGCGCTGCTTTTCCACCAGGTACTTCTTGGCGATATTGAGCTTCTCCATTTCCGTGTACCCCGCGATCCGGATGATCTCCATGCGGTCCTGAAGGGGCCGCGGAATGCGGTCCAGGGTATTCGCGGTAGTAATGAACATGACCTTGGAAAGGTCGTAGTCCAGATCCAGGTAGTGATCATTGAAAGCAAAGTTCTGCTCGGGATCCAGCACCTCGAGCAGCGCCGAAGAAGGATCGCCGCGAAAATCCGTGGACATCTTATCGACCTCATCCATCAGAAAGACAGGATTGCTGGAGCCCGCCTTCTTCATCGACTGGATGATCTTTCCCGGCAGCGCCCCGATGTAGGTGCGCCGATGGCCCCGGATCTCCGCCTCATCCCGCACTCCCCCTAGAGAGACACGGACGAATTTTCTCCCCGTCGCGCGGGCAATGGAGCGGCCAAGGGAGGTCTTGCCCACGCCGGGAGGGCCTACCAGGCAAAGGATCGGACCCTTCATCTTGCCCACGAGGCTCTGCACGGCCAGGTACTCCAGGATGCGCTGCTTCACCTTCTCCAACCCGTAATGGTCATCTTCCAATACTTTCTCGGCTTCCTTGATATCGAGCTTGTCGTCGGTAAACTCGTTCCACGGCAGGCTCAGGATCCAGTCGACGTAATTGCGCACGACAGTGGCCTCCGCCGACATCGGGGACATCATCTTGAGCTTTTTGAGCTCCTTTTCGACCTTGTCCCGAGCTTCCGCCGAGAGCTTTTTCTGCTTGATCTTCTCCTCGATCTCCTGAATCTCGTTTTTAAACTCGTCTTTTTCCCCGAGCTCTTTCTGAATGGCGCGCATCTGCTCGTTCAGATAGTACTCCTTTTGCGAGCGCTCCATCTGCTTCTTGACGCGGGAGCGGATACGACGCTCCACCTCCAGGATCTCGATCTCGGCGCGCATGTGGCCCAGGACCTTTTCCAGCCGCTCCGCGGCGTTCAGGGCCTCCAAAAGATTCTGCCGATCCTCGAGCTTGATGCCTAAATGGGCGACGATGGTGTCGGCGAGCCGCGCCGGGTCGTCGATCGAGGACACCGACATGACCATCTCGGGCGGGATCTTCTTCTTGAGCTTCACGTAGTTTTCAAACGTGCTGTGCACCTCCCGGATGAGCGCCTCTACCTCCGTGTTCCTTTCGACCACCTCTGCGACCTCTTCCACCTCGACAAGGAAGAAATCCGGATGGCTCACAAAGCGCGCGACCTTAGCGCGCTTTTTCCCCTCGATGAGCACCTTGACGGTGCCGTCGGGGAGCTTCAGCATCTGCACGATGTTTCCCAGCACCCCGATGCGATAGATATCGTTTTCCGTGGGCTCGTTGGTCTTCGCGTCTTTTTGGGACGAGAGAAAGATCGGCCCCTGCTTCTGGGTGGCCTCCTCTAACGCCCTGATGGACCGCTGCCGACCCACGAAGAGCGGCACGACCATGTGGGGAAACACAATGATATCCCGGAGGGGTAGCAGAGGCACCGTGGCAAGACCGCCGGCCTCTTTGTCCTTGTCGTCTTTTCTATCGTTGCGAAACAACATAACTGTCCCCCTAGGCGCTCTCGGCCGCCTTGCTGTAAACGATAAGCGGAGGCTCGTTGCGGGTCACCACCTCTTCCGAGACGATCACTTCCTTAATATTGGGTTGAGAGGGCATCTCATACATGACATCGAGCATGATGTTTTCCATAATCGCCCTGAGACCCCGGGCCCCGGACTTGCGTTTCATGGCCTCTCTGGCGATCGCCCGGAGCGCCTCTTCCGTGAACTTGAGGTGCACGCTCTCCATCTCGAACAGCTTCGAATACTGCTTGGTCAGCGCGTTCTTCGGCTCCTTCAGAATGCGCACCAGCGCGCCCTCGTCGAGCTCATCGAGGGTCGCCAAAACCGGCAGGCGGCCGATGAACTCCGGAATGAGTCCGAACTTTAGCAGGTCTTCGGGTTGCACCTCGTGGAGCAACTCGCTCGCCCGTCGGCCGTCTCGCTCCTCCAGCTCTCCCCCGAAGCCCATGCGCTTGCGCCCGGTCCGCTTCCTTATAATGTCTTCCAACCCGACGAATGCCCCGCCGCAGAGAAAGAGGATATTGGTTGTGTCCACCTGCAGAAATTCCTGCTGCGGGTGCTTTCTTCCCCCCTTGGGCGGCACGCTGGCCATAGTCCCCTCAATGATTTTCAGCAGGGCCTGCTGCACGCCCTCCCCTGAGACATCCCTGGTGATCGACGGGTTGTCCGACTTGCGCGAGATCTTATCGATCTCGTCGATGTAAACGATCCCCCGCTGGGCCTTCTCCACGTCGTAGTCCGCAGCCTGGAGCAGGTTGAGAATAATATTCTCCACGTCTTCTCCAACGTAACCGGCTTCCGTCAAACTCGTCGCATCGGCGATGGTAAAAGGGACCTGCAGAAAACGCGCCAGCGTCTGGGCCAAAAGCGTCTTTCCCGAGCCCGTCGGCCCGAGCAGGAGAATATTGCTCTTCTGCAACTCGACGTCCCCGGTCACCATCTGGTTGTCGATTCTCTTATAATGGTTGTGGACCGCCACGGCCAGGATCTTCTTCGCCCTTTCCTGGCCGATGACGTACTGATCCAGGACGCGCTTGATCTCCGCCGGCTTAGGAACGCTGGAGGACGAGGCGAGGGCCTCCTCGTGATCGCACTCCTCGGCGATGATGTCGTTGCACAGATCGATACACTCGTCACAGATGTATACGGTCGGGCCCGCGATCAACTTGCGGACCTCATCCTGGCTCTTGCCGCAAAACGAGCAAACCAGATTTCCCGAGCGGTCATCACCGTGCTTTGGCATAGAATTCTCGCCTCACTTCTTGCTGTCCGGTCGCGATACTATGACGTCGTCGACCAGTCCGTACTCCTGAGCCTGCTTCCCCGTCATGAACAGATCCCGGTCGGTGTCCTTTTCGATTTTCTTCAGGCTCTGCCCCGTGTGCTTCATCAGGATGTTGTTGAGCTCTTCCCTCATGCGCAGCATCTCCCGCGCCTGGATATCGACATCCGAGGCGGTCCCTTGGAATCCTCCCAGGGGCTGATGGATCATAATCCGCGAATGGGGCAGGGCGTACCGCTTCCCCTTGGTCCCGGCGGCCAGCAGCACCGCCCCCATGCTCGCCGCCTGTCCTACGCACACGGTGGAGATCTGCGGCTTCACGTATTGCATGGTGTCGTATATCGCAAGTCCCGCCGTGACCGAGCCGCCCGGCGTGTTGATGTAGAAGTACACATCCCGCTCCGGATCCTCTGACTCCAAAAAGAGCAGTTGCGCGGTGACCAGGTTCGCGACGTCGTCCGTGATTACAGTGCCGAGAAAAACAATCCGATCTTTGAGCAGGCGGGAATAAATATCATAGGCCCTTTCGCCCCTACCCGTTTGCTCCACCACGATCGGGATGAAGTTCATATCCCCACGGACTCCTTCCACAACATAGCCATTCTAGCTTTTTTTGTCCTTTGCATCAATGGGTGGAGCCACTTCTTTCACCTTGGCGCGCGCCAGCAAGAAATCCACAGTCCGATCGAACGCCATCTGCGAGCGGAGATCCTCTCGGGCATCCTCGCGACGGTAGATTTCTCGAATCGTCGGCCCGCGCTCGCCGGCCGCCCTGGCCGCCTCTTCGACCTTTTCCTGGATCTCCTGGTCCGAGACCTCGATTTTCTCCCGGGCGGCGATTTTCTCGACCAGCAGCGTCGTCTTTACCTGCCGCAGCGCGTGAGGCTCGATCTCCTTGCGCATCTGCTCCACGGAAGGCTCCGCCCCGGACGCACCGGCGCCCCGGCTCGCAAGACGACTCTGATTCCGCTCTATGAGGAAACGGATCTGACGCTCCACCATGGCGGGTGGAACTTCAAAAGGGTGGGCTTCGATCAGGCGACTGAGAAGCTTTTCCTTGAGGTCTCTCTCCTGAATTTCCCGAACCTCGCTCTCCAACCGAGCCCGCAATTTCTGTTTCAGCTCTTCGAGCGAGGCGCACTCCCCGTGATCCTTGGCAAAATCATCATCGAGAAGAGGCAGGACCTTTCTCTTGATCTCCCGGACCGTCACGGAAAACGTCGCCACCTTCCCCGCCAGCTCTCGGTTGAAGTGATCTTCGGGGTACGCGACACTAATAGTATGTTCGCCGTTCTTTTTCAACCCGACGAGCGCTGCTTCGAACTCCGGCAGGGCATTTGCCCGGCCCAATTCGAGAAAGGTGTTCTCGCTTTTTCCGCCGGGAAGGGCCTTGCCGTCTACCGAGCCGGCAAAATCGAGCACCACGCAGTCGCCTCGCTCCACTGTGTCACGATCCTCCACGGGCTCAAGCTGCGCATGGGTCTCCCGGAGACGGCCCAAGGCAGCCTCCACTTGCGCATCGTCAACCGGAAGCTTCACCTTCTCTACTTCCAGCCCTGAATAATTGCCGACGTCGATTTCCGGCTTGACCTGGAGCAGCACGGAAAAGGCAAAGGCCTTCCCCTCCTCCAAATCGTTAGCCTCGACTTCCGGACGGGAAACCACATGCAGGCCCCGCTCGCGGATCACTTCTCCCAAGGCCTGCTCCACCAAACGTGTGAGCACCTGCCCCCTCACCTCATCCCCGTAAAAGCCTTTCAAGACGGAACGAGGAACCTTTCCCGGGCGAAACCCTTTGATTCTGGCGCGCTGGCTTACACTTTCGTAGGCGCGGACAAATTCCTCGTTGACAGACTCCGCAGGAAGCTCCACCCGAAGCTTGCGCTCCACTGTGCTCACCGTATCGATGTCGACTTTCATAGACTGGAAAATTCAAACTTGGATTTGTGGTGCGAGAGGGGGGATTCGAACCCCCACGGGTTGCCCGCTAGATCCTAAGTCTAGTGCGTCTGCCAATTCCGCCACTCTCGCACCCCTAAAATAATGAGCCAACAAGAAACAAGAGTAAGGATGAACCGAAGGTAAGTCAAGGACTTGGAGCAGATTCAAAGCAGACCATATCAGTCTTCGTGCTCCAATGCTCCAAAATAACCCGGATAGATGGGAACATTAGAGC
>Ga0209108_10000903_pt1 | contig 16972 bp, 31 predicted proteins | sample Rifsed10ft1_FD_184003 | JGI IMG/M metagenome (GOLD analysis project Ga0209108, IMG submission 184003) | Soil microbial communities from Rifle, Colorado, USA - sediment 10ft 1 (version 2) | ecosystem: Environmental > Terrestrial > Deep subsurface > Rock core/Sediment | place: Rifle, Colorado...
GAGATCGCGTTGATTACGCCGGTGGCGCTGGAGAAGGGGCTGCGGTTTGCGATCCGCGAAGGCGGCCATACCGTCGGCGCCGGCGCCGTGGCGGAGATCATCGAGTAACCCATGAGCTCCGGCGAAAAAATCCGCATCCGGTTGAAGGCTTACGACCACCGCATCCTCGACCAGTCCACGCGCGAAATCGTGGAGACAGCCAAACGCACCGGCGCGGAAGTGGCCGGGCCCATCCCGCTGCCCACGGTGATCAACCGCTGGACGGTACTGCGCTCGCCGCACGTGGACAAAAAATCCCGCGAGCAGTTTGAGATGCGCACGCACAAGCGGCTGATCGACATTCTCGAGCCGACGCCGGATACAGTGGACGCGCTGATGAAGCTCGACCTGCCGCCGGGCGTGGACGTCGAGATCAAAGCCTTCGGGCGCGAGCACGCGGCCAAGTAGAGGACGATTCGATGCCAGTCAACGGAATCCTCGGGATCAAGCTCGGCATGGCGCAGGTCTTTGCCGATGACGGCACCGCCATCGGCTGCACGGTGCTGCAGGCCGGCCCCTGCGTGGTGGTGCAGAAGCGCAGCAAGCAGACCGATGGGTATGACGCCGTGCAACTGGGCCTGGTGGAGTTCATCAAGCCGCAGCGGATCAGCAAGCCCATGAACGGCCACTTCAAGAAGGCCAACGTGGCACCGATGCGCTTCCTGCGCGAACTGCGGCTGGACGAGGGCACCGAGGAGACCAAAGTCGGCGACCGCGTTCTGGTGGACGGCTTTGCGCCGGGCGACGTCGTGGACGTTTGCGGCGTGAGCAAGGGCAAAGGCTTCCAGGGCGGCGTCAAGCGCTGGCACTACCGCGGCGGCGACGCGACGCACGGTTCGATGTTCCACCGGGCGCCGGGCGGCATCGGGGCGAGCTCCTTTCCTTCGCGTGTGTGGAAGGGGCAGCACTTCCCCGGTCACATGGGCAACGAGCGCGTAACGGCAAAGAACCTGCGCGTGGTGAAGATTGACGCGGACGAAAACCTGATGCTGGTGCGCGGCTCGGTGCCGGGCCCGGCGGGCAGCTACATCCTGATCCGCAAGGCGCGGAAGGCCAAGTAGACAACGACTGAAGGACGCGACGACAATGCCGGTTGTGGACGTCAAGAATCTCGATGGCAAGAAGGTTGGGCAGGTGGAGCTGGCCGACGCCGTGTTTGCGGTGCCAGTGAACGAGCACCTGCTGCACGAGACCGTGCGCTGGTACCTGAACAGCCAGCGCGCCGGCACGCACAAGACCAAGGGCCGCGGGGAAGTCTCCGGCTCGGGCAGGAAACCCTGGCGGCAGAAAGGCACCGGGCGCGCGCGTGTGGGCTCGATCCGCAGCTCGATCTGGCGCAAGGGCGGCACCGTGCATGGCCCGCAGCCGCGCAGCTACGCCTACCGGCTGCCGCGCAAAGTGTTCCTGGGCGCGCTGCGTTCGGCGCTTTCGGCCAAGCTGGCCGAAGAGAAGCTGACCGTGGTGGACGCCTGGACGCTTGAGTCGCACAAGGCCAAGGCATTCCGCCAGGTGCTCGACCACTTTGACGGCGACGGTCGCTCGATGTTGCTGGTTGAGGTGAGTGCCAACCGCAACCTCGAGCTGGCTAGCCGGAACCTCGATGGTGTAAAGCTGGTGGCGCCGCGAGCGCTCCAGCCCTACGACCTGCTCAAGCACGACCGTCTGGTGCTCTCGAAAGACGCCGCCACGCGGCTGGGCAGCGCGCTCTCGCCGAGAACGCAGACGGCAGGCCCGGTCGTACGCGCCGAAGATATTCAGCCAGCGAGGGCCGTCGCCAAGCCGGGTGCGGCTCCGGCGGTGAAGAAGCCCCGCGCGGCGCGCAAGCCGGCGGCAAAGAAATCGGGCAAGGATTAACCGATGGCCACCGTTTATCAGATTATTCGCCGGCCGATCATCACCGAGAAGGGTCTCGGGGTGAAGGAGACGCAGCGCACCGTCGTCTTCGAGGTTGCTGCGGCCGCCACCAAGACGCAGATCAAAGAAGCGGTGCAAACGATATTCAAGGTCAAGGTGGAGGCAGTACGCACGGCGAATTTCCACGGCAAGTTTCGCCGGCGCGGCCGGGCGGAGGGGCACCGGCGCGACTGGAAGAAGGCCTACGTCAAGCTGGCCGCCGGCGAGAAGATGATCGAGTACGCGGAGCAACTCTAGCCCGGGGTTTCGGCTCCGGCCGCGCCCCGCAAGGGGCCGGCCGAGGCGGGACCTGCGGGGCGTGCCGGAAAGAAGCAGGAAGGAAGCCATGGCACTGAAAACATTCCGACCGTATACGGCGTCGCGGCGCTTCATAACCATGCTCGACAAGAGCGAGATCACGAAAGAGCGCCCGGAGAAGTCGCTCACCGAGCCGAAGCAGCGCACCGGCGGGCGCAACGCCCACGGCGAGATCACCTCCTGGCACCGCGGCGGCGGCCACAAGCGCATGCTGCGCGCCGTGGATTTTCGCCGCGACAAGACCGGCGTTCCGGCGAAGGTGGCGGCTGTTGAGTATGACCCGAACCGCTCGGCGCGGCTGGCGCTGTTGCACTACGCCGACGGCGAGAAGCGCTACATCCTGCACCCGGTGGGGCTCGAGGTCGGCATGACCGTGCAGACCGGCGCCGGCGCAGACATCCTGCCCGGCAATGCGCTGCCGATGCGCTTCATCCCGCCCGGCACGCAGGTACACAACCTGGAGCTGTCTCCGGGCAAGGGCGGCCAGGTGGTGCGTTCGGCCGGCGGCGCGGCGCAACTGCTGAGCAAAGAAGGAGAAATTGCGCTGATCAAGCTGCCCTCGGGCGAAGTGCGGAAGTTTGCGCTCGACTGCATGGCCACCATCGGCCAGGTGGGCAACCTGGACCATGAGAATGTGACGTACGGCAAGGCTGGGCGCACGCGCTGGCACGGCAAGCGGCCCACCGTGCGCGGTGTGGCGATGAACCCGGTGGATCACCCGCACGGCGGCGGTGAAGGGCGCGTCAAAGGCAACCATCCGCAGACGCCGTGGGCGTTCCCAACGCTGGGCGCCAAGACGCGGCGAAGCAAGCGCGGCGACAAGTTTATTGTCCAGCGGCGGAAGCCGTAGGAAAGTTTTCGTTGAAGTGACAGTACAGCCGATGCGCGGCGGTATTGCTGAAGGTGCAATGATGGCTGCATCCAGAATCAGGAGAGGTACGGCGCGGCGAGCGGCCCGACGCAGGAAGCCGGCTGCAGCGCGGCGCGCAGCTCCACCGGCCAAGCCGGTGCGCGCGGTTCCAGCGGGCCCGGAACAGGTGCACTACCGGTTTTGCAAGGCGGGCTGGGCGGTGGTGGTCGAAAAAACCGCCAATGCCCAGGGCACGCGGTTTGTCTGCCCGTTCTGCACGCGCTCACACCGCGTGCCGGGGCCGGTGCGCGGCTTTCGCAAAGTGCGCCGGGCGCAGTGGATCAAGTTCCGCCGGGTCGAGGAGTAAGGGGAGACGATGCCACGCTCGCTCAAGAAGGGCCCGTTCGTGGACGACCACCTGAAAGACAAGGTGGAGGGCATGAACGCGCGTAATGAGAAAAAAGTGATCAAGACGTGGTCGCGCCGCTCGACGATTGTGCCGGAGATGGTGGGCCACACGATTGCGGTGCACAACGGGAAGAAGTTCATCCCCGTGTACGTCAGCGAACAGATGGTCGGGCACAAGCTCGGCGAGTTTGCGCCGACGCGCACGTTCAAGGGCCACGGCGTTCGCGCCGCGCTCGAAAAGGCGGCAGCGGCAGCGGGCGCGCCTGCGGCGGCTCCCGGAGCGGCTCCGACTGGCGGCGCAGCGCCGGCGGCCCCGAAGGCATAAGCGATGGCGACCGAACCAATCAAACCGGCGGCGATTGAAGCCCACGCCATGGCGCGGTACGCGCGGATGTCGCCGCAGAAGGCGCGCCTGGTGGTAGACCTGATCCGCGGGCAGCGAGCCGAAGATGCGATCCAGATCCTGCGCTACACGATGAAGCGCGCCGCGCGCGACATCGAAAAAGTCTTGCGCAGCGCGATTGCCAATGCCGAGCGCAAGGCCGAAGACGCCGGCGAATCGCTGGACGTGGACCGGCTGTACGTTTCGCGGTGCTTCGTCAACGAAGGCCCGCGCTGGAAGCGTCTGCGTCCGGCGCCGATGGGCCGCGCCTTCCGCTACCAGAAGCGGACCAGCCACATCGTTGTGGCTGTGGCCGAACACCACACGGCCGCGCAGGAGCGCGCAGCGGCCACCGCGGCCGAAGCAGCAGCCCAGAAGGGCGTCCGCGGCGCCGTCCGCAAGGCGCGCAAGGCCCTGGCGGGGAAGAAGACTCCGGCGCGCAAGCCGAAAGCGAAAAAGTAGGAGGAGATTTTGGGTCAGAAAACGCACCCGTACGGATTCCGGCTGGGCTACAACAAGCCCTGGCGCTCGCGGTGGTTTGCCAAGCGCGACTACGCCGACCTGTTGCACGAAGATGTTGCGCTGCGGCGGCAGCTCAAGGACCGGCTGCGCTCGGCCGGGGTCAGCGCGATCGATATCGAACGCGCCGCGAACAAGCTGGTGGTGCGCATCTACACGGCGCGGCCGGGCATCATCATCGGCCGCAAGGGTGCGGAGATCGACAAGTTGAAGAGCGAAGTCCAGAAGCGCACCAAACGGGAAGTGCACATCGACATCCAGGAAGTCCACCGGCCGGAGCTCGACGCCCAACTGGTGGCTGAATCAATCGCACTGCAGCTCGAAAAACGCGTGGCTTTCCGCCGCGCCATGCGCAAGTCGGTGGACTCGGCGCTGCGCTTCGGCTGCAAGGGCATCAAGGTGCGCGTGGCCGGCCGGCTGAACGGCGCTGAAATCGCGCGCAAGGAGTGGTACCTGCAGGGGCGGCTGCCGCTGCAGACGCTGCGCGCCGATATCGACTTCGGGTTCGCGCAGGCCTACACCACCTATGGCGTGATCGGCGTGAAGTGCTGGATCTATCAGGGAGAAAACATCCCGCGGCGCGGCAAGGATCTGGAACGGCCGGCGCGGTCCGCCGAGCTCTGAGGCGGGTGAGGAAACGGATAAGCCATCATGTTGATGCCGAAAAAAGTGAAGTACCGCAAGCAGCAGCGCGGCCGCCGGCGCGGGAAGGCCTGGCGCGGCAGCGAGCTCTCCTTCGGCGAGTACGGCCTGAAGGCGCTCGAGCCGGCCTGGATCACCGACCGCCAAATCGAGGCCTCACGCGTGGCCATCACGCGGTTTATCAAGCGCGGCGGCAAGCTCTGGATTCGGATCTTCCCGGATAAGCCCTTCACCAAGAAGCCGGCGGAAACCCGCATGGGCAAGGGCAAGGGCGCGCCGGAACACTGGGTGGCGGTGGTGAAGCCTGGGCGGATGCTGTTTGAGATGGCCGGCGTGGACCGGGCCACGGCGAAGGAAGCCATGGATCTGGCGGCGCACAAGCTGCCCATCCAGACCAAGTTCGTCGCCCGCGCGGAGGTGCTGTGATGGCGCGGCGGGTGGAAAAACTACGCGAGCTGGACGTCCGCGAACTCGAAGTCAAGCAGCGCGAGCTGGCCGAGCAGATCTTCCGTCTGCGCTTCCAGCTAACCAGCGGCCAGGCGGAAGCGCTCAAGCGGCTGCGCGAGGCGCGCAAAGATATGGCGCGGATCCAAACACTGCTGCGCCAACAGGAGCTGAAGAGATCCAATGGAAACTGAATCCGCAAAGACGCCGCCAGCTGCCGGGCGCCACGCGCGCCAGGAAAAGATCGGCGTGGTCACCAGCGCCAAAATGCAGAAGACCATCGTCGTCAAAGTGACCCGCCTGGTCCAGCACGGGCTCTACCACCGCGTGATGCGCATCACCAAGAAGTTCTACGCGCACGACGAGCAGAACGAGGCGCGGCCGGGCGATACAGTGCGGATCGTCGAGACCCGGCCGCTGTCGAAAACCAAGCGCTGGCGACTGGCCGAAGTTGTGGACAAAAACGCGAGAGCGAATTAACGCCGGACGGAGACGGGGAGCACACGAATGATTCAGATGCGAAGCTGGCTGACCGTGGCTGATAACTCCGGCGCCCGCCGCATTATGTGCATCCTGCCGCTGGGCGGCGACACCGGCAGCCAGGCAGGGCTGGGCGACATCATTACCGCGTCGGTGAAAGAGGCCGCGCCGGACAGCCAGGTCAAGAAAGGCACGGTGGTGCGCGCCGTCGTGGTGCGCACCCGCAAAGAGCACCGCCGCCGGGACGGCTCGTACATCCGCTTCGACGACAATGCCGCGGTGCTGATCAACGATGCCGGCGAGCCGGTGGGCACGCGCGTCTTCGGGCCGGTGGCCCGCGAGCTGCGCGAGAAGAAATTCGCCAAGATTGTTTCGCTGGCGCCGGAAGTGTGGTGAGCATGAAGTCTGCCGAAGCAACTCGAATCAAGCCGCCGATCCGCAAGGGCGACCAGGTACGGGTGATGGTGGGCCGCGACAAAGGTAAGGTGGGCCGCGTGCTGAGTGTGGACCCGGTGAAGAGCCGCGTCACCGTCGAGCACGCCATGATGATCAAGCGGCACACGCGCCCCAACCCGTCGAAGAACATCAAGGGCGGGATCATCGAGCGCGAAGGCCCCATCGCCGTTTCCAACGTGATGCTGGTCTGCCCGGGCTGCGGCAAGCACACCCGCGTGGGCCGCGCGGCGCTGCCCGACGGCACCCACGTGCGCACCTGCCGTCGCTGCGGCGTGACGATTGACAAGTAAACGGGAATTGAGCGAGACGAGAAATGATCAGCCGATTGCGTGAACGGTACAAGAAAGAGGTGGTCCCGGCGCTGATGAAGCGCTTCGGGTGGACTAACCCGATGGCCGTGCCCAGGCTCCAGAAGGTGGTGGTCAACATCGGCATGGGCGAGGCCAGCGCAAACATCAAGCTGCTCGATGTGGCTGCTGCCGAGCTCGGGCAGATCACCGGTCAGAAGCCCATCATCACCCGGGCGAAGAAGTCGATTGCGAACTTCAAGATTCGCAAGGGCATGCCCATCGGCTGCTGCGTGACGCTGCGCGGCGAGCGGATGTTTGAGTTCATGGACCGGCTGTGCAACGTCGTGCTGCCGCGCGTGCGCGACTTCAGGGGCCTGCCGCCCACGGCCTTCGACGGCCGCGGCAACTACACCCTGGGGCTGAAGGACCAACTGGTGTTTCCCGAGATTGACTACACGCGCGTGGACAAAATCAAGGGCATGAACATCACCATGACCACCACGGCGCGGAACGATGAGCAGGGCCGCGAGCTGCTGAAACTGCTCGGCGTGCCCTTCCGCACTTAGAGGAGAAACGATGGCGCGGACCTGTCAATTCGCCAAGATGAAGCGGAAGCTGAAGTACAAGATCCGCCAGCGCAACCGCTGCCGCCTGTGTGGCCGCCCGCGCGGCTATCTGAGCAAGTTCCAGATGTGCCGCATCTGCTTCCGCGGCCTGGCGCTGCGCGGAGAAATCCCCGGCGTGGTCAAGGCCAGCTGGTAGAGGAGACCGATGCAGACCGATCCGATTGCCGACCTGCTGACCCGGCTGCGCAACGCCGCCCGGGCGCGCCACCAGCGCGTGGACGTGCCCACGTCGAAGCTGAAGACGGAGATTGCCCGCATCCTCAAGGAAGAGGGCTATATCTCCACCTTCAAGCTGGTGGAGGAAAACAAGCCGCGCAAGACGCTGCGCCTGTTTCTGAAGTACACCGCCGACCGCCGTCCCGTGATCACCGGCCTGCGGCGCATCTCCAGGCCCGGCAGCCGGCGGTACGTCGCCGCGTCGGAGATTCGCCCGGTCGTCGGCGGGCTGGGCATCAGCATCCTGACCACGCCGCGCGGGATTATGACCGGACGCTCCGCGCGTCACGCGCGCGTCGGCGGCGAATTGCTCTGCGAAATCTGGTAGGAGAGCGGACGAGAGAAGACTATGTCGCGAATTGGAAGAATGCCGATTCCGTTGCCGCAGGGCGTCAAGGTGCAGATCAGCGCGGGGACCATTGAAGTGCAGGGCCCCAAGGGCAAGATGAGCATCCCAGTGCCGGCCGGCATTCGCTTTGAGCAGAAGGACGGCGTGTTGAACGCCCTTCGCGAGACCGACCAGCAGCGCGCGCTGCACGGCCTGGCCCGGGCGCTGGTGGCCAACGCCGTCTGGGGCGTGACGCAGGGTTTCAAGAAGGACCTGGACATCGTCGGCGTCGGCTATCGCGCCGAGGTGAAGGGCAAGAGCGTGATGTTCAGCCTGGGCTATTCGCACCCGGTCGAGTTCCCCATCCCGGAGGGAATCCAGGTCGCCGTGGAGAAGAACACCCACGTGGTGGTCACCGGCGCCGACAAGGCGCAGGTGGGCCAGGTGGCGGCCAAGATGCGCTCGCTGCGGCCGCCCGACCCCTACAAGCAGAAAGGCATTCGCATCACCGGCGAGCGGTTGAAGAAGAAGGCGGGCAAGGCCGGAGCCGCCAAGACGGCAGCCTAAGGAGAACAGCGGTGGCCACGGTACCGGTTCGAAAACTGTCGCGCAACGCACACCGCCAGCGGGTTCACCGGCGCGTGCGCACGCGCGTCGAAGGCACGCCCGAGCGGCCGCGGCTGTGCGTCTTCCGTTCACTCGGACACATCTACGCGCAGGTGATTGACGACCGCACCGGGCGCACGCTGGCCTCGGCCAGTTCGCTCGACAAAGAGGTTCGCAAGCAGATGAAGGGCGGCGGCAACGTCGCCGCTGCAAAAGTGGTCGGCAAAGCCGTCGCCGAGCGCGCGCAGAAGGCCGGCGTCCAGCTGGTGGTCTTTGACCGCGGTGGCTACAAGTACCACGGCCGCGTCAAGGCGCTGGCGGATGCGGCCCGGGAAGCGGGGTTGAAGTTCTAACACTATGTCCAAACACATTCTCAGAGAAACCCTGGCCGTGCGCCGGCCGATCGAAGTCAGCGCAAACAATCTGAAGGATCAGGTGGTGGCCATCAACCGCGTCACCAAGGTGGTCAAGGGCGGCAAGAACCTGAGCTTCTCGGCGCTGGTTGTGGTGGGCGATCAGCACGGCCACGCCGGCTTCGGCATGGGCAAGGCCCGCGAGGTGCCCATGGCCATCCGCAAGGCCATCGAGCAGGCCAAGAAAAACTTGATTCGGCTCAACCTGAAGGGCACCAGCATCCCGCACCAGGTGATGGGATTCTACGGGTCAGGACAGGTGCTGCTGAAGCCCGCGCCGGAAGGCACCGGCATCATCGCCGGCGGCCCGGTGCGCGCGGTGATGGAAGTGGCGGGAATAAAAAACGTTCTAACGAAGTCGATCGGCACGTCGAACCCGCACAACGTCGTCAAGGCCACCTTCGACGCGCTGCTGCGGCTGAAGGACATTGGCCAGGTGGCTGAGATGCGCGGGAAGTCTCCTGACGATTTCACCCGTCCGCCCGCAGGCAAGGGCGGCGAAAAAGCCGCGGAAGGCAAGGCTGCGGAAGGGAAAAGTTAGCGATCGGCTGGAACCACCATGGTCACGAAGAAAAAATTGGGCACGGTCAAAATCAAGTGGGTGCGCAGCTTCATCGGCTGCCCGCGCGGGATGCGGCAGACGATCCGCGGGCTGGGCTTCCGAAAGATGAACCAGGTGGTCGAGCGGGAAGATACGCCGGCGATCCGCGGAATGATATTGAAAGTGCGCCACCTGGTCGAAGTCAGCGAGTAAAGAGGAAACGATGGCCGTCAACCTGTCTAATCTGAAACCGCCACGCGGCTCGCGCCAGCGCAAGGTGCGTGTCGGCCGCGGCATCGGGTCGAAGCTCGGCAGGACCGCCGGCAAGGGCAACAAGGGGCAAAGGTCCCGCAAGGGCTATTCGCGCCGCCCGGGTTTCGAGGGCGGGCAGATGCCGCTGCACCGGCGCATCCCGAAGCGCGGGTTTCATAATCCGTTCGGCACGGACTACGCCGTGGTCAACGTCGGCACGCTTGCTGCATTTGCCGCCGGTGAAACCGTCACGCCGGACGCGCTGCGGGCGCGGGGCATCGTTCGTTCGAACGGGCTGGTGAAGATCCTGGGCGACGGCGAGCTGAACGTCGCCCTCACGGTTCAGGCCAACGCGTTCAGCAAATCGGCCCAGGAAAAGATTGCGCGAGCCGGAGGCAAAACCGAAATCCTGTCATGAACCGCTTCTTCCAGGCAGTGGCCAACATCTTCCGCGTGCCCGACCTGCGCAGGCGGGTCCTGTTCACGCTGGCGCTGCTGGCCGTCTATCGCATCGGGGCGCACATCCCCACGCCGGGGATCAATACTGACCTGCTCCAGCAGCTCTTTGAGCAGGGGCGCGGCTCCGTGCTGGGCATCATTGACCTCTTCAGCGGCGGCAACTTCCGCCGGCTGACAATTTTCGCGCTGGGCATCATGCCCTATATTACGGCCTCGATCATCCTGCAGTTGATGACGGTGGTCTGGCCGTACCTCGAGCGGCTGCAGAAGGAAGGTGAACTCGGTCGGCGCAAGATTACGCAGTACACGCGCTACCTGACCGTGGTGCTGGCGACGATTCAGTCGTTTACCATTGCTCAGACCTTGCAACGCACTGGCCAGGAGGGGCAGTCGCTGGTTTATAACCCGGGCATCGCCTTCACGTTGATGACCATGCTCACGCTGACCACCGGCACGGCGTTCATCATGTGGCTGGGCGAGCAGATCAGCGAGCGCGGCATCGGCAACGGGATGTCGCTGATTATCTTCGCCGGCATTGTGGTCGGCCTGCCGAGCGCGATCCGCGATCTGTGGGAGAAGGTGCAGACCAACCAGTGGGGCAACTTCACCGCACTGGCCATCCTGGTGCTCGTCGCGCTGATGGTGGTTGTGGTCGGATTCATTGTGCTGGTCGAAGGAGGCCAGCGGCGCATCCCGGTGCAGTACGCCAAGCGCGTGGTCGGCCGCAAGGTCATGGGCGGGCAGATGACCTATCTGCCGCTGCGGGTGAATTCGGGCGGGGTGATCCCGCCGATCTTTGCCAGCTCCTTACTGACCTTCCCGGGGACGATTGATCTGTTCCTGGGCAGCAAGAACAAGTACATGAACGAATTCTCGAAGCAACTGGCCTGGGGCGAGCCGCTCTACACGCTGATCTATGCATCGATGATCCTCTTGTTCGCGTTTTTCTACGTGGGGATTGTCTTTAACCCCACCGAGCTGGCCGACAACATGCGCAAGTACGGCGGGTTCGTCCCCGGCATCCGGCCCGGGCGGAACACTTCGGAGTACATCAGCAAGATTCTGCGCCGGCTGACGTTTGTGGGCGGCTGCTACCTGGCGCTGGTCTGCCTGATCCCGGAGTGGATGATCGCCGGCATCAAGCTGCACCACCTGCCGATGTGGCTGGGCGGGGGCTGGTTTGACGCCAACATGGCGCCGTGGATTCTGAACGGCCTGAACGTCACGTTCTACTTTGGCGGCACCTCGCTGCTGATTGTCGTCGGCGTGGCGATGGACACGGTGCAGCAGGTCGAAGCGCAGCTCGTGATGCGCAACTACGAAGGATTTGTGCGTAAGGGGCGGCTGCGGGGCCGCCGTGGCTAGCGGTTCGACCGCTCGCCCGGGCCAGCTCAACCGAGCGGTGATTTTTCTGGGGCCGCCGGGAGCGGGAAAGGGCACGCAGGCAAAGATTGTCGCCGGGATGTGCGGTGTGCCGCACCTTTCGACCGGAGACATGTTCCGCGAGCACGTCAGCCGCGGGACCGAGCTCGGTGACCGCGCCCGGCCGATTATGGAACGCGGCGATCTGGTGTTCGATGAGATTGTTCTCGGCATGGTCGAGGATCGGGTGGCCCGGCCGGATTGCCGGAACGGCTTCGTGCTCGACGGCTTCCCGCGCACGCTCAATCAGGCCGAACGGCTGGGGGATATCCTGGGCGGAATCGAGTTTGGGCGGCCGCTGGTGATCCACTTCGTGGTGGACCACGACCGGTTGATCAAGCGGCTGACCGGGCGGCGCACCTGCAAGGTTGGCGGCGAGATTTACAACATTTACGATCGCCCGCCGCGAGTGCCGGGCCGCTGCGATAATGACGGCGGCGAGCTGGTGCAGCGCGCCGACGACAGAGAAGACGTGATCACCGAGCGGCTCGCGGCGTACGACAGGCAGACCCGGCCCCTGGTGGACTACTACCGCGGCCAGGGCGTGCTGGTGGACGTGAATGGCACGGAGAATCCCGAGATGGTGACCCGGGCGTTGCTGGAGATACTGGCGCAGGCGCAATGAACATCGTTCTCAAGTCCTCCCGGGAGCTGGAAAAGATGCACCGCTCCGGGCTGATTGTCTGGGACGTGCTGAACGGCCTGCGCGAGATGGTGAAGCCGGGCATCTCGACGCTGGACTTGGAGCAATGCGCCGAGCGACGTAGCACCGAGCTCAAGGCGCGGCCGGCGTTTAAGGGTTACCTGGGTTACCCGTGCGTGCTGTGTACCTCGGTGAACCAGGAAGTGGTGCACGGCATTCCGTCGGCCTCGCGGAAGCTGCGCGAGGGAGACATCGTCTCGATCGATTTCGGCGTGGAGTTTGAAGGTTATTTCGGTGATGCCGCGGTCACGCTGCCGGTGGGGACGATCAAGCCGGAGCTCGAGAAGCTGCTCCGCGTGACCCGCGAATCGCTCGACCGGGCGATTGGCCAGGTGTGCGCGGGCAACCGGCTGAGCGACATTTCCGCCGCCGTGCAGCAGTGGGTGGAGCAGAACGGCTTTTCCGTGGTGCGGGAGTTCGTCGGCCACGGGATCGGCACGAAGATGCACGAGGAGCCGCAACTGCCCAACTACGGCGAGCCGGGCCACGGCCCGCGGCTGCAGGAGGGCATGGTGCTGGCCATCGAGCCGATGGTCAATGCCGGCAGCCCGGCGGTGCGCGTGCTGGACGACAAGTGGACCGCAGTGACGGCCGACGGTAGTTGCTCGGCGCACTTTGAGCACACCGTGGCGGTCACCTCGAACGGGCCGTGGATTTTGACGCGCCCGCGAGAAACGTCGGGCCCATCCTGGTAGCGATCTGGGAGCGTATGAGGAAAAGGCCAATCCGGGAAAAGAAGAAGAAGGAATCGGGCAATCCGAAAGAGGATGCCATTGAGGTGATGGCCACGGTGATTGAGCCCCTGCCGAACGCGATGTTCCGCGTCGAGTTGGAGAACAAACACCGGGTGCTGGCCCACATCTCGGGAAAGATGCGGAAAAACTTCATCCGCATCCTGGCCGGAGACAAAGTCGCGGTGGAGCTTTCGCCCTACGACCTGACCCGCGGCCGCATCGTGTACCGCTACAAGTGACCCGCGCGGCGGGACGGAAGTCTGGAGCAGCGAAATGAAAGTACGATCGTCGGTGAAAAAGATTTGTGACAAGTGCAAGGTGATCCATCGGCGCGGTGTTGTGCGCGTGATCTGCAGCAACCCGAAGCACAAGCAGCGCCAGGGCTAGCCGCAGCCGGCGGCCCGGGAAGAGACGAGGAGAAACAATGGCACGCATTGCCGGTGTGGACCTGCCGCCGCAGAAGCGCTTGTGGGTCGGGATGACCTCGATCTATGGCATCGGCTTCGAGCGGGCGCGGCAGCTCTGCGAGAAGACCGGGGTCGAAGCCGACAAGAAGATCAAGGACCTGACCGAAGACGAGGTGAACAAGATTCGGCAGGCGATTGAAGCCGAAGGCCGTGTGGAGGGCGATCTCCGCAAGGAGATGCAGATGAACATCCGCCGGCTGATCGAAATCCAGTGCTACCGCGGGCTGCGCCACCGGCGCAACCTGCCGGTGCGCGGCCAGCGCACGCACACCAATGCGCGCACCCGCAAGGGCCCGCGCAAGGGCGCAGTCGCCGCGAAGAAAAAGGTCATCAGCAAGAAGGGATAAACAACCTAGAGAGATTTCCCGGAGGCCGCGAGCGCTCCGGGGTGAAGAGGCAAAATGGCAAAGGAACCCAAACAGGACGCTGCCGCGCCGGCAACACCGGCCAAGCCGTCGAAGAAAAAGAAAGAGTTCAAGAAGAAGCGCGAGCGGCGCGTGGTGCCGCACGGCGTGGCGCACATCCAGGCCACGTTCAACAACACGGCCATCACCATTACCGACCCCGACGGCCGCACGGTGTGTTGGTCTTCGTCAGGCGCGGTGGGCTTCAAGGGCTCGCGCAAGGGCACGCCCTATGCGGCGCAGCAGGCTTCGGTGACCGCCGCTGGCGTCGCGCGCGACCAGTACGGCATGAAATCGATCGAGGTGCGCATCAAGGGGCCAGGCTCGGGCCGCGAGTCGGCTGTGCGCGCGCTTGCAGCCGCCGGCCTGCACATCGTCCACATCAAGGACGTGACGCCGGTCCCGCACAACGGCTGCCGGCCACCAAAACGCCGGCGCGTGTAAAACTGTTCCGCGGGGAGACGAGTTTCGCAGCAGTTGAAGCAAAGGAGAAAAGCAATTGGCACGTCATCGTGAAGCGGTTTGCCGCCTGTGCCGCCGGGAAGGGCAGAAGCTCTTCCTGAAGGGCCTGCGGTGTTTTACGGAAAAGTGCGCCATCGAAAAGCGCAACTTCTTCCCCGGGCAGCACGGACAGTCCCGCCGGCCCAAGAAGCTGGCCGGCTACGGTCTGCAACTGCGTGAGAAGCAGAAGGTGAAGCGCACCTATGGGCTGCTCGAACGGCAGTTCCGCACCTACTTTGAGAAAGCCGCTCGCGCCAAAGGCCCGACGGGCGAAAACCTGATCGTGATGCTCGAGCGGCGGCTGGACAACGTGGTGTGGCGCATCGGCCTAGCCAGCTCGCGCTCGCAGGCGCGGCAACTGGTGTTGCACGGCCACGTCCGCGTCAGCGGGAAGAAGGTGAACATCCCGTCGTACCTCGTGAGCGTGGGCGAGGAGATTGCGATCAAGGAAAAAATGCACCAGAACACCATGGTGCTCGAAGCGCGCAACCTGGCCCAGAGCCACAACACCGTGCCGTGGCTCGAGCTCGACCGCGACAATTTCAAAGCACGCGTGGTGGCTCTGCCCAAGCGCGAAAACGTGCAGACGCCGCCCATCACCGAGCAGCTCATCGTCGAGCTGTACTCGAAGTAACGACCTCAACCGGTTTTCGTTTGCTGGCTCCGGCGCAGCCGGAAAGGAAGGAAGCGCATGATGTGGAAAGGTTTTCAGAAACCCAAGCGGTTGGCGGCCGAACTCGAGTCGCTCACCGATAAGTTCGGCAAGTTCTCCGCGCAGCCCTTTGAGCGCGGCTGGGGCACCACCGTGGGCAACGCCCTGCGGCGCGCGCTGCTCAGCTCGATCGAAGGCGCGGCCATCACTGCGGTGAAAATCGAGGGCGTCCTGCACGAGTTCTCCTCGATTGCAGGCGTGGTCGAAGACGCCACCGACATCATCCTGAACCTGAAGCAGGTGCCGCTGAAGCTCTCCAGCGACCAGCCGAAGACGATCTATCTGAACGTCGAGAACCCCGGTGTGGTCACCTCGGCCATGATCGAGGAGGATGCCGACCTGGCCGTGCTCGACAAGACCGTGTACATCGCCACGGTCAGCGAAGGCGGCAAACTGCAGATGGAAATGCGCGTCAAGAACGGTCGCGGCTACGTTTCCGCCGACCGCAACTTCGACGAAGATCTGCCCATCGGGTACATCCCGGTGGACTCGGTCCACTCGCCGGTGCGCAAGGTCAACTACGCCGTTGAGGCCGCGCGCCTGGGCCAGATGACCGACTACGAAAAGCTGCTGTTCGAAGTGTGGACCAACGGAGCCGTCACGCCGCAGGACGCCATCGGCCTGGCCTCCAAACTGGTGAAAGATCACATGAGCATCTTCATCAACTTCGAGGAGCAGCCGGAGATCGCCGAGGAGGCCATCGAGTCCTCGGGCGACCCGCGCATGGAGCACCTGGACCGCTCGGTGGAAGAGCTCGAGCTCTCCGTGCGTTCCTACAACTGCCTGAAAAACGCCAATATCCAGACGATCCGCGAGCTCGTCCAGAAGACTGAAAACGAAATGCTGAAGACGAAGAACTTCGGCCGCAAGTCGCTCAGCGAGATCAGGGAAATCCTCCACAAGATGGGCCTGGGCCTGGGCATGAAGTTCGATGAGCACGGCCGCATCATCTGGCCGCCGCTGCCCAGCCAGACCGCGCCGCCCGCAGCGGAGGAGACGGCCGAGATCTAACCGCTCGGGAGACCACCATGCGACACCTGAAAGCCGGTTCGAAACTCGGACGCAACCCGGCCCACCGCCGGGCCACGCTGCGCAACCTGGTGACCAACGTCATCGAGCGCGAGCGCATCACCACCACGGTCGCCCGCGCCAAGGCCGCGCGGAGGCTGGTCGATCAGATGATTACGCTGGGCAAGCGCGACTCCCTCCACGCCCGTCGCCAGGCCGCCGCCTACCTGATGACGCCGGGCGCGACGCAAAAGCTTTTCAGCGACATTGCCCCGCGCTTTGCGGACCGCGCCGGCGGCTACACCCGCATCATCCACGCCGGCTGGCGGATCGGCGACGGCGCGCGGTTGGCCATCCTTGAACTGGTGGGCTACAAGCTCAAAAAGAAGGAAAAGAAAGAAAGGCGCCGCGAGAAAGAAGCGCCGGCAGAACCGAAGGAAGCGAAGGAAGAAAAAGCCAGCGCTTAGCTCGTCCAGGACTCCATGAGCAGTCGCGCCCGTCCCATTTGCGTAGGACGGGCGTTTGCTTTTCGATGCGAGTCGCGGTCCGAGTTGAGTAGGGACGTCCGCCGCGGCGGACGCCCCTACCACTGAACCCACAACGGTTTAATGCAGCCCCCGCCAGCTCTGATAGATCTTCCGCTGCGAATCGCTCATGTTTTCCATGGGTTTGAGCACGAAGGTCGCATTTGGGTCGGCGCCGAGCCACGGCGCCTCCGGGTTGACGCGCCGTTCCACGCGGATGCCGGCGTAGGCAAAGTATTCCTCATACGGCGGCACTTCTTTGCCCTGGGGATAGCGGCGGAAATGGATTGTGCGCATCGTCTCCTCCTCAATGCCAGCGCGTCTGCACACGCGGG